>OFDN01000472.1_pt1 | contig 33323 bp, 28 predicted proteins | sample 1520971 | NCBI WGS metagenome assembly OFDN01 (sample SAMEA94257418, study PRJEB24077) | hot springs metagenome | biome: Aquatic biome; feature: Geographical feature; material: Water | place: India | collected 2012-06-12 | depth 5 m | reverse complement strand
TTGGCGGAGGCAACGGTATAGGCGGCGCGCTCCTCGTTGAAGCGCTCCGCGCCGCGCGGATCGTGGGGGGTGCCTGCGGGGGTTCGGGCCATGGGGGTCAGATAGGGACTGCGGGGGGCGATTGGCAATCGCCGCGGCGCCCCCTATCGGCAAGTTCGTGGAACAGAGCCCCATGGAACACAGCGACGTCATCATCCTCGGCGCGGGCGCGGCCGGGCTGTTTGCCGCCGGGCAAGCAGGGCAGCGAGGCCTGCGCGTCGCGCTGCTGGAAAAGGCCGAGGCTCCCGGCAAGAAAATCCTGATCTCGGGCGGCGGGCGCTGCAACTTCACCAATCTCGGGGCGGGGCCTGCCAACTACCTCTCGGCCAACCCCCATTTCGCCAAGAGCGCCCTTGCCCGCTACACCTCGGCGGATTTCATCGCGCTGGTCGAGCAGCATGGCATCGCGTGGCACGAGAAGACGCTGGGGCAGCTGTTCTGCGACGGTTCGGCCAAACAGATCGTGACGATGCTGCTCGACGAATGCCCGCCCGACAAGGTGACTCTCACCTGCGGGGTCGACGTGGCGAGCGTTGCGCGCGTCGATGACGCCACCTTCACCGTCACCGCCGCCGATGGCCGCGCGTGGGCCGCGCCCGCGCTGGTGATCGCCACCGGCGGGCCTTCGATCCCGAAGATGGGCGCGAGCGATTTCGCCTACCGGCTGGCGCGGCAATTCGGCCTCAAGGTGGTCGAGCCCCGCCCTGCCCTCGTGCCGCTGACGCTGGGGGGCGAGGACGCGCTGTTCCGCGAATTGTCCGGCGTCGCCGCGCCGGTGCTGGCGCGCGCCGGGAAGGCCGAATTCGCCGAGGCGGCGCTGTTCACCCACAAGGGGCTCTCCGGTCCGGCGATATTGCAGGTCTCCTCCTACTGGCGGCATGGCGAGCCGGTGGGGATCACCTTCCTCCCCGAGGCCGCGACCGATTGGCTGCTGGAGGCCAAGCGCGACCGCCCCCGCGCATCCTTGCGCACGCTGCTGCGGGAGCGCCTGCCGGATCGCCTCGCCGACGCGCTGGCCGACCGGCTCGGGCTGGAGCGCGAACTCGGCAACCTCGGCGACAAGGATTTGCGCGCCGCGCAGGCTAGGCTCGCCGACTGGCGCTTCGCCCCCAACGGCACCGAGGGCTATGCCAAGGCCGAGGTTACCGCAGGCGGCATCGCCACGGCGGAGCTATCGAGCCGCACGATGGAAGCGGCGAAGGTTCCCGGCCTCTACGCCATCGGCGAGGCGGTCGACGTCACCGGCTGGCTCGGCGGCTACAACTTCCAGTGGGCCTGGGCGAGCGGCCATGCCTGCGCCGAGGCGCTGGCGGCCGCTCGCGCCTAGAACAACTTCCGCAGGTCAACCCCGAGATAGAGCCCCAGCGGGTCGATGACGAAGGCGTTGTAATTGACCGGCGTGATGCCCGCCCCGTCACGCACCCGGCGCTGCGCGTCGAAGACGTTGTCGGCCACGAAGCTGACGCGGAAGTCCTTGAGGAAGCCCTCGTTCTTCCCCGTCACCTCGCCCATGTTGGCGAAAATGCGCAGGTTGAAGGTGACGATGTCGTCGAAGAACAGGTCGTTGGCGGCAACCGTGCCGTCGAGCCGGGTCTCGCCGGTGTAGACCCCCGACAGGCGGAAGCCGACGCCCTTGCCGAACAGGCCGGCCTCGAGGCGGCTCGAATGGCGCGGCTGGCCGAAGGCACTGGTCGCCTCGCCATCGAGCTGGTCGAGCGGATCGAGACCGGACGCGACCAGGATCTCGTTGGCGAGCTCGATCGTGTGGGTCAGGTTGAAGAAGTAGCGCCAGCCTTGGAAATTGCGGCCGCCCAGCGGGTTGAAGGCCGGGCCGCCCGCAGGCGCGCCGATGCTGCCATTGGTCGAGAAAGTGAACTGGATGCGGTCGGCTTTCGTCTCGGCAAAGCTCACCGAGCGCCGGTCGACCCGCACCACCCGGCCGATTTCGCCCGGATTCTGGGGGGCGTCGCGCGTCACCCGGCCCGGGAAGGCCGCCTCGGTCTCGGCGGTGATCTGCGGGAAGCTGCTCACCACGTCATCCGAGCGGTTGATGATGTAATCGACCGTCAGGCGCGAATTCTCCCAGAACGGCAGCTCCCAGTTGGCCGAAAACTTCCAGTCGCGCTGCGTTTCGGGCGGGAGGGCCGGATTGCCGCCGGTGAGCACCTCGGCCAGCACCGTCTCGCCGCGCACGAAATCGAACACGGGGACGTTGAAATTGGTGACCTGCGGATCGCCCAGGGCCGAGAGCGAGGGCGCCACTTCGCGCCAGATATAGGTCGCCGACAGGTCGAGACCGTCGACGGGCTTCCACGTTATCCCCGCGTTCCAGTCCCCCAGCGTGCCCGCGTCGCTGAGGTCTTCGAGCCCGGCCTGAAGGTTGAGCGTGAAGTCGCCGAGGGCATCGAGGAACTCGTCGCGCGTGCTCGTCAGCGGCACCACAAGGTTGGTGCCGGTCGAAATGCGCCGACGGGTCAGCTCGGCCCCCGTTGCCGAGCGCGTGTCGCTGCTTTGGATGCGGCGCCAGTCGAAGCCGAGATCGAAGGTCGCCAGCACCTCGCCGGCGGGAAGCGTGGCGAGCGGGCCTTCGAGCGTCGCCTGGGTCTCGGTGGTGATCGTCCGGCGGAAGGCGATGTCGAAGCCGTTGGCGGTGTTGCTCGGCAGCGGGCCGGTGATCGCCAGCGTTCCGGCCAGCGCCGCGTCGCGGAACACCTGGAGCTGGTCGGGCCTGAGCCGCCGGTCGATCTCGGTCTCGGTCTCGCTGAACGAGCCGTCGAAGGTGGTGGTGAGCCGGAAGGCATTGATCGGCTGGTTGATCGACCCGGCGGCCGAGACCACGTCGTTCGATGTGCGCCGGGCAAGCGGGGTGTCGGCCCCGAAGGTGCGCAACGCGCTGGTGCCGGTGGGCGAGGTCAGCGTCACGATGTTGAGCCCGTCGAGGCTGCGGCTCTCGTTGCGCGCATAGTTGAGGTTGGCGCTGAGCGACGTGCCGCTCTCGACGATCGCCTTGGCCCAGGAGACATTGGCGTCGAGCCCGAAGGTGTCGGCCAAGAGGCTGCGGAACTCGGCCTGGTCGGGATCGCCCGCGAGCTCGGATTGCGAGCCTTCGGTTTGCGGCACGCCCCGCTCGGCCTCGGTCAGAAGCGTCGTGTCCGTGACCTGGACATTGGCGTTGATCCGACCGCCATTGGCGATCTTGAGGATGCCCAATTGCTGCTCGTTGCGGCTGTAGCCTCCGCGCGAAGGTGCCTCGAATTCGAGATCGACCTGGCGGTTGGAGTAGTTGTCCTTGAGGATCAGGTTGATGACGCGGCGATCGGGCGGGAAGCCGAAGCGCTGGGCGACTTCCTCGGGGAACACCTCGACCTTGGCGAGCGCTTCGGGCGGGTAGTTGGCGAATTCGCGGAAGGAGCCGATGCGGATCCCGTTGACCAGGATCACCGGCTGCCCCCCGCCCCCGCGCCCGCGCGCCGAGCCGGTGCGCGCGCTGATCTGGGCGATGAGATCGGTGATCGAGGTCACACCCTCGGCGGCGATCGCGGTCTCGTCGAGCTGGAGCAGCGGCGCCTGATCGACGAACAGCTGCCCGCGCACCCGGCCCGAACGCACCACGATCTCGCCCACGCCCGCGCCGGTATCGCTGGCGCTCTCGGGCTCCTCGGCCTCGGGCTGCTCCGCGGGCTCGGGCTGGGGCTGGGCCGCCACTGCGGTCGCGAGCCCGGTATCGGCAGCGGCGAGCGGCAGGGCAAGCGCAACAGCAAGCACACAGGTTCCGGCGCGCAAGGACGCGCGGGTGAGCGGGGAGAGGTTCATGAAGTCCCTTCAGTTACTGCACATTTCGCCACGAGGCAGCGGGGCGGCCGTTACCGCTCCCGCAAAACGGTGCGGTTACGCAAAGAGGCGGCCCGGGAATGAGGGTCTCTCCCCGAACCGGACCATCGCTGCGGATCCGCCATTCTCGCCCTAACGCACGAGCCTTCCCTTTTGGTTCCCGCATCGCTAAAGCGCTCCCTCGCATCGACCGGCGCATTGTCCGCCGCAACGAAAACCAAAGGGAATACATGGCCAAGGAAGAACTCCTCGAAATGCGCGGGCGCGTGGTTGAATTGCTGCCCAATGCGATGTTCCGGGTGGAGCTTGAAAACGGCCATGAAGTGCTCGGGCACACCGCGGGCAAGATGCGCAAGAACCGCATCCGGGTGCTGGTGGGCGACGAGGTGCTGTGCGAGCTCACCCCCTACGATCTCACCAAGGCGCGCATCACCTACCGCTTCATGCCGGGTCGCGGCGGCCCCGGCCCGCAGTAAGGCCAAGGGGCCCGCGGCATGGGCTCTCTCCATCTGACATTGGCCTCGGCCTCGCCCCGGCGGCGCGAGTTGCTTGGCCGTCTGGGCCTTGCGCCCGATGCCGTCACGCCTGCCGATATCGACGAGACCCCTGCGAAGGCCGAACTCCCCCGCGCCTATGCCCTGCGCATGGGCCGCGAAAAGGCGCTCGCGGTGGCGGCGCCGGGCTTCGTGCTGGCGGGCGACACCGTGGTCGCGGTGGGCCGCCGCATCCTCCCCAAGACCGAAAGCGCAGACGAGGCGCGCGCCTGCCTCGAACTGATGAGCGGGCGGCGTCATCAGGTGCTCTCCAGCGTGGTGCTGCGCGCGCCCGACGGGAGTATGCGCGAGCGGCTCGACGAGACCGTCGTGTGCTTCAAGCGCCTCTCTGCGGAGGAGATCGCCGCCTACCTCGCGGGCGGCGAATGGCGCGGCAAGGCGGGCGGCTACGCCATTCAGGGCGCCGCGGAGGGCCTCATCGCGTGGATCAGGGGCAGCCATTCGGGGGTGATGGGCCTGCCGCTCTATCACACGAGGGCGCTGCTCAAGGCGGCGGGGTTCGCGATTGGCTGAGTGGCTGATCGAACAGGGCATCGGCGAGGAACGCGCCGTGCTGGTCGAGGACGGCGTTATCGTCGCGGCGCGCTTGCATTGGCCGGGGGGATTGACGCTGGGCCAGATCGAAGACGCCTTCGTCGAGGAGTTGCAACCCCACGGCATCTGGCGGCGGTTCGGTCTGGTGCGCTTTGCCAATGGCGAGCGCGCCTATGCCGCGCGCATGCCGCGCGAGACGACGCAAGGCGCAACCGTCCGGCTCGAGATCACGCGCGAAGCCCTCGCCGAACGCGGACGGCTCAAACTGGCGCAGGGCACCAGTACCGACAAGCCGCTGCGCCCCGCCCCAACCCTTGCCGAGCAACTGGCCAACGAAGGGCACGCATGCCGCATCGTCGATCGCTTCCCGGCCGAAGCCGACTGGGGCGAGCTGTTTCTCGAAGCATGGAGCGGCGAAGTGGAGTTCCTCGGCGGAGGGCTGATCGTGTCGGATACCCCGGCGATGACCCTGATCGACGTCGATCTGCGCAACCCGGTCCAGGCCCTTGTCTCGAACGGCCTGCCGGCAATCTGGCGGACACTCCGGCGGCTCAACATTAGCGGCAACATCGGCATCGATTTCCCGACCCTCGACAAGTCGGATCGCAAAGTGATCGACGACCGGCTCGCGCAGCTTTTGAACGACTGGCCGCATGAGCGGACTGCCATGAACGGTTTCGGCTTCGTGCAGATCGTCGCCCGGATGGGCCAGCCTTCGATGCTCCAGCGCGTCGGGCGCGACCGCTCGGGGGCGGCGGCGCGATTCGCATTGCGCATGGCCGAACGAACGCAAGGTGCGGGCGTGACCCTTCTGACCGTCCATCCGGCTGTGAAAGCCAAGCTCAGGCCCGAATGGCTGGCCGAACTGGAACGCCGCACCGGACGCAGCGTGCGGGTCGAGCCCGATTCCGGCCTTGCGCTCGAAGCGCCCAATGCCCAGCTAGTGTCCGCATGAAGACCGCTGTGAAGCCCTGCCCGATCTGCCGCAAGCCCCGCCACCCGGATCACCATCCGTTCTGCTCCACGCGCTGCCGTGACCGCGATCTCGCCCGCTGGTTCTCCGATTCCTACGCCGTCCCCGGCCCGCCGGCCGATCCCGAAGAACTGGCGCAGGAAAGCTGGCGCGAGCAGGATTGAGTCGCGCGGAACAATCGTGGCGTTCTTTGGACAAAACCCCCTTGCCAAGGCCAACTCGCTTCGCCATAGGGCCGCTCTCATTTGCTCGCCGGGGCAGCCGAATGGCATCTCCCCGTCGCTCGCAGCGAATGCCCGGGTAGCTCAGGGGTAGAGCAGCGGATTGAAAATCCGCGTGTCGGTGGTTCAAATCCGCCCCCGGGCACCATTCGCTGATAAGGGAAACTGACGATGTCCCGCCGCACCAAGCTCTACGAAGGCAAGGCCAAGATCCTCTACGAGGGCCCCGAGCCGGGCACGCTCATCCAGTATTTCAAGGATGACGCGACCGCCTTCAACGCCGAGAAGAAGGGCACCATCAACGGCAAGGGCGTGATCAACAACCGCATCAGCGAGCACGTCTTCACCCGCCTCGGCCATATCGGCATCCCTACCCACTTCATCCGCCGCCTCAACATGCGCGAGCAGCTGATCCGGCAGGTCGACATCATCCCGCTTGAAGTGGTGGTGAGAAACGTCGCCGCCGGCTCGATCAGCAAGCGCCTCGGCATCGAGGAAGGCGAGCCGCTGCCGCACACGCTGATCGAATACTACTACAAGGACGATGCCCTGGGCGATCCGCTGGTCGCCGAAGAGCACATCGCCTGCTTCAACTGGGCCTCGAATGACGAGATGCACGACATCTCCTCGATGGCGATCCGCATCAACGACTTCCTGTGCGGAATGTTCGCCGCGATCGACATCCGCCTGATCGACTTCAAGCTCGAATTCGGGCGGCTCTACGATGGCGATTACAGCCGCGTGATCCTCGCCGACGAGATCAGCCCCGATGGCTGCCGGTTGTGGGACATGGCGACGGGCGAAAAGCTCGACAAGGACCGCTTCCGCCGCGACCTCGGCGGCGAGGAGGAGGCCTACCGCGAGGTCGCCCGCCGCCTCGGCCTGCTCAACGGCGAGGACACTGGTCCGGGCGAGGTGTTCGACCTTTCCCACGCCCGCTCGCGCCTGCGCGGCCCGCCGCCGCTCAAGAAGTGATGGCGCCGAAGAAAAGGCACGGTTGAAGAAATAGGCTGACAGGCCGGTTTCAGCCGTTAGTCTCTTGCGGGTAACAACCGAAGCGAGAGACATCTGAAATCCATGCGGAAATTTCCCCTTGCCGCCAGCCTGCTGCTGGCGCTCTCCCCGCTCGCCTTCACCACCGCTCTTGCCGCGCAGGACGCAGACGCACCCGTCGCCGCCCCGGCCGAGACCGCAGCAGCGACCGAGGCGACCGCGCCTGCCCCCGCACCTGCCCCGGTCTGGGCCTTCGAGGCGAGCGACCTGCCGGTCGATCCCGGCTACGTCTTCGGCCGGCTCGATAACGGGATGCGCTACGTCATCCGCCAGAACGCCACCCCTGCGGGCACGGCGCTGGTGCGGATGCGGATCGCCTCGGGGGCGCTCGAGGAGGCCGACAGCGAGCGCGGCCTTTCGCACTTCCTCGAACACATGGCCTTCAACGGCTCCAAGGGCATCCCGGAAGGCGAGATGATCAAGCTGCTCGAACGCGAGGGGCTGGCCTTCGGCGCGGACACCAATGCCGCGACCGGCTTCGAGGACATCACCTACCTGCTCAACCTGCCCCGCAACGACGAGGCGCTGCTCGGCACGGCGCTGATGCTGATGCGCGAGACCGCAAGCGAGCTCACGATCTCCGAGGATGCGGTCGCGCGCGAGCGCGGCGTGATCCTCGCCGAGCGCCGCGACCGCTCCGGCTTCCAGCTGCGCAGCTACGAGGACAACGTCGCCTTCCTCGCACCCCAAGCGCGCTACGGCCGCCGCCTGCCGATCGGCACCGCCGAGGTGCTCGAGAACGCCACCGCCGCCCAGATCCGCGCACTCTACGAGCGCACCTACCGGCCCGCCAACACCGTGCTGGTGGTGGTCGGCGACTATCCCGTCAGCGTGGTCGAGGCCGCGATCCGCGCCCGCTTCGCCGACTGGACACCCGCCGGCCCCGCTCCCGTGCAGCCCGACGCGGGGCCGATCGACGTCGCGCTCAAGGACAAGGCGGACATCCATCTCGATCCCGCGCTCCCCGAGAGCGTCACCATCAGCCGCCTTGCCGCGTGGCGCGACGAGCCCGACACGCTCGCCAAGCGGCGTCAGGATGCGCTGCGATCGATCGGCTATGCCATCGTCAACCGCCGCCTCGCCCGTCTCGCGCGCGGGGCCGATGCGCCGTTCCGCGGCGCGAGCTACGGCACGGGCGACATCTTCGAGGCGGCGCGGATCACCAGCCTCTCCGTCAGCAGCGCCGATGGCGAGTGGAAGAAGGGGATGCTCGCGGCCACGCGCGAAGTGAACCAGGCGCTGACTTACGGCTTCACCCGCGCCGAAGTCGACGAACAGCTCGCCAATATCCGCACCACGCTCGAGAACGGGGTCAAGGCCGCCGACACCCGGGGCAATGCCGTCTTCGCGGGTGCGGCGCTGGCGCTGGTGAGTGACGAACGCATCCCGACCACGCCCCAATGGGCGCTCGCGCTGTTCGAGGAGATCGCCCCCGCGCTCACCCCCGAGGCCGTGTGGCAGGCGATGCGCGAGGATGCCGCACCTTTCGCCGAGCCGATGATCCGCTTCGAAGGCCGCGCCGCCCCCGAAGGCGGCGAGGCTGCCTTGCGCGCCGCCTTCGCGGAGGGCCTGGCGCTCGCCATCGCCGCGCCAGTCGACAACGGCCCGCTCGCCTTCGGCTATGGCGACTTCGGCCCGGCCGGCACGGTGGTGTCGGACACGCTCGAGCCGCGCCTCGGCTTGCGGCAGATCCGCTTCGCCAACGGCGTGCGGCTGACGCTCAAGAACACGGACGTGCGCAAGGACCGCATCGCCTTCTCGCTCGCGGTCGACGGGGGAGACCTGATGAACACCCGCGAGGCGCCGCTCGCCGTCTACCTTGCCAACGCCCTGCCCGCAGGCGGGCTCGGCAAGCACAGCCAGGACGAGCTCTCCAGCGTGCTCGCCGGGCGCAGCGTCAGCTTTGGGCTGGGCAGCGACACCGATGCCTTCACCGCCTCGGCTACCACCACCCCGCGCGATCTGGCGCTGCAGATGCAGGTGCTCGCCGCAACCCTGACCGATCCCGGCTACCGGCCCGAAGGCGTCGAGCGGTTCCGCAAGAACATCGACAACTTCTTCAACACGCTCGATTCGACGCCCGCACGCGCGCTGGCGGCCGCGAGCGGGGCGATCCTCTCGGACAACGACCCGCGCTTCAGCCTGCAATCCAAGGACGCCTTCTTCGCGCTCGATTTCCCCCAGCTCAAGACCGCGATGGCGGACAGGCTCGCGAAGGGCGCGATCGAGATCGCGCTGGTCGGCGAGCTTGACGAGGATGCCGCCATCGCCGCGGTCGCGGCCACGCTCGGCGCACTGCCGCCGCGCGAGGCCGCCTTCAACCCGCGCAGCCAGAACCGCATCCGCAGCTTCACGCCCGCGCGCATCGAGCATCGCCTCACCCACAAGGGCGAGCCCGATCAGGCGCTGGTGCAATGGGTCTGGCCGACCACCGACGATAGCGATCCGGCCGAGAACCAGCGGCTCGAACTGCTCGGACGGATCGTGCAGATCGAGCTCACCGACCGGCTGCGCGAGAAGCTGGGGCAGGCCTATGGGCCCTCGGCCGGGTCGAGCACCAGCCACCACTACCCGGGCTACGGCACCTTTGCGGTGAGTGCCTCGGTCGCGGCCGACAAGGTCGCGGCAACGCGCGAGGCGGTCGATGCGCTGATCGCCGACCTGCGCGCAGCGCCGCTCGATGCCGACGTGATCGAGCGGGCAAGGAAGCCCTATCTCGAGGAATACAACAACTCTCTCAAGGACCTCGGCGGCTGGCTCGGCCTTGCCGCGCGCGCGCAGAGCGAGCCCGAGCGGCTCACCCGCTTCCTCGCCGCGCCCGATCTGATCCGCGCGATCACGCCCGCCGACATCCACCAGTCCGCGCTGCGCTATCTCGCGCCCGAGGCGGCGGTGCGTTTTACGGTGGTGCCTGAAGCCGCAAGCGCCCCGGCCGGGCTCTAGGCCAGAAAAAAGCCGGCAGGTCACCCCCTGCCGGCTTTCCCCTTTGCGGCGCCCCCCGGTGACGGGGGGCCAACCCTCAGTACTTGAAGCTCACCATCGCGCCGACGACGCGCGGTTCGTTCACGAATGCGGTGTTGTTGTTGAAGTCGATTACGCCAAGGACATTGTCCTCGTCGGTGATGTTGCGCGCGAAGGCGGCGACTTCCCACTGGCCGTTGTTGCCCGCATAGCCGACCTTCAGACCACCCTCGAAGCGGCTGCCGGCGTTGAACTCGCGGCTTTCGTAGAGGAGGAAGTTGGTCTCGCCGAGATAGACCCAGTCGGTGAAGATGTAGAACTCGCCCGAATTGCCCACCGGGATGCCGTAGCGCGCGGTCAGATCGCCGCTCCACTCGGGTGCGTTGGGGAACGGGTTGCCGTCGATCCGGGCAAAGCGGCTGACACTGCCGTCAGGATTGTTCACCGAGCGGAACGGGTCGGTGATGGTGCACTGGCGGCAGCCGCCCACTTCGAGAGCGGCGTCCTGGATCTCGGTGTTGTTGTAGGCAACGCCGAGCGTGAGGAGGAGGCGCGGGGTGATCTGGAACGCCGAGTCGAGCTCGAAGCCGTAGCCCTCGCCCTTGTTGGCGTTGATCAGCTGCACGAGGTTGCCGGTCCCGCCGACCGCGGTGAACTGCGGGTCGGAGACGGTGTAGTAGTAGACCGCACCGTTCAGACGCACGCGCCGGTCGGCGAACTCGGTCTTGAAGCCGGCTTCGTAGGAGGTGATGTTCTCCGACTGCGCGACCGAGGGCGCGCTGAAGAAGGCGACGTCACGGCCCTGGATGGTCGGCCCGCGGAACGAGTTGGCGACCTTGGCATAGACGCTCGCGTCCTCACCCACGTCGGCGAACAGGCTGATGTCCCAGTCGACGTTCTCGTCGCCCACGCTGCGCGGCTGCGGCGCGGCGCCCGAGAGCACGACGAAGTCCTTCTGGTCGTCGGTGTAGCGGATGCCGCCGGTGGCGCGCAGGGTCTCGGTCAGCTGGTAGGACACCTGGCCGAACAGCGCCCAGGCGTCGTTCGTTTGGTTGACGGTGACGGGCGGCGGGAAGTCGAAGCCCACCGTGGTGACGTCGAAATCGCTGTTGAAGTAGTATCCGCCGATCTGCCAGCTGAGCGGGCCGTCGGTGGTCGAGGCGAGGCGGACTTCCTGGGTGAACTGCTCGAGATCGAGCGAGTCCTGCGTGTCAGAGGGGAACGGGATCAGGCCCGGCCCGCCGCCGCCCGGCAGAAACACGGCGCCGAAGCCGCCATCGATGTCGCCGCGGCTCGACCCCTCGCTCGTCCAGTAGCTGGTGATCGAGGTGAGGGTCACGCCGTCGAATTCGTAGGCGCCGGTCAGGGTCAGGCCGACCTGCTCGTAATCGGCCGCGTTGCCGCCGCCGGCATCGTAGAACACCGTGTCGCGGTCGTAGTTCTCGTTGAGGCTGTTGGTGTTGTTCGGCTGGTTGGCGCTCGGCCCGAGCACGTTTGCGCGGAAGAAGGTCGAGGAACCGTCGAGATTGCGGTAGTTGACCGCGGCAAGGATGCTGGAACGCTCGGTCGGGGTGAACAGCAGCTGGCCGCGCACCGCGAAGTCGTTGTAGCCGCCCAGCGCATTGTCCTCGCCGGTGAAGCCGTTGTCGATCCAGTCGGCACGGTGCTGGAGCTGCGCGGCGATGCGCACCGCGATCTTGTCCTCGACCAGCGCCCCGCCGACCGCACCGTTCACCGAGATGGTGTCGTAGCTGCCATAGGACAGCGAGCCCGAAGCGGTGAATTCCTGGCTCGGCTTGATGCTGGTGATCTTCACCGCGCCCGCCGGGGTGTTGCGGCCGAACAGCGTGCCCTGCGGCCCGCGCAGGATTTCAACGCGCTCTACATCGAACACCGGGAAGCTCTTGAGCGTCACGTTCTCGAGCACGACATCGTCGAGCAGCACCGACACGGGCTGCGAGGCGGCAAGGTCGAAATCGGTGTTGCCGAGGCCGCGAATGTAGAAGCGCGGGGCGACGCGGCCGTTCGAGCTTTCGACGTTGAGGCCGGGCGCGGTGCCGGCCAGCGCGGTGATGTCGCCCGCGCCGCTGAAGATCGCGCCGATGCGCTCGGAATCGAGGATGTCGGCCGAAACCGGCACGTCCTGGAGGTTCTCCTCGCGCCGGTTGGCGGTGACGATGATGGTGGCGAGCTGGCCGTCATCCTCGGTGCTGGCGCCATCCTGGGCGGCGGCGGGAGCGGCAAAGCCGAAAGCGGCGGCTGCGGCAAGGACGGTCGAGCCGGCCCATGCAGCACGAATGGCGGAGAAGCGGTGAGACATCGAAAAACCCCCTTGGCTATGGCCTTTGGTATGGTCGCATGGTGCGTAGGTGCGGGCTCGCCCGTGGCATTTCTCGTCGATTCGCGCGAGACAGCCCCCCCGCAAATGTTGCGTGAAAGCGACGCTTTTCGGGCGATCTTTGGACGGTTGTTGCAACAGGGTTACAATCAGCGCGTGGCGATGACCGAAATGTGACACGTTCGGGGTCGCCGCGCGCCGTTCGCCGGATGTCGAGAAGCGCCATCACCGCGATTGCGCCCGCGCCGCGGCGCGCTATAGCGGCCCCGCGAAGCGGCGGTACCCGGGACCGCCCCGAAAGCAGGAATGGAGCATCAGGCCATGCAAGTGCGCGTCCTCGTCAGACTGAAGCCCGGAGTGCTCGATCCGCAGGGCCGCGCGGTGCACCATGCGCTCGAGGGCCTTGGCTTCGCAGGCGTCGAGGATGTGCGCATCGGCCGGTTGATCGAGCTCGATCTGGCCGAGGGCACCGACGAGGCGACGATCCGCCAGATGTGCGAGAAGCTGCTCGCCAACACCGTGATCGAGAGCTTCACCATAGAAGGTGCGAACTGATGGCGTTCCGGGCGGCGGTCATCACCTTCCCCGGCTCCAACTGCGACCGGGACATGGCAACGGCGCTGGAAGCGGTCGCGGGCGTGCCGGCGATCCGCGTGTGGCACGGCGATGCCGAACTGCCCGAGCGGCTCGACATGATCACCCTTCCCGGCGGCTTTTCCTATGGCGATTACCTGCGTTCGGGGGCGATGGCGGCGACCAGCCCGATCATGCGCGCGGTCGTCGCAGCGGCGGAGCGCGGCGTCCCGGTGCTCGGCGTGTGCAACGGCTTTCAGGTGCTCACCGAGGCCCGGCTGCTCCCCGGCGCACTGCTGCGCAATGCCGGGCAGCGCTTCGTGTGCCGCACCGCGAAGCTGACGGTGGTGAACGCCGCCTCCCCCTTCACCGCGGGTTACACCGCAGGCGAGACGATCAGGATTCCGGTCGCGCATCATGACGGCAATTACTACGCCGATGCCGAAACGCTCGACATGCTCGAGGGCGAGGGGCGGGTCGCCTTCCGCTATGCCGAAAGCTGCAACGGCTCGGCGCGCGACATCGCAGGGGTGCTGAGCGCCAACGGCCGGGTGCTCGGCATGATGCCGCACCCAGAACGCGCGATCGAACCGGCAGCGGTGCCGGCGCTCGGCGGGGCGGACGGACGTCGATTGTTCGAAGGCGCCCTGGCGAGCCTTGCCGCCGCCGCCTGACGCGGATCAGGCGCGGCGTTCGTGCGCCAGCGTGAACAGCTTGCCGGCATCTTCGGCGGTCATCGGCCGGCCGAAATAGTACCCCTGGATCTTGTCGCAGCCGAGGTTGCGGATCAGCGCCGCCTCCTCGACGGTCTCGACACCCTCGGCGGTGGTCGACATGTCGAGGCTCTTGGCCATCGCCACCACCGCATTGATGATCGCGAGGCTCTCCGCGCTGCCCTGCGCGGCGCCCTGCACGAAGGTGCGATCGACCTTGATGGTCGAGAACCGCAATTTGCGCAGATAGCCGAGCGAGGAATAGCCCGTGCCGAAGTCGTCGAGCGCGACCGAACAGCCCAGCGCCATCACCTGCTCGAGCGCATTGCGGGCAACGCTGGCATCGCGCAGGAAGATGCTCTCGGTCACCTCCACCTCGAGCCTCTCGGGGCGCAGGCCCGTCGCCGCGAGCGCCTGCACCACTTCGGCATGGAAGCCCGGTTCGAGCAGCTGTTCGGGCGAGACGTTGACGTTGACCTTGACGTGATCGGGCCAGTTGCGCGCTTCCTCGCAGGCCTTGCGCATCACCCACTGACCGATCGGGACGATCAGGCGGGTGTCCTCGGCGAGCGGGATGAACTTGCCCGGGCTGACGAAGCCGTGCTCTGCGGAATTCCAGCGCACCAGCGCCTCGAAGCTCACCACCTGTTCGGAATGCGCGTCGACGACGGGCTGGTAGTGCAGCACCATCTCGTCGCGGCCCAGCGCCTTCCTGAGCGCAACCTCGAGCTGGCGGCGCTCCTCGGCCGAGGCGTGGAGCACCGGTTCGAAGCGGCAATGCTCGCCCCCGCCCATGTCCTTGGCGCGGTAGAGCGCCAGGTCGGCATTGCGCATCATCTCCTCGACCGTGCCGCCATCGCGCGGGCCCTCGGCCGAACCGACGCTCGCGCCGACATAGAGCGTGTGGTGATCGACCTGATAGGGCTCCGACAGGCGCTCGATCACCCGGCGGGCGATGTCGCGCACGATGCCGGTCTGGCTCGCATCGCGGATCACGATCGCGAATTCGTCGCCGCCCAGACGGCCGCACAGCTGGTTGTCGCCCATCAGCGATTGCAGCCGCGCCGAAACCTGCGCGAGCAGCTTGTCGCCCGTCATGTGCCCGAGCGAATCGTTCACCGCCTTGAACCGGTCGAGGTCGACCATCAGCAGCGCGCAGCGCGTGCGCCACTGCACCGCATAGCGCAGCGCCTCGCCCAGCGCTTCGGTCAGCTGCAGGCGGTTGGGCAGCTGGGTGAGCGTGTCGTAGCGCGCGAGATAGGCGATCTTCTCCGAAGACTTGCGCTGTTCGGTGACGTCCGAGCCGACGCCGCGGAAACCCGTGAAGCGGCCCTGCTCGTCGCGCATCGGCGTGCCCGAAAGCTCCCACCAGCGCTCCTCGCCCATGATCGAGACCTGCACCAGCATGTTCGAGAAATTCTCGCGGTTCTTGAGCCTTTCGGCCAGATCGTGGAGGCTTGCGGGGAATTGCCCGCTCGACCAGCGGGTGCCCGCGATCAGCTCGAGCAGCGGCTTGCCCTCGACCTCGGCCTGCGGGCAGCCGAGCGCGAAGGCAAAGCGCGGGGACACCGCGCGCAGCCGCCGCGCGGGATCGACTTCCCACAGCCAGTCGGCCTCGTTCTCCTCGAACTCGCGCAGCAGCAGCGAGACCACCGCCTCCTTCTCCGCCACCGCCGCCTCGGCGAGCCGCGCCTTGACGAAGGTGGTGCGGATCTCGATCGTGGCGACGAGGTTGGCGATGGTGAGGAGGATCACCCCGCCCAGCGCGTGCCATTGCCCGGCCAGCGCCTGGCTGACCATCGCGCCCGCCCCGAGCACCGCGATGTAGATCAGCACGCTCAGCGGCGAAGTCGAATAGACGAAGGTCGAGGCGCTCATCAGCGCGAGGATGATCAGCAGCAGGCTCGTCGCCTGCACGCCGTCCGAAAGCCACGGAAACAGCAGCAGCGCCGCCGCCCAGCAGAGGGCGCCCGCCAGCGCGTTGAGGTTCTGCGCACGCTCCGGGTCCGCAAGGCCGCTCCGCGCGCCGGTCTCGATCAGCTGCATGTCGGTGTGGCGGCTTCGCAGGAGGATCACCGCGAGCAGCCCGGCCCAGGGCAGCACCACCGCAAGCCCGATCAGCGGGCCGAATATGCTGACGACGAAGGCGGCCAAAAGTCCGTTGGCGATCAGCCGGTTGCGGCTTGCCCGGGTCAGGCCGGCCACATCCTCGGCCCGCAGCCGCGTCGGATCGAACGCGGCATTGCGAGTCAATCCGAGCACGTCGGACAGCGGCAATTCGGCGGGAAGCGCCGGTTGCGGTGAGGTGATATCCTTGCCCACGAGGCTTGGATTAACGGCGAATGGTTAGTGCCCGGTAAAGTTCGCCGCCAAATCAAAGGAGCAGCATGGTTAACGGCAGGCTCCGTATCCGGGACGAGGCGGCTCTGCTGCGGGTGCTTACTCGACCGTCACCGACTTGGCGAGGTTGCGCGGCTGGTCGACATCGGTGCCCTTCACCACCGCGACGTGGTAGGCGAGCAGCTGCACCGGCACGGCATAGACCAGCGGTACGATCAGCGGGTGGACGACGGGCATCTCGATCGTGGCAATGCAGCCCTCGCCCGCCGCAGCGATGCCTTGCGCGTCCGAGATCAGCACCACCTGCCCGCCGCGGGCGCGCACCTCCTCCATGTTGGAGACCGTCTTCTCGAACAGCGGGCCCGAGGGTGCGATCACCACCACCGGCACGGCATCGTCGATCAGCGCGATCGGCCCGTGCTTCATCTCGCCCGCGGCATAGCCCTCGGCGTGGATATAGCTGATTTCCTTCAGTTTGAGCGCGCCTTCGAGCGCCAGCGGATAGTCCTGCCCGCGCCCCAGATAGAGCACGTCGCGCGCCGGCGCGATGAGGTGCGCCATCGCGGCGATATCATCGTCATGCGCGAGGGCTGCGTTGAGGGCAGCAGGCGCCTCGAGCAGGTGGCGCACGATTTCGGCCTCCTGTTCGCGGTCGAGGCGGCCCTTCTTCACCGCCATGTGCGCGGCAAGCGCGGCGAGCACGGCAAGCTGGCAGGTGAAGGCCTTGGTCGAGGCGACGCCGATTTCCGGCCCCGCGTGGGTCGGCAGCAGCAGGTCGGCCTCGCGCGCCATGGTGCTGGTCGGCACGTTGACGACGACGGCGATGGTCTGGCCCTCGCTCTTGGCGTGGCGAAGTGCTGCCAGCGTGTCGGCGGTCTCGCCCGACTGGCTGATGAACAGGGCCAGACCGCCCTCCTCCATCACCGGCGCGCGGTAGCGGAACTCGCTGGCGACATCCAAGTCGACCGGCACGCGCGCGAATTGTTCGAACCAGTATTTGGCGACCATGCCGGCATAGAAGCTGGTGCCGCACGCGACGATGGTGACGCGCTTGATGCCCGACAGGTCGAATTCGGGGATCGGCAGCGACACGCGCCCTTCGAAGCGCTGGAGATAGCCGCGCAGCGTCTGGGCGACGACGATCGGCTGTTCGTAGATCTCCTTCTGCATGAAGTGGCGGTGATTGCCCTTGTCGATCAGCGCGCCGGTGACGCCCGACAGCGTGACCGGGCGATCGACCGGGTTGTTGTCGCGGTCGAAGATGTCGGTGCCGTCGCGGCGGCAGACGACCCAGTCGCCCTCCTCCAGATAGGCGATGCGCTGCGTCAGCGGGGCGAGCGCCAGCGCGTCGGAGCCGAGATAGACTTCGCCCTCGCCATAGCCGACGACCAATGGCGAGCCGAGCCGCGCGCCGATCAGCAGGTCGTCATGCTGGCGGAACAGGATCGCGAGCGCGAAGGCACCGTGCAGGCGCGGCAGGATCGCCTTCACCGCGTCCTGTGGCGACAGGCCGGCCTCGACCTGTTCGCTGACCAGATGGGCGACGACCTCGGTATCGGTCTCGCTGGTGAACACCCGGCCGCGCGCGGTCAGTTCCTCGCGCAGCGGCTTGAAATTCTCGATGATGCCGTTGTGGACGACCGCAACTTCGTCTGTCGCGTGCGGATGGGCGTTGTCGGTGGTCGGGCCACCATGCGTCGCCCAGCGGGTGTGGGCGATGCCGATATTGCCGGGCAGCGGATGCTCGGCCAGTTCGGCGGCAAGGTTCTTGAGCTTGCCCGACGCACGGCGACGCTCGATCGACTGCCCCTCGACCGTGGCGATGCCCGCCGAGTCATAGCCGCGATATTCGAGGCGCTTGAGCCCATCGAGCAAGCGGTCGGCGACGCTTTCGGTGCCGATGATGCCAACAATTCCACACATAGTCTTGTCTCCGGCGGGATGCCCGCTTGGTTATTTCTTGGCGGCTTTCAGGGCGGCCTGCTTGTGGCGGAACCGCTTGGCCCAGCCGGGATGGTCGGCGCGTTCGGCGCGGACCAGCGCCAGCGCGTCGGCCTCGACATCGCGAGTCACGACCGATCCGGCGGCGACCAGTGCGCCGTCGCCGATCCTGACCGGCGCGACCAGTGCGCTGTTCGATCCGATGAACGCGCCCTCGCCGATCTCGGTGCGGTATTTGAAGAAGCCGTCGTAATTGCAGGTGATCGTGCCTGCGCCGATATTGACGTTCGCGCCGACGCTGGCGTCGCCGAGATAGGTCAGGTGGTTGGCCTTGGCCCCTACCCCCAGCGTCGTGTTCTTCACCTCGACGAAATTGCCGACGCGGCTGCCCTCGCCCAGCACCGCGCCGGGGCGCAGACGCGCATAGGGGCCGACATCGGCCTTCGACGCGACGGTCGCGCCCTCCAGATGGCTGAAGGCGTGGATCGTGACGTTATCGGCAATGGTCACGCCGGGGCCGAACACGACATTGGGTTCGACCGTCACGTCGCGGCCGAGCTGCGTATCGTGCGCGAAGAACACGGTTTCGGGCGCGATCAGCGTCACGCCATCAGCCATGGCACGGGCGCGGCGCTTGGCCTGCCACGCACCTTCGACCGCCGCCAGTTCGGCGCGGCTGTTGATGCCGGCCACTTCGTCCGCTGCCGTCTCGATCACCACCGCGCCGCGTCCGTCGGCGATGGCGAGCATGACGATGTCGGGGAGGTAATATTCGCCCGCCGCATTGTCGTTGCCGACCCGTTCGAGCAGCGCCCACAGGTCGGCCGAGCGCACCGCGGTCACGCCGCTGTTGCACAGATTGACCGCGCGCTCTTCTGCCGAGGCGTCCTTATATTCGACCATCTTGGCGATGTTGCCGGCATCATCGGCGATGATCCGGCCATAAGCGGCGGCATCGGCTGGGCGGAAGCCGAGCACCGCCACCGCCGGCCGGTCGGCTTCGTCCAGCCGTGCGGTCAGCCGCGCGACGGTATCCGCCGACAGCAACGGGGTATCGCCGAAACAGACCAGCACGATGCCGTCGTGGTCGGCGAGCGTTTCCTTCGCCTGCAATGCGGCATGCGCGGTGCCCAGCTGTTCGCGCTGCCACGCGATCTCGACACCTCGGCCGGTGACCGCCTTCTCGACCTGTTCGCCGACCGCACCGACGATCACCACCCGGCGGGTGACGTTCGCGGCGGACAGGCTGTCCAGCAGATGGAACAGCATCGGCTGCCCGGCGAGCGGGTGCAGCACCTTGTGCTTCGTCGACTTCATGCGGGTGCCCTGCCCGGCGGCGAGGATCACGGCAGCGATGGGTTGTGCGCTCATGGGGGCCGTCTGTGGCACACGACCCTTGCCAATTCCATATCGCGCGCGCCAATGCCGATGATGATGACAACAATTTCATTCGATATCGTCGGCTTCGACCTCGACGGGACCTTTATCGATACCAGCGGCGACCTGACCGATGCGGTGAATCATGCTTTGGCCGATGCCGGGCGGCCGCTACTGACGCGCGAACAGGTCATTCCGATGATCGGCGGCGGGGCCAGGCACATGCTGCGGCAGGGGATGGAAGCGACCGGCGGCTGCGACGAGGCGGAACTGAACCGGCTCCACCGGCTACTGCTCGATTATTACGAAGCGAACATCGCCGTCCATTCGCGACCCTTTCCGGGCGCGATGGCGGCGCTCGACCAGTTGGATACTGATGGGGTCAAGGTCGCGATCGTCACCAACAAGCTGGAGGGGCTGGCGCTGCGGTTGCTGGACGAGCTCGACCTCACCCGCCGCTTCGGCTGCGTCATCGGTGGCGATACGCTGGGGCCGGGCAAGTCCAAGCCCAACCGCGCGCCGATCGACGCGATGATCGAACGCTGCGGCGGCGGGCGCGCCGCGTTCGTCGGCGATTCGCATTTCGATATCGATGCGGCCAGGAATGCCGAGATTCCCAGCATCGCCTGCTCGTTCGGTTTCATGATGCAGCCGGTCGCCGAGCTGGGGGCGGATGCGGTGATCGATCATTTCGACGAACTGATCCCGACGCTCGCGCGTTTGGCCCCCTGACCCCTTCCCCTTTCGAGGAACTGCCATGACCCGCCCCGTCGCTCTCATCACCGGCGCATCGTCCGGTATCGGCCTCAGCTTCGCGCATCACCTCGCGCGCACCGGCCACGACCTCGTCATCGTCGCACGGCGCGAGGACCGGCTGCGCGACCTCGCCGAACAGCTGTCGACCGAACACGGCATCGATATCGAGGTGATCGCCGCCGACCTCGCCGACCCCGACGACCTCGACGTGGTCGAGGAACGGCTGGAGGCGGGCGAGCCGATCGCGCTGTTCGTCAACAATGCCGGCTTCGCCGCGATGGGCAAGGTCGGCGAGGGCGACCGCGACGACATGACCGACATGCTGCTGCTCAACGTCGTCGCGTTCAGCCGGCTGGCCGATGCGGCGATGGCCGGCATGAAGCGCTCGGGCCGGGGCACGATCATCAATGTCGGGTCGGGCACGCTGTTCACCAAGATGCCGGCCTATGCCGGCTATGGCGCCACCAAGGCCTATGTCGCCTATTACACCCGCACGATGCAGGCGGAGGCGAAGGACGGCAACATTCGCATCCAGCTGCTGATCCCCGGCGTCACCGCGACCGATTTCCACCATGTCGCGGGCAAGAGCATCGACGATTTCCCGCCCGAGCGGGTGATGGAGCCGGACGATCTGGTCGTCGCCTCGCTGCGCGGGCTGGAGCTGGGCGAGGCGGTGTGCATCCCGTCGCTGCCGGATGTGGCGGATTGGGAAGCGCTGGAAGCGGCCGAAGCGAAGATCGCGCCCAATGCGTCGCGGAACAAGGTGGCGGACAGGTATCACGCCTGAAGCTCCTCCCCGCTCAGCGGGGAGGGGAACCATGCGCAGCATGGTAGAGGGGGGTCTCGACGCAACGCAACCGTGCCGAATGCGGACACTCCCCTCCACCATTCGCTGCGCGGACGGTCCCCCCCGGTGCCGGGGAGGAGCTTGAGCGCCACCAATTATTAAGCTCCCGCCGCTAGTTCGGCCATGGTAGCGGCCAATTCCGGTCGCGGGGGTTGCGGATGTTCAAGCGGGTGCAGCGAATCCTGGTCGTGTTCGGTACGCGGCCCGAGGCGATCAAGCTGTTCCCGCTGATCCATGCCCTTCGTGCCCATCCCGGCTTCGACACCCGCGTCGTCGTCACCGCGCAGCATCGCGAGATGCTGGACCAGGTGATGGAGTTCGCCGGGATCACCCCGGACATCGACCTGAACATCATGACCGCCGGCCAGTCATTGGACGGCCTGACCGCGCGGCTGCTCGATGCGCTGGGCCCGGTGTTCGATGCCGAACAGCCCGACCGGGTCATCGTGCAGGGTGACACCGCGACGGCGATGGTCGCCGCGCTCGCCGCTTATTACCGCAAGGTGCCCGTAGCCCATGTCGAGGCGGGTCTGCGCAGCCACGACGTCTATCATCCCTGGCCCGAAGAGGTGAACCGCAAGATCGTCGGCAGCATCGCCGACCTGCATTTCGCCCCGACGCAGACCGCCGCCGACGCGCTGCTGGCCGAGAATGTGCCGGCCGAGCGCGTCCTCGTGACCGGCAACACCGTGATCGACGCGCTGCACATGGCGCGGACACGCCTCGCCGCCGAACCGGCGCGGACGCAGGCGCTCGACGAACTGGCCGAGCGGTTCGCCGGCACGCGCGTCGTGCTGGTGACGACGCATCGCCGCGAGAATTTCGGCGGCGGCATGGAGAATATCGCCCGCGCCATCGCCCGCATCGCCGCGCGCGAAGATGTCGGCGTGATCTTCCCGGTCCATCCCAATCCGCAGGTTCGTAGCGTGATGGACGCGATCCTCGGGCACAATCCGCGCGTCGCGATGATCGCGCCGCAGGATTATCCGCATTTCGTCCGGCTGCTCGACCTGTGCCATCTGGTCCTGACCGATTCGGGCGGGGTGCAGGAGGAAGCGCCGGGCCTCGGCAAACCGGTGCTGGTGATGCGCGAGACGACCGAGCGCCCCGAGGGCGTGATGGCCGGCACCGCGAAGCTGATCGGATCGGACGAGGACCGCATCGTCGCCGAAGTGGCGACCCTGCTCGACGACCCCGCCGCCTATGCCGCGATGGCCAAGGCGCACAACCCCTTCGGAGACGGCCATGCGTCCGCCCGCATCGTGGAGACCCTCTATGCTTGAACAGCGGATCGCCGCCGCCGACACCTATGACGTGTGCGTCGTTGGCCTCGGCTATATCGGCCTGCCGACCGCCGCCGTCGTCGCCCGGTCGGGCGCGCGGGTCATCGGCATCGATGTCAGCCAGCATGTCGTCGACACCGTGGCGCGCGGTGACATCCATATCGAGGAGGCCGATCTCGACACGCTGGTGCGCGACGTCGTGCTGCTCGGCCGCCTGACCACCGCGACGACCCCGGCGCCGTCCGACATCTTCGTCATCGCCGTGCCGACGCCGTTCGGGCCGGGCCATGTGCCCGACCTCAGCTATGTCCTGAACGCCACCCGCGCGATCGCGCCGGTATTGCGCAAGGGCAATACGGTTATCCTCGAATCGACGTCGCCGGTCGGGACCACCGAACAGATCCGCGACCTGCTGGCCGAACTGCGGCCCGACCTGGCGATGCCTGGGCTGTCGGATACGCCCGACATTGCGGTCGCCTATTGCCCCGAACGGGTGCTGCCGGGGCGGATCATCCTCGAACTCGTGTCGAACGAACGCTCGATCGGCGGGATCACCCCGGCCTGTGCGGAAGCGGCGTGCGGCTTCTATCGCCGGTTCGTGGAGGGTGCCTGCACCGTCACCACCGCGCGGACGGCGGAAATGGTCAAGCTGGTGGAGAATACCAGCCGCGACGTCGCCATCGCCTTCGCCAACGAACTGTCGATCGTGTGCGACAAGATGGACCTCAACGTCTGGGACGTGATCGAGCTGGCCAACCGCCATCCGCGCGTCAACATCCTGAAGCCGGGTCCGGGCGTCGGCGGGCACTGCATCGCGGTCGACCCCTGGTTCATCGTCGATGCCGCCCCCGAACAGACCCCGCTGATCCGCACCGCGCGCGAGGTGAATGACGGCAAGGTCGACCATGTCGTCGCCCGCGCCGCCGCGATGCTCGACGCCGCTCCGCACGCCCGCGCCTCGCTGCTGGGCCTGGCGTTCAAGGCGGATATCGACGACCTGCGCGAAAGCCCGGCGGTGAAGGTCGCGGCCGAACTTATCGCGCGTTATGGCGACCGGATCGATCTGGTCGAACCGTTCGTGACCACCCTGCCCCGATCGCTCGTCGGCGGGCGGCTGGTGTCGCTGGAGGCGGGGCTGGCGAACGACATTCTGGTCGTGCTGGTCGACCATAGCGTGTTCAAGGCGGTGCCGGTCGAGGCGCGCGAGGGCAAGCAGGTGTACGATACGCGGGGGATGTGGCGGTAGGCGGAAGAGGATTCGGTTTCACGCGGAGGCGCGGAGGCGCGGAGGCGCGGAGGCGCGGAGAAGGAGATGAAGAGAGTTTTCGCGCAGAGGCGCCGAGGACGCTGAGATGTTGGGGAGCAGGCCATCTCGGCCTGTCTGGCGCAGCCTGGTTCCTGCCGGCGGCCGATGATGGAGAGCCGCTGTCGCGGCGAGCGTTACCCCTCAGCGTCCTCTGCGCCTCTGCGCGCAATCAAAACTTCTTCTTCGCGTCTCCGCCCCTTCGCGTGAAAACCCTATCTCTTCCGAAACTTGGTCCACAAATGCCGCGCCAGCATGACCGGCGGCATCCGCAGCCAGTGCGAGCGGACATAGAAGCCGAACTCGGTCCCCTTATGGCTGAGCCGTCCCCAGCCGTCGCGCGCCAGCAGGCGGCGGGCGAACAGCGCGTCGGACGCGACCGGATCGCCGCCCCCCGGCGTCCCGTAGATGCGCCGCGCCAATCGTAGCGCCCGCGCGACCGCATCCGACAGATCGTGCAGCGCCGCCCGCTCGGTCAACGACGCGACGAACCCGGCATCCCGATCGACAAACTCGCGGACCAGCCGGTCGATATCCCACAGGTTGCGTAAGCCACCCTGCAGGTCGCCATCGGCGAACAGGTGCGCAGCGGCGTGGACCACCATATCCTCCGGGCACAGCACCGACAGGCCGTTACCAAGCGGCACCGCCCCGGCGATCAGCGCTGCCGCGTCAGGCTTAGGTCGTGCGGTGGGCGGCAGGATCGTGTGGTGGACGTCGATCATCCGGTCGCGTGTCCGGTGGATCAGCGGCGGCAGCTCGTGCATCCAGCGGCGGTAATAGGCGTCGTCATAGGGGTCGGGCTTCACCCATTCCCACCCGGCGGCCAGCAGCGCCGCCTCCACCGCATTGAGGGCGTCGCGCGGCACGAGGATGTCGAGATCACCGATCGCCCGCCCCCGCCCCGCATCCAGTCCGGCGGCGACGAAGGCGGTGCCCTTCAGCAGAACGATCGGCAAACCCAGCGGGGCGAGCGCGCGCCGTGCCATCTCCGCCTCCCACAATGCTGCCACGCGCCCCTGTTCGGCGGACGCGCGCGCGTCGGCCATGATGCGTGCGGCGGCAGGGGGCATCTCGATCCCGTCGAGCCGGGTGGCAAGGCTGCCGATCAGCTGCTCCGCCCGCGCCGCCGCGATCAGCGCGTTCCAGCTGTCGGCGGAATCCAGACCGTCCCACAACTCGGGATCGGCGAGCGCGCCGGCCGTCCTGGCATCCGTCATGCCAGTTTCCCCCACAGCCCCTCCACCAGCGCCAGCGCGGTGTCGGTATCGGGATAGTCGATCGCCCGCACCGGCATTCGCCCGACCAGGCCGGTCAGCGCATCGAACCCGCGCTCGCCCATCGCGACATAGTTGGTCGATGCCTGGGTCAGCCGCACGAAGGTTTCGGCCGCCTCGACCGGCCGCACCGCCTCCGCCTGTCCGAAGGTCGGGAACAGCAGCAAAGCAGGGACGGCGGGGCGATCCATCGCGGCGATAGCGGCGGCATCGGGAACGAGGTGGCGAATGTCCCCCTTCGGCGTGCCCGCCAGCAGCGGGCCGAACCGGCCGGCGGGTGCCGCGCGTTCCATCACCCCGATCGCCTGATTCTTCAGGCTGATGAGCCTGGGAAAGGCATGGACCAGTCCGGTCGCCGGATCGAGCAGCGCGAACTCGTCGCCCATCAACCGCCAGCCGCGCGTCATCAGCAGCGCCGCCAGCGTCGACTTGCCCGCACCCGATTCGCCGGTCATCAGCAGCGCCCGCCCGTCGCGCTCGACCGCCGAGGCGTGGAGCAGCAGATAGCGGCGCTGCGCCAGCGCCATCTGCAAATTCATCCCCATCTCGGCCGCCAGCAGCCCTTGGCGCAGCGGCAGCGGCGCGGCATCGGGGATGGTGAAATCGCCGCCGATCATCACCGATGGGCGCACGAACCGCCGCCACGGTCGCGCGGCGAACAGGCGGACGTTGAAATCGGCGATGCCGTCCTCGGGCCGGGGATAGTCGCGATACAGGTCACGCAACTGGTCGACCGGGCCGCGCCAGTCGCTGCCGATGCGAAAGCCTATGGGGCCGATGCGCAGCGTCGCAACGTGCCTCACGCCGGTTGGTCCAAGCGTTCGGCCAGTCCGGTATCGACCAGTTCGTCCAGCCGCGCGGTCAGTGCCGCCGCATCGCCATCGGGCAGGTCGAACCGCTCGGCCAGCGCCGCCAGCAGTTCGTCGGCAGTCATTGCCCGGTCGGCCAGCAGATCGAGCAGTTCGGGCACCGGCGGCGCGACGACATGGGTCTGGCCCGATGCGCGGTGATAGACGGCGCTGAGCGTATCGAGCGCGACGACCCGGAGAGCAGCCGGCGGCGGCGCGCGATAGCGTGCCGGCATGGAAGCGTCAGCCGCGCGGCATCTGGAGCGAGGCGAAGCAGGTGAAGCCGCTGGTCCCGTTCTGCAACCGCTGGACATATTTCAGATAGGCGCGGGTCGTATCGCCATCGGTGCCGGGCAAATTCTGCCCCTTCATCGCCAGCTTCACCTGTTCGCCGGTGAAGGGGCGGTTGGCGCCGGGAAAGGCGCCGGGCGTGCCGGGGGCGACGACCTGTCCGTCGGCGGCGATCATCTGCCCGGCGCGCGCGCGGTCGGGGATCGGGATTTCGCAGGTCATGATCGACGCCTGGGTCTGTGCCAGCGCCGGACGGATCGACACTACCGCCGACGCGCTCGCCGCGCCGATCAGCAGCGTGCGCCGCGCGAGCCTGCCATCGGGCGAAGGGGTGGGAGCGTCGGTCATCGCGCCATCTTCCCCAACCCGGCATAATTCGCAATCGCAAAGAGGGTTAACCTGTCCGATCGCGGGGCACGCCGCTCCCTCTGGCCTTGATCGTCACTTCCGCCTAATCGGGGGCGATGGACGAATTCGGCCCCCGCCTGCCCCTCGCCCTCGCCATCGCGATCGGCGTCGCCCTGCTGGCGCTGCTGCTGGGTGCCGGGATCAATGCCAGCGCGGTCGTGGCGGTCGGCGCGGTCGCCGCCGTGCTCGTCGCCGGGCTGCACCCGCCCGAACGCGGCACCAGCGAATCGCCCGATACCGCGCGCCAGCATGTCGTCGCCGCGACCCAGGCGGCGATCGATGCGGTCGACGAACCGATCCTGGTGATCGCGCGCGGCCATGTCGAGGCGGCGAACCCCGCCGCGCTCTCGCTGCTCGGCCAGCATGTCGTCGGCGGCGACGTCCGCCTCGCCATCCGCCACCCCGCGGCGGCCGAGCGGCTGTTAGGCACGCGCGACGATCGGGAACCGGTCGGGCTGGTGGGGCTTGGCGCGCGCGACCAGAGCTGGGAGATGCGGGTCCGCCCGCTCGCCGACGACCGCCGGCTCGTCCATCTGGTCGACCGTACCGGCAACCGCGCGACCGAAAAGATGCGAGTCGATTTCGTCGCCAATGCCAGCCACGAACTGCGCACCCCGCTCGCCTCGCTGCTGGGCTTCATCGAAACCTTGCGCGACGAGGCGGGGGAAGACCCGGCCGTGCGCGAACGCTTCCTGAAGGTCATGAACGACGAAGCGCGGCGGATGCAGCGGCTGATCGACGACCTGATCTCCTTGAGCCGGATCGAGGCGGAGAAATACCGCCCGCCCGACCAGGCGGTCGACCTGTCGGCGATGGTGCCGGCGGTGCAGGGCGAACTGGCCGCGACCAACCCGACGCGCGGTGCCGACATCGTGCTGTCGGTCGCCCCCGATGTGACCGTGATCGGCGACCGGGCGCAATTGTCGCAGCTGCTGCACAACGTCATGGGCAATGCGATGAAATATGGCCGCGCCGGCACGCCGGTCGAAATAAGCCTGACCGCGCGCGATACCATGGCGGCGCTGGTGGTGCGCGATCATGGCGAGGGGGTCGCAATCGAGCATCTGCCGCGGCTGACCGAGCGATTTTACCGTGTCGATTCAGGGCGCAGCCGGGCGCTGGGCGGCACCGGCCTCGGCCTTGCCATCGTCAAGCATATCGTCGAACGGCATCGCGGCCGGCTCGATATCGGCAGCGTGGTGGGCGACGGCACGACGGTTTCCGTGCTGCTGCCCCTCCACGGTGTCATAAAGGCGTAACGCCATGGTAACATGGCACCGCCGAGCGTCGCGAATGACCGTCAACGCCCATGGAAACTGGAACCGCATGACCCGCCGGATCGCGTCCGTCCTGGCCCTCGGCCTCGCGCTCACCGCGTGCGAGCCGCAGACGTCGCGCGACCATATCCGCGTCGTCGGATCGTCGACCGTCTATCCCTTCACCACCGCGGTCGCCGAAATGCTGGTGAACGCGAACCCCGACCTGCGCGCGCCGCTGGTCGAATCGACCGGCACCGGTGCGGGCGCGGCGCTGTTCTGCGCCGGGGTCGGCCCGCAGCATCCCGACATTCTCGACGCGTCGCGCCGGTTGAAGAAGTCGGAATATGCCAGCTGCGTCGCGCATGGCGTGAAGGACATCATGGAGGTGCAGGTCGGCGTCGACGGCGTGGCGCTGGCCGAATCGAACAATGGGCCGAAGCTGAAGCTTAGCAAGCGCGACGTCTATATGGCGTTGTCGGCCAATCCGCTGGGCAAGCCGAACAAGGCGCGGATGTGGAACGAGATCAACCCGGCGCTGCCCGCCATCCCGATCCAGTTCTTCGGCCCGCCGGCCACCAGCGGCACGCGCGACGCGCTGGTCGAACTCATCATGGTCCCGGCCTGCGAAGCGGCGATGCCCGAGGTGAAGAAGCTCAAGGACAGCGACAAGGATCGCTACGAGGATATCTGCACCCGCATCCGCGAGGACGCGGCCTATGTCGACAAGGGCGAGAACGACAATCTGATCGTGCAGAACCTGTCGACCAACCCCAATGCGGTCGGCATCTTCGGCTATTCCTATCTGGAGGAAAACAAGTCGCGGCTGCATGGCGTGCCGATCGACGGGATCGTGCCGACCTATGACAGCATCGCCGACGGCAGCTATCCCGGTGCGCGACCGCTGTTCATCTATGTCAAGAAGGCGCACATCAAACCGGTGCCGGGCATGAACGACTTCCTCGCCGCCTATGCGAAGTCGTGGGACCCGGGCGGGCCGCTGACCCGGCGCGGCATGATCGCCGCCCCTGCCACCGTCCGCGCCGAATCGGCGGCCGAGATCAAGGACCAGACGCCGATGAACCCGGCGGGGTTGCACTGATGCACGGCTTTACCCTGATCCTGCTGATGCTGGGGTTCGGCGGCATCGGCTGGATGGTCGCGCGCGCCCGCGCCGCCCGTTTCGCCAAGCCCGCGACCGCTGCGGACCGGCCCAATTCGCTGCCCAGCCAGCATGGCTGGCACATGGCGATCTGGATCGCGGCCCCTGCCCTGCTGTTCCTCAGCATCTGGAGCGCGGTGTCGCCTGCGCTGGTGCGCGATGCGGTGCTGCAGGCGCCCGCCGCCGCCGGGCTGCCCGGCCCCGGCTTCGAACGCTCGGCGATCCTGGCGGAGGCGCGCTCGCTGGCGCTCGGTAATGCCTATGGCGCGTTCAACAGCCAAGCCGAAGCGCTGGCGCCTGCCTATGCCGCCGCGCAAAGCCGCTACGACTGGATCGGCACCGCGCTCGCCATCCTGCTCGCCTTTGCCGGCGGCGCCTTCGCCTTTACCCGCATCCGACCCGATTATCGCGCGCGGACGCAGGTCGAACGCGCGGTGATGCTGGCGCTACTGGTCGCGTCGCTGATCGCGATCCTGACCACGCTCGGCATCTTCCTGTCGCTGGTGATCGAAAGCTGGCGCTTCTTCCGCATCGTGCCGGTCACCGACTTCCTGTTCGGCACCAACTGGAGCCCGCAGGTCATCCGCTCGTCCGATCCGGGGGCGACATTGGGCGCGGTGCCGCTATTCTGGGGCACCTTCTTCATCGGCGCGGTGATCGCGATGATCGTCGCCATCCCGTTCGGGCTGATGAGCGCGATCTACCTGACGCAATATGCCAGGCCGGCGGTGCGCAAGTGGATGAAGCCGATCCTCGAAATTCTCGCCGGCGTGCCGACCGTGGTCTATGGCTATTTCGCCGCGCTGACCGTCGGTCCGGCGATCAGCGACCTCGCCGTCATGCTCGGCATGCCGTTCGCCAGTTCGGAAAGCGCGCTCGCCGCCGGCCTTGTCATGGGGGTGATGATCATCCCGTTCGTGTCGTCCATGGCCGACGATTCGATCGCCGCCGTGCCGCAATCGATGCGCGACGGCAGCCTGGCGATGGGCGCCACCACCAGCGAGACGATCGGCAAGGTCCTGCTCCCCGCCGCGCTCCCCGGCGTCGTCGCGGGCGTGCTGCTCGCCGTCTCCAGAGCGATCGGTGAGACGATGATCGTCGTCATGGCCGCGTCGGGCGCGGCGTCGATTACGCTCAACCCGTTCGAAAGCGCGACCACCGTCACCAAGCAGATCGTCGACCTGCTGACCGGCGAGGCCGAGTTCGACAGCCCGAAGACGCTCGCCGCCTTCGCGCTCGGCCTGACCTTGTTCGCGATCACCTTCCTTCTCAACGTCGTCGCGCTGCGCGTCGTGAAACGCTACCGGGAAGCCTATGAATAGTCCTGCCAACGTCGCCGGATCGCCCGCGATCGAGCGGGACGTGCCCGAACGCGTGCCGACCGACTGGAAAACGGGCGCGATGCAGAAGCGCATCCGTCGCCGCTATGCCGCCGAACGCCGCTTCCGCTTCTTCGGCCTTGCCGCCGTCGTGCTGTCGGGCGGGTTCCTCGCCTTCCTGCTCGTCACCATGTTGATGAGCGGGATCGGCGGGTTTCAGCGGACCTTGGTCACGCTGCCGATCGATTTTCCGTCGGCGGGACTAGAAGTCGACCGCGCGCAGCTGAAGACGCGCGGTGCCGATCTGGCGCTGGCCGGCGCGGGCCTCGAAAACACCGTCAACGGTGCGGCGGCTGCCGCGTTCGGCGAGGAGAACCGCGTCATCTCCGACAGCGCGTGGCTGACGGTGCGCGACGCGATCAAGGCCGATCCGTCGATCCTGTCGCAAAAGGTCAGGATCCCCGTTCCCGCCGCGCCGGGGATCGAGGAAGCGGCCAAGGCCGATGGCGAGCCGGCGGACGAGGCGCTGGTCGCCCGGCTGGAGCGAGCCGGCACCATCTCGACCGGGTTCAACACCGACTTCTTCAGATCGGCCGATTCGACCGATCCGACCGCCGTCGGCATCTGGGGCGCGCTCAAGGGCTCGCTGATGACGATGCTCGTCACGCTGCTGATCGCCTTTCCGGTCGGCACGCTGTCGGCGCTCTATCTGGAGGAATACGCCCCCCGCAACCGGTGGACCGACCTGATCGAGGTGTCGATCAACAACCTCGCCGCCGTGCCCTCGATCATCTTCGGCCTGCTCGGCCTTGCCGTGTTCCTCGGCACGCTCAACCTGCCGCGCTCCGCGCCGATCGTCGGCGGGCTCACGCTCGCGCTGATGATCATGCCGGTCATCGTCATCGCCGGGCGCAACGCGATCAAGGCGGTGCCGCCGTCGATCCGCGACGCCGCGCTCGGCATCGGCGCGTCGAAGGTGCAGGTGGTGTTCCACCATGTCCTGCCGCTCGCCCTGCCCGGCATCCTGACCGGCACCATCATCGGCATGGCCCGCGCGCTGGGCGAAACCGCACCGCTGCTGATGATCGGCATGCGCGCCTTTATCAGCCAGCCGCCGCAGGGGTTCGCCGATCCCGCAACCGTGCTGCCGGTGCAGATCTTCCTGTGGTCCGATCAGGTCAGCCGCGGCTTCATCGAAAAGACCAGCGCCGCGATCCTCGTGCTGCTGGCGTTCCTCCTCGCGATGAACGCGCTCGCCATCTATCTCCGCAATCGCTTCGAGACCCGCTGGTAATGACCGACACCCAACTCAACAACGCGACCCCGAAACTGTCGGCGCGCGGCGTCGACGTGTTCTATGGCCAGAAACAGGCGATCAAGGACGTGTCGATCGACATCGACATGGAGCATGTGACGGCCTTTATCGGTCCGTCGGGCTGCGGCAAGTCGACCTTCCTGCGCACGATGAACCGGATGAACGACACCGTGTCGTCGGCGCGCGTCACCGGCGACATCCGGCTGGATGGCGAGGATATCTATTCCCCCGCGATGGACGTGGTTCAGCTGCGTGCGCGGGTCGGCATGGTGTTCCAGAAGCCGAACCCCTTCCCCAAGTCGATCTATGAAAACGTGGCCTATGGCCCGCGCATCCACGGCCTCGCCGCGTCGAAGGGCGATATGGACGGGATCGTCGAACGCTCGCTAACCCGCGCGGGGCTCTGGAACGAGGTGAAGGACCGCCTGACCGACAGCGGCACCGCACTGTCGGGCGGTCAGCAACAGCGATTGTGCATCGCAAGGGCCATCGCGGTCGATCCGGAAGTGATCCTGATGGACGAGCCGTGCAGCGCGCTCGACCCGATCGCGACGGCGAAAATCGAGGAGCTGATCCACGAACTGCGCGGGCGCTATGCCATCGCGATCGTCACCCACAACATGCAGCAGGCCGCGCGCGTGTCGCAGCGGACCGCCTTCTTCCACCTCGGCACGTTGGTCGAATATGGCCGGACCTCGGACATCTTTACCAACCCCCGCCAGGAGCGCACAAAAGACTATATCACCGGGCGTTATGGTTGAGGGAGGCGAGATGACGACGGGCCACGAACATACGGTCAAGGCGTTCGATCGCGACATCGGCCATCTGCGCGCGCTGATTTCGCAGATGGGCGGCCTGGCGGAACAGGCGATCAGCGACGCGATGCTGGCGCTGACCCGCAACGATCCGGCGCTCGCCAAGGAAGTGCGTGCCAAGGACAAGGCGATCGACGCGATCGAGGCGGAGGTCGAGAAGCTGACCGTCCGTGTCATCGCGCTCCGCGCGCCGATGGCTGACGACCTGCGCGAAGTGGTCGCGGCGCTCAAGATCGCCGCCGTCATCGAACGCATCGGCGACTATGCCAAGAACATCGCCAAGCGGGTCGCATCGATCCATGGCGAAACCCACGAACCGCGCATCGAACCCTTAAGCATCCTGCCGGCCATGGCCCAGCTGGCATCGGACATGGTGCATGACGTGCTCGACGCCTTTTCGGCGCGCGACCCGCAGGCGGCGGTCGAGATCTGCAAGCGCGACAGCGCGCTAGACGATTATTACAACAGCATCTTCCGCGTGCTGGTGACCTATATGGTCGAAAATCCCAAGACGATCAGCCAGGTCGCGCACCTGCTGTTCGTTGCCAAGAATCTCGAACGCATCGGCGACCATGCGACCAACGTCGCCGAAATGGTCTATTTCGCCGCCACCGGGCAGACGATGGCGGAACGTGAAACCTCGGACTTCGCAGGATAATCATGAGCAAGGCACGGATGTTGCTGCTGGAAGACGATGCGGCGCTGGCCGAATTGATCGCCTTCCACTTCCAGCGTGAGGATTTCGAGGTCGTCCGCACCCATGAGGGCGAGGAGGCACTGCTGCTCGCGCGCGAGGCGACACCCGACATCGTCCTGCTCGACTGGATGGTCGAAGGGCTGTCGGGGATCGAAGTCTGCCGCCAGCTGCGCCGCCAGGCCGAGACGCAGAATGTGCCGATCATCATGCTGACCGCGCGCGGCGAGGAAGAGGATCGCGTGCGCGGCCTCGAAACCGGTGCCGACGATTATGTCACCAAGCCCTTCTCCCCGCGCGA
>OFDN01000471.1_pt1 | contig 33336 bp, 30 predicted proteins | sample 1520971 | NCBI WGS metagenome assembly OFDN01 (sample SAMEA94257418, study PRJEB24077) | hot springs metagenome | biome: Aquatic biome; feature: Geographical feature; material: Water | place: India | collected 2012-06-12 | depth 5 m | reverse complement strand
GGGCGGGAGCAGGAGGGCGGGCGGCGCCTAGACTGGAGGGCTCATGACTGCGCCCGACGATCGACCGGAGCCCCGCATCCCGGGGCTGGCGATCACCTACCCGCCCGACCTGCCGGTGTCGCAGCGGCGCGACGACATCGCCGCCGCGATCGCCGCCCACCAGGTTGTCATCGTCGCGGGCGAGACCGGGTCGGGCAAGACGACCCAGCTGCCGAAGATCCTGCTCGAGCTGGGGCGCGAGAGCATCGCCCACACCCAGCCGCGGCGCATCGCCGCCCGCACCATCGCCGAGCGCGTCGCCGACGAGCTCGGCAGCGAGCTCGGCGGGCTCGTCGGCTACAAAGTGCGCTTCACCGACCAGGTGAGCGCGGGCACCCGGGTCACGCTCATGACCGACGGCATCCTGCTCGCCGCCCTGCGCGGCGACCGCGAGCTGCGCGCCTACGACGCGATCATCATCGACGAGGCGCACGAGCGCAGCCTCACCATCGACTTCCTGCTCGGCTACCTCAAGCAGCTGCTGCCCCGCCGCCCCGACCTGAAGGTCGTCATCACCTCGGCGACGATCGACCCCGAGAGCTTCGCACGGCACTTCGCGGCGGCCGACGGCACCCCCGCGCCCGTCATCGAGGTGAGCGGGCGCACCTACCCCGTCGAGATCCGGTACCGCCCCCTCGTGCCGGACGGCTCGGAGACCGACAACCTCACCGACCCCGACAGCGACAACGACGGCCCGGCGACCCCCGGCGCGGCGATCGACATGGTCGACGGCGTCATCGCCGCGGTCGACGAGCTGGGCCGCGAAGGCGACGGCGACGTGCTCGTGTTCTTCAGCGGCGAGAACGAGATCCGCGACGCGGCGGATGCCCTCCGCGGGCACCTCGCCCGCCAGGGCCCGCGCGGCGCCGCCACCGAAGTGCTACCGCTGTACGGCCGGCTCAGTGCGGCCGAGCAGCACCGGGTCTTCGAGCGGCCCCCCGCGGGCATCCGTCGCCGCATCGTGCTCGCCACCAACGTCGCCGAGACGAGCCTCACCGTGCCCGGCATCCGCTACGTCGTCGACACCGGCACGGCGCGCATCAGCCGCTACTCCACGCGGTCGAAGGTGCAGCAGCTGCCGATCGAGCCGATCTCGCAGGCGAGCGCCAACCAGCGCTCGGGCCGCTCGGGCCGCACGAGCGACGGCATCGCGATTCGCCTGTACTCCGAGGCCGACTACGAGCGGCGGCCCGCGTACACCGAGCCCGAGATTCTGCGCACCAACCTCGCGGCCGTCATCCTGCAGATGATCGCGCTCGGGCTCGGCGACATCGAACGCTTCCCCTTCCTGCAGCCGCCCGACAAGCGCGGCATCGCCGACGGGCTCGAGCTGCTGCGCGAGCTGGGCGCGCTGGAGCCCGGGCGCGGCGACCTGCGCATCACGAAGGTCGGGCGCGCCATCGCGCAACTGCCGCTCGACCCGCGGTACGCGCGCATGGTCGTCGAGGCCCAGAAGCTCGGGGTGGTGCGGGAGGTCGTCGCGATCGTCGCGGGACTGAGCATCCAAGACCCGCGCGAGCGGCCCGCCGACCGGCGCGAGACGGCCGACCAGCTGCACACCCGCTTCCGCGACCCGACGAGCGACTTCATCTCGCTGCTGAACCTGTGGCGCCACCTGCAGAAGCGGCAGTCCGAGCTCAGCGGAAACCAGTTCCGCAAAGAGGTGCGCGCCGAGTTTCTCAACTACCTGCGCGTGCGCGAGTGGGCCGACGTCGAGCGGCAGATTCGCCGGCAGACCAAGGGCGTCGGCAAGCACGCCGCAGACGGCGAGAACGCGGTCGATGCGACGCTCATCCACAAGGCGATCCTCAGCGGCCTCCTCAGCCACATCGGCCTGAAAGACACCGCGAAGCGGGACTACCTCGGCGCGCGCCAGCGCCGCTTCGTGCTCTACCCGGGGTCGGGGCTCGCGAAGAAGCAGCCCGACGCCGTCATGGCTGCCGAACTCGTCGAGACGAGCCGGCTGTTCGCGCGCACGGTCGCCGCGATCGACCCGGCGTGGGCCGAGGCACTCGCGGGCGACCTCGCGAAGAAGCAGTACAGCGAGCCGCGCTGGCAGAAGAGCCAGGGCTCTGCCGTCGTCGACGAGAAGGTGACGCTCTACGGCGTGCCGATCGTGCCGCGCCGACGCGTGCAGCTGGCGCGCATCGACGCCCCGCTCGCGCGCGAGCTGTTCATCCGCCACGCGCTCGTCGAGGGCGAGTGGGATGTCTCCCGACTCGACAGGCGCCTCACCCAGTTCGTGCGCGACAACGCGCGGCTGCGGCGCGAGCTCGAGCAGCTGGAGGAGCGCCAGCGTCGGCGCGACATCCTGCTCGACGACGAGCGGCTCGTCGAGTTCTTCGAGCAGCGCATCCCCGACGACGTCACCGACGTGCGCCGCTTCGAGCGGTGGTGGCGGGATGCCCGCCGCGAGCATCCCGAGCTGCTCACGCTGCAGCGGGCCGACCTCATCGAGGCCGACGAGCCGCAGATCGACGACGACGCCTACCCGACCCGGCTCACCCTCGGCGATCAGACGCTCAGCGTCGGCTACCGCTTCGAGCCCGGTGCCGCTGACGACGGCGTCACCGTCACCGTGCCGCTGCCCCTGCTGCCCCGGCTCGAGACCGCCGGCTTCGACTGGCTCGTGCCGGGACTGCGGCACGAGCTCGTGACCGCGCTGCTCAAGACCCTGCCGAAAGCGATCCGCCGCAACGTGGTGCCCGCCGCGGACTGGGCGACCCGGCTGCTCGCCGCCGTGCCCGCGGGCGCCGATCTGCGGCAGCTGCCGCTCACGGCCTTCCTCGCCGAGGAGATCCGCCGCCAGACCTTCACACCCGTCGACCCGAGTGACTTCGACATCGACCGCCTGCCGCCGCACCTGCGCATGGGCTACGCCGTCGTCGACGAGCGCGGCAACCGGCTGGCACGCGGCACCGACCTGCCCGCGCTGCAGCACAAGCTGAAGACGCGCACGCGCGACTCGGTGGCGAAGGTGGCAACCGCGGCGGCCCGCGCGCCGATCGAGCGCGGCGGCATCACGGTGTGGGACGACACCCTCGGGGCTGGTTCCGGCGCAGAGCCCGGCGCCCTGCCCCGGCAGCTCGACATGCGCCGCGGCGAGACGACCATCCGCGCCTACCCCGCGCTCGTCGATGAGGGCGGCTCGGTGGCGATCCGACTGCAGACCGCGGTCGCCGACCAGGTCGCGGCCCACCGGGCGGGGGTTCGCCGGCTCGTGCAGCTCGGGGTTCCGTCACCGCTCGCGTACATCCAGCAGCACCTGACGAGTGCCGAGAAGCTCAGCCTCGGCGCCTCGCCCTACCGCTCGACGGCCGCGCTCATCGACGACGCGCTGCGGGCCGTGATCGACGCCGAGCTCAGCTCCGCCGATGCGAACACCGACGCGCAGGATGCTCTCCCGTGGAATCGCGAGGCCTTCGAGTCTCTGCGCGACCGCGTCAACGCCGGCCTGCCCGACCGTCTGTTCGGCATCGTGGCGACGACCGCGGCCGTGCTCGCGGCGGCGCGCGAGGTCGACGTGCTCATCACGCGCAACTCGAGCCTGCAGCTGATGGCGCCGCTCGCCGACGCGCGCGAGCAGCTCAACGCCCTCGTGCACGACGGATTCATCGCGCGCACGGGCCTTGCCCGCCTCCCCCGGCTGATCGTCTACCTGCGCGGCATCGCGTACCGGGTCGAGCGCCTCGCCGACAACCTGGGCCGCGACCGCGCCTGGATGCTCGAGGTGCAGCAGGCCGTCGAGCTCTACACCGCGGCCGGCGGAACCCTGCCGATCGCGGCCGAGCCCGAGCCCCGCATCCGCGAGGCCCGCTGGATGCTCGAAGAGCTGCGCCTCTCGCTCTTCGCGCAGCCGCTCGGCGCGCAGGGCCCGATCTCGGTGCAGCGCATCCGCAAGCAGCTCGCGGGCTAGGCACGAGGGGTTGCTAACCCCCGAAGAGTTCGGGAGGGGTCTGGGTGCAGAGGCGGTTGATTCTGTCCCACTCCTCTTGCGAGCTGGCAGCTTCCGCGACCAGACGGTACGGCGCCCATGACCCCGGCTGACCGTACGTCGAGATGAAGGTCTGCCTGCTCGGCGGTTCGGGCACTTCGTACCCCTCAGCCTCGAGGCACGGCGTCATGACGGTGGTGTAGTAGTCGTAGAGGTACCGGATCTGGTCTTCGACGAGCGGAATCATCTCCCGCGGATTGATCGGATACTCCACCGAACACACGTAGTAGGCCACCGCATAGGGCTCCTCCTGGCCGAACGGGGGCGCGGTACTCAGCCCGCCATCCTCCGCAATGGCCAGGTAACCCTGCGCGGTGAGGCAATCAGCCATCGCGGTCGGCCACTCTTCAAGGCTCACAAGCCTGACACGCTCGACCTCAGGAACCTCGGCATCGGGAAAGTCGAGAAGCAAAGCGTCGAGAGCACGCTGATTGTCTGCCGCCGTCTGCGCCTCGAGATCTGCGGCCGAATAGTCGGGCAGGTCGGGAGGGCGGAGCGCAGCGGCGCAACTCGTGAGAGTGAGGGCGAGAGCTGCGAGTGACAGAGTTATTCCAGCGAAGTACCTGAACCCATCAACTCGCAACTCACGCCCCCTCAGTCTTGTTGGTCAACATCTCTTGGCGGGGGCCCTAGTAGCAACCGATGCTCGCCCACGAGAGGTAGAAACCGTCAACGTAGTTCGGCCCAGGAGCGGAGTAGAGACCCCAGTATCGAGTCTTGGTCGTGTATGTCGATCCGTGCTGGATGGTGAACAGGTTAGCCCCGCCGCCAGTTCCAATCGTGTGGACAGTGGAGTATTTCGCATTGCTGACAGTCTTGACCAACTTCGGGGAACACCGAATGTCTGATGTCAAGGAGATCGTCACTGCATTCGCCGGCACTGCCGACGACAGGGCGAAGAGCCCAGCGAGGACTATTGCGAACAGTGCTTTATGGGAGCGGTTCATTGATTTCCCTTCTGAGTGATCATTGACTTTTGTCAACAGTTCGAAAGCTAGTCCTGGGGATAAAATTAAGCAAGACTCGCATCAGTTGTGAACCCAAACGCGCAAGATCTCGTGTTTACTGCGTAGAGGAGACGCGTGAGGGCACGGCCAAGGGTTTGGCAGCGACTGGCGTCGCGCAAGCGTCCGCTGACAGGAGCAACATGAGCGACCTAGAACGAACCCCTCGCAGGTGGGTTCGGCTTCTCGCGATCGGCACGGGCGTACTGGTGGCGGGCGCGGCGATCGGCTGGGCATCCGCCACTGTGCTGACACCCCCGCAAGACGTACTCGCCTCGACCGCGTTCACCACCGCCGAAGTCGTCACGGGTGAGGTCGGGTCAAGCATCATGCTCAACACCGTCGCCGAGTGGACTCCGACACCCGTTGGCTCCAACCTTGCAGGCGGCACCGTCACCACCGTCGATATCGCCGCGGGGGCCGAGGTCACTCCCGGCACGACGCTGTACTCGGTGAACCTGCGACCTGTCGTCGTCGCACAGGGCGCGATTCCCGCGTTTCGCGCCCTCTCAAGCGGCGCGACCGGGCAAGACGTGGCGCAGCTGCAAACGATGCTGACCGCACTGGGCCACTACAGCGGTGCCGTCGATGGTCAATTCCGGCGGTCGACCACTGCTGCCGTGCGCGCATGGCAGAAGTCGCTCGGCCTGCCGCAAGACGGTGTCGTGCAGGCTGGCGACATCATCTACGTGCCGAGCCTCCCCACACGCGTGGCTCTCGACACCGAGGTTGTGGCGCGAGGAGCGGCGCTGAGCGGCGGCGAGCCGGTCGTGCAGGGACTCGGCGCATCCCCCTCGTTTTTTGTACCGGTCACCGACGCGCAGGCGTCGCTCATGCCCACGGGCACCCGCGTCGAGATCACGAGCCCCGAGGGATCAGCCTGGGAAGGGTTTGTGGTCGACCGCGTCACCGATGAGAACAACGGCATCCGCGTGCTGCTGTCGGGTGCAGGAGGGGCCGCGATCTGCGCCGACGAGTGCGCGCAGGTGCCCGTCACCGGTCAGTCATTCTTGAGCTCGCGCATCGTCATCGTCGAAAGCGTCACCGGCCTCACTGTGCCGAGCGCCGCGCTGCTGTCGAAGGCCGACGGCTCGATCGTCGTGATCGACAGCGAGGGCATCGAGTACCCGGTGACCGTGGTCACGAGCGCCCGCGGACTCTCGATCATCGAGGGCGTGGATGCCGGCACTCGCGTGCGCGTTCCGGCCACCGAGGGCTGACCGTGATCGAGGCTCGCGGCATCACGTTCGGCTACGACCGCGACGCGCCCATTCTCACCGACTGGTCGGCGCGGTTCGACGCCGGCGAAGTGGTCGCCGTCACCGGCCCTTCCGGCCGCGGCAAGTCGACCCTGCTTTACCTGCTGGGCCTCATGCTCAAGCCGGGTGACGGCGAGGTGCTCATCGAGGGCGACAGTGTCGCCGGCCTTGGCGACGCGCGGCGGGCGCACCTGCGCGCCTCGCTGTTCGGGTTCGTGTTTCAGGATGCCGCGCTCGACCCCACGCGAACCGTCATCGACAACGTGGTCGAGACCGCGCTCTATCGGGGCGAACCGCGCGCCGATGCCCAAGCTCGCGCGCGCGAGCTCATGGAGCAGTTCGGCGTCGAGCTACGCGCGAACGCCAAGCCCGGGCAGGTCTCGGGGGGGGCAGGCCCAGCGCATCGCGTTGTGCCGGGCGCTGCTGAACGACCCGCGCATCCTGCTCGCCGACGAACCCACCGGCAACCTCGACCCCGCCTCGGCCGACATCGTCGTCGACGCCTTCCACGCCCAAGCGCACTCAGGTGCCACGGTCATCGTCGTCACCCATGACCCCGCGCTCGTCGCCCGCTGCGACCGGAGGATCGAACTGTGACTGGCCGCCTGCGCACGCCGCGATGGACAGCCGTGGTTCGCGAAGCCCTCGCGACCTCGTGGGCGCAGCCCGTCGCCTCGGTGGTGACGATCATCATGGTCGCGGGCATGTGCGCGACCGTGTTGCTCACCACGGGTCGCACGGTTGGGGCCGAGCAGGCCGTCATCAGCTCGATCGACTCCGCCGGCACCCGTTCGATCATCGTGCGCGCCGAACCCGCCTCGGGTCTGGACGCCACCGTTCTCGACCGCCTCGCAAGCCTCGACGGCATCGAATGGGCCGGAGCATTCGGCGCCGCAAGCGACGTGCAGAACGCCGCGTTCGACGACGCCACCCGCGTGCCGGTGCGCACCGTGTGGGCGGCTGACCTCACCGCGCTCGGCATTCCGGCGACCTCGGCGATCGAGAACCGGTCGGCCTGGGCATCCGCCGCCGCTCTCGACGCGCTCGGGATGCCCGACGCGGTCGGCGGTGTCACGGCGGTCAGCGGAGGCGAGTACGCCATCATGGGTCGCTTCGACGTGCCCGACTACCTGCAGTTTCTCGAGCCGCTCGTGATGATCCCGCAGACACCAGAGACACCGGGAGCGGTGAGCGTGCTCGTCGTCATCGCCGAGCGCCCCGACCTCGTCGCTCCTGTCTCACGGGCAGTGCAGTCTGTACTCGCCGTCGACGACATCACGACCGTCACGATCTCGACGAGCGAGAGCTTGGCAACGTTGCGCGGTCTCATCGAAGGCCAACTTGGCAGCTTCGGCCGCAACCTCGTCATCGTCATCTTCGCGCTCACCGCCGTGCTCGTCGCCGCGATTCTTTACGGCCTCGTCATGCTGCGCCGCAAAGACTTCGGACGCCGCCGCGCTCTCGGCGCATCCCAAGGCCTCATCGTTGCGCTCTTACTCACCCAAGTGGCGGTGCTCAGCGCCATCGGAGCGATCATCGGATGCGCGGCAGCGGCCATCGGCCTCGCCGCGACCGGCGACCCCCTACCAGGGCTCGACTTCTTCGCCGCCGTCGCCCTGCTCGCCGTCGCCGTCGGAGCGATTGCTGCCGTCATTCCCGCGCTGGCTGCGGCTCGGCGCGACCCGCTGACCGAGCTACGGGTCCCTTGATCAAAGCGGCTCCACCAAACAACTGAACACCTCAGTTACACAATCTGTCGCGCTTGCGATGCGCTGAAGTTCGGTGCGCAGTGTGGTTGCCGGTTCTCAAGGAGGTCTAGCGATAGAACTGAGGAAAGAGTATGTTTTGCTCACCTGCACTGAAATCGATCAATCTTCAAAGGAGAGGGTAATGCGAGACATCAAGGACACATCTAAGCGGGGCCGCCGTGGGGCGATAGTCTCCGCGGGCATCTTTGCGCTCGTCCTGCCGCTGTTGATCGCCACACCAGCGAGCGCTGCGACCTACAACTTCGGGTACTTCAACTGCGCTGACGGCTACAGGACCTACACATCGGCCAATGCTCACGGCACGGTTACGCATCAGATTAACGACAACGCGGGAAGCTTTACGGGGTACACCTACCATGGCTCAAGCGCGAGCTCGAGAACGTACTACTGGCACGCAAAGATTACGATCTGGGCTAAAGTCACCGGGTCCATCAACGCCGCCAATCGTGCCTGCTACGCGGGCTAATGCTAGAGCGAGCTTCCTGAAGCCCGGGGCGAGGCGAGACCGCGACCTACTGATTGCATGGGTCGCGATCACCGCGGCGCTGCTCTCAGGCTGCTCATCGTCCAGCATCAACCCTGAACTCACAGACCCCATCGACGTTGAAGCCCTCATTCTTGCCGAACAGTTGGCAGATAGGTCGATGGTTAAAGAAGCGCACCCGGATGCCGACGTGCCGTCTCCGGAGTCAATCGAGCGAGTCCGAATCATTGACGAGCTGGAGTGGGCAGATGTTCTCGCTGAGTGCCTCACCCGAAATGGCTACCCCGCTACGAGCGATTTTGGGCAAGTCGGCGTATCGTCTGTGCCGCTAGGTCAGGAAAGCGCGCTAGCCGTGACGCGCTACGTGTGCCAAGTTCAGTACCCGGTTCGCCCAACGGCTCCGCTCACTGAAGCAGGCTTGGAGGAACTCTACGACTACCTCGTTTCGGAACAGGTCGCGTGCCTGGAAGAGCGCGGCGCGAACGTGCCTGAGCCGCCGAGCAAAGCAACCTTCGTCGAAGAGTTTGGAACGGCCGGAAGCTGGTGGCCGTACAACTTTGTTGTTCCTGCTGGCCCCGAGGCTGATTGGGAGACTCGAATCGAGTGCCCCGAGTACCCGCGGTAGGCGCGGCGATCGCGAGCCCGAAGTCACTTGCAGCGGCATGAGAAGGTGCGGCTTCAGGCGTTGTCTCGGGTCCTTATTCGAGCGAGTTGCTCACGATCACGTCGAGGGCAAAGATCTCGACTGCGACTGTGGGTCGCAATTGTGGGTAAGGGCGTAAATCATCCGTACACGCGGCGCCCGGCCACCCAGGTGCCGACGTTGCGCGTCTCGTGGATGCTCTGCGCCGGCCTCGCGAAGGGGTCGCGGTCGGTCGCGGCGAGGTCGGCCACCGCCCCGACCGCGATGATGCCCGTGACCTCGGCGTCGCCCGGCCCGCGCCCGTTGATGAACGCCGAGCCGGCGGTGTAGGCATCGAGCGCCTCGGTGAGCGTGAGCGCCTCGTGCGCGAGCAGCGGCTCGGGGTCGTGCTCGGGGTCGTCGGCAGGAAGCGCGCGGTTCACCGCGACGTGGATCGCCTGCCACGGGTCGGGGGTCGAGACGGGCCAGTCGCTGCCGGCGCACAGCCGCGGGCGACCATCCGCCCCCGCCGGTGACGAATCACGGACTTTCGCCGCTTCGCGACGCGCTTCTTGCGGATGCGAGCCCGCTGTTGGCGGAAAGTCCGTGATTTGTGACGCACGCGAGGGGGCCGTAGCGCGCTGGATGCTCGCGAACGGGTACTGCGTCGCGGTGCGCTCGGGGCCGACGACGGGCACGGTCAGCTCGCGCATCTGCGGCTCGTAGCAGGCCCAGAGCGCCTGCATGTTGGCCGTGACGCCGAGCCTGGCGAACCGGGCCACGTCGTCGGGATGCACGAACTGCAGGTGGGCGAGGTGGTGGCGGCGGGCATCCGTCGCGGGGCGCGATGCCCAGTCGTTGGCGACGGAGGCCGCCTCGAACGCGTCGAGCGCGTCGCGCGTCGCCCGGTCTCCGATGACGTGGATGTGCGCGCTGAAGCCCGCCGCGTCGAGCGCGATGACCGCGTCGGTGAGGGCCTGCCCGCCGACGAAGGCGATGCCGCGCGGGTGCTCGCCCTCACCGAACTCCCCGAGGTAGGGCTCGAGCATCGAGGCGGTGCCGTTCTCGACGACGCCATCGGCCATGATCTTGACGGCGTTGAGGCGAAAGCGGGATGCGGGGCCGAGGTCGCGCGCGTGCGCCTCGCGCTTCGCCACGAGGTCGTCGACCTGCTCGGTGCCGCGAGCGCGGTCCCACCACAGCGCGCCCACCACGTCGACGGTCAGTCGTCCCTCCGCGAGCGCGCGACGGTAGACGAGCGCGGTGTCGCTCGCCCCGAAGTAGTCGCCGACAATGGCATCGTGCCACCCGGTGATGCCGAGGCTGTGGGCGTAGCGCTGCGCCTCGAGCAGGGCGGCGTACTCGTCGTCGGGGCTCGGCGTGGGCGCGACCGCGGCCACGAGCGCCGCGGCACCCTCGTGCAAGGTGCCCTGCGGGCTGCCGTCAGCGAGCCGCTCGATGCGGCCGTCGGCGGGGTCGGGCGTCTCGGCGGTGATGCCCGCGAGGGCGAGAGCAGCCGAGTTGGCCCAGGCGCCGTGATGGTCACGGTTGTAGAGGAAGACCGGGCGGATCGGTTCGATCGCGTCGAGCTCGGCGGCGCTCGGGGTGCCGCCGACGAAGGCGCTCATCGCCCAGCCGCCGCCGGTGATCCAGGCACGCGATGCGTCGCATCCGCGGGGCGGGTTCGTGCGCGCGTAGTCGGTGATGATGCGGGCGTAGTCGTCGAGGCTCGCGCCCTCGCTGAGGTCGCAGCTGAGCCGCTCGAGCCCGCCCTGGATGGGGTGGATGTGGGCGTCGACGAAACCCGCGTGCAGCATCCCGCCCGCCAGATCGACGACCTCGGTGTCGGGCCCGCGCCAGGCGGAGAGGTCGGCGTCGATCGCGACGATGATGCCGTCGCGCACGGCGACCTCGAGCGCTTCCGGTGCGGCAGAAACGCGATCGCGCCCCGGCCCCCGGTAGACGACTCCTCCGGTGAAGAGGAGGTCGGCGGGGGGCTCGGGGCGCGATTCGGTGGTCACACCAGCGATGCTACGGGCGCGGCATCGCGGCGACGACTAGCCCTGCTTGGCATTGACCTCGTAGGAGGTGTTGGTCGACTCGAAGAAGTTGACCAGCTGCAGGGTGTCGTTGGCGGTCGCCATCCACTTGGCCGGGTTCGACACGTTGTAGGCGGGCTCGAAGCCGAGCTCCTCCAGGCGGCGGTCGGCAAGGTACTTGACGTACTGGTTGATGTAGTTGGCGTTGAGACCGAGGATGCCGTTGGGCAGGAGGTCGTGGTTGTACGCCTCTTCCATCTCGACCGCGTCGAGGATCATCTGGCGGATCTCGTTCGCGAACTCCGGAGTCTGCAGGTCGGGGTTCTCCTCGAGCACCGTGAGGATGAGGTTGATGCCGAACTTCAGGTGCAGCGACTCGTCGCGCACGATCCAGTCGACGAGCGAGCCGAAGTTGCGCAGCAGGTTCCGCTGGCGGAACGACAGCGCCACCATGAAGCCGCTGTAGAACCAGATGCCCTCGAGGATCACGTTGTACGCGACGAGGTTGCGGATGAAGTCCTGCTTGCCCTCGGTCGTCGTGATGTCGAGGGTGTCCTCGGTCATGCGCTTGATGAACGTGACCTCGAACTCCTCCTTGCGCGCCATCGACGGCACGTCGACGTGGCTGTCGTAGGCGGCGGCGCGGTCGATCGGGAAGGTCTCGAGCACGTACTCGAAGCTCATGCAGTGGTTCGCTTCCTCCCACATCTGCTTCGCGAGGTAGAGGTGCGCCTCGGGAGCCTTGACGTAGGGGTACACGCCGAACGCGAGCGCCTTGTTGACGAGCAGCTCGTTCGGGTTGAAGTACGACATGAGGAACGTGATCGCGTGACGCTCCTCATCCGTCATCTTCTTGAAGTCGGCGATGTCCTCGCCCAGCTGCACCTCGTTGGGGAACCAGGTGTTCGCAACAGCCTGGTCGTAGAGGTCCATAGCCCACTTGTAGGTGACCGGCTTGAGCAGCAGGCCTTCCTGGATTCCGGTTCCGAGGATTCCCATGATCGTGTCGTGTCTTTCTGGTGTCAGATGCGGTTAGGAGAGGGTGGGGTGGATGGTGCGAGACCTGCCTACTGGCAGCTCTCGCACTGCAGCTCGTCCATCGGGTCGATCGGAACCTGGTAGCCGAGAAGCTGGGTGGTCGGAGCGGCCGGGGCCGCGCCGTCGAAGAAGTCGTGCATCACTCGCCTGCCTTCACTGCGCCGCCGAAGCCGAAGCCCTTGCGTGCGGGAGCGCCAGCGGGCGCTTCCGCCGGCGCGCCAGCGCCGGTGTCGGCCCCAGCCGTTGAACCCGCCGAGGCACCGGCGGCCGCGCCGAAGCCCTTCTTGGGCGCGCCCGACGTGCCGGCGATAGCCTCGGCCTTGTTGACCTTGACCGTCGACTGCTCGGCGGTGTGGCGCGGCTTCATGTGCAGGTAGTAGGTCGTCTTCACGCCCTTCTTCCACGCGGCCGAGTAGATGTCGACCATGTCGTCGATGTCGCGCGTCTCGAGGTACATGTTGCGGCTGATGGCCTGGTCGATCCACTTCTGGGCCCGCGCCGCGACCTCGAGGAAGGCGTAGGGCGAGAGCTGGAAGCTCGTCTTGTAGGCCGCGCGGATCTCCTCCGGGATCGCCGTGATGCCCGAGATGTCGCCCTGGCTGCGCAGGATGTCCTCCCGCACGCGCTCCCACAGCCCGCGCTCCTGCAGCGCGGCCACGAGGTTGCGGTTGACCTCGAGGAACTTGCCCGAGCTGGTCGAGCGGCTGAAGATCTGCGAGAACTGCGGGTCGAGGCCCGGGGTCGTGCCGGCGACGAGGCCGATCGACGCCGTGGGGGCGATCGCCATCAGGGTGGCGTTGCGCATGCCGCCCTTGACCTTCTCGCGGAGGGCATCCCAGTCGAGGCGGGTGGTGCGGTTGACCTGCACCTCGACGCCGCGGTCGGCCTCGGTGAGGTCGATCGTGTCGATCGGCACGAGGCCCTGCGACCACCGGCTGCCCGGGAAGTTCTGGTACGAGCCGCGCTCGCGGGCGAGGTCGGCCGACTCGTCGATCGCGGCGTACGAGACGTGCTCCATGATCTCGTCGATGAGCTCGAACGCCTCCTCCGAGTCGTACGAGTAGCCGAGCTTCTCGACGACGTCGGTGAAGCCCATGACGCCGAGACCGATCGCGCGGTTGGTCTGGTTGGCGTGGTCGGCCTCGTCGACGCTCGACACCGTGATGTCGATGAGGTTGTCGAGCTGGCGCACGGCCTGGCGGGCGCTCTCGTCGATCTTCGCCCAGTCGATGCGGCCGCCCTGCTCGTCCTGGATCAGGTGCTGCGAGAGGTTGATCGAGGCGAGGTTGCAGACCGAGATGTTGTCGCGGTCTTGCGGCAGGCAGATCTCGGTGCAGAGGTTCGACAGGTGGATCGTGCCGGTGTTGTTGTTGATGGCGCGGTTGTTGATCGTGTCCTTCCACGTCAGCCACGGGTGGCTGGTGGACTGCAGCGAGATGAGGATCTGCTTGAACTGCTCGCGCGCGCCGATCTTCTTGAACATGTTGAGCTCGCCGCGCTCGGCCATCGCCACGTACTCGGCGTAGCGCTTCGAGAACTCCTTGCCGTACAGCTCGTTGAGGTCGGCGACCTCGAGCGGGTCGAAGAGGTACCAGTCGTCGTCGTTCTGCACGCGCTTCATGAACTCGTCGCTGATCCACACCGCGGTGTTGGCGGTGCGGGTGCGGCGGTAGGGGTCACCCGAGTTCTGACGCAGGTCGAGGAACTCGGGGAAGTCCATGTGCCAGTTCTCCATGTAGAAGCACAGGGCACCGAACTTCTTGCCGCCGCGGCTGACCGCGCGCAGCACCGAGTCGATCGTGTGCATGAACGGGATCGGCCCGGTCGAGGTCGTGTTGTTCGAGCGGATGGGCGAGCCCTGGGCGCGCAGCTTGGTGACCGAGAGGCCGATGCCGCCGGTGCCCTTGGTCAGCCACATGACGTCGCGCACGCTCTTGGCGATGTGCTCGATGTCGTCTTGCATCTCCATGACGAAGCAGTTCGACAGCTGGGGGTAGCTCGTGCCGGCGTTGACGAGCGTCGAGCCCGCGGCGAGGTACTCGAGCTTCGACATCTTCGAGTAGAACGCGATGGCGTGCGAGGTGGGGTCGGCCTCGTTGAGCGAGAGGCCCATGGCCACGCGCATCCAGAAGTACTGCGGGGTCTCGAGGGGCTCGCCGTTGCGCGCCTTGATGCCGTAGCGATTGTTGAGGGTGACGACGCCGATGTACTTCAGCAGCTCGTCGTTCTGCGGGTCGAGCACGTCGGCGAGGGCGTCGAGGTCGAACAGCTCGGGGAAGCGCGAGTCGAGCAGCACCTCGTCGACACCGCGACGGATGTAGTCGGCGAAGTGCGCGCGGTGCAGCTCGCGCAGCTCGGCCGCGTTCTCGTAGTCGCCGAGCACGCGCTTGTAGATGGTCTTGAGCAGCAGGCGCGCCGCGACGACGTCGAAGGCGGGGTCGTCCTTGACGTTCTGCAGGGCGACCTGGATGACCGCCTCGTCGAGCTGCTGCGTGGTGATGCCGTCGAACAGGGTCAGCTCGAGCTCGCTCGCAATCTGGGTGACCCACGCGACCTGGTCGGGAAGACCCTCGGCCGCGCGCTCGATCGCCAGGTTGATCTTGTTGGCGTCGTACGGCTCACGGCTTCCATCGCGCTTCACCACGGTGATGCTGCTCACGTGCCCACTCTCCCTCTCGGGGCCTGCTCGGCCCTGTCTTCTCGCGGCCGCTGCTCAGCCGCCTGCTGTCGGAAAAAGCCTGGAAATCCGGGCTTCTCGCGCTGATCCCCTCGCGCGGTGTGATCACTATATATCGGGGGTCTGACAAAGTTCCCACCCAACATCTAGTGGGCGTGTCGTCCACACATGTGCATAACTCGCGTGACTTATGCACAGCCTGTGGGCAACCTCCGACACTCCGCGAGCCGTAGGCTGGAGCCCTTGTGAGCGGCTACCGAGACCTGTTGAGAACGCCCGGCGTGGCGCGCATCATCGCGGCGCAATTGACCGCGCGCATCCCCTCCGGGATGCTCTCGCTGGCGTTCCTCATCCACATCGAGCGCATCTTCGACTCGTACGGCGCCGCCGGGCTCGTGCTCGCCGCCACGAGCGTCGGCCAGGCCATCGCCGGGCCGCTCACCAGCCGCTGGATGGGCCGCTTCGGCATGCGCACCGTGCTCATCGTGACGCTCATCATCTGCGCCGCGGGCGTCTTCACCATCGGGTTCGCCCTGCTGCCGCTGTGGGCCTACATGCTCACCGGCCTCATCGTCGGGCTCTCGACGCCGCCGATCCAGCCGGCCGTGCGCACGATCTACCCGAAGATGGTCACCGGCAAGCAGCTCACGCCGCTGTTCTCGCTCGACGCCTCGGCGCAGGAGATCATCTGGGTCACCGGCCCGTTCATCACCGTCGTGCTCGCCACCCAGACCTCCCCCGTCGTCGCGATCGCGGTCGCGGGCGCCTTCCTCGTCGGCGGCGGCATCTGGTTCATCGCGAGCCCCGAGGTCGGCAAGGTGCGCATTCCGCCGAGCCGCCGCAAGCTCGGCATGGTGCTGAAGAACCGGGCCGTGCTGCTTTCGACCGCGGGCGGCTTCCTGCTCATCGGCTCGGCGGCGTCGATCGAGGTCGGGGTCGTCGCCGTGTTCGGCGAGGGCGGCACCGAGGCGGGCATCCTGTTCGGGCTGTGGGCGATCGCGTCGCTGGTCGGCGGCCTGTCGATGGGCCACCTGCCGATCGGCCCCTGGGCGATGGCCCGCCGCTTCGCGATCGTCGTCGTGGGCATGGCCATGGCACCGTTCGCGCTCGAGTTCTGGTGGCTCGCGCTCGCGCTGCTCGTCGCCGGCATCGGCATCGCCCCCGTGCTCGCCGTGATGTTCGCGATCGTCTCGGCGAGCGTGAAGTTCAGCGAGACGGCCGAGGCCTACGGCTGGCTCGGCACCGGGCAACTCATCGGCGCCGCGCTCGGCTCGGCCATCGCCGGGTTTCTCATCGACGAGTACGGCGCGATCGGCGGCTTCTGGGCGGCCATCGCCTTCGCCGTGATCGGGATGCTCGTGGCCACGCTGTTCCGCGGCTGGCACCCCGACCTGCGCGGGCGCGACGCCAGCCCGCTGCCCGACACCGAACCGGTCGAGGTCGTCAGCTAGCGCGGCGCGCGCGCCGGCGCGCTACAGCGCGCGCAGAGGCGTCAGCGCCTCGGCGTAGCGGCCCAGCCCGTCGATGAGCTTCGTGAGGGTCGCGTCGTGCTTCGCGTCGGGCGTGAAGACGCCGTCGACGACGTGGCCGTGGGGGAAGTTGATGGCGACATCGACGGGCACCCGCACGAGTCCGATTGTGGTGAGCACCGCATCCAGCGCCGCTGCACCGCGCAGGCCGCCCGAGCCGCCGCCGTAGCTGACCACGCCGACCGGCTTGCCCTGCCACTCGAGCATGAGGAAGTCGAGCGCGTTCTTGAGCGCCGGGCTGTAGCTGTGGTTGTACTCGGGGCTGACCAGCAGCACCGCGTCGGCCTGCTCGACCCGGGCGCTCCAGGCGATCGTGTGCGGCTTCGTGTAAGCGCGCTTCGCCGGGTGCTCGGGCTCGTCCATGAACGGCAGGTTCAGCTCGACGAGGTCGACGAGGTCGACCTCGTGGCCCGCGGCCTCGACGCGATCGCGCACCCAGTGGGCGACGGGCAGGCCGATGCGGCCGGGGCGGACGGAGCCGATGATGATCATGATGCGGGTCATGCTGGGCGCAACCCCGGGCGGGCGATCACGATTCCCGCGCTCGGGCAATTCCCGGCGAGTAGGGTCGAGGGCATGAGCACGGTCACGCTTCCCCGCCTGCACTGGGGGTCGCCCGATGCCCCCCGACGCGCGCTGCTCGTGCACGGCCTGGGGTCTTCCGCGCACACGCAGTGGCGGCTCGGCGAGGGCCTCGCCGAGCGCGGGTGGTCGGCGACGGCCGTCGACCTGCGAGGGCACGGGGATGCGCCGCGGGCATCCCGCTACTGCATCGACGACATCGCGGACGACCTGCTGGGCACCCGCCCCGAGGGCGGCACAAGCTGGGACCTCGTGGTGGGGCACTCGATCGGCGGGGCCGCGGTCGCGCAGGCCGGCGCCCTCGATGCCGCGTGGGCTCACCGCCTGGTGCTGCTCGACCCGGCGATCGTCGTCGACGAGGCGGCCCGCGAGACCGTGCTCGCCGGGCAGCTGGCCAACCACGACGGCGCCACGGTCGCGGGCATCGCCGCCGACTTTCCGCACTGGCACCCGCTCGACGTGGAGTTCCGGGTGCGGGCGGTGAAGGCCGCGTCGCGGTTCGCGCTCGAGCGCATGGTGCGCGACAACGACGATTGGGATGTCCGGGCCCATGTCGCCCGCCTCACCCGCCCGACGCTCGTCATCGCCGCCGACCCCGCCCACGGCGCGATGTTCGCCGGAGCCCTCGCCGACGAGGTGCTCGCGGGCAATCCCCTGCTGTCGGCGGTCGTGATCGCCGGCGCCGGGCACAGCGTGCATCGCGACGACCCCGCCGCGACGCTGCAGCACCTGCTCGCCTTCGCCGACGCCTGAACCCGGGGCACCGCCCCGCGCGCTCACGGGCTGGGAGCCCCTCGCTGCGTCCCATGCCTTCCACAACCACGGATCGCGTGAACCGGATTCATCCAGTCCGTGATTGTGGAAGGAGTGCAGAGCGGTTCGCGCTCCTTCCCGAACATGAATGATGGGGGAGGCACCGCGCGAGGATCGCAGGGTGGGAGGCACGGCGCGCTTCGGGAGGCGCGGCGCGCGTCGGGAGGTGCGGCGCGGGGCGCTTCCGGCGGCGCAGCTCAGCGGCGCCAGTAGCCCTTGACGACGGCGCGCCCGACGTCGATGCCCCAGGTCGCGAGGGCGGCCCGGGCCGGTGCGACCAGCGACTGCTCGCCGCACGCGAAGACGAAGCGCTCGAGCGGGTCGGCCGGCGGGGGCAGCGCGCTGAGGGCCTCGGCGAGCGCCGCGCTCGGCGCCGACGAGTCGGGTCGCAGGATGCCCACCCGCAGCCCGGACGGGGGCACGAGCCCGAGACCCGCGAGGTCAGGCTGTGCTCCTTCGGCCAGGGCAGCACCGAAGTGCGTCTCGAGCAGCAGGTGCCCGGTGATGCTCGGGCCGAGCATCCCGAGGTAGCGGCGCACGGCGGGCAGGGCGCTGTCGTCGCCCGCGAGCACGACCTCCCCCGGCGCGCCGGTCAGCACGACCGAGCCCTTCGGCCCGTGCATGAGGGCCGGCGAGCCGATGGGGGCCTCGGCCGCCCAGGGCCCGATCACGCCCGACGCGCTGCTGGCGGACGTGTGCACGAGGATGTCGAGGTCGATCCAGCCCTCCTCCACGGAGTGCGCGACGACCGTCTCGGTGCGATCGGCGCCCTCGACGACCTCGACCCGCACGTGGTCGCCGCCGCCGGGCGCGATGAACCCCGCGAGCTCGCCCGGCTGCGCCTCGGCGAGCCGCACCCGCACGAAGGTGTGCCCCGCAGCGGCATCCCCCGCCGTCGCGAGTACCGTGCGCGCGGCGAGCGTCAGTCGCCGCGCGGCGGGCGGGAAGGGGTGGCGGGTGAGGTCGTAGGGCACTCGCGGCCTCCGCTCAGGCGGCCGGGACGACCGGCACGGCTCCGGTCAGGGGCGGCGGCGCATCCCCGTTGTCGATGTCCTCCGGGTTCGGCAGCGTCATGAGGAACCGGTAGAAGATCAGGCCGAGCACGGTGATGCCGGCGCCGCCGACGATCCACGGCACGGTGAGGTCGATGAGGGCGAGCGCGCCGCCGAGCAGCGAGCCGATCGGCATCGTGCCCCACAGCAGCGTGCGCCAGGTGCCGTGCACGCGACCGAGCAGCCGGCCCGGGATGATCGCCTGGCGGAACGACATCATCAGCACGTTCCAGATGGTGGTGGTCGAAGCTCCCAGCGCGAAGAGCACGATCGCAGCGAGCGGCACGGGGAAGAGCCCGGTCAGCAGCACCAGGATGCCCGCGAGCAGGTTCATCGCGGCCATCACGGGCCCGAGCCCGAAGCGGCGGGCCAGCCGCGAGGCGACGACCGAGCCGAGCAGCCCGCCCAGGGCGCCGGAGAGCAGGAACAGCCCGAACGCCGCCTCCGGAATCGCCAGGGTGTCGAGCACGAACAGCACGAGTGTCGCCCCCGAGGCCGAGAACAGGATCGCCACCGGGATGCTCACGAACCACAGCGTGCGCAGCATCCGGTTTCCCATGATGAAGCGCCAGCCGTCGGCCAGCTGGCGGCGGAACGGCACGACCTCGGCGACCTCGCCGGTCGCGACGGCCGCGTGGAACTGCTTGCCCGACGCGACGGCGGGCAGCAGGGCGGCGAGGATGGCCGCGAGCCCGAATGCGGCGACGAGCCCGCCGATCGGGATGAGCACGGCCACCGCGAACAGGGCCGAGGTGAGCGGGGCGGCCGCGAAGTTCTGCACGACGAGCTCGGCGCCCTCGATGCGGGCATTCGCGCGCGGAAGGTCGCGCTTGGCGACGACGCCGGGCACCTCCGCGCGGATCGCCCCGTCGTAGAGCGTCTCGCACACCCCGTAGACGAAGATCACGAGGTAAAGCCACCAGATCGTCAAGGCGTTCACCGCGACGAGAACGACGAGCGCGACGGCGAGCAGCGTGCGCACGCCGGCCGCGAGGGCGAGGGCCTGGCGGCGGTCCATGCGGTCGACGAGGATGCCCGCGGGCAGGGCGAAGAACAACCACGGCAGCATCGCCACGGCGCCGATGCCCGCGATGAGCACGGGGTCGTCGGTGAGCCGCGCGGCGAGCAGGGGCGACGCGGTGCGCGCGATGCCGTCGCCGAGGCTCGACGCGAGGTTGGCGGTGAAGACGTTCGCGAACGTGCGGCCGAGGCCGCGCCGCTGAGCGCTCGACGCGGCCCCGCCCTCGGGGGCGGAGTCCGCGCCAGGGGTGGAGCGCGCGGTCATGGCCCGACTACCAGCGCTCGTGCACGAGAGGGCGGATGCGACGGTCGTACAGCTCGACGACGCGAGCGTGGAACCCCGGCCCGAGCGCGGCCACGGCACCGGCCGCAGCATTCGCGCGCGCCTGCTCGGGGTTGCGCGCACCGGGGATCACCGTGCTGACGCCCGGCACCTCGGTGAGCCAGGCGAGCGCAGCCGTCGCCGGGGCGAGGCCGTGCTCGGCGGCGAGCGCCGCGAACTCCTGCGCGGCCTCGACGCCTGTGGCGTAGTCGACGCCCGAGAACGTCTCGCCCTGGTCGAAGTGCGAGCCGTCGCGGTTGTAGGTGCGGTGGTCGTCGGCGGCGAAGACGGTGTCAGCGGTGTACCGCCCGCTGAGCAGGCCCGAGGCGAGGGGCACGCGGGCGATGATGCCGACGCCGGCCGCGATCGCGGCGGGCAGCACGGCGTCGAGCGGCTTCAGCCGGAACGCGTTGATGATGATCTGCACGCTCGCGACGTTCGGCCGGGCGATCGCCGTCAGGGCCTCCTCGACCGTCTCGACGCTCACGCCGTAGTGCCGGATCTTGCCCTCGTCGACCAGCTGATCGAGGTCGTCGTAGACCCGGTCGATCGAGTACACGGGCGTCGGCGGGCAGTGCAGCTGCACGAGGTCGAGGGTGTCGACACCGAGGTTCTTCAGACTGCGCTCGTTCCAGGCCCGGAAGTTCGCGGTCGAGTAGTTCTCGGGCACCTGCGGCAGGCGGCGGCCCATCTTCGTCGCCACGAACACCCCGGCATCGGGATGCTGGCGCAGGTACGCCCCGATGATCGACTCGCTGCGGCCGTCGCCGTAGACGTCGGCGGTGTCGAAGATCGTGACGCCCGACTCGACGGCCGCGTCGAGCACCGCGTGGGCATCCTTCTCGCTCACATCGCCCCAGTCGGCGCCGAGCTGCCAGGTGCCGAGGCCGATGGAGGAGACGGTGGCGCCCGTGCGCCCGAGAACGGAGGTCTTCATGACGCTCAGCCTATTCGCCGTTCGACGCCCCCCAGGGTGCGGGCGGCAGGGCGATGACCTCGGCGACGGCCCGCGCGAGCTTGGGCCGCATCAGGTGCGCGACGCCGGAGACGCGGTGGGCCCGCACGTGCCGCAGCTGCTGCACGATCGCGAGGCCGGCAGGAGCGAGGAAGGGGTCGAGCGCGCCGAACACGAGGTCGATGGGCACCCGCACGCGCGACAGGTCGGCGAGCGTGGTCTGCGACTCGATCGCGTTCTGCAGCGAGAGCATGAACGGCTGCCAGTTCGTCTCGGTCAGCTCGAGCACGTTCTTGATGGGGGCGACGGCCGCGAGGGCCGCGGCCGTGCGCTGGGTGAAGACCGGGTTGCTGCGCAAGAACTCGTAGACGGTGAAGTACGCGCCCATGCTCGCGCGATCGAACCGGTCGCCCAGCAGTGCCGGCGGAAGGTAGATGGGCGAGCTCACGAGCACGAGGCGCTCGAGCTGGCGCCGGTGCGTGGCGGCGTAGCGCGCCGCGATGAGGCTGCCGAGCGAATGCCCGACGAGGGTGAACGGCGCGCGCAGGCCGAGCGAGCGGATCGTGCGATCGAGGGCCGCGACGTGCTCGTCGAGGGTGTAGGTCGAGTCCGGGGGGTTCGGGGAGCTGCCGAACCCGAGGATGTCGATCGTGATCACCCGGTGGTCGGGCTCGAGCAGCGGCACGAGGTGAACGAACGTGACCGACGAGGAGGCGATGCCGTGGATCATCACCACGACCGGCCCGGAACCGGTGTCGGCGGTGACGGACAACAGCGGGGCATCCCGTCGCCACCATCGCCAGCCAGCCATGCGCCGATTATGGCGGATGCGCGCGCCGGTGCACGTTCCGAGCAGCACCCTGAGACGAGAGGAGGGGGCCGGCTGAGCCGACCCCCTCGTCCTTCGCGTCCACCCCTAGTCGCGTAGGAATACTGAGACGCTATCCGGCGCGAACGGAGTGCGGAGGATTTCTCCCCCATCGCTCTGGGTTCTCACGGGTGGGCCACAGGTTCGGGCGGCGCGGGGCGCGCATCACGATCCGATCGCGGCCCGGTCACGGTGCGATCGCGGTGCGGTCACGATCGCGTATCGCCCGGAAACGTTGGGTAGTGGCGGTGCGATTCGCGGGTCTACCGTGTGCGGCATGCGCACATCCCGCGGCCTCGTCGCCCTCCCCGCTCTCGCCCTCGCCGCCCTCCTGCTGAGCGGCTGCTCCGCCGCGATGGACGAGTCGAGCGACTCGGGCGGCATGCCCGGCCTCGGGGCGCCCGACGCTCCCGTCTCGGAGGAGAGCGGCGGCGGCGCCGACGGCGACCTGGGCGGGGCCACGGATGCGGACGACCGGTCGGTCGTCACCACCGGGTACCTCTACCTCACGGTCGAGCAGCCGCTCGACGCCGCAGCCGACGCGGTCGCCCTCGTCGAGCGCATCGGCGGTCGGGTCGACGCGCGGCAGGAGTACGCGCCGCGCGAGACGAGCGTGTCGAGCGACGCGGGCGGCGCCGAGCTCGTGCTGCGCATCCCGGCCGCGCGACTGACGCAGACCCTCGACGACCTCAAGCAGCTCGGCGAGGTGGAGGAGCTGCAGCTGAGCTCGACCGACGTCAGCCGCGAGGTGCAAGACGTCGATGCGCGGGTCTCGGCGCTGCGCGCGTCGATCACCCGGCTGCTCGCCCTGCAGGGCCAGGCCGACACCGTGGAGGACCTCATCGACCTCGAGTCGGCGATCAGCGACCGGCAGGCGCAGCTCGAGAGCTACGAGGCGCAGCAGCGCGCGCTGGCCGACCAGGTGAGCCTGTCGACGATCACGCTCGTGCTGGGCTCGCCCGAGGTGGCGCCGCCCGACGACGAGCCCGCCACCTTCCTCACCGGGCTCACCGCCGGCTGGGAGGCCCTAATCGCCTTCGGCACCGTGCTGCTCGTCATCACGGGCGCGCTGCTGCCGTGGATCGTCACGCTCGGCATCCTCGGCGTGATCGTGCTGCTGATCGTGCGGGTGATCCTGCGGCGCCGGGCGACGAGCGACTAGACCGTGTCGTCCGGCCGGAACGGCTCGTCGCGGTCATCGAGTTCGTCCGGAAAGTCGGGAAACTCGGGAACCGTCCACGTCACCGGCGGCGCGTCTCCGCCGACGAGGCGACGCGTCAAGGCCTCACGGTCGTCCATGAGTTCGTCAAGGGCGGCTTCGAGATCGTCGTCGTGCGCGGTGCGACCGTGCACGGCCGCCCGCAGCAGGGCTCGGCGGATGAGCTCTTTGGCGAACGAACCGGTCACCCCGTCGGAGCGATCGGCCGCCTGTTCGATCGCCTCCGCGCTGAAGGGCGCGTCGGCGGCGTACAGGGCGAACAGGCGCCGCCGCGCCTCGGTGTCGGGGCGAGCGATCTCCACCGCGAGGTCGACCCGTCCGGGGCGCTCGACCAGCGCCTCCTCGAGCACATCCACCCGGTTCGTCGTCAGCACGAAGGCGACGTCGGCGTCGCCATCGAGACCGTCGAGCGCATCGAGCACCTGGAAGAGCAGAGGCTGCGGCCCGCCGAACATCTCGCGGTCACCCGCGATGAGGTCGATGTCCTCGAGCACGACCATGCTCGGCTGCATGGCTCGCGCGACCTGGGCGGCATCGCTGATGAAGCGAATGCTCTGGCCCGTCAGCACCACCGTCGTCATGCCGGTCGCCTCGGCAATGAGGTGACTGACCGTAAGGGTCTTGCCCGTGCCGGGAGGCCCGTAGAGCAAGACGCCGCGCTTCAAGTGACCACCGCCGGCACGGATGCTCTCCGCATGCTCGCGAATGCCGATGACGTGCGCTCGCACGCGCTCGAGCTCGCCCTCCGGCAGCACGATCGCGTCGGCAGCGACCTCGGGCCGTGGAAGGAACGTGATGCGGCCGGAGCCGTAGTCGAACGGATTGTCGGTGAACGCGATCACCGTGCCCCGCAGAACACTGTGCGTGTTCATCGCCGCTCGCAGAGCGTCGATGAAGCGCGTGCTGAGCGCCGGGTCAGAGGCGATCACCTCGACCGAGGCATAGACCCGACCGTGCTGCGGGTCGGCGGCGCGCTGCAGTGCGACGATCGGGGCACCCTCGAACTCGAGCAAGCGCACCCCGAACGCCACGGCCGTGCGCTGCGTGGTGGGCCCGACATCGGCGCTGACGTAGTCGACGGCGGCCTCGGCGAAGGGCACCGCGTCGTTGACGATCATGTCGGGGAAGGTCGAGAAGCGCTTCTGCTGACCTCCACTGACGCCGATGAGTTCGCTGGACCCGCCCGCCAGGGCCTCGAAGCCGGCGTCGAGGTCGGCGATGCGAGCGGAGGGAAAGGTCTCTTCGACGACGGCGAGGGTGCGGGCATCCGCACCCAGATGGTCGCTGATGCGATCGCCGAGCGGGGTGCGCCGCGACGGCGTGCCGGCCGCGCGGTGCACGACCTCGCTCAGAAAGCGGCGGAACAGCTCGGCGAACTCGGCGTCGCGCGCCTCGAAGTCAGGAGTTTCGCTCATGCCGCGAGTCTAGGGTCGCGCATGTCCTCCTCCCCTCGAGCGCGTGTCCGTTCGTTCTCGTTGAGGGGGTGCCTACTCGTAGACCTTCACGACGAACCAGCGCGCGGGGTCACCGTCGTCGCGCACGTCGAGCACGCACGTGCGGCCATCGTCGGCCGTGGCCTGGAACCGCCAGCCGGTGCAGACCCGTGGGGCGAGGTGCGGCGAGCGGGTATCCGGATCGAGGCGGCGCCACCACGAGACCGGCTCGGTGATGACGGTCGGGCGGTCGGTGACGCGCCAGCGGGCGCCCGCCCAGACGAGCCGCAGCGGACGGCCGTCGGGGTCGGCCCACACGATCGCGACCGGGTCGGACACCATCGCCGGGCGGGCGTCGGGAGAGGGAACGGAGGATGCGGCAGCCGGCACGGCAGTCTCGCCTTCTGGGGTCGCGCGCGCTCCGGCCCGGCGCTGGTCTGAAGGGACGGGATCGAACATACGTTCGACTGCCGACAGTACGCCGGTCGACCGCGACACGCCAAGCGCGAGCCCCGCATCCGGCGCTAGCCTCGACCCATGCCGCTGACCGGAGAGTACGCACCGAGCACGTCCGCCTGGGCCCGCGAGCAGGCCGAGCTCTACGAGCGCACGAACGGCGCCGAGGGCAACGACCTGCGCGGGCGGCCCATCATCGTGCTCACGACGCTGGGCGCGAAGACCGGGATGCTGCGCAAGACCGCCCTCATGCGCGTCGAGCACGACGGCCGCTACTGCGTGGTCGCGTCGAAGGGCGGCGCACCCGACAACCCGGTGTGGCACCACAACCTGCGGGCGCACCCGCTGTGCGAGCTGCAGGACAGGGCCGAGAAGCACGACTACCGCGCGCGGCTGCTCGAGGGCGACGAGCGCGCCGAGTGGTGGCAGCGCGCCCTGGAAGTGTGGCCCGACTACGCCGCCTACCAGCAGAAGACCGAGCGGCTCATCCCGCTCTGGGTGCTCGAGCCGGTCGACTGATCCGACGGGCGCCACTCACGAGTGACGACGCCGCCGGCTCTAGCCTGCGCGGCGCTGCAGCAGGTCTTCGGCCGCGACCCAGGCGAGCATCGCGCACTTGACGCGCGCGACGAACTTCGAGACACCGCTGAGCGCAGCCGCGTCACCGAAGCGCTCCTCGTCGAGCGGGGTCGCGCCGCGCGAGCGCAGCGCCTCGCGGAACTCGTCGATGAGCGACTGCAGCCGCTCGGGCGTCCAGGCGTCGCCCGCCTCGGCATCCTCCTTCGCGAGGGTCGCGAGCAGCGACGCGCTCGCCTGCGAGATCGAGCAGCCGGCACCCTCCCAGGCGACCGACTCGATGTGCTCGCCGTCGGCGCTCCAGCGCAGGGCGAGAGTGATCTCGTCGCCGCAGGTGGGGTTCAGCTGGTGGCTGGTCTCCTCCCCCGCGGTCAGCCCGACGCCGTGCGGGTGCTTCGCATGGTCGACGATGATCTGCTGGTACAGCGATTCGAGCCCGCTCATGAGGCGCCCCCTCCTGCCGTGGTCGCGGCCTCGAGGCCGAAGAACTGCCGGATGCCCGCTACCGCCTCGATCGCCCGATCGAGCTCGGCGACCGTCGTGTGCACCCCGGCGCTGAGGCGCACGCTCGCGGTGGCCGCGAGTCGACGGTGCAGCGGCTGGGCGCAGTGGTGCCCCACTCGCACGGCAATGCCCTGATCGTCGAGCACCTGGCCGGCGTCGTGGGCGTGCACGCCGTCGACGACGATGCTCGCGAGCGCGACGCGCTCCCCGACCGGCACCGCCGAGCCGCCGAGCACGCGGATGCCCGAAATCTCGGCGAGCGCGGCGTGCAGGCGCTCGGCGAGCACGTGCTCGGTCGCGGCGATGCGGTCGAGCCCGATCTCGGTGACGAAGCGCACGGCCTCGGCCAGCCCGATCGCGGCGGCGATGCGCGGCGTGCCCGGCTCGAAGCGCTGGGGAGCGGGCAGGAAGTGCGCCTTCTCCATCGTGACCGTCGTGATGGCCGAGCCGCCGAACAGGTGCGGGGGCAGCGCGTCGAGCACCGCGGCCCGACCGTAGAGCACGCCGATTCCGGTGGGGCCGTAGAGCTTGTGGCCGCTGAACACGGCGACGTCGACGTCGAGCTCACGCGGGTGCAGCGCGAGGTGCGGCGCGGCCTGGCAGGCATCGAGCACGACGAGCGCGCCGACGGCGCGCGCGAGCGGCACGATGCGCTCGAGCGGGGTGACGAAGCCCGTCACGTTGCTCACGTGGCTGACCGCGACGACCCGCGTGCGCTCCGAGATGAGCGACGGCACGGCGTCGAGGTCGAGCATCCCGTCATCGGTGACCGGAATGAACCGCAGGGTCGCGCCCGTGCGCGCGGCCAGCTCTTGCCAGGGGATGAGGTTGGCGTGGTGCTCGAGCTCGGTGGTCAGGATCTCGTCGCCGGGCCCGAGGGCGTAGGCCGGGAAGTCCGCCCCCGCCCCGCGGCCGGAGCTCGCGATGCCGATCGCGGTGGCGACGAGGTTGATGCCCTCGGTGGCGTTGCCCGTGAAGACGACCTCGTTCTCGTCGACGGCGAGGAAGGCGGCGATCGTGCGGCGGGCATCCTCGTACAGCTCGGTCGCCTCGGCCGCGAGCGTGTGGGCGCCGCGGTGCACGGCCGCGTTCTCGTTCTCGTAGTAGGTGCGCTCGGCGTCGAGCACCCGCACGGGCTTCTGCGCGGTCGCGGCCGAGTCGAGGTAGACGAGCGGGTGCCCGTTGACCTCGCGGGCGAGGATCGGAAACTGCGCGCGGATCGCCGCGATCTCGCCGTCGGTCAACGGAGCGGCGGTCAACGGGGCGGCAGTCACCCTTCCAGGGTAGTCGCGGCCGATGGATGATCTCCGGGTGTTCGCCGCCGGCGCAGTCACGCGCCCCGGCGCGCCTCAGCCGCCGAGCTCGACCTCGAAGACGGGCACGAGCACGATCGTGATCGTCGACGGGTCGATGCCGCGCTCGACGAGCGCCGCCTCGAGCACATCGGTGTCGGGCTGCGGCAGCGGGCCCTCGAGATGGATGGTCAGCTCGGTGGTGCTGTAGTCGATCGATTGGATGCGCCAGCCGGCCTCGGTGCCCCACGCCTCGACCTCCTCGACGACCGCGCGCTCGACGATCGACTTGGCGCCGATCTCGATGCTCGTGAGCGACAGTGGCACGCCGATGATGATGAGCATCGACAGCAGCAGCACGACGGGCTTGCGCAGACTGGCGCGGCGCGAGCCGTTCACGGCTTCGAGAGCGGCGAGCTTGGTGACCCCGTACACGGTCATGACGGCGATGCCCGTGGCGATGATCGCCACGACGTTGGTAACGAACAGCAGCAGCGCGCCGAGCGCCTCGCCGACCGCACCCGACTCGAGGGTCAGCCCCACGACGGTGAGCGGCGGCACGAGCGAGATCGCGATCGCCACCCCGGGCAGGGTGTCGGAGATGTCGCGGCGCACGAGCGCCACCGAGCCCACCACGCCGGTGCCGAGCGCGGCCAGCAGGTCGATCAGGCGCGGGCTGACCCGCCCAGCCACTTGCGTGTTGGTCGCGGCGACGACATCACCCGCGACGAGCATCCCGATGGCGTAGCCGATCGCGATCGCCGCGATGGCGCCCGAGACCACGAGCAGCAGCGAGCGGATAAGGTTGGCGCGATCGCCGAGCACCGTTGCGAGCATGGTGCCCTGGATGGGGCCGAGCAGAGGCGCGACGATCATCGCGCCGATGACCGCGGCGGTCGAATCGGCAACGACGCCGGCCGCGGCGATGATCGACGAGAGCACGAGCAGCAGCCAGAAGCGCGAGAGCCGGGCGTTCGCATCCGCCCCGTCGATGAAGACCGACTCGCGCATCTGCTGGGGGGTGGAGAACCGCGATTCCATGGGCTGAATCTAGACCCCCGGCGCTCTCTATAGTGAAGGGATGATCCGCCACATCGTGCTGTTCCGGCTCGCGGCCGACGACGACGCGCAGCGCCGCGACGACGCCCACGAGATCGCCGCGCGGCTGACCGCGCTCGAGACGCAGATTCCGGGCATCCAGAGCATCCGGGTCGATCGCGATCTCGGCCTCGTCGCCGGGCACTGGGACGTCGCCCTCGTCTCGGAGCACGACGACAACGCCGCGCTCGAGGCCTACCAGGCGCACCCCGCGCACAAGGAGGCGGCGGCGTTCATCGCGAGCGTCATCAGCGACCGCGCCGTCGTCGACTACTCGGTCTGACGACGATGAGCGCGGGCCCGGAGGAGGTCGTCACGACTCCGCGGATGCCCGGCTGGATGATCGCCAAGCCGGGCGAGGAGCTCGGCATCGAGCGCCTGAGGCTGCGCCTCGCGGCCTACATCTACGGCAACATCCTCGTGCTCGCGGCGATCGTGGTCGCCACCGGCAAGTCGATCGTGGGCGGCGAGGCCGCCCTGCTCGTGGCGGCGACGGCGATCACGACGTACGTCGCGCACATCCTCGCCCACACGGTGGGGCAGCAGCTCGGGCGCGAGCGCCACGCGCATCGGCCGCACGTGCGGCACGAGATGCGCGACGCCCTGCCGATCCTCGTCTCGGGCGTCGTGCCCGCGGTGATCCTGCTGATCGCGACGCTCGACATCGTTCCCACGCAGCTCGCGCAGCTCGTCGCGGCCGTGTGGGTCGTCGGCCGCATCGCGCTCATCGGCTTCCTCGTCGAGCGGCTCAGCGGGCGGCGGCCGACCTGGCGCACGCTGTCGGGCGGGCTCAGCCTGGCCATCGCCTGCGCGGTCGTCGTCGTGCTCAAGGTGCTGTTCGCGCACTGACCGGCCTCGGCCGGTCGACGCTCGCGCGGGATGCGGCGCTCAGGCCTGGGCGATCGGCACCACCCGCGCGCCCGGCAGGCCGGCGAGGTACTCGCCGGTCACCAGCAGCTTCGCGCCGCGGATGCCCGCGCCCACGATGAGCGGCCCGCTCGCCGCGACGGCCTCGTCCACGAGGATCGGCCAGTCGGCCGGGAGGCCGAGCGGGGTCACGCCGCCGTACTCCATGCCGGTCGCCTCGATCACGAGGTCGAGGGGCGCGAAGGATGCCCGGCGCGCGTCGAGCATCCGGCGCACCGCCCCGTTCACATCGATGCGGTCGCTGCCGCGGATGAGGCAAGCCGCGAGCGTGCGCACCTCGCCCCGCTTGGCCTCGACGACGACGCAGTTCGCGCCGGCGGACGGGTCGATCGCATAGTGCGCGCAGAACGCCGCGGTGTCGGCGAGCCCGGCGTCGATCGCCCCCACCAGCACCCGCTCGTCGGGGTGCGCGGCGAGGAAGTCGCGCACGGGCGCGGCGAGCAGCTCGGGGTGGGCGGAGGCGGGCGCGAGGCTGAGCGTGCCGAACGTCGTGGTCACACGCCGAGGGCGGTCAGGCCGCCGTAGACGGCGTAGGCCGGCCACACGATCGCCTGCAGCAGCCCGAGGATGACCCCCCAGAAGCTGCCGTCGCTCTGCCCGATGAAGTAGATCGCCGCACCGATGTAGGCGAGGAGGCCGGCGAAGCCCCACGTCGCACCCTGCTGCACTGCCTTACCCGCCATGGGAACCTCCTGTGGTCGTCGCGCCCCAGGCTAGAGGGTGGCGACCGTCGACGGCGAGGGGGTTAACCCCCGACGTACTGCGCCAGGTGCTCGCCGGTGAGCGTCGACCGCGCGGCGACGAGATCAGCGGGCGTGCCCTCGAACACGATGCGGCCGCCGTCGTGGCCGGCGCCGGGGCCGAGATCGATGATCCAGTCGGCGTGGGCCATGACGGCCTGGTGGTGCTCGATGACGATCACCGAGGTGCCGCGATCGACGAGGCGGTCGAGCATGGCGAGCAGCTGATCGACATCGGCGAGGTGCAGGCCCGTCGTCGGCTCGTCGAGCACGAGCACGCGGCCGGTGTCGGCCATCGCCATCGCGAGCTTGAGGCGCTGGCGCTCGCCGCCTGACAGGGTCGACAGGGGCTGCCCGATGGTGAGGTAGCCGAGGCCGACGTCGACGAGCCGCTCGAGGATGGCGTGCGCGGCGGGCACGCGCGACTCGCCCGACGCGAAGAACTGCACCGCCTCGCTCACGGGCATCGCGAGCACATCGGTGATGCTCGCTCCCCCGAGGCGGTACTCGAGCACGGAGGCCTGGAAGCGGCGGCCGCCGCAGTCGTCGCAGGGCGTCGAGACGGTGGCGAGCATCCCGAGATCGGTGTCGATGACGCCGGCACCGTTGCACGACGGGCAGGCGCCTTCGGAGTTGGCGCTGAACAGCGCCGGCTTGACGCCGTTGGCCTTCGCGAAGGCCTTGCGGATCGGCTCGAGCATGCCGGTGTAGGTGGCGGGGTTGCTGCGCCGCGAGCCACGGATGGCGCTCTGGTCGACCGCCACGACCCCCTCGCGCGGCGCGCCGCCGTCGAGCACGACCTCGCCGTGGATGAGCGAGCTCTTGCCCGATCCGGCGACGCCCGTGACGACGACGAGCACGCCGAGCGGAACGTCGACGTCGACGCCCTGCAGATTGTTGGCGGATGCTCCCCGCACGCCGATCGCCCCCGACGGCGTGCGCACCGCGGGCTTGAGGGCCGCGCGGTCGTCGAGGTGCCGCCCGGTGAGCGTGCCGCTCGCGCGCAGGCCGGCGAGGTCGCCGGTGTAGACGATCTCGCCGCCCGCCGAGCCCGCGCCGGGGCCGAGGTCGACGACGTGGTCGGCGATCGCGATGGCCTCGGGCTTGTGCTCGACGACGAGCACGGTGTTGCCCTGGTCGCGCAGGCGCAGCAGCAGGTCGTTCATGCGCTGGATGTCGTGCGGGTGCAGGCCGACGGTCGGCTCGTCGAAGACGTAGGTGATGTCGGTGAGCGACGAGCCGAGGTGCCGGATCATCTTGGTGCGCTGCGCTTCGCCGCCCGAGAGCGTGCCGGCGGGCCGGTCGAGGCTCAGGTAGCCGAGGCCGATCTCGACGAACGAGTCGAGGGTGCGGCGCAGCGTCTCGACGAGCGGGCCGACGCCGGGCGCGTCGATCGCGGCGACCCACGCGGCGAGGTCGCTGATCTGCATCGCGCAGGCCTCGGCGATGCTCACCCCGGCGATGCGCGAGCGCCGGGCGGGCTCGGCCAGTCGCGTGCCGCCGCACTCGGGGCACGCCGTGAAGGTCACCGCGCGCTCGACGAAGGCGCGGATGTGCGGCTGCATCGCCTCGACATCCTTGCTGAGCATCGATTTCTGGATGCGGGGCACGAGCCCCTCGTACGTCATGTTGATGCCCGCGACCTTGACCTTGGTCGGCTCCTTGTAGAGGAAGTCGTTGAGCATCTCAGCACTGAAGTCGCGCACGGGCCGGTCGCCGTCGACGATGCCCGATTCGGTGAAGATGCGCACCATCCAGCCGTCGGGTGTGTAGCCGGGCACCGTGATGGCGCCCTGGCTGAGGCTCTTGCTGCGGTCGACGAGCTGGTCGAGGTCGATGTCGCTCACGCTGCCCATGCCCTCGCACCGCGGGCACATGCCGCCGAGGTACACCTCGTTCTCGATGACGGTGCGCTCGCCCGTGGCGCTCTCGCGCTCACCGCTGACCTTGGTGGTGGGCACGTTGAACGAGAACGCGTTGGGCGGGCCGATGTACGGGTCGCCGAGCCGGCTGAACAGCACGCGCAGCATCGCATTGGCGTCGGTCGCGGTGCCGACGGTCGAGCGGGCGTTGGCGCCCATGCGCTCCTGGTCGACGATGATCGCCGTGGTGAGCCCCTCGAGCACGTCGACGTCGGGCCGGCCGAGGCTCGGCATGAAGTTCTGCACGAAGGCGCTGTAGGTCTCGTTGATCATGCGCTGCGACTCGGCGGCGATGGTCGCGAAGACGAGGCTCGACTTGCCCGACCCGCTCACGCCGGTGAACACGCTGAGCCGCCGCTTCGGGATGTCGACGCTGACATCGCGCAGGTTGTTCTCGCGCGCGCCGCGCACGCGGATCGTGTCGTGCGTGTCGGCGGGGTGCGGGTCGGCGGGGTGCGGCGTGGTCATCCGCACAGTCTGGCGCAGGGAGCGGCGCAGGGCGATACGGCATCATCAACGCATGCGCGCATCCCGCACCCCCGAAGTCGACGCGGTCGTCGTCGGCGCCGGCCCGAACGGGTTGGTCGCGGCGGTGCGGCTCGCCGAAGCGGGCCTGCGGGTGCTCGTGCTCGAGGCGGCCGACCAGGCGGGCGGCGGACTGCGCAGCGCCGAGGTGACCCTGCCCGGGTTCGTGCACGACCTCGGCGCGACGGTGCACGCGCTCGGTCTCGCGTCGCCGGCGATGCGGGCGCTCGCGCTGACGGAGCCCGGGCCCGACGGTCACGCCGCGCTCGAGCTCGTGCATCCGCCCGTGCCGCTGGGCCACGCGATCGACGCGGGCCGCTCGGCCCTGCTGCACCGCTCGGTCGACGCGACGGCCGCCGGGCTGGGACGCGACGGGCGCGCCTGGCGCGGGATGCTCGCCCGCCTCTCGGCGAACTGGCCGGGTCTCGCCGCCTCGGTGCTCGACGCCACCCGGCTGCCGCCGCACGACCTGGGCGCGCTGCTCGGCTTCGGGGCGCGGGGGCTCTGGCCGGCCTCGCTCGTCGGGCGCACGGTGCTGCGCGACGATGCCCAGGCCAGGCCCTGGCGCCTGATCGTGG
>OFDN01000469.1_pt1 | contig 33441 bp, 31 predicted proteins | sample 1520971 | NCBI WGS metagenome assembly OFDN01 (sample SAMEA94257418, study PRJEB24077) | hot springs metagenome | biome: Aquatic biome; feature: Geographical feature; material: Water | place: India | collected 2012-06-12 | depth 5 m | reverse complement strand
AGAAGGCACGAATGTGGTGAGTGCAGTTCGAATATCTTCTATACTGATGTCTTTAAAAAGATAGGTTGCCAAAACTGCCGGAAGGGTATTCATAATATTATGTACTGCCTTCCCGCCATAGGTAATCGGAATCTCACTCACTTTAATGACTCGAATCTTCCAAGTGCCTTTGAGGATAGATACATATCCATTTTCAAAGACCACTGCATATCCGCCTTTATTACAATGTTCCTGAATGCGTGGATTCATCTCATCCATGCTGAAATAAGCCACATTACAACTGAGTCCCTTGTGCATATTGTACACCAGATCATCATCTGCATTCAAAATCGCAAAACCATGATTGAAAGTGGTTTCAGGTATCACGGCTTTTACTCGAGCCATTTGTTCCAATGAGTCAATTCCACCAAGACCAAGATGGTCGGCAGTTACATTGGTAACAATACTGACGTTACAGTTTTGGAATGCCAAGCCGGCTTTCAATAAACCACCGCGAGCGCATTCCAGTACTGCAAAATCAACCGTAGGATCTCTTAATACAAATTGTGCACTTAATGGTCCCGTACAATCTCCTTTCATCATCAATTGGTTCTGTATATATACACCATCACTGGTGGTATAACCCACTTTTCGTCCGGCTGTTTTACAGATATGTGCGGTGAGTCGGGTAGTGGTGGTTTTACCATTGGTGCCTGTTACAGCAATAATCGGGATACGACCATCAGAACCTTTGGGGAATAACATATTGATCACCGGCTCCGCCACATTTCGTGGCAATCCTTCTGCAGGTTCAATATGCATACGGAAACCGGGAGCTGCATTGACTTCCAAAACTGCACCCCCATTTTCATAAATAGGTGCACGCAAATCTGGCGCCATGATATCAATGCCGCAGATATCCAGTCCGATGATCTTGGCGATTCTTTCTGCCAGAAAAATATTGACTGGATGCACTTCATCGGTCACATCCGTAGAAGTACCACCGGTGCTCAGGTTGGCGGTTGGTTTTAGTAATACCAATTCATCTTTGGGAGGAATGGTTTCTAAAGTATAGCCCTTTTCATCCAGCATTTTTTGTGTGAACTGATCGATGGTGATCTGTGTCAATACTTTCTCATGTCCATACCCTCTGCGCGGATCTTTATTGGTTTCATCAATCAACCACTGAATCGTATGTACACCATCTCCGATAACGGATGCAGGTGTTCTGAGTGCCGCACAAACAAATTTGTAGTTGATCACCAATACTCGAAAATCGACTCCGGTGATAAATTTTTCTACAATAACAGATCTGCTGTATTGCTTAGCCGCTTCAAATGCCCTGAGTGCCTGCTCCCAGTTGGTGATATTGGTGGTATTGCCTTTTCCATGATTACCATCAATGGGTTTGATCACCAATGGATAGCCAAATTTGGCAACAGCTTCTTCCAGTCCAACTTCAGTTCTAATCACGGTGCCTTTAGGTACAGGTATTTCAGCAGCTTCCAGTAAATTTTTGGTTTCCTCTTTATCACAGGCAATATCCACGGCAATATTGGAAGTAGTACTGGCAATGGTGGCTCTGATTCTTTTCTGATGAACACCATATCCCAATTGAACAAGACTCTGTTTGTTCAATCGGATATAAGGAATACCACGTTTAGCCGCTTCTTCTACAATACATCCTGTTGAAGGTCCTAAACGCGTGTCTTCTCGAATTTCACGTAAACGTTGGATATCTTCAGACAGATCATAACTGCTTGCATCCACCAATGACTGCGCAATACGAACAGATGCTTTGGCGGCATACACACCGGCATCTTCTTCCATGTAATTAAAGACTACATAGTATTCACCTTCTTTACCGGTGCCCCTTGTTCTCCCAAATCCACAATTCATACCCGCCAATGTTTGTAATTCAAGGGCAATATGCTCTATGACATGCCCCATCCAAGTGCCTTCATCCACACGCTGAAAAAATCCACCGGGTTTGCCAACACTGCAGCGATGCGAGTACATGGAAGGAAAAAGTTTTTCGAGGCGTTCACGAAAGCCTTCAATGGTATTGGTGGGTCTTTGCTCCAGTTCTTCCAGATCTAATTTCATCTGAATGAGTTTGGGGCGACGAACACTCCAATAATTGGGGCCACGTAGTATTTTGATCTCTTCAATTTTCATACAGTAGGTTTGGTTGCTTATTTATTCACAGAAAATGCCCATTAGGGAGGATGATGAATATAGTACATTTTTGCATAAGCCTTAGCCGATGAAATCACTTATTTTTGTTTGGAAAGAATTTCTACTGAATGCGTATTCCGAAGGGTAAACTGATCGCTATTGGCGGAGCTGAAGACAAAGGAACTGATCTTGAAAAAGGGGAGTTTCTCCGTAATAATCTTAATTTTTTTGAATTAGGTATTCTGCGTCGTATCGTGGAAGAAATTGGGGGTGTTCACTCTCACATTGAAGTGGTCACCACGGCTTCTACCATACCGTATGAAGTGGGAGAGAACTATCTGAATGCTTTTGGGAAAATTGGTTGTACCGATATCGGACTCTTACACATTCGCAATCGCGAAGATGCCATGCGTGCTGATTATGTAGAACGTATCCGTTCATGCGCGGGTGTCATGTTCAGTGGAGGCAATCAACTCAGACTCTCCGCTATTTTTGGCGGAACTGTTTTTTTGAAGACCATCCATGAAAGATACCAGTCTGAAAGTTTTGTGATTGCAGGTACTTCTGCCGGTGCCATGGCCATGAGCAATACCATGATCTATGAAGGCAATGCTACCCGTGCTCATTTAAAAGGAGAAGTAAAGATCACTACCGGATTGGCATTTATGGACAATGTCATCTTCGATTCTCACTTTGAAAAACGCGGACGTTTTGCAAGATTGGCACAAGCTGTAGCTGCCAATCCATCTTGTATTGGCATTGGATTGGGAGAAGATACCGGTATGCTCATCACAGAAGGTAACCGTATGGAAGCCATCGGTAGTGGACCTGTGATCATTGTGGATGGACATGATATTCGTCACAGCAATATGGCCGATATCCCCGAAGGAAACCCCATCACCATTGAAAACCTCAAAGTGCATTTCTGTGCCAAAGGAAATGGATACCTGGTAGAAGAAAGAACTTTTGTAGAACAAATGGGGACTAGCACTACGCCCGTAATGACGGATGTTTATTAGGTTATAGGTAATAGTTCATAGGTAAAAATCAATATGCAAACTTATATTCCGATTACGAAACCTAATACCTATCACCCATAACCCATACCCCAACACTCCATGAACAAACTCATCCTCTTCACTTTATTCATCGCTGCAATGTTTCTATTGTCTGCTTATCGTTCTGATCGGAAAAAGAAGATTGTATTTTTTGGTGATTCAATTACAGAGTTGGGGGTGAAGTCGAACGGATATATACGCGTAATGGAAGAAATGATTCGTAATGAAGATAAATCTACCCAGTATGAATTAGTTGGTAAAGGAATCAGTGGCAATAAAGTGTACGATTTGTTTTTACGAATGGAGGAAGATGTATTGAAATTGCAGCCACATATGGTAGTCATCTATATTGGCGTGAATGATATCTGGCACAAGAGTATGATGGGAACGGGTACTGATTATGATAAGTTCGGGAAATTCTATCAAGCCATTGTAGATAAAATGAAAGCTTCAGGTATTCAGGTGATATTATGTACACCGGCAGTGATCGGTGAAAGATATGATGGTACCAATCCACAAGATGGAGAACTCAATCATTACAGCAACTGGATCAGGAACTATGCAGCAGACAATCATTTACCACTGGTTGATCTGCGTGCAGCTTTTTTAAATTATAGTAAGACCCATAACCCAAATAACCAAGATTCAAGAATACTCACCTATGATCGTGTGCATTTGAATGATGCAGGAAATAAATTGGTAGCAGAGCAGATGTGGGAGAAGATAAAAACGATCAAATAATCCGTCCATATTTTATCTAAACTAAGCTCATGAAACGTTTCATTTTTTATTGCTTGATGGCGTTGAGTCTAATGATGTATGCTTGTTCCAATAAAACATCAACGCCCGTACTTGCCCCTCATGAAGGATTTGTACAAGTAAAAGGTGGAAAAATATGGTATCGTGTTTGGGGTACTGGTGAAGGGGTTCCGATTGTGATGATACATGGTGGTCCGGGTTTCACCAGTTATTACCTCACACCATTGGCTGATTCTTTATCGAAAGAGCGAACCGTAATCGTTTTTGATCAATTGGGTTGTGGACGCTCTGATCAACTAACTGACACCAGCTTGATGAATATGCAAGCGCATGTTGACCAGGTATCAGCTTTATTGAAGGCATTGAAGATCGAGACTTTTGATCTTTATGGACATTCATTCGGTACCATGTTGGCAACGGACTTTTATTTACAGCACCCTGAAAATATTCGATCCATCGTATTAGCAAGTCCATGTTTACGCGTTGCCAATTGGATATCAGATGCAGATACATTGATGATGCAATTGCCTGCCAATGTGGCTACTGTTTTGCAAAATTTCCGAAAAGGAGACAAGCAAGATTCTCTGGAATTGGCCAATGCGCTCACACTGTATTATAACAGTTTTTACAATCGTAAACAGCCATTATCACCTTATGTCGATAGTTCTTTGCGATTACAGTCCTTACAAGTGTATCGGCATATGTGGGGACCTGAAGAGTTTGTTGCAAACGGAAATCTGAAAGATTATAATCGTATGCCCGATTTGTCAACAATTAAAGTGCCGGTACTATTCACAACAGGACAATATGATGCTGCTCGCCCATCGACTGTGAAAAGTTACCAGCAATTGGTGAAAGGGGCTGTATTTGAAGAGATACCTGATGCCGGACATTCTACCATGACAGATCATATTGAAGCAGATCTAAAAGTATTAAGTGCTTTTTGGAGAAAATTATAAACTAAATAAAGACGGTGCTGTGTAAAGAAATGAATGCAGCTTTAGGTTTTCAAATATTTTGATTGTGATGGGACGCAGATTTTTATGATTTATTATGATGAATCATAACTGATCATAAAAATCTGCGTCCCATCATACTATACCACTTTCACCAGAAAATAATTCTTTTTACCTTTTTGTATCAACAAGTATTTATTCTGTAGAAGGTCAGAGCTTGTGAGTGTTGTTTTTTCTGTAGCTATTTTTTCTTTATTCAAACCTACGCCACCTGATTGCCACATCTTACGTGCTTCGCCTTTGCTGGGGAAGATATTCGTTTCGGCGAGAAAACTTACAAGATCATACCCTGCGTCTAACTGTGATTTATTGATTTCAACCGTAGGTACCCCTTCCATCACTTGTAATAATTGTTCTTCACTCAAGCTTTGTAAAACTTCTGTCGTGGCATTACCAAAAAGAATTTCAGAAGCTTTCACCGCAAAATCATAATCCGCTTTGCTGTGTACAAAACAAGTTAGCTCTTCCGCCAATTTTTTCTGGAGTGCGCGTTGATGAGGAGCGGCATCATGGGCACTGATAAGTGCCTCAATTTCTGCAACAGGTAATAGGGTGAATATTTTGATCCAGGTTTTGGCATCATCATCGCTGGCATTCAGCCAGAATTGATAAAACTGGTATGGGGAGGTTTTTTTGGGATCTAGCCACACATTTCCTTTTTCTGTTTTACCAAATTTGCCACCGTCTGCTTTGCGTATCAGCGGACAAGTAAAAGCAAATGCTTCACCTCCTGCTTTTCTTCGAATGAGTTCGGTACCTGTGGTAATATTACCCCACTGATCGCTTCCGCCCATTTGGAGTTTGCAGTTTTTATTTTGATAGAGCCAATAGAAATCATACCCTTGAATTAATTGGTAAGTGAATTCAGTAAAACTCATTCCTGTATCACCTTCCAATCTTTTCTTCACACTGTCTTTCGCCATCATGTAGTTAACGGTGATATGTTTTCCGGCATCACGTATAAAATTCAAGAAGCTAATTCCCTTAAACCAGTCATAGTTATTCAGCATTTCAGCTGCATTGGGTTTAGCAGGGTCAAAATCCAGGAATTTTTCCAATTGTCTGCGAACCCCTTCCTGATTAAAAGCCAATATTTCTTCGCTCAATAGATTTCTTTCTTCACTTTTACCCGTAGGGTCACCAATCATACCGGTAGCACCTCCAACTAAGGCCATGGGTTTATGTCCGGCACGCTGTAAATGAACCAATAATAAAATAGGAACCAAACTGCCAATATGTAAACTATCTGATGTTGGGTCAAAGCCAATATATCCAGAAACCATTTCCTTATTCAATAATTCCTCTGTGCCGGGCATAATATCCTGAATCATACCTCTCCAGCGCAGTTCTTCAATTAATGTCATCTTATGTTGATTTGCGGCAAAAATAGTGAGTAGTGAGTTGTGAGTAGTGAGTTTTTTGTTGGTGGCTACTAGGTACAAGGTACAAGGTACAAGGTGCTAGGTAATGGGCGATAATTTGTGGGCTAAAAATTTTATACTAGCACCTAGCACCTTGTACCTTGTACCCAACACCCATTCCTCATTATCTTTGCTCCATGCGAAAAGTAGGAGAAGGTACCCGGACTTTGAATTTTGTGATCGATACTTTATTGATTTTATTTTTAGCTATCGGCTTTAATAAAGGCTGGACATTCTACGTTCGTTACTGGGGTTATCCTTATTTGAACTTTGGTTGGATCTTTTTTGGGGTATTGTTTGTATACTACAGTTTTTTTGAGATTATATTTCAAAGGAGTCCGGCCAAATGGCTGAGTTACTCTAAAGTGGTTAATCAAGAAGGTAAAAGAGCCGCTTTCTGGCGAATACTGATACGCAGTCTGGCAAGAATTACCGTGATCGATCTTTTTTTCATCCCTATTATAGATAAACCGCTGCACGATTGGGTGAGTGGGACGGAAGTGGTGAGTAGTGAATAGGTATTAGGTTATGGGTAATGGGTTATAGGTATTTCTAGATATTAGAAGATAAAAAACTATAACCCATTACCTATTACCCAACACCTCGCACCCCATTTATGATTTCCGATACTTTCTGATTCCTCATTCCTCTGTTCCTCATTTCTCTGTTCCTTAAGGCGTATTTTTGCGGTTCAAATTTGGAATAATGGCAAAGATTGGGATCAATATTGCAACGGGTAGTTTACAACAGGCTGAAATGATTGTTGGGATCGATTTGGGAACGACCAATAGTTTGGTGGCCATTATCCATCCGGAAAGTAAAGTGCCGGTAGCTCTTAAGGAGTTTAATACCAGCAGTCTGGTCCCAAGCGTTGTTCACTTTGATGCTTTTGGTAATCCTGAAGTAGGAGAAGGGGCCAAGCAGTACCTCGAAACCGATCCCGCCAATACCATTTTTAGTGCAAAAAGATTGATGGGAAAAAGCTATCGCGATGTAAAAGAGCATGCCGATCTGTTTACCTACAAAGTAATTGATGATGATACCGAGAGTTTAGTAAAAGTTCAGGTAGGCGATAAATTCTATTCTCCTATTGATCTTTCTTCCTTCATTCTCAAGGAGTTAAAGCAGCGTGCTGAACATATATTAAAGACTCCTGTCACCAAGGCGGTGATAACTGTTCCCGCTTATTTCAATGATGCGCAAAGACAAGCTACTCGTGATGCGGGTAAGCTGGCCGGATTGGATGTATTGCGGATTATCAATGAACCCACTGCGGCCAGTTTGGCCTATGGCTTGGGCGTAAATAAAAATGAAGAGAAAACCATCGCTGTTTACGACCTGGGAGGCGGCACTTTTGATATTTCCATTTTGAAAATCTCCAATGGTATTTTTGAAGTGCTGAGTACCCATGGAGATACCTATTTGGGCGGTGATGATCTGGATAGGGTGATTGTTCAACATTGGATTAAAAAAGCAGGTATAGATTATAATGAATTGAAATCCAATAAAATATTATCTCAGTCATTGCGATTAAAGGCTGAAGAAGCGAAGAAGTGGTTAAGTGATCATGATCGCTTTGATGCTGAGTTGAATGGAGATTTATTGAGTATTACCAGAGACGAGTTTAATAGCTTGATTCAACCCTTGATCGATCGAACGATGGACTGTTGTAAAAAAGCCATGGCGGATGCTGGACTTACAAGCAAGGATATTGATACGATTGTAATGGTAGGTGGAAGTACCCGTGTACCCGCTGTAAAAGATGCAGTAAGCGCGTTTTTCGGCAAGCCGGTAAATGATGAAGTGAATCCGGATGAAGTGGTAGCATTGGGTGCAGCAGTTCAGGCGGATATTTTGGCGGGAAACAATACTGATTTCTTGCTGTTGGATATTACCCCTTTGAGCTTGGGTATTGAAACCATGGGTGGTTTGATGGATGTATTGATTCCTAGAAATTCTAAAATCCCGACAAGGGTGGGCAGACAGTATACCACCCAAAAGGATGGACAGAGCGGTATGCGTATTTCCGTATTCCAAGGTGAGCGTGATCTGGTAAAAGACAACCGTAAACTGGCAGAATTTAATCTAACCGGTATTCCCGGAATGCCCGCTGGCTTACCCAAGGTAGATGTTCAATTTTTAATTGATGCAGATGGCATATTAGTAGTGAAAGCTAAAGAGTTACGAAGTGGAGTAGAGCAAAGTATTGAAGTAAAACCTCAATATGGATTAACAGATCAGGAAGTAGAGCAAATGTTATTGGATAGCATTACACATGCTAAGGACGATATGGTAACAAGGGCCTTGGTAGAAGCAAGAACGGAAGGAGAACAGATACTGGGCGTAACGGAGAAGTTCATCGCTAAAAACCCGGATCTAATGACCAAGGAAGAAATGCTGGCAACAGCCAATGCTATGCAAGCCCTCCAATTGGCATTGACAATGGAAGATAAAAATCTGATACAGAATAAGATAGAAGAGTTAAATGAAATAACCAGGCCTTTTGCAGAGAGGGCAATGGACCAAGCGGTAGGGGCGGCGCTGAAGGGGAAAACTTTGTAGAGGTGAAAGGTGAAAGGTGAAAAGTGAAAGGGAATAAATGTGCCCCACTTTTCACCTTTCACCTTTCACTTTTCACTTATGATTCAACTCCCTCATCCGCTCAATATACTTCCCCAAAATATCAAACTCAATATTCACCACAGTACCCTCCTTTACTTCTTGTATGCTGGTATGTTCAAAAGTGTAGGGGATGATGGCTACCTTGAAGCTGTTATGGGTAATATCAAAACAGGTTAAACTGGTTCCATTCACAGAAATAGATCCTTTCTCGATAATCAGGTGGGCATAGGATTCAGGTATCTGGAAGCGGAATTCCCAGCTACCCGAAAGCTCTTTTCGCTCTATACAGGTAGCAGTACAGTCTACATGTCCCTGAACGATATGTCCATCCAAACGCCCATTCATCACCATACATCTCTCCAGGTTTACCACAGTATCAGCTTGCCAATGGGACAGATTGGTCTTTTTGAGGGTTTCCTCAATGGCTGTTACCCGGTGTTGTCCGCCAGCCAATTGATCAACGGTGAGACATACCCCTTCATGACTTACACTTTGGTCGATTTTTAATTCACCGGAGATAGGGGATGCGATCCAAAAACTGATATTGGAGCCGTTTTTCTCGAGTGAAACAACTTTTCCAATAGATTCTATGATTCCTGTAAACATGACTGCAAGTTAATGTCTGATGTCAGATGTCAGATCGCAGATTTCAAAAATCTGACATCTGCGATCTGACATCGAAAAATTTTCAAAAGGATTTGCATATTTATTCTGATATCTCTATCTTTGCACTCCTAAAAAACACCCGAGGAGGTATAATCGTTATGCTTATTATTGATTCAAAAGATTGCGAAAACATCGACAAGGCACTCAAGAAGTACAAGAAGAAATTCGAAAAGAGTAAGGTATTGTTACAATTGAGAGAGCGTCAGGCATTCACTAAGCCGTCTGTTAGACGTCGTGGTGAGGTGTTGAAAGCTATCTATAAGCAGCAGATCGCAAGCGGCAAGATCGAGGGATAATCACCTTCTTTCATCCGAATATATTCAGTAGCCTGAGTTTTGTAACTTTAGGCTACTTTTTTTATGTCTCAACCTGTCTATCCAGCCATACAACCCTTTTTGGATCATCTGCGCTTTGAGAAGCGTTATTCCCAACATACCCTTATTTCTTATCAAACCGATCTCGAGCAATTCTTTGCTTATTTATCCAGTCAATTTGATGCTCCATCCGTTTCGGAGATCAGTCCCATGTTTATTCGTAGCTGGCTAGCGGAAATGAAAGAGGAGGGAATGGAGAGCCGCAGCTTGAACCGAAAGATATCTGCGTTAAAGTCTTTTTTCAAATACCAGTTAAAAAATGCTGTCATTGCACAATCGCCCATGACCACCATTGTATCTCCGAAGTTGAATAAGCGTTTGCCTGTATTTGTTGAAGAAAAGGATATCAAGACCTTATTTGATCATGTTGAATTTTCAGATGATTGGAAGGGGAGAACCGAAAAATTGGTCATGCAGTTGTTTTATAGTACCGGTATGCGTTTGAGTGAGTTGATCGGGTTAAAAGAATCGCAGTTAGATGCTTCTTTATCTCAGATTAAAGTTTTGGGAAAAGGGAATAAAGAAAGGATCATTCCAGTTTCACAGGAACTGGTAAAAGCCTTGCAAGATTATATCAAAGACAAGCCTGTAGCCGGTACCAAATTGTTTCAAACAGAAAAGGGGAAATCGCTGCAACCCAGACAAGTGTATGCCTTTGTAAAACAGTATTTGACAGCTGTTACCACCATACAGAAAAAAAGTCCACATATTCTCCGACACAGTTTTGCCACGCACCTGATGAACAATGGTGCAGATTTAAATGCGGTAAAAGAGTTATTAGGTCATAGTAGCTTAGCTGCCACGCAGGTATATACACATAATACTATTGAAAAGCTGAAGGAAGTGTTTAAGAAGGCGCATCCGAAGGCTTGAGGCGTGGTCCATAGTCCATAGCCCATGGTCCATAGCTTATGGTTCATAGCGAATAGTCAGTAGTTGTAATGAGTAGGTTTTTAGTATTTGACTACTGAATCCTTTACCCATTCACTATTCACCATTCACCATGGACTATGGACCATCGACCAACCCCACAAATCACTTCCATCCTCATACCTAAAACCTTGAATTCCTGTCAACTGTCAACTATCAACTGTTAACTTTTATTTTCCTCAAAAAATCCTGATTTTTTTCTTCTTTTTATCGGCATAAAAGATTAACTTGTAGTTACTGAAAAGAAACACGGAAATCCGTTCAATAACCTCAGCAAATAAGTTCTTTTAAATAATTTTTTCACCGATTAAACGTGAGTTGCTATGAACGTTAACATTCAAACAGTGCACTTTGATGCAGATGACAAATTGGTAGAGTATGTTTCACGTAAACTCCAAAAGTTGAACACCTTTCATGATCGAATTCTGAAAGCTGATGTGTTTTTGAAACTGGACAATGTGGTGCATACGATCAAAGACAAAATCGTGGAGATAAGAGTGCATGTTCCGAGGCATGATTTTTTTGTAAAAGCCTCCTCTAAGTCATTCGAAGAGTCATTTGACTCAGCCATGGAATCCATTGTATCACAGATCAAACGAAAAAAAGAAAAATTAGCAGCCTAAAAACTTTATGAACCCTGGTTAAAAGCCGGGGTTTTTTTATGGCAGGCTGTGAGCTGTGAGCCACTAGCCACGAGCTTTTCAGTACTACTGAAAGCTGGTAGCTAGCAGCTAGTAGCTCGTAGCTTTCCTCTGTTGTTAATAACTACCCGAAAAAATTCCAATCAAAATTTTGCTGAATAAAGTTTTCCATTACCTTTGCCATCCCAAAAAAGGGTAGTTCTTTGTTTTTTCTATACCAAAAAGCTGGTCAGAGAATTGGATTTTTTGCCGCTCGAAATGACCGCTTTTAAAATAAAAAACCAATTAACTCAGTTAGTAGCATCCCGATGTAAATCGGGCAGGTCGCGGACCTTTAAACGAACTATTGCTGAATAATCAGGTAAAACAAGCCGAAGTAGCTCAGCTGGTAGAGCAGCTGATTTGTAATCAGCAGGTCGCGGGTTCGAGTCCCATCTTCGGCTCTCAATTTAAATAGCTACGGACTGCAGTCCGTAGTTACTTAAAGGGCAGGTTCCAGAGCGGCCAAATGGGGCGGACTGTAAATCCGCTGTCTTTCGACTTCAGAGGTTCGAATCCTCTCCTGCCCACGGAACAATTTGATAATTTGAGAATTTGAGAATGATCAGATTGTGAAGAGATCTTTTAAAAGTATTTGAAACCCGGTCATTGAAATCACGAAGTGTTTTGTTAACATTTTCAAATTTTCAAATGGATCAATTTTCAAATTAACAAGCGGGAGTAGCTCATTTGGTAGAGCGATAGCCTTCCAAGCTATAGGTGGCCAGTTCGAGCCTGGTCTCCCGCTCTTTTTAGTTCTTTAAAGAAACAACAGCTGAACTGTTTAGCCGTTGTTGTTCAGTGGTAGAGCATCCCGATGTAATCGGGAAGGTCGTGAGTTCTTTAAAAAAAGACAACAGCTGACAAGAAACAAGCCGTTGTAGCTCAGTGGTAGAGCACTTCCTTGGTAGGGAAGAGGTCGTGAGTCCGATTCTCACTAACGGCTCAATGTGAAGTATGAAAAGTGATTCGCCGAGGCGGATAAACAATAAATAAACAAGTGGCGAAAGCCTTAGATTTTTAAAACACAACTAAAAACCGATAAAAATGTCTAAAGAGACCTTTAAGAGGGAGAAACCTCACGTAAACGTTGGTACCATTGGTCACGTTGACCACGGTAAAACCACCCTGACTGCTGCCATTACGGACATCTTATCTAAGAAAGGTCTGGCACAGGCTAAGAAGTATGATGAGATCGATGGCGCTCCTGAAGAAAAAGAGCGTGGTATCACTATCAATACTGCTCACGTAGAATATCAAACTGCTAACCGTCACTATGCGCACGTTGACTGTCCTGGTCACGCTGACTATGTGAAGAATATGATTACCGGTGCTGCCCAGATGGATGGTGCAATCCTGGTAGTGGCTTCTACCGATGGTCCGATGCCACAAACGAAAGAGCACATCCTGCTTGCTCGTCAGGTAGGTGTACCTCGTATCGTAGTATTCATGAACAAGGTTGACCTTGTTGATGATGTAGAATTATTGGAACTGGTTGAAATGGAGATCCGTGAACTGTTGTCTTCTTATGGATTCGACGGTGATAACACTCCAATCATCAAAGGTTCTGCAACTGGCGCTTTGGCTGGTGAAGAAAAATGGGTTAAATGCGTTGAAGAGCTGATGGAAGCTGTAGATACTTACATTCCATTGCCTCCACGTCCAGTAGATATGCCATTCCTGATGTCTGTAGAAGACGTATTCTCGATCACTGGTCGTGGTACTGTAGCTACAGGTCGTATCGAGCGTGGTATCATTAAAGTAGGTGAAGGTGTTGAAATCGTTGGTTTGATGGATGCTCCTCTTTCTTCTACTGTAACTGGTGTTGAAATGTTCAAAAAGCTGTTGGATGAAGGACAAGCTGGTGATAATGCCGGTCTGTTGCTCCGCGGTATTGAAAAGAAAGATATCCGTCGTGGTATGGTTATCTGTAAGCCAGGTTCTATCACTCCACACACTGACTTCAAAGGTGAGGTTTACGTACTGAGCAAAGAAGAAGGTGGACGTCACACTCCATTCTTCAACAAGTACCGTCCTCAGTTCTATTTCCGTACTACTGATGTAACTGGTGAAGTTACTTTGCCAGAAGGAACTGAAATGGTAATGCCTGGTGATAATATCAACCTTACTGTTAAATTGATCCAGCCAATCGCGATGGAGAAAGGTCTGAAATTCGCTATCCGCGAAGGTGGACGTACAGTAGGTGCCGGTCAGGTTACTGAAATCATCAAATAAGCTTCCCCCTTGTCCCCTAAAGGGGATGTCGGAAAAGTTTATTACCTTTATAATTGCAAAGTACTTAGTTCGCTAAGTACTTTGTAGTTAATAAAAAAGACCTTTCCCCTTTAGGGGTTGGGGTTCTACGGGCATAGTACAACGGTTAGTATAGAGGTCTCCAAAACCTTTGATCTGGGTTCGAATCCTAGTGCCCGTGCTGAGATTAGTTAATGGTTAATAGACCATAGACCATGGTCAGGAAACTCGGTTTTACCATGGACTATCGACCATGGACCATAAACATAAGAACATGAACAAAATCACCACATACTTCAAAGAAAGCTATCAGGAACTGATGGAGAAAGTGACCTGGCCTACTTGGTTACAACTCCAGCAGAGTACCGTTATTGTACTGGTAGCTACTGTGATCATCACCGCATTGGTTTGGGTGATGGATTTCTCCAGCAATCAGTTGCTGAAACTGGTTTATTCATTATTCAAGTAACAGAACATGGAAGCATCAGTAGTCGATAATAACACTGTTGAAACCACAGAAGCACCACAGGATAATACCAAGTGGTACGTTTTGCGTGTGGTGAGTGGTAAAGAGCGTAAGGTAAAAGAGTATCTCGATAAAGATATCATTCGCAGCGGCTGGCAAGAAGTGATTAAGCAGATCTTCCTTCCAATGGAAAAAGTATATAAAGTGCAGAACGGTAAAAAAGTAATGCGCGAAAAAAACTATTTCCCCGGCTACGTAATGATGGAAGTATTAGATGGTAAACTGAATGACGACATGGTTCAGCATATCAGTAATATCAGCAACGTAATGCACTTCCTGACAGATGGTAAAGGTTCTAAAGGCAATATCATTTCTCTCCGTAAGAGTGAAGTCAACAAGATGCTTGGTAAGGTAGATGAAATGAATGATCAGGGTGTTACGATGAGTGAACCATTCATCATTGGCGAAACCATTAAGATCATTGAAGGTCCGTTCAACGACTTCAACGGCGTCATCGAAGAAGTGAATGATGAGAAGAAGAAGTTGAAAGTAACAGTAAAGATCTTTGGTCGCTCTACACCTGTAGAATTGAATTATATGCAGGTTGAAAAATTGAGCTAAGATCATCTTCTTATAATATTGAAAGGCTATCCATCAGGATGGCCTTTTTTGTTGTTGCTATCTGATGAATGGTAGTATAACTTTTCATGTCCTGAATACAGCTGCAATTACTAAAGAATATGCAATACTGATTGGAAAATAATTTTCTAACTTGTTCCTTGTATTTTCATTCTTCAATCTTCATCCGTTATGTCAATGCCTATTTACCCTTGTATTTGGTTCAATAATAATGCGCAAGAAGCTGCTGCTTTTTATTGTTCACTATTTAATGATGCAAAATTATTGGAGTCAAATCCAATGGTTACCCGCTTTTCGGCAGGAGGAATTTCCTTTATGCTCTTAAATGGTGGACCCAAATATGCTCCTACACCTGCTGTTTCTTATTTCGTGTATTGTGAAGCTGAAACAGAGATCAATCGATTGTATGATGCATTGAAAGAAGGAGGTAAGATTTTGATGCCATTGGACAAATATGATTGGAGTCCGCGTTATGCCTGGATCGAAGATCGTTTTGGTGTGAATTGGCAATTGGATGTTGAAGCCATTAATAGTACACAAAAGATTGTACCGAATCTCTTATTCGTCAATCAAAAGAATAGTAAAGTACATGAAGCAAGAGAAAAATATACTGCTATATTCAAACCATCTATGCTATTGATGGATATGGCATATCCTCCGGAAGCAGGTATGCCAAATGGTAGTTTGCTATTTGCGCAATTTAAACTGAATGGTTTTATCATGAATGCCATGAGTAGCACACTGCAACATGATTATGATTTTTCACCCGGTAATTCTTTCGTGGTGGAATGTGATACGCAGGAAGAGATTGATGCTTTTTGGGAAGCCTTAGGAAAAAATGGTCGTTATGATATGTGTGGTTGGCTGGCAGATGAGTTTGGTGTTTCCTGGCAAATCGTTCCATCTATCCTTTCTCAGCTGATGAGCGATCCTGTAAAAGGATCCCGTGTGGTTCAAGCTTTTTTAAAAATGCAGAAGTTTGATATTCAGGCTTTATTGGATGCTTGAGCTTCATCAAAGACATAAGAAGCTGGATACTCTGAAACGATCCAACTTCCTTCTTTGATCTCCTCTTCTAATTGCTGTGGATCCCATCCTGCATAACCAATGAATAAACGAATATCTTTTTCGGTGAGTGTTTGATCTTGTAAGTGCATCAATACTTGCTGAAAGTTACCGGCATAATAAATGCCGTCTATGATATGCGTACCATCGTCTATCAAATCCGGACGACGATGTAAAAAGAAAAGATGTTCTTGATCTACCGGTCCGCCAATATAAATTGGGATAGGAGGATAATGGATAAACTCACTCAGCTCATTTAGATTTCGCTTCAATGGGAAATGAAGAACAAAGCCTACTGCACCTCTATCGTTATGCTCAACCAATAGGATGGGAGTTTGAACGAAATTGGGATCGTTGTTATCAGGTGTACTGATAATGACTTTACCTAATAATGAAGCATTTTCCATAGTAAAAGATGATCAATCAAAAATACTGGAATTCTTTATCGGATACTGTAATTTAGTAGTTCATCAATCCACCGGAATGCAATTCTATACACGAATGCCTGTTTCACTTCAGCCTTTTTTTAAAGAGGCATTAGGTCTTTATACTAAAGCAATGCTTCAAAAGAATCTTATAGAAGCATGGCATCAATTAGAAAGAGCGCATGTGATTGGACAAGCGTATCCTTATCAGCATAGTCTGGTACATTGGAAAATGTTGGTTTTTGGCTGTAAGATCAAAAGTGTAAAAGAGATACTGGGTCAAATACCGCGTTTATTGGTAGGAGGGGTAAAATCATTTGTAGGAACAATACCGGTTGGGAATACGGGAGGTGCCAATGTTCCGCCTATGCGATCGATGCCTATACAACAAGAAATAAAGGAAATATTCAACAAAGCAGGTGTAGCTATCCCTGATGAATCTACTGCTACTTTTTAAGCAACTGTTCTACAAAAGATTTGTAATGATTGCCTACAGGAACCGATATGTCTCCCAATTCTACGGATTGATTACCGAATACAGTAATTCTGTTTTTATGTATAATAAATGATTTATGCACACGCAGAAAATTAGCAGAAAGTTCAAGTTCTAATTGTCCGATCTTGTATTTGATCATGAGCTTTTTCCCATCAGTAAAATGAATTTGGATATAATCTTTAAGACTTTCAATCCAAACAATATCTGCTTCATTTACTTGATATGTTTTTGTTCCTGATTGAAGCAATAGTTGTTGTGGTGCTGAATGGGTATTCGAAAGATCTTCAATGGCCCTATTATTCCACCTTCTATAAAATTTTTCTACAGAAGCCATAAAACGCTCAAAGTTGATAGGCTTAAGCAAATAATCCACGATGTCTAGTTCGTAGCCATCTAATGCATAATCTCGATAAGCAGTTGTAAAAATCACATATGGTGCAGGCTTCAACATTCTGAGCAATTCTATGCCAGTCAATTTAGGCATCTGTATATCAAGGAAGAGCAAATCGACTTTATTTGTTCTAAGGAAAGCACTGGCTTCCATAGCATTTGAACAAGACCCCTTCAGGTCCAGCAAACCCGATTCATGAACATGTTTCTGCAATAATTGAATTGCCAAGGGTTCATCATCTACTATTAAACATGTTGCATTCATACCAGTGGGACCTGCATTTTTACTTCAAAGATTTCGCTCCTCTCTGTTATTCTTAATAAATAACGAGTGGGGAAAAGTATCTCGAGTCTTTGCTTGAGATTTGACAAGCCTATACCCGTATCTTTATTTTCACCAGACATAAAATTATTACTGGTATCTAAAGTTAATTGATTGTTTTCGGCTTTTAATGTGATGCTGAATACGATAGGTCCTGTTGTTTCTTCTGCTCCATGTTTAAACATATTTTCAATGATAGGCACCAAAAGCAGTGGTGGAATACAATAAGATTGGTCTGTTGTATACGAAAGATGTATACTCAAACGATCCCCAAACCTCATTTTACCTAGGTCAAGATAATTTCTGAGAAACTGAACTTCATTATCTAATGAAACATGGTTTTCATTACACCGATACAATAAATAATCAAGCAACTGAGAAAGCCTGTCGATGGTTGGGGCTGTTTCAACAGACTGCTGAATTGCGAGTGAGTAAATATTATTGAGTGTATTGAATAAAAAGTGCGGATTGATCTGAGCTTTAAGCGCATCAAGTTTGGCTCTGATTTTCTCTTTTTCAATCTCAGCATGTTTTCTCAAAATACGTTGTCTGTCAATTAACAGATAAAAAATGATAAATGGAAGTGCTCCTGAAACAATACTGATGATATAGTACTTGACTAGTATTGATGGCTGACTAACTATTTGCAAAATAGACTCTTGATCCCCAAAATGTCCCCCTAGTATTGGTTCCAGTATATATATAATTGAAAGTCTACTACATATGGCGATGATATAAATACCCGCGCATAGTTCAATAATCCCACGTACGACTCTTTTTTTATCGAGAAGGAATGGGAGTACTCTAATTGTGCTAAAATAACTGGCAGCTATTACCGCCAGCAGGTGAAAAAATACAGTAAGTCCCTTATCAAATGCGCTGAATTGATGTCTAAGTGTATCCGATCTTTCATCGAACAGATATTGCGTGAGGTATACAATATAAATGATCAGCCAGAATAGAAGATGTAGTAAGTATCTGTTTTCTTTTTTCAATTTCATTGGGTCATGATATCTATAAAAGTAGACAATGTTCATGCTCGATTAATTTTTGTAGACGAAATAAGGAAAATCGCCTACAAACAAATTGAAAACGAGTATAAAATAGGGATGCATTGTTTATCCATGATCAACGCTAATTGGTCGAATATGTATTAGCATCGTAGATGAGAATTAGAGATTTGTATGAATCAGAATGATACGTTGGCTTTACAAATTTTTATTGCTTTTTACAAGTGCTCCCAAATGTTGATTATATAAGATAAAAATAAGATTAAGGTTAAGGTGTATTGTAATGGACATACAAGAACTTGTTTCTGATGATGTATTTACTCAAAACAAAAAAAATAATATGAATAAAAATTATTCTTGTCACAATCGTATTTGTCTGGTACTATACTTATCATTAGGAATACATATGATTGGTTGGTCGCAAAATAATACCAGCCATAATACGGAAATTAATTCACTGTTAAGTGGTTTTATGAAAGCCATTGAAACCCGTGATTCTGTTGGTATGTATTCATTTTTTGCGGATGTTCCAGTAACATGGGTAGGAGTGTGGAAGCCGGCAACACAAAAACAACGATTGCAGAAAGATGGAAAAGCATTGGGATACAAAGTGTCTGACTATAAAACATGGTTCAGGGCTGTCTCCGCTTCAGGGTTTAAAGAAGAAAAATTTCGAAACCCTGTGATTGTAGCAGATGAATCAATTGGATCAGTAACATTTGATTATAGTTTTTGGGTGAACGGGAAAAAAGGAAATTGGGGAAAAGAAAGCTGGGGGCTGATTAAACAAAATGGTGCGTGGAAAATTGCCAGTGTTTTATTTTCAATGGATCTGGAATCTGTTAATCGTGAACCGGATGATAGTTATGTGATTCGTGAAATTAAGAACGAAAGGATGGAAACCTATATGCAATCCATTCTCAATCAAACTCATTTCCAAGGAACAGTACTAGTGGCTAAAGGAGATTCCGTGATACATCATTCAGCATATGGAATGTTTGATGTTGAGAAGGGAATACCCAATACGATTCATACGCAATTTTTAATCGGATCATTGACCAAATCTTTTGTAGCAGTTGCGGTTATGAAACTGGTAGAAGAAAAAAAAGTTGATCTCCATGAACCCATTGCCACCTACTTGCCCAACTTGAAAAAAGAGTTGGCAGACGGATTAACCATTCATTACTTAATGAAACAACAATCCGGACTTGAAACCAGTTTTGATAAGCTCACTGAGTATGAAATAATGGACATTACTCCGGCAGAATTACTTGCGATTATCAATACATCGAAAAGAAGTTTTAAGCCGGGTGAGAAATACCAGTACACGAATATCAATTATGCTTTATTGGCTATGGTGATTGAAGCAGTAACCGGCACAAGTTATCAGCAATATTTACAACAAGCCATCTTTAATCAGGCTGAGATGCAGAATACGGGTATAGAGCGGTTGATACATGTACCTGCTAACAGGGCAATAGGATATAGAACTGTGAACGGGATATTTAGAAGGGTACATAACTCGGCTGCTTATGCTTTTGGAGCCGGAGATATCTATTCAACAACAGCTGACCTTTTAAGGTGGAAAAACAAACTGGCTCGATTAGAATTGATCAATGACCAGAATCTCTCAGCCATGTTCGATGGAGCAGGAAAAGACTGGGGTTACTATGGCTATGGATTCCGGATTCAGCCTTATCAAAGTTTACAGGAAAGAAAGGGTAGTGGTGACCTTATCAGACATGGAGGTACTATGAATGGATTTATTTCCAATTTCCATTATTACCGTAATGATGATTTGACGGTTATTGTACTATCAAATTATAGGGATATTCCTATCCGTCGAATTACCTATCAGCTCAAAGAATTGGCACTAGGTTTTGGAGCGGAAGAAAGAAAAAATATATACGAAGAGTAGTTTATGATATCAGAATCTAGTTCAAAAACCATGATGATCTGTTTTTTTATCTTTTTTATGTATTTCAGTATGATATAAAACTGGGGAAGAAAGGATTATGGGTAATGTGACCAACGGCGCTTATCTTTAAAATAGATGATCTTATCTTTGTATCTACAATATAATTGCCTCATTCATAAATCATAAATTAAGGTAGTATGAAAAAGTTATTGATCGCCTTTTCCCTATTTTTTGCTGTAAATACGCTGAGTGCCCAACCACCACAAGTACCTGCTGATGCCGGTGCCACTTTTGGTAAAGTAACGACTGCAGAGAATGCAGTAAGCATGGAGCAATATGTGCAATTATTGGAGTCAAAAGGAGATGGTAAGCCTTTGGAGGGAAAGATCATTGGTATCGTAAAAGAAGTATGTCAGAAAGAGGGTTGTTGGATCAAGGTGGAATCACCGAATGGTAACCTGATGGTTAAAATGAAAGATCACAAATTTGCGGTACCGGTAGTGCTTAATGGTAAGAAAGTGGTGATTGATGGTGTAGGTACTTTAACCACTACATCCGTTAAACAACTCAAGCACTATGCTGAAGATGCAGGGAAAAGCAAAGAAGAAATTGCCAAGATCACAGAGCCGAAGAAAGAGATCGTGATTCAGGCAGCGGGGATATTGGTGTTATAAGCTGCAAGCTGCTAGCTCCTAGCTGCCAGCTAATACTGCAGTGTTAGACAATGAATAAAAAGGTGGGCATTGTAATGTCTCACCTTTTTATTTGTTGATTATCAACTATTTATAGGTTGGTTTACTAAAAGCTAGAAGCTAGTAGCTAGCAGCTCGCAGCTTTTCTGCTCTTTTTCTTTGAAATTCCCCCACAGCTGCTTACCTTTGCCGCCCCAAAAGTTCTTTTTTCGAAAGAATGATTGAGTTTGGGAGTTCCGCCATAAGGCGAGACGTTATCACCAATTAAATCAAAAAGCAATGGCCAAAGAAATCACCGGCTATGTGAAGTTGCAGGTTAAAGGCGGACAAGCCAACCCAGCACCTCCCGTAGGTCCAGCCCTTGGTTCGAAGGGTATCAACATCATGGAGTTCTGTAAGCAGTTCAATGCTAGAACCCAAGACAAAATGGGAAAAGTAGTTCCTGTTTTGATCACAGTTTACGCTGATAAGTCTTTCGACTTCATCATCAAAACCGCTCCTGCTGCAGTTCAATTAATGGAAGCAGCTAAGATTCAGAAAGGATCTAAAGAAAGCAATCGTCAGAAAGTAGGTAAAGTTACCTGGGAACAGGTTGAAGCAATCGCGAAAGACAAGATGTCTGACCTGAACGCTTTTACCCTGAACAGTGCGATGAGCATGGTAGCAGGTACTGCCCGTAGTATGGGATTGACAGTAGATGGTAAAGCCCCTTGGGAAAACAATTAATTATTCACCTTATAAACTGTAAAAAATGTCACTGACTAAGAAAAGAAAAGTAGCAGCAGCCAAGGTGGATAAGAATAAAGCCTATTCCCTGAAGGAAGCATCTACACTCGTAAAAGAAATTAACTGTACCAAATTTGATAGTTCTGTTGATCTGCATATCCGTTTAGGAGTTGATCCTAAGAAAGCTGATCAGCAAGTACGTGGTACTGTATCATTACCGCACGGTACTGGTAAGACCAAAAAAGTATTGGTACTCTGTACGCCTGATAAAGAAGCATCTGCTAAAGAAGCAGGAGCTGATTTCGTAGGATTGGATGAGTTCATTACCAAAATTGAAGGTGGTTGGACAGATGTTGATGTAATCATTGCAACACCAGCTGTGATGCCGAAGATCGGTAAGCTCGGTAAAGTGTTGGGTCCACGTAACTTGATGCCTAACCCTAAAACCGGTACTGTTACCAATGATGTAGCAGCTGCGGTAAATGAGGTGAAAGGCGGTAAGATCGCTTTCAAGGTAGATAAAGCGGGTATCGTTCACGCTTCTATCGGACGTGTATCATTTGCTCCTGAGAAGATTGCTGAGAACAGTGCTGAACTGATCAATGCCATCATCAAACTGAAACCATCTTCATCTAAAGGTACTTACCTGAAAGGTGTAAGCATGGCCAGCACCATGAGCCCCGGTATCTCTTTAGACACCAAATCATTAATGAACTAATTCCTAGTGATTCTCCGCCTGAGGTGGAGGAAATGACCTGGGTTTTTAAAAAAGATCAGATATGACAAAAGATCAAAAAAATGAGGTGATTGAGCTCTTAAAAGAGAAATTCGCCCAATACAATAACTTCTACATCACTGATACTGAGTCTCTCACAGTAGAGCAGGTATCTAAATTACGCCGTACTTGCTTCAATAAGCAGGTTGAGATGAAAGTGGCTAAGAACACTTTGATCCGCAAGGCTTTGGAATCACTGGATGCTGAAAAGTATGCAGGTGTATACGATTCTCTGCACAATGTAACTGCATTGTTGTTCTCTGAGAATCCTAAAGAACCAGCGTTGATCATCAGTTCTTTCCGCAAAGAAAGCAATGGTGAAAAGCCTGTATTGAAAGCAGCATTCATCAACGGTGATATTTATGCCGGTGATAACAACCTGAAAGCATTGACTCAGATCAAGACGAAGAATGAATTGATCGGTGAAGTGATCGGATTGTTGCAATCTCCTGCTAAGCGTGTATTGGCTGCTTTATTGCACCACCACGAGAAGCAGGCTACCGCTAGCGCGGAATAATCAATTTGAAAATTTGGGAATTTGAAAATTTGAAAGTGTTTTCGATTCCTGATTTTGAAAAAAGTATTAACTGAGAAGAGAAGTGAGAAAATTTTCAAATTTTCAAATTTTCAAATTCTCAAATTAATAGGTATCAAATTTTTTTAAACCATCCGACGGATCCGCCTGAGGCGGATATGAAGCCGGAAAAAATTGAAACAAAATGGCAGACGTAAAAGCATTAGCCGAAACACTAGTAGGCTTAACAGTAAAAGAAGTTCAGGAATTAGCTGATGTATTGAAAGCTGATTACGGTATTGAACCAGCTGCTGCTGCAGTTGTAGTTGCTGCTGGCGACGGCGGTGGAGCTGCTGCTGCTGAAGAGAAAACATCTTTCGATGTTGTTCTTGTGAACGGCGGTGCTAGCAAACTGAACGTAGTTAAGATCGTTAAGGAATTGACTGGTCTTGGACTGAAAGAAGCAAAAGACCTGGTTGACGGTGCACCAAAGCCTGTTAAAGAAGGTATCTCTAAAGCCGAAGCTGACGATATCGTTGCTAAGCTGAAAGAAGCTGGTGCTGAAGTAGAAGTGAAATAATTTCACCTCCTTTAGTGTTAACCACAAAATATAGCCGCTCTTTGGAGCGGCTTTTTTTATGCCTTTTTTTAGCTACAGGCTACACGCTGCATGCTGTACGAAAAGGGAGAGCCATTAGATACTCATAAACGGAATTAAACGGATATAATCGGCTATATCGTGGTGACAAAAGTATTTTTATACAATGTGAATAAAAAAAGTTCTCATTTGGAGAACGTTTAAAAAATAAATATACCTTTGTTATGAAAATTCATCTGATAAGACGAGAAACGGTTAATGCCTATCAAAAGTAAAATGCACAATGTCGGGTCTCTTTCGATGAATGGCTGGTTAAATTGAAGTATGCTGATTGGGCGATACCTGAAGATATTCAGTCTACTTTTCCGAGTGCAGATCTGTTAGGGAAAGGTGGTAATAGAGTTGTCTTTGATATAGGCGGAAATAAGTATCGTCTCATTGCTAAGTATGCGTTTGGCGATATACAAGTCCACTTATTTATTTGCTGGATAGGTACGCATGCCGAATATGATAAGCTATGTAAAACAGGGGAGCAATATTGTATCAGTAACTATTAAAATTACTACCATGGAAACATTAAAATATAAAGTGATCACCAGCAATGCTCAATACAAGAAGTATTGTAATACTTTGGAGGAATTGGTATTCTCCGGTGCCAAAGATAAAAACACCAAAGACGAAATTGCACTCTTAACGCTTCTCATTGAAAAGTGGGATGCGGATCACCTTTCCACCACTGATTTGGATCCTATTCAATTGCTTCAGTCTTTTATGGATGAACAGGGGATGAAAGCGAAAGATCTGGTGGATCTACTTGAGGTAAGCAAAGGATATGTTTCGGATATTCTTCATTACAAAAAAGGACTTTCAAAAGATGTGATCAGAAAACTGGCAACACATTTTAAAGTATCTCAAGAAGCGTTTAATAGGCCTTATGCATTGGTGATCTCAGTTCATAAGAATATCAAAGAGACAAGTAGGAAGAAACGAGTGGCGGTACAATAATTCAACGCTTCATTCTATATACTTTACATAGCATGAAGTGTAAATTTTATAGAGGCTTTATTAATTGTCTTGCAGTTTTTTCCAAAACACAATTTTGTCTTCTCCTTTTTGATAAAATTCTCTGATCACTGCTTCACGTTGATAGTTGGACTTATCATAAAACTTTCTGGTCAATTCAAATTCAGGTAGACCGGAAGTTTCTACCAGTAATATTCTGTGCCCTTGTTCTTTCAGCAACTGTTCAATGTGCTGCATCATGGATGCACCCAGTCCTTTGCCTTGGTATTCCTTTAATACTGCAATCAGGTATAAATTATAAGTGCCTGAAGTAAGTCTTTCGGGAGCACAATAGGCAATGACAACAGGTGTTCCGTCCGATTCCATTGTCAACCAAATATCTGAACTATTTGGGTTGGTTAAATAATCAGCGATCATATCATCTAATAATTCTGATGGGAATAATCCTGTACTGTCAATTACATTTTTTAGATGTGGGATATCTTTCTTCGCAATGTTTCTGATCAATTTCATATTTTATTTTTATAATGCTAAGCCTACACATTTTTTTAAAAGTGTAGGCTTAGCATTGTAAAAGACGCTTAGTTTTTAGATGCCTTACATATTGGACATGTTTTTTGGTATTCTAATTTTAGATGGACTGGGCGTTTTACTTGTCTGAGGTAGTATTCATTGTTTGTTCCCAAATGAGTTTCCCACTTTTATCAAAGTATTTGATACCCGTAAATGCTTGTTTATTTTGAAACCATTGTCCATCTTTTTTAGATATCCCGATCATGAGTCTGCCGTTTTCGCCACCAATGATCAATCCTTTCGTTCCATCTTCAAGCGCTACAATGTGAACAGCTTCTCCTTCTTTATCATCAACACCCATGATTGATCTGGATTTTCCGTCTTTGGTTGTGTTCACACCCGCACCGCCTAATTCCCATCCTTCTTTATCATTCCAAGAGACACCTGAAAGCTGGAACATCCTTTTACCGATATTAGGGTCTGCAAGTTTATCACCCAATAACACACGGTCAAACCCATGCTCATTCATGACTACCATTCCTTCAGCGCCATGGTAATAGCTTTTATACCATTCCATATATTGGTGGCCATTGCCAAATCGCTTGGCCCAATGTTTTCTAACCAGATTGGTATCATTCCTTACTCGGTCCTTTGAAAACGGAATGGGAGCGCCTATCAGAATACGATCTCTTCCGCTACTGTCTTCAATGATGATGCCTTTGGCTCTGATGATTCCCAAGCTTTGCTCAGAATGGGTAAATGCAAAAAGTAATAAGCTGATCAATGCGCCTGATATAATGAAAATATACCAACGCATCCATGAAACTTGTTTTTGTAAATGTTGAAGTTCTACTGACATAATTTTTTGTTTTCTTATAAGTGTATACTGATGAATATTCGAATAGTTACTTGTGTATTCAACAATCTTTTAAAAATCACATAAATATGCTAGTGTAATCCAAGTATGAATACCCTTCGTCGCAGTTTCCGACTTGCAGTCGGAAACTGCGACGAAGGGTGACTGGTGTGCGGGTAAAATTGCGTCACCCTGAAGTTTATCCTGAAAGCATTGAAGGAAACATCTCGATCACAGATCGTGAATTGTGAGGAAGGGGCTATGGGGGGTAAAACTTTTGGCAAGTTTCGGAACTTTCTAAAAGTAAATACGCACGGGTATCGTCGCTGCTTTTTTCTCCGTTATCAGTCCGTTATTAGTCCGTTACAAGTCCGTAACATGTCCGTTTGCCATTTGGTATTCATTCGTATTTCATTTGATGTCTGTTTTGGTTCCTTTTAAGTATACAGAAGACCATATAAAGGGTTTATAAAGTGCATTATTATCGCAGACCTGCAACCATCAGTAAAGGATAAAAAAAAGACCCAACATAGGTAATGCCTAAACACGACTAAAACCCGAAAATCTGTCATAGGGGGGTAGTACAACTTTTGGAAAGTTTCGGAACTTTTCAAAAGTTAATGCTCACCCAACCAGTTTTCAATTTCTTCAATACTTGGTAATGCTCCTTTGATATCTTCTGGCAGCTTTGCTGCAATTTTATATTCGGCTATTCCAATAGGTTTACTGGTGTCTCTCAGAGCATACTCTGCTATGATTTTATTTTTTGTCTTGCAAAGTATCAATCCAATAGATGTATTGTCATATTTCCCTTTTAGTGTATCATCGGCAATACCCAGATAGAGATTCATCTTACTAACAAATTCCGGTTCAAATTCGCCTATTTTTAATTCGATGATAATATGCCTTCTTAATTTGGTATGATAAAACAGCAGGTCTATAAAAAACTCTTTACCACCCAATTCGAGTCTTTTTTGTCTGCCCATAAATGCAAACCCATCACCCAATTCAAGCAGCAGTTTCGTGATATGATTCATTAGAGCATCTTCCAGGTCTCTTTCTTTTGCTTTTTCGCCCAGCATAATAAAGTCTAACTGGTATGGATCTTTAAACAATTGAAATGCCAATTCTGAATCATAATCGGGTAAAGCCAATTGAAAATTGCTAGTAAGCGCACCTTGTCTTTTATACAGTTCATTTTCAATTTGCTGTACTAATAAGTCTCTCGTCCAGCCATAAGTGATTTCTTTTTGAGCATAGAATAGTCTTTCTTCGATGGTATCCAGTTTATCTAATAAAGTACAGTTATGCCCCCAGGGTAATTGTGCAACGCTCCGTTGCACAATTGTAGTGTATTGATTTTCATTTGATTGTAATTGTGCAACGGAGCGTTGCACAATTGGAAAGGTTGGATAAGCTTCAGCAAAAGCCCGCATGTATTTGACATTACGGGGTGATAATCCTTTCATATCTGGAAAAGCTGTTTTGAGGTCGGTAATAAAACGGTCAATAACTTTTGTGCCCCAGCCTTCTTGTTGTTGTTGTTGTAAAATGGTGTTACCAATTTCCCAGTAAACTTTGAGCAACTCTTGATTGACGGCAAGTGTGGCTTTTAACCTAGCCTGCCTGATTTTTTCTTTTAATGATTGCAGTATGTTGCGATAATTTGAATCTGGTTGAGAAGACATATCTGCATTGAAATTTTGGTAAAGAGATATCTTGAAAGTTACATCGAAACCGAAATGAATAGGGGTTGTTTCTAGGACTATTTTTTTTAGAAAATCGATTATGTTTTCTATACTACAATGTGTAATAAACTATTACTTTTCATACATTGGGAATTACCGGGAAATGTTTTGTAGAAGAAATCTATAAAAATAAGAGACCCTTCGTCGCATTTCCAACTTGCATTTGTAACGCCCCTCAGGGTGACAAGTGATGAGAAATGGATCATGCGAAGATGATTGGCAAAGCCAATCATCTTCGCTATTTTATCTGCACACAGCGTCACCCTGACGAGCATCTCGATCGAAGATCGTGAATTGCGAGGAAGGGGCTGGTGTTGTGCAGGATAAGGTAGCAGAAAAACTAAATGCAAGTAGTATAGCAGTGTAACACGAAGAGTCCCTCGTTCCTCGGAGACTATTCGGAGAAAGAAAAACTTATGCCAATTCTATATATTGTCTTTATTATCAATATCATTCCATTTTTTCTAATAAAATGTTATTGGGAACTGTTCTGCCATCGGGGAAAAGTCTGTTTTTATGCAACTCCATTTTTTCCATCTCAAAAGGAACAGACCATATAGCCCATTTACAATCTGGTTTAATAAGGCTAATCGTTCCAGTAAAAAATTTAGCACGAGTAAAATCTTGAAAAGAAATATTCAATTTACCATTTACTATTTTTCCTCCTAAAGAGGATAAATTAGATACGGTATCACTTATTACGTTTAAATTACTTTCAATCATTAATCCTTTCTCAATATATGAGTGGAATCCTATGACTTGAATTTCAGAAAATTTTACCTGCGGATTTGCTTTAACAATGACCAATGTAAAAGTATCTCTATTATTACTAACCCAACGCCATCTGCCAACATAACTATCTACTGAACTATTATTGTTGCTTTGACTGCTTAGGTAATGAGGCAAACAAATGAAAAGCAAGATTAGCGATAAGGATAAAACTAATATACTTTTTAATTTAGACATTTTGTTCGCTTTAAAATTCCATTAGAAGATCTTTCAACTTTTGGGAATCCATAATTAGTATCGTTAAGATCTTTTTCAAAAAGTGTAAGACCTGACCCATGTAAAAAGGTTAATAAATTACGCAATTGAGTTTCATAATCATTAGTTGGACTACACAAATGCCCCCATGAATTAATTGTCGATGCTATGTTTGTTGATAACAAATAAAGAAGAACTAAAGTTATTAAATGAAGTCAAATCTGAAATACGTAGGATTTGCACTTTGTTAGTTCCATTTGGAATAAGAGCATAAATAAAATTATACACATCATTCATATGATTTTGGTTTAAGAAAGTATATAACCCAGCGATATCAAATATTGAAAAGATTTTTCATGAATATCTCGATGAGTATGCATAAAACCGTCTTTCTATCCTGCAATATTATTAAAAGGATTAATATCGATGCAACTTTTGAAAAGTTTCGAAACTTTCCAAAAGCTCGTTTTTCCGAAGAGTTTCTCACACTTTGGTAACTCTTCGGGCAAGAATTTTTCTAATCCACCAACGGTTTTGCCCCTCACCAATAATTCCCCATATTTAACCTACTAAAACTTCACCATGAAACAACTTGCCACTTTACTAATAGGAGCGAGCTTGGCTTTTGCTTCCTGTAAAAACAACACTGATTCATCTTCTTATTTTGATACAGCCGGTATGGATACCAGCGTTCATCCCGGTGATAACTTCTTTATGTACGCCAATGGCACCTGGATCAAAAACAGCGTCATCCCCGATGATCAAAGTGGATGGGGTAGTTTCTATACTCTCTATGATGAGAACCTCAAAAAAATGAGAACCATCTTAGATGAGCTATCAGCTAAAACAGACCACAAGTCTGGAAGCAATGAACAAAAAGTGGGTGACTTTTACGCGAGTGGTATGGATACTGCTGCTATTGAAAAAGCAGGATATGATCCACTCAAACCCATGTTGGCAAAAATTGATGCAGTAAAAGATTACAAAGAACTCATCAGTTTGTTGGCGACTAGTTACACAGAAGGAGATGGTGCATTAATTGGTATCTATGTGGGCGCGGATGAGAGAAACAGTGCGAAGAATATTTTGAGTTTATATCAAACCGGATTAACCCTTCCTGAAAAAGATTATTATACCAAAACCGATGCAGCTACTGCAGAAAAACGTGAGAAGCTGATTGAGCATATCACGAATCTTTTTGTATTAACAGGTGTCGATAAAACGATGGCTACTCAACAAGCAACTGCTGTACTGAAATTGGAAACTGCTATTGCGGCATCACACTTGGCACCGGTGGAATTGCGTGATCCGATCAGGAACTATAATAAAATGTCGGTAGTGGATTTGCAAAAAATATCTCCGAATATTAATTGGTCCAACTCATTGCAGCTAATGGGTATTCAGACCGATAGTGTGAATGTTGCTCAGCCACAGTACTACAAAACATTGAGTGCCTTATTATCTTCTCAACCCATTGATGTCTGGAAGAGTAAAGTAAAGTTTGATTATATCTCCTCCAACGCCTCTCTTTTAAGTAAAGCATTTGTAGATGAGCGTTTTGCATTCAATAAATTATTCTCCGGGGCAAAAACACAGGAAGACAGGTGGAAGAAAATGGTGAATAGAACGGATAATGGATTGAAAGATTTACTCGGACAGATCTTTGTCGAAAAATATTTTCCGGCAGAAGCAAAAAAGAGAATGGATGAGTTGGTGAATAATTTACAGATCGCATTTGATAAACGTATTGCTCAGTTAGATTGGATGAGTGATACTACTAAGCAAAAAGCAAAAGAAAAATTGACTGCCATCATGAAAAAGATCGGCTATCCGGATCAATGGAAGTCGTATGATGATGTTACCATCACCCGAACCGATTTCTATGGCAACATGCGCAGCATCGCCAAACATGATTACAAAGAAAGCATTGCTAAAATTGGTAAGCCGGTAGATAAAACCGAATGGCAAATGACAGCGCCAACTGTGAATGCTTATTACAATCCAACTTTTAATGAGATCGTATTCCCGGCAGGCATTCTACAGTTCCCATTCTTTGAACTGAAAGCAGATGATGCGATCAACTATGGAGCCATTGGAATGGTGATTGGTCATGAAATGACCCATGGTTTTGATGATCAGGGTAGACAATATGATGCGGTGGGAAATCTTACCGACTGGTGGACCAAAACCGATGCTGAAAAATTCACAGCTAAAGCAAAAGGGGTAGTTGAGCAGTACAATGCTTATACGGTACTGGATAGTTTGCATGTGAATGGAGCGCTTACACTAGGAGAGAACCTTGCAGATATTGGTGGATTGGCCATTGCTTATGATGCCTTCAAATTAACCCAACAAGGAAAGGGTACTGAAAAGATTGACGGCTTTACACCTGATCAACGTTTTTTCCTGGGTTATGCCCAGGTATGGCGTTTGGTTGACAGACCTGAGAGCATGCGTACCCGAATTACAACCGATCCGCACAGCCCCGAAGAATTCAGGGTAAACGGTCCGTTGGCCAATTTCGAACCTTTCTACAAAGCATTCGGGGTAACCGAGAAGCATCAACTCTACCGTTCTGTGGATCAGCGTGCTCGAATCTGGTAGATTAGGACCACAGAGGTGCACGGAGTTGAACCCAGAGTTTCACAGAGGGCTTATCTGTGAAACTCTGCGCGGTACTCTGTGCAGCTCTGTGGTTTAAAAACTAATTATAATACAAGTATTATATTGATTATCAGTCACTTAATTTAAAACTCCTTTCACTTTCTGTCTCTTTGACAGAGAACTGAAAATCTTTTTCCCCAAACAGGGTTTTGGTCTAAAATTTGTTTTTGCGATTGCCTTCCCATTTCCTACCTTTGCCATCCTTATTTTTGGGCCAATTAGCGGGTGGACATTTTTATCATTGACGTTTGAATGATGAATGAGCCGATTGTACGTTAAGAGAATCTCACCATTCTCCCCAAATTTTTATCGTATCAAAACCGGTTTTACACAAATATGTCTACAACTACATTGAACAACAGGGTCGGCTTCGGTAAAACTAAACATTTGGCTGATGCTCCTGACCTGCTCGACATCCAGTTAGAATCATTCAGAGAATTTTTTCAGTTAGAGACTACGCCTGATAAGCGTAACAATGAAGGTCTCTTCCGCGTGTTCAAGGAAAACTTTCCGATCACTGATACGCGTAACATCTTCGTGCTGGAATTCCTGGATTATTTTATTGATCCACCACGTTATACACTTGATGAGTGTATGGAGCGTGGTCTTACGTATGCAGTGCCTTTAAAAGCAAAACTGCGTTTAAGCTGTAATGATGAAGAGCACGTAGATTTCCAAACCATCGTTCAGGATGTGTTCCTGGGTAATATTCCTTACATGACTCCCCGTGGTACATTTGTGATCAACGGAGCTGAGCGTGTAGTGGTATCTCAGTTGCATCGTTCTCCGGGTGTGTTCTTTGGACAATCCGTACACCCGAACGGTACCAAAATTTATTCTGCCCGTGTGATTCCTTTCAAAGGAGCGTGGATGGAATTTGCTACCGATATCAACAATGTAATGTATGCTTACATCGATCGTAAGAAAAAGTTCCCGGTAACAACTTTGTTACGTTCTATCGGTTTCGAAACTGATAAGGACATTCTGGAACTCTTCGGTATGGCCGATGAAGTAAAAGCCGATAAGAAAACACTTGCCAATCACGTTGGTAAAAAACTCGCTGCTCGTGTATTGAGAACATGGGTTGAAGATTTCGTTGATGAAGATACCGGTGAGGTAGTAAGCATCGAGCGTAACGAGATCGTGATGGAGCGTGATACCGTTTTGGATGAGGAAGCGATTGCTACCATCATCGAAATGGAAATCAAGAGTGTATTCATTCAAAAAGAAGATGTGGGTGGTGATTATGCGATCATCTACAATACTTTAAATAAAGATACTTCGAATAGTGAACTGGAAGCGGTTCAGCATATCTATCGCCAATTGCGTGGTGCTGATGCTCCGGATAATGAAACGGCTCGTGGTATCATCGATAAATTATTCTTCTCTGATAAGCGTTATGATTTAGGTGAAGTAGGTCGTTATAAGATCAACCGTAAACTGAACCTCGATTATCCGCTGACCAAGAAAGTATTGACCAAGCAGGATATCATTGAGATCATCAAATACCTGGTTCGTCTGACCAATGCAAAGGCTGAGATCGATGATATCGATCACCTGAGCAACCGTCGTGTTCGTACCGTAGGAGAGCAGTTGTATGCGCAGTTCGGTGTTGGTCTGGCTCGTATGGCCCGTACCATCCGTGAGCGTATGAACGTTCGTGACAATGAGGTATTTACTC
>OFDN01000468.1_pt1 | contig 33459 bp, 29 predicted proteins | sample 1520971 | NCBI WGS metagenome assembly OFDN01 (sample SAMEA94257418, study PRJEB24077) | hot springs metagenome | biome: Aquatic biome; feature: Geographical feature; material: Water | place: India | collected 2012-06-12 | depth 5 m | reverse complement strand
GTCGAGGAAATAGCCGCCGATGACCCGCTCCGCCGTGCCCGGCTGATCGACGCCCACACCGCGCTCGTCCAGCTCGCCGCCGAGGCGCCCACCGCCAATTTCGATCCCTCCCTGCTCCCCTTCGAGATCGGCAGCTTGCTTGTCGCCGCCGCCCCCGCTAGCGAACCGGCCCATGGCTGAGACGACCCCCTTCTACATCACCACCGCGATCAGCTACCCCAACGGGAAGCCCCATATCGGCCACGCCTACGAGGCGATCTCGGCCGACGTGATCGCGCGCTTCCAGCGGCTTTCAGGCCGCCAGGTGCGGTTCCAGACCGGCACCGACGAGCACGGGCTCAAGATGGCGCGCAAGGCCGAGGAGCAGGGGCGCACGCCGGCCGATCTCGCCGATGAAATGTCGGGCTATTTCCGGCAGATGTGCGACGCTCTCAACGTCTCCTACGACCGCTTCATCCGCACCTCCGAGCCCGATCACCACCGCGCCAGCCAGGCGATCTGGCAGGCGATGGAGGCGGCGGGCGATCTCTATCTCGATCGCTACGAAGGCTGGTACTCGGTGCGCGACGAGGCCTATTACGACGAGAGCGAACTCGTCGAAGGCGAGGGGGGCGCGAAGCTCTCCCCGCAGGGCACGCCGGTGGAGTGGACGGTGGAGGAGAGCTGGTTCTTCCGGCTTTCCAAGTATGAAGGCCAACTGCTCGAATTGCTGAAGAGCCCCGGCTTTCTCGAACCGGCGAGCCGCCGCAACGAGATGATCGCCTTTGTCGAACAGGGCCTGCGCGATCTGTCGGTCAGCCGCACCAGCTTCGACTGGGGGGTGAACGTGCCCGGCAGCGAGGGGCACGTCATGTATGTGTGGGTCGATGCGCTCACCAACTACCTCACCGGGCTCGGCTATCCCGGGGCAATGGGCGGGTATTGGCCTGCCAGTCTGCACCTTATCGGCAAGGACATCGTGCGCTTTCACACGATCTACTGGCCGGCGTTCCTGATGAGCGCCGGGTTGCCGGTGCCGCAGAAGGTGTTCGGCCACGGCTTCCTGCTCAATCGCGGGCAGAAGGAATCGAAGTCGCTCGGCAATGTCACCGACCCGCTCGAACTGGCCGAGCGCTTCGGGGTCGACGCCTTGCGCTACTTCCTGATGCGCGAGGTCGCCTTCGGACAGGACGGCAGCTATTCGCCCGAAGCGATTGTTTTGCGGGCGAATGCGGAGCTGGCAAACAGCTTCGGCAATTTGGCGCAGCGCACGCTGTCGATGATCGCGAAGAACATGGACGGGAAGCTGGAACTGATCGATGGGCAAGAGGTGGACGCCAACCTATTGTTCGAGGTCAACGATGCTTGCGCACGACAACTTCCGCGCGAATTCAATGCGCTGAACTTCTCGGTTGGCATCGAAGCCTGGATGCGCGCCGTCTATGCCTGCAACCAGTATGTCGACGAGCAGGCGCCCTGGGGCCTCAAGAAGACCGATCCTGCGCGGATGAAGGCCGTGCTGCAAACCCTGTTCGTGGCGCTGCGCGATCTCGCCATCGCGATCCACCCCGTGGTGCCGAGCAAGGCTGCGGCCCTGCTCGATCAGCTCGGCATCCCCGAGGGCGAGCGCAGCTTTGCGGCACTCGCTGACACCGATTGGTTCAACCGCCTCGTCGCGAGCGGCTTCACCGTCGCCGCGCCGACCCCGCTGTTTCCCCGCCTCGAACTGCCCGCTGACGAGGCTGCGTGATGCTGGTCGATAGCCACTGCCACCTCGAGTACAAGGGCCTCGTCGAGGACCGCGAGGGCGTGCTGGCGCGCGCGCGGGCAGCAGGGGTGGGCGCCTTCCTCAACATCTCGACCCGCCGGAGCGAGTGGGATCAGGTGGTCGGCACCGCCGCGCACGAGCCGGATGTCTTCGCCAGTGTCGGCATCCACCCGCACGAGGCTGACGCGCACCAGGACCTCGGCCGCGCCGCCTTGCTCGAAGCGACGCGCCACCCAAAGGTGATCGCGATCGGCGAAACCGGCCTCGACTACTATTACGACAAGTCGGACAGAGAGGCGCAGAAGCGCTTGTTCCGCATGCATATCGACGTCGCGCGCGAGACGCAGTTGCCGCTCGTCATCCACACCCGCGATGCCGAGGACGACACCCACGCCATCCTCGCCGAGGAGATGGGGAAGGGGTCCTACCCTGCGCTGATCCACTGCTTCACCGCCTCGGCCGATTTCGCCGAGAAGGTGCTGGCGCTGGGGCTGACCATATCGCTCTCGGGCATCGTCACCTTTAAGAATGCCAAGGACTTGCAGGAGGTCGCCAAGACCATTCCTGAAGACAGGCTGCTGGTCGAGACCGACAGTCCCTTCCTCGCCCCCGTCCCGCATCGGGGGAGGGTGTGCGAGCCCGCCTATGTTTCGGACACCGCCGCCTTCGTGGCGGGAATGCGGGGAACGGATGTGGAACACCTCAAGCAGGTGACCACCGCCAACTTCTTCAACCTCTTCAGCAAGGCGGCGCTGTGAAGCTGGTGATGCTCGGCTCGGGCACCTCGACCGGGGTGCCGCGGCTGGGCGGGCCCGACGGCGCGGGCGACTGGGGCGACTGCGACCCGGCAGAGCCGCGGAACCGCCGCACACGGGTTTCGATCCTGGTCGAGAGCGACGAAGGCAAACGCCTGCTCGTCGACACCTCGTCCGACTGCCGTGCACAGCTGCTTGCCAACCGGATCGGCCATATCGACGCGGTGTTCTGGACGCATGACCATGCCGATCACTGCCACGGCATCGATGACCTGCGCGTGCTGCGATACGGTCGCGGCGGGCCGATCCCGGGGTTCGCGTCTCCGGACACCGTGCGGCGGCTGCGCAACCGCTTCGGCTATGTCTTCGCGGGGCAGGACGGCTATCCAACGATCTGCACCATCGACACGCTCGACCGCCTCAGGATGATCGCGGGCTTCGGGGTCGACTGGTGCCAGATGGCGCACGGCCCGGGCGAGACCACTGCCTACCGCTTCGAAGCCGATGGCAAGTCCATCGGCTATGCGACAGATTTCAGTGCGATTTCCGACGAGATGATCGACCTGTTCTGGAACATCGACATCCTCGTGAGCGATTGCCTGCGCCGTGACCCGCATCCGACGCACGCGCATCTCGGCATGGCGATCGAGCTGGGCACGCGCTGCAAGGCCGGGCGCGTGGTGCTGAGCCATCTCGACAAGAGCATGGACTACGCCGCGCTGTGCGCCGAGGTGCCGGATTTCGTCACGGTCGGCTATGACGGGTTGGAGATGGTTGCATGAATGCGAGCCTGACCGTGGCGGTGGTATCGAGCCTCGTATGGCTGCTGTTGATGGGCAGCGGCTTTGCGTCCTACCGGCTCGGCTGGGGGAAGACGATCAAGCTGGCGCTGACCTGGGTGGCGATCTTCGCCGGGCTCTACCTGGTGGTGGAGTGGTTCATGATCGCACAGGGCACCGCCTCATCGCTGATGTAGATTTTACATAATATATATTATCCACCTTGAGGACTGTAAGCGCAACTTAGAGATGTCACCCTCCGCAAGTTAGAGATGTCACACCTGTGGCGTTTCGTGGTCCGAGTGGCATGTCTTCCTGCATTGCGGGAGGACGCGCTTATGACGGTGTTGGCTATGAGCCATGGCGAGCTTTCACGATATGACACGTTGCGGCGGTTCGAGCGCGGCGAGCTGAGGATCGAAGATGCCGTGATGCTGCTCGGCGTAGGTCGCCGCCAAGTATATCGGCTGCTCGGCCGGCTCCGTAGAGATGGACCTGAAGGCCTTGTGTCCTCGAAGCGCGGTCGCCCAAGCAACCGTGCTTTCAAAGCTGAGATGCGCACCAACGTTCTCAGTCTGGTGCGTGAGCACTACCATGATTTCGGGCCCACACTCGCCGCTGAGTATCTTGCCGAGCGCCACGAGATCAGGATTTCGCACGAGACGCTGCGTAAGTGGATGATTCAGGATGGCCTTTGGAAGGATCGTGATGCGCGCCGGCCACGACCCTATCAGCCGCGTTATCGACGGGACTGCCGCGGCGAGCTGATCCAGGTCGATGGTTCAAAGCACTGGTGGTTCGAGGGTCGCGGGCCGCAGAGCACGCTCTTGGTGTTTATCGATGATGCGACCAGCGAGCTGATGCACCTGAGGATGGTCGAGAGTGAGAGCACCTTTGCCTACATGGATGCGATGACTGCCTATATTGAGGCGCATGGCAAGCCGGTAGCGCTCTATTCTGACAAGCACGGCGTGTTCCGCAACAACACGGCGTCGGCCAATGGCGATGGCATGACCCATTTTGGGCGGGCGCTGGAGAAGCTCAACATCGACATCATCTGCGCCCACTCGCCGCAGGCCAAGGGGCGTGTTGAACGCGCCAACGGCACCCTGCAGAACCGACTGGTCAAGGCGATGAGGCTTGAGGGCATCTCCACCATTGCCGAGGCGAACGCGTTCCTGCCGGGCTATATGGCGCGGTATAATCAGCGCTTTGCCAAGGCTCCGTTTGACCCGCGCGATCTGCATCGTCCCCTCGCCCTGCATGAGGATCTCAAGGCGGCGATGGTCTGGCGTGAGCAGCGTACTGTGACCCGGGCGCTGACGCTGCATTACAACAAGATGCTGATCATCCTCGATCCGACCGAGGTCAGTCGGCCTCTGGTGGGCAGGCGGGTTGATGTATGCGAGTATCCTGATGGTGGGCTGGAGATCAGGTACGGCGATGACGTTCTGCCCTATCGGGTGTTCGACAAGATCCGGCAGGTGAACCAGGCGGCGATCGTCGAGAACAAGCACCTCGATGCGGCCTTGGCGATGGCGAAGCTGATCCAGGAACAGTTGCCGCCGAAGAGACGCAATCTCAACGAGCCAAGCCGCCGATCGCAAGGCGCACACATGTTCCCTGATCCGCAACCGTCCGCAGGAGAACCGATCAAACGCAAGCGTGGTCGGCCTCCCCTTCCCCGGCTCACACCGATCGAAGCGGTGCGCCGTCAGTTGGAGAGCATGTGAGGGGGCCCGCTGCCGTCGCAGCGGGTCCGGGGTTCTTTGATCGCCAGGGCAGTGCACCAGCGGGGGCTACGCTGCACGAAATGGAGGGGTTCCGCGCAGCCCCCGCTGCATCAGGCAGTGACATCTCTATCTGGCGGAAATAGTGTCTTGTCTAAATTGCAGAGACAAGGACCGGCATGAGCCAAGCCCCCCATCAGCCCCCTATCGAACGATTGCGCGCGATCATGGCGCGTCTGCGCGATCCGCAGCACGGATGCGAATGGGATCTCGCCCAGAACTTCGCCACCATCGCGCCTTACACGATCGAGGAAGCCTACGAGGTCGCCGACGCAATCGAGCGCGGTGACATGGCCGAGCTCAAGGCCGAACTCGGCGACCTCTTGCTCCAGGTCGTGTTCCATGCCCGCATGGCCGAGGAAGCCGGACTGTTCGGCTTCGACGATGTCGCGGCAACCATCGCCGACAAGATGGAGGCGCGTCACCCGCACATCTTCGGCGACGAGACCGGCACGATGGACAATGCCCGCTGGGAAGACCTCAAGGCGGGCGAACGCGCCCGCGCCGGTGCCCAAAGCGCGATGGACGGCGTCGCCCGCGCGCTCCCGGCGCTGCTACGTTCGGAAAAGCTGCAGAAGCGCGCAGCGCGGGTCGGTTTCGAGTGGCACGATGTCAAAGGTCCGCGCGACAAGTTGCTGGAAGAATTGCAGGAACTCGAGGAAGCGGATGATGCGGACCGGCTGATGGAGGCCGGCGACGTGCTGTTCGTGGCGGTCAACATCGTGCGCCGCTACGGAGTCGATGCCGAAGAGGCCCTGCGCGCCGCCAACGCCAAGTTCGAACGGCGGTTCCGGGCGATGGAACGCCTTGCGACCGCCGACGGTGAGGATTTCCCGCAGCTCTCGCTCGAGGCGCAGGAGGCCTATTGGCAAAGGGTCAAACAGGCTGAGAAGGCGGCCTCAAAGGCTTGAGAACTGGCCCAATTCCTTGGGGTTGAGCCGCACGGTCAGTCGCCGCATCGGGCCCGCCTCGCCCTCTCCGCCATCATCATCGGCGAGCACGTCGCCATGCGCGTGGAGCCAGGCGATGCGGCGGCCATCGCTGACCGGCAAAAGGAAGCTCACCTCGCGCGCGCCGCCCGTCAGCAGCCGCGCCAGTTCGGCCTCGAGCTCGCCCACCCCCTGCCCGGTTGCAGCGGAGAGGATCACCGCCCCCTGCCCTTCGGCCGCCTCGCGCAATTCGCCAAGCGATTCAGTGTCCATCAGGTCACACTTGTTCCAAACTTCGAGGATCGGGATGCTGCTCGATCCGGTCTCGGCGTCGACCACATCGAGATCGGCCAGCACCTCGAGCACCTGCTTCTTCTGCGCGGCGTGCGAGGGGTTGGCCATGTCGCGCACGTGGCAGATCACGTCGGCCGCGGTCACTTCTTCCAGCGTCGCCCGGAAGGCGGCGACCAATTGCGTCGGCAAGTCGGAGATGAAGCCCACGGTGTCGGACAGGATCGCCTTTTCCACCCCCGGCAGGCCGATCGCGCGCATCGTCGGATCGAGCGTCGCGAACAGCACATCCTCGGCCATCACCTCGGCGCCGGTCAACCGGTTGAACAGCGTGGACTTGCCCGCATTGGTGTAGCCCACCAGCGCGACCACCGGCCAGGGCGCCCTTCCCCGCCGGTCGCGGTGGAGGGCACGGGTCTTCCTCACCTGTTCGAGCTCGCGGCGCAGGCGGCCCATGCGCTGGCGGATCATCCGGCGGTCGGCCTCGATCTGGGTCTCGCCCGGGCCGCCGAGAAAGCCGAAGCCGCCGCGCTGGCGTTCGAGGTGAGTCCAGCTGCGCACCAGACGGCTCTGCTGGTAGTCGAGATGCGCCAGCTCGACCTGCAGGCGGCCCTCGGCCGTCGCGGCGCGCTCGCCGAAAATCTCCAAGATCAGCCCCGTACGGTCGATCACCTTGCGCTTGAGACGATCTTCGAGATTGCGCTGCTGGATCGGGGTGAGCGCGCCGTCGACGATCACCAGCTCGGCCTCGTGCTGCTCGCACCAGATGCCGATATTCTCGACCTGCCCCGAGCCGAACAGCGCGTTGGGCTGCATCTGACGAACGGGAAGCACCGCCGAATGCGCGATCACCACGCCGATCGCGAGCGCCAGCCCCTCGGCCTCGGCGAGGCGCTCGGCCGGATCGAGATCGTAGCGCAGCGCGCGGATGTCGGGGCACAGCACCAGAGCCCGCGCGCCGCGGGTCACCTCGTCCTGAAACTCGCTGTCGAAACTCAGTCGTCTATCCCGTCGTCGTCATCGCCGTCATCGTCATCGACGCTGAGGTCGACCGGACTGGCGGGCTGGATGGTGGAGACGGCGTGCTTGTAGGCAAGCTGCACCGCGCCGTCGCGCTCGAGCAGCATGCAGAACAGGTCATAGGCGGCAATCCGCCCCTGCAGCATCACACCGTTCACCAGGAACATCGTGACCTGAACTTCGGCTTCGGCAACGCGGCTGAGGAAGATATCCTGCAGCTGCTTCTGCTTCTTGCCGCCGGGCTGACTGCCGAACTGCGCCGGATCGAGCGAGGTGCCCGGCATGATCGTGCTAATCGCGTGCTTGTAGACCAGCTGCGACTGGCCGTCGCGGCGCAGCAGGATCGAGAAATTGTCGAACCAGGTGACGATGCCCTGCAGCTTGACGCCCTTCACCAGGAACATGGTGACCGGGATCTTGTTCTTGCGCAGCAGGTTGAGGAAAGCGTCCTGAAGGTTGCCGCCGAGCCGGGCCGGGGTGCCGCTGCTCTTGCCATCGCTTTCGGCAGGCGCGGCAGGCCGGGAGATCGGACGGGGAGAGAGCGTTCGCCCGCTGGACATGGTCGTGGCTCCTGTTCTTGGCGGCCGGCTTGTACGCCGGTCCGCAGGTTTCCGGCCGCCGCACAAAAAGAGCGGGGGATGGCGACCGCGATGCGACATATAATGGCGCTTGCACGCTTGCGCGACAAGGCTTGTTTTTGCCGCGAATTGCTATCCTGTCGCCTCCATGCGCGCGCCTGCCGCTCAATCCTCCTCGTCGCGCCGCTCGGCCATGCCGAGCAGCTTCAGCTTGCGGTGCAGCGCCGAGCGTTCCATGCCGATGAAGCTCGCGGTCTTGGAGATGTTGCCCGAGAAGCGCCGGATCTGGATCGAGAGATATTCGCGCTCGAAGCTCACCCGCGCCTCGCGCAGCGGCACCCCCATGATCGCGGTCAGGCTGTCGCTGGCCAACCCGATCTGCCCGCCGATGATTTCGGGCGGCAGCATGTCGGGCTCGACCGTGCCGAGCCGTTCGCGCGGGGTCATGATGATGGTGCGTTCGACCACGTTGCGCAATTGGCGGACATTGCCCGGCCAGTCATAGGCCTGGAGCGCGGCCATCGCCTCGGAGGAAATCTCCGGCGGGGCAACGCCCTGATCGTTCGAATAGCGGGTGAAGAAATGCTCGGCGAGCGCGGGGATGTCCTCGCGGCGCTGGGCGAGCGAGGGGATCGTCACCGGCACCACGTTGAGCCGGTAGAACAGGTCTTCGCGAAAACGCTTCTCGGCCATCTCGACGGTGAGGTCGCGGGTGGTGGAGGACACCACGCGCACGTCGACGCCGATCTGGCGGGTGCCTCCCACGCGGACGAAGCTCTGGTCGGTCAGCACCCTGAGGATGCGGGCCTGGGTGGAGAGCGGCATGTCGGCAATCTCGTCGAGATAGAGCGTGCCGCCATCGGCGAGTTCGAGCAGGCCGGGGCGCACCTGCTTGCCGTTCACTTCCTCGCCGAACAGCTCCTGCTCGAAGCGCTCGGGCGTGATGCGGGCGGAGTTCACCAGCACGAAGGCGCCGTTGGCGCGCGTGCTCCAAGCGTGGAGCAGGCGCGCGGCGACTTCCTTGCCCGCCCCCGCCGGGCCCGAGATCAGCACCCGGCTGCCGGTGCTGGCGACGCGCTTCAAGGTCGCGCGCACGGCGTTGATGGCGGGCGAATTGCCGGTGAATTCGGCGCTGCCCCAGCTCCCTTCGCGCAGACGCGAGTTCTCGCGGCGCAGCCGATCGGTCTCGGTCGCGCGCTCGACGAGGAGCAGCAGCCGCTCGGCCTCGAAGGGCTTTTCGATGAAGTCCATTGCCCCGCGGCCGACCGCGGCGACCGCGGTGTCGATATTGCCGTGGCCCGAGAAGATGATCACCGGCAGGTTCGGCTCGCGCGCCTTGATCGCATCGAGCAGCTCGAGCCCGTCCATCGCGCTGCCGTGGAGCCACACGTCGAGCAGCACCAGCGAGGGGCGGCGTTCGTCGATCAGCGCGAGGGCCTCGGTGCTGTCGGCGGCGGTGCGGCAGGCATAGCCCTCGTCGCCGAGGACGCCTGCGACCAGCTCGCGGATATCGCGTTCATCGTCGACGATCAGGATTTCGAGCGCCATCGGGCGGCTCCTTCTGCGGGTGGGTTCGGGGAGAGCGAAAGCGGGTTCATGCGCCCCCGCCTTCAATTGGATTGGGATTGCGCGCGAAGCTCAGGGACACGCGGGTGCCGCCGCTGGGGCTGCTGGCGAAGCTCATGTCGCCGCCATGCTCGTCGACGATCTTGTTGACGATCGCAAGGCCGAGGCCGGTGCCCTTCTCGCGGGTGGTGACATAGGGCTGAGTGAGGCGTTCGGGATTGGCGGGAAGGCCGATGCCATTGTCCTCGATGATGACGACGATTGCCTCGCCGGCATCCTTCATGGTGACGGCGATCTCGCCGGCATAGGCGCCCTTGGCCTCTGCCGCGCGCGCCTCGACCGCCTCGACCGCGTTCTTGAGCACGTTGGTCATCGCCTGACCGAACTGGTGGCGGTCGCAGCGGATCTCGCGGTCGATCAATTCCGCGGAGGAGACGCTGAAGGCGATGCCCGAGTGCGCGACTTCCTGCAGGAACACCGCCTGGCGCACCAGATCGAGCGCATCCTCGTCGCGGAACACCGGCTTGGGCAGGCGCGCGAAGGAGGAGAACTCGTCGACCATGGTGCGAAGGTCGCCGACCTGCCGGACGATGGTGCTGGTGAGGTCGTCGAACAGGTCGCGGTCCGCGTCGGCGACCTGGGTGCGGTAGCGGCGCTTGAGGCGCTCGGTGGCGAGCTGGATCGGGGTGAGCGGGTTCTTGATCTCGTGCGCGATGCGGCGGGCGACGTCGGACCAGGCGGCCTGGCGCTGGTCGAGCAGCTGGCGGGTGATGTCCTCGAAGGTGATCACGTGGCCCTCGCCGGTCCCGGGCGCAACCTTGACCGCGAGCGTCAGGAGGTCGGTGCGCTTGGCGTGGGTGACGATCGCGCGCTCCTTGCCCTCGGCGAGGATGCGGGCGAGTTCGGGGGCGAGGGTCTCCAGCGACTGGCCGATCAGATCGGCGGGCAGCCCGTCATGCGCCAGCAGCGCCTGCGCCGAGGAATTCATCAGCGTCACCCGCGCCTCGCCATCGACCGAAACCACCCCGGCGGTCACCGATTCGAGCACGGCCTCGGTGAAGGCGCGGCGGTCGTCGATCTGGCGATTGGCGCTGACGAGGGCCTGGGTCTGCTTCTCGAGCTGCGCGGTCATGCGGTTGAAGGCGCGGTTCAGGAGCCCGATCTCGTCCGCCCCGGTGCGCCCCTCGAGCCGGAGCGCGAAGTTGCCCTGCCCCACCTTGCGCGCCGCGCCCACGAGGTCGGTGAGCGGCTCGACCTGGCGATCGGCAAAGCGCAAGCCGAACCAGATCGCGAGGCCCACCAGCAGCAGGCTCACCGCGATCAGCAAGATGTTGAAACGCAACTGGAGCGCGCGCGCGCTCCCCGTCAGCCGGTCATAGGCGGTGACGATCGACTGCGCGCGCGACCACGAGTTGAACATAGTCTCCTCGGTGGTCCGCGCATTGTACAGATAGACCCCGGTCTGCGCGTCGATCGGCACCAGCGCCTCGATCCGCTCGGGGCTGCCGACCACCACGGCAAGCTCGCCGCGGTCGAGCCGGGGGAGCGCGGCGCGGCTGAAGGCGAGCGGGCTGTTGCCCTCGGAGAGATCGAGCGCGGCGGCGGTGCGGAAGCTGCCGTCCTTCATCCGCTGGAGGATCGCGCTCTCGGAAATCTCGCGGGCCTGGGCCTGGTAGGCATAGAAATCGGGGAAGTCCGGATCGGTGATCGGCACGCGCGCCAGCGTGTCGCGCAGGTCGGTCGCCATGGTGACGGTGTTCTGTTCGACGTCGCGCTGGTTGGCGTCGTAATAGTTCTGCGCCAGCGCGTTGGCGTTCTCCATCAGCCCGCGCGATTCGTCGGAGAACCAGAAGTCGACCCCGGTCTGGAACAGGAAGGCGGCAAAGCCCGCGACCAGCAACGTCGGCAGCGCAGCGACCATCGAGAAGAAGAACACGAGGCGCACGTGCAGCCGCGCGGTGCTGCCCGCCGCACGGCGCAGCGCAAGGCGGCGGCCGATCAGCACCAGCAGCGCCATCGCCGGCACGAGGGTCGCCATCAGCAGCACCGAGGCCTGCATCGTCGGCAGCAGGTCGTCGGCCGCCGCGGTGCGCCCGTAGGTCGTCCAGGTGGCGGCAATCGCGCCGCCCAGAGCGATCACAGCAGCGCCCTCGAGCCAGGCGAAGAGATTCGCCTGGCGCCCCGCAAGCAGCAGCCGCCGCCACCAGCGCGGAGGCTGGCGCAGGGCCGGACGCGGGGATCTGGGTGGAACTTGCGCCATCGTTGCCGCTTTACAACAATGGTGTGGCCGATTTGCAAGACCGCGTAGCGCAAAACTTGCGGATGTGCGACGCTTCGTGCCCCGCGCGCGCCGATCAGGCGGGGGAGAAACGCTCCGGCTCCAGCCCCAGCTCGCCGATCCGCTTGCGCAGGGTGTTGCGGTTGATCCCGAGCAGCTGCGCCGCGCGCAGCTGATTGCCCCCGGTGCGCCCGAGCGCATATTCGATCAGCGGCTTCTCGAAGGCGGCGAGCGCGCGATGGTAGAGCGCGCCCGGCGGCGGGCTTTCGGCAGCGAGCCAGCCCGCCAGCGCCGCGCCGAAGCCGCCCTGCCCGCCATCCTGCGGCACGCTGGCAGGCGCGATCTCGGGGCCGATGATGTCGCCCACAGCGTCGGCATCGATCCGCTCCTCGCGCGCCATCAGCGCGAGGCGATAGACGACATTGCGCAGCTCGCGCACATTGCCGCGCCACGCGCGCCCCTCGAGCCGCTCGATCGCCTCGGGGCTGAGCACCCGGCGCGGCAAGCCGTCCTCGGCGGCGAGCACGAGGAAGTGCTGGGCGAGCGCGGCGATGTCCTCGCGCCGCTCGCGCAGGGGCGGCAGCACGATCGGCACCACGTTCAAGCGGTAGAACAGGTCCTCGCGGAACGTGCCCGCGGCGATCATCGGAGTGAGATCGCGGTTGGTGGCGGCGATGATCCGGACATTGACCGCGATCTCCTGCCGCCCGCCGACCCGCCGGATGCGTCCCGATTGCAGCGCGCGCAGCAGGCGGGTCTGGGCCTCGGCGGGCATGTCGCCGATCTCGTCGAGGAACAGCGTGCCGCCATTGGCCTGCTCGAATTTGCCGATTGCCTGGGCGATGGCCCCGGTGAAGGCGCCCTTTTCATGCCCGAACAGCTCGCTTTCGACGAGGTCGGCGGGGATCGCGGCGGTGTTGACCGCGACGAAGGGCCCGGTGCGGCGATTGCCGAGCTCGTGGATCGCTTCGGCGACCAGTTCCTTGCCGGTGCCGCTCTCCCCGGTGACGAGCACGGTGAGGTCGTTGCGCAGCACCCGCGTGATCATGCGGTAGACGCCCTGCATCGCCGGGCTGCGCCCGACCAGCGGCATGCGCTCGCCCTCGCCCGGGATCGCCGCGCTGGTGTCCTCGGCCGAGGGCGCGCGCGCGCCCGCCGCCTGCCGCACGGCGTGAACCAGCTCGTCGAGATCGAAGGGCTTGGGGAAATATTCGAAGGCCTCGCTCTCGCTCGCGCGCACTGCGGTATCGAGCGTGTTCTGCGCCGAGAGCACGATCACCGGCATGTCGGGCGCGCGCTCGCGCACCGCGGAGAGGCTGGCGAGCCCGTCGCCATCCTCGAGGATCACGTCGGTCAGCATCACCGCAAAGCGCCGCGTGGCGAGCAGCTTGTCGCGCGCGGCGATGGCGGTGCAATGGGCAATCGCGAAGCCCTCGTCCTCGAGCGCGGCGATGATCACCGTGGCGATCGCGATGTCATCCTCGACCAGCAGGATCGGGTCAGCTGCTTGTCCCATCAGGCCGCGTCCGGTGCCTGCGGCAGGTGCAGGCGGAAATTGGTGAGCCCGGCGCGCGCGTCGCGGTCATGGCTGACATTGCCGTTCATGTCGCGCACCAGCTTCCTCACCAGCGACAGCCCGAGGCCCTGCCCCGAGGGCTTGGACGAGACGAAGGGCTCGAACACGTGGTCGCGCAAGGCCGGGTCGATGCCCGGGCCATTGTCCGAGACGGTGATCTCGATCGGCAGCGGCACCGCGCGCCCGTTGCGGATCGCGCTGAAGGCAAGCCCGCTGACGAAGCGCGTCTGGACGATGACCAGCCCGCCCTTCGGTGCCCCCGCCAGCGCCGCATCGCGGGCATTGGAGACAAGGTTGATCAGCACCTGTTCGAGCGCGTCGCGGTTCGCCAGCACCGGGGGGAGCGAGGGGTCGAACTCCTCGCGGATCTCGATCTCGCCCAGCGCGCTGCCCGCCGCGCGCATGGTGGCGACCGCGGCGCGGATCGCCTCATGCGGGTTGCACGGATCGACCGAGGCGGTGCGGGTGCTGCCCAGTTGCTGCATCCGGTCGATCAGCCGGGCGATGCGGTCGACCTCGTCGGTGATCATCTTGGCGAGCTTCTTGTCGGCATGGGGGAGTTTGCGCGCGGCGAGCTGCCCCGCCCCGCGGATCGCTGCGAGCGGGTTCTTGATCTCGTGCGCCAGCACCGCGGGGGCGCCCAGCATCGCCTCGCCATTGCCGGGGTTGGCGGCATCGTCATGGCCGATCTGCGAGAGCGTCACCACCCGCCAACCCGGGTAGCCGCCCAGCGGCGAAGCGGTGAGGTTGATGCGGATCTCCTGCGGGCCGACGCGGATCGCCAGGTCGCGCGCGACCAGGGCTTCCTCGCTGGCGAGCAGCCGCGCCTCGACCCGCGGATCGAGCGGCCCGATGCGCTCGGTCAGCCGCGTGCCGATGAGGCGCACCGCGCTGGTGCCGAGAAGGTCTTCGGCGGCGTGATTGACCTCGGCGATGCAGCCCTCGGCGTCGATCAGGATCAGCGCGAAAATCAGCCCGGACAGCTGCGCCCGCGCATCCGGGCGGGGCGCGGTGCTGTCCGGTTCAGCCTGGACGCTCGCCACGTTCAGGCGGCCTGCTGCATCAGGAAGGGCGCATAGAAGCGCTCGATCTCGGAGAGCACCGTGGCGGCATCGTCGATGAAGTTGACCCGGTTGCGGAACTCGGCCGAACCGTGGAGCCCCTTGGTGTACCACCCGAGGTGCTTCCTCGCCATCTTCACGCCCGTCTCGCGGCCGTAGTGATCGAGCATCCGGTCGTAGTGCTCGACGACGAGGGCATATTGCTCGTTCATTCCGGGCGTGTGGCGCGCCTCGCCGGTGCGCCACCAATGCATCACCTGGCCGAGCAGCCACGGCTTGCCATAGGCGCCGCGGCCGATCATCAACCCGTCGGCGCCCGATTGCTCCATCGCCTTGGCGGCGTCCTCGATGGTGCAGATGTCGCCATTGACGATGACGGGGATGTTGACCGCTTCCTTGACGCGCCGGATGAAGGCCCAGTCGGCGCTCCCCTTGTACATCTGGTTGCGGGTGCGGCCGTGGACGGTGACCATCTGCACGCCCAGATCCTCGGCGATACGCGCCATTTCGGGGGCGTTGAGGCTGTCGTGGCACCAGCCCATGCGCATCTTGACCGTGACCGGCACCTTCACCGCCTTGACGGTCGCCTCCATCAGCCGCACCGCGAGCGGCACCTCGCGCATCAGCGCCGAGCCGGCGAACTGGCCGACGACCTTCCTCACCGGGCAGCCGAAGTTGATGTCGATGATCGCCGCCCCGTTGCCTTCCTGGATCTTCGCCGCCTCGGCCATGGAGGCGGGGTCGCAGCCGACCAGCTGCATCGAGACCGGCTCCTCGATCCGGTCCCACGCGGTTTTCTGCGTGCTGACGCGCGTCTCGCGGATCGCCGCCTCGCTCGCGACCATCTCGGTGACGTTGAGGCCCGAACCGTAGCGGCGCACCAGCGTGCGGAACGGCATGTCGGTGACACCGGTCATCGGCGCGAGAATCACCGGCTCGGCGACCGTGACGGGGCCGATGGCGATCGGCTTGAGGGCCGGCGGAGGGGGGAGCGGGGTCATCTTGCAGGTGGTGCCTAAAATATGGGCAGGCGCATAGTGGATTGCCGAAAGCGCGTCCAGTGCCTAAGCGAAGGCCCCGATGGCAGAAGGCACCCCCCTCCCCCCTTTCGCGGCGATCGTAGTCGCGGCGGGCAAGGGCCTGCGCGTGGGCGGGGATATTCCCAAACAATTCAGGATGTTACGCGGCAAACCCATCATCCGTTGGTCGATCGAGGCCCTTGCACTCGCGGGTGCGGATGTGATCGTAACGGTGGTAAGCCCCGAGGCCGAAGAGGGCGCAAGAGCGGCGCTCGAAGGGCTTGAAGGTCTGCGCTTCGTCCACGGCGGCGCGACCCGGCAGGAGTCGGTGCGCGCCGGGCTCGAGGCGCTGGCGGGAGACGGCCCCGAGCGCGTCCTGATCCACGATGCCGCCCGCCCCGACCTCCCCCGCGCGGTGATCGCCGGGCTGCTGGCGGCGCTGGACGAGCACCCCGGCGCGATCCCTGTCCTGCCCGTGGTCGACAGCCTCGCGGTGGCGGGCGACGGCGGTGTGATGACCGGCAAGGCGCAGCGCGAGAGCCTGCGCCGCGTCCAGACCCCGCAGGCCTTCCGCTTCCCCGCGATCCTCAGCGCCCACCGCGCATGGCCGGGCGCTCCGGATGCGGGCGACGATGCGCAGGTGCTGATGGCCAGCGGCCGTTCAGTCGCGCTGGTCGATGGTGACGAGCGCCTGAAGAAGATCACCTTTGCCGAGGACCTGATGGACCACTCCGCTAGCCCCGCATCCGGGCCCGCCTTCCGCATCGGTCAGGGCTTCGATGTCCACCGCCTCGAGCCCGGCGAGGAGCTGTGGCTCGGCGGGGTGCTGATCCCGCACGACAAGGGGCTCGCCGGGCACTCGGACGCCGACGTCGCGCTCCATGCGATCACCGACGCGGTGCTCGGCGCGGTCGGCGAGGGGGACATCGGCACCCACTTCCCGCCGAGCGACCCGCAATGGCGCGGAGCGCGCTCGGGGCGCTTCCTCGAACACGCCGTCAGCCTCGCCCGCGGCGCGGGATACGCGGTCGCCAATGTCGACCTGACCGTGATCTGCGAGGCGCCCAAGATCGGCCCCCACCGCCCCGCGATGCGCGCCGAGGTCGCACGCCTGATGGGGCTCGCCGAGAGCGCCGTCAGCATCAAGGCCACCACCACCGAGAAACTCGGCTTCACCGGCCGCGGCGAAGGCATCGCCGCACAGGCCATCGTACTCGTCACCCGCACCGCATGAGGAGACCCGCCATGACCCGCTCCGTGATCGCCCCGGCCCTTGCCCTCACCGCGCTCGCCTCGGCCACCGCCGCGCAGGCGCAGCAGCAGGCCTGCGTCGAGCCTGCCGACCTTGCCGACGCGGTCGTCTATGTCATGCCCGTGGCCTATGACGCCGCGCGCACCGCCTGCGGCAACCGCTTTGCCGCCGACGGCTTCATTGCGCGCGAGGGCGACGCCTGGGTCGCCACCTTCCGCGACGGGCAGGACAAGGCCTGGCCGGGCGCCTTCCGCTTTCTCAAGACCTTCATGGACCAGGGCGGTGCAGGCAAGAGCGGTCAGGACACCGACATCGCGGCCGCGGTGTCGACGCTCCCCGAAGAGGCGCTGCGCCCCTTCGTCGATGCCCTCGTCGGCCAGATGATCGCGGGCGAGATCAAGCCCGCGAGCTGCGGCAAGATCGAGCGCGGGGTCGAACTGTTGAGCCCGCTGCCGGGCGAGAACCTCGGCGGGCTTGTCGCCTTCATCGTCGAACTCACGGACGTCAAGAACCCGCCGGTCTGCGGCGCTGCCCCGAAGAGCCGGTAGGCCGCCCCGTGACTCTCTCGCTCCTCCCCGAGGACATCGCCGCGCTCGCCGCGCGGGTGGTGTCCGAGAACGCTGCGGCGGAACGCATGATCGCCACCGCCGAAAGCTGCACAGGCGGGCTGGTAGCCGGCGCGATCACCGAGATCGTGGGCTCCTCGGCGGTGCTCGACCGCGGCTTCGTGACGTACTCGAACGAAGCCAAGATGGAGATGCTCGGGGTGCCGAGCGACATCATCGAGACTTTCGGCGCGGTCTCGATCGCTTGCGCCTGGGCGATGGCCAAGGGCGCGCTGGACCGCTCGAAGGCGGATGTGGCGGTGGCGATCAGCGGCGTTGCGGGCCCCGGCGGCGGCACGTTGCACAAGCCGGTCGGCACGGTCGTCTTCGCCCGCGTGGTGCGCGGCGCGACCGGTGAGCCGGAGGGGGAGCTCAGGTTCTTCGACGGCGGCGAGGGCCCCGGCGGGCGCGCCGAAATCCGCCGTCAGGCGACGCTCTGCGCGCTCGAGCTGCTGCTGCCGTAGAGTGCCGCGGCGCGGGTCTCGAAGGCCTCGACCATCTTCCTGAAGGCCTTGTCGAAATACTGTCCCGCGATCCGCTCGAACAGGCGGTTCTTGAAGGTGAAGTCGACGAGGAAGTCGATCTCGCAGGTGTGCTCGTCGACCGCACGGAAGGTCCAGACATTGTCGAGGTCGCTCAAGGGCCCGTCGAGATAGTGGACGTCGATCTCGCTGGGCCTCGTCTTGGCGACGCGGCTGGTGAAGCTCTCGCGGATCGCCTTGAAGCCCACCACCATGTCCGCGACCATCTCGGTCTCGCTGTTCGAGCGCACGCGGGTGGCGATCACCCAGGGCAGGAACTCGGGGTAGCGCGCGACGTCCGCCACCAGATCGAACATCTGCTGGGCGCTGTAGGGCAGCTGGCGGGTTTCGCGGATGCCGGGCACTAGAGCTGCGCCTTGGCTCCGGCCCGCGCGAGCTTCTCCTCGCGTGCGGCGCGCATCTTCGCGAAATCGTCGCCCGCGTGGTAGCTCGACCGGGTGAGCGGCGAGGATGCGACCTGCAGGAAGCCCTTGGCCCGGGCGATGGCGCCATAGGCCGCGAAGGCCTTTGGCGTGACGAATTCCTCGACCTTGGCGTGCTTGGGCGTGGGCTGAAGATATTGCCCCATGGTGATGAAATCGACCTCGGCGCTGCGCATGTCGTCCATCACCTGGTGCACCTCGAGCCGCTGCTCACCCAGCCCCAGCATGATCCCCGACTTGGTGAAGATCAGCGGATTGTGCGCCTTCACCTCCTCGAGCAACCGCAGCGAGGCATAATACCGCGCGCCCGGGCGGATCGTGGGATAAAGCCGGGGGACGGTCTCGAGATTGTGGTTGTAGACGTCCGGCCCCGCTTCGCAGATCATCTCGACCGCGCGGCGCATCTTGCCGCGGAAATCGGGGGTGAGGATCTCGATGGTGGTGTTCGGGGTGGTGCGCCGCAGCGCCTCGATCACCTTGACGAACTGCGAAGCGCCGCCGTCGGGCAGGTCGTCACGGTCGACGCTGGTGATGACGATGTGTTCGAGCCCCATCTTGGCCGCGGCGATGGCGGTGTTCTCGGGCTCGAAGCGATCGACCGCCTTGGGCATCCCGGTCTTGACGTTGCAGAAGGCGCAGGCCCGAGTGCAGACATCACCGAGGATCATCACCGTGGCGTGCTTCTTGGTCCAGCACTCGCCGATATTGGGGCAGGCCGCTTCCTCGCACACGGTGTGGAGATTGAGTTCGCGCATCAACCGGCGCGTCTCGTTGTAGCCCTCGCTCACCGGCGCGCGCACGCGGATCCAGTCGGGCTTGCGCTGGCGGGCGGGCCGCTCTGCGGGAGGCGTCGGCTGCGGCGGACTGGAGAGGTCGTTCATGAGGGCCATTTAGGCGCGCGCGCGGCGTCCCGCAAGCCGAGCGGCCCCTGCCATTCTTGCGAAGAATGCGGGAGGACTGCATAGCGGTGCAATGTCGGACACAACCCTCAGAAACATCGCCCTCCTGATCGATGCGGACAACACCAGCCCGCAGGCGATCGATCCGGTGCTGACCGTCATGGCCGAGCTCGGCCAGGTCAACATCCGCCGGGCCTATGGCAACTTCGCCAAGGACAACCTCGCCAAGTGGGACAGGATCACCAACAAGTTCGGGATCCGCCCGCAGCAGCAGTTCGACATCTCAAAGGGCAAGAACGCGACCGACATGGCCATGACGATCGATGCCATCGACCTGCTGTACCAAGGCAAGGTCGACGGCTTCGGGATTATGACCTCGGACAGCGACTTCACCCCGCTGGTCACCCGGCTGCGGCAGGACGGCATTCTGGTTTACGGCTTCGGCGAGAAGAAGACGCCCGAGGCATTCCAGGCGGTGTGCACCCGGTTCCTCTACATCGACGAGCTGATCGCCAGCAATCGCGACGAGGCGCCGGGCGCGCCGACGCACAGCAAGCCGGTGGTGGGCGATCTGCAGGAGCTGATCCTCGCCGCCTACCGCGAGGCCAAGCGCGACGACGAAGGCTACGCACTGCTCCAGCAGGTCGGACAGATCGCGGGCAACCGGTCGAGCTTCGATGTGCGCAACTACGGCTTCAAGCGCCTCTCCGACCTGTTCGCCTCGCTCGACAACTTCAAGGTCGAGCGGCGCGACAGCCAGCTTTACGTGAAGCGCCTAAGGTAGCGCGCAAAAGGAAAGAGCGCCGAAGCGGTGGCCCGCTCGGCGCTCTTGCCTTTATTCACGACCGGTCGGGCCGATCAGCTGCCGGTCGCGGCAGCCATCGCCGGTTTTGCTTGCTGTTCGGCATAGGCGCTCCACAGCCGTGCGATCGGCGCGCGCTGGCCCGATACCTGCTTGAACGTCGCAATCGCTGCATCGACGTTGCCCGCACCGATTTGCGCGATGCCGAGGCGGGTCAGCGACGTGTTGCGGTCTGCGTCGGCCAGCGTCAGGCTCTTCTCGTAGAAAGCCGCAGCCTTGGCATATTCGCCATAGCTCAGGAACGTGTCGCCCGCAGCCATGACGGTCCGCAGCTTGGCGGTCGGTGCATTGGCGTCGCGCTCGAGCCCGGAAAGCGCGGCCTTGTCGGCGGCAATCAGGCCATTGGCGGACTTGTACTGCTCCTCGATCCAGCTGTCGCTGCCCTTGGGGATCACGCCGGTGGCATAGGCGTCATCGATGACCGACACGACTTCCTGCGGCAAGCGGCGCGGATCGGCGGATTCGACGTAGAAGATGTAGTCGTTCTTCTCCTTGAGCGTCCCGACCTTCTTGCCGAGCCGCAGCAGATCGAGCAGCACCGGGCCATCGAATTCGTTGAGGTTGCGCGTCAGGTTGACCGCATCGCGCCAGTTCTCGGGCGTCGGGTAGTCGGCCACCCATTGCTCGACGAATTCATAGATCTGCGGCACGATCTCGTTCTGGTAGGCGACCGACACCCCGCGGCGGTAGAGCTTGGCTTCGACCGGCTGACCAGCGGCCTTCTTCTGGGCGATCACTTCGCTCAGATAGGTGAGGCCTTCCTCGTTGCGCCCTTCGATGAAGTAGAGCTCGGCCATGTTCATCTGCAGGTCGGCGACCGTAATGTTCGGTCCGCTGTAATTGAGGTCGATCGCCTTCTGGAGATAGCTGCGCGCCTTGTCATACTGCTTCAGCTCGTTGGCGATCTGGAAGGCGACCACATTGTAGCGGCCGGTGTCCTCCGGCTTGGTCTTGCCGCTTGCCAGCATTGTCTCGGCGCCCTGTAGCTGGAGCGCGAGGTCCTTGCCGGTGATCCCGGCGTTGAACAGCATGCCGCCGAGCGCGAGCTTGTCGTCCGGGGTGACCGCGAGCGGAACGAGCGCGTCGATCTCGGGCTTCAAGGCAGCGATGCTGGCACCGGGCGCCTTGAGCTTGGCGTCGAGCGGCTGGTAGGCCTTGACAAAGGCAGGGGTGTAGACGGGCTTACCGGCGGCTTCGGCTTCCTCCTCGCCCTTCTTCTTCTTTTGCGCATAGGCCGCATCGGCGAAACCGGGAACGGCGAGCACGGCGGTGCCGGCGGCAAGCGCCACGGCAAGTGCGAACTGGCGCGCAAGGCGGGCCGGACGACGGGGCGAAGACATATTGGTCACTGCATCCTCCACAAGAAGCGCAGGCGAGCCGGTTGATCGGCGGCGCGGCCTGCAGCGAACTTCCGGGCAAGCCTTTGAACGGCTCCCACGGAATTTGCAATTGCCGCTAGGCGGCACGTGCTGAACGGGCTTTGAATGCCCTCGCCCGCGCCGCCCCGCCAACGCGGGCTGCAAGTGTGGAAAAAAGAGCCCGGTTCGCGATGTGTTCCTGTGCCGCAGTGGCGAAACTGCGGGCATGTGCCTAAATGGAGGGAACCTGCCGGCCCTGCTATGGTCGGCCCGCCTGACACGGCACGCCAACACACACAGAAACGGCCCCGACCTTGAGCGACGACAGCGACATCCTCGATTCCACCCCGCCCGTTCCCCTGGGCGGCTTCGATCGCATCGACATCGTCGACGAGATGAAGTCGAGCTATCTCGATTATGCAATGAGCGTGATCGTGTCGCGCGCGCTGCCCGATGTGCGCGACGGGTTGAAGCCCGTCCACCGCCGCATCCTGTTCGCGAGCCAGGAAGGCGGCTTTGTCGCCGGGCGGCCCTACCGCAAGAGCGCGAAGATCGTCGGCGACGTTATGGGCAACTACCACCCCCACGGCGATGCGGCGATCTACGACGCACTCGCCCGTATGACCCAGCCATGGTCGATGCGCGTGCCGCTGATCGACGGCCAGGGCAATTTCGGCTCGATGGACCCCGATCCGCCGGCCTCGATGCGCTACACCGAGGCGCGGCTGGCGCGGGTGGCAAACAGCCTGCTCGACGATCTCGACAAGGACACGGTCGATTTCACCGACAACTACGATGGCTCCCGCAAGGAGCCGTCGGTGCTGCCCGCGCGCTTCCCCAACCTGCTCGTCAACGGTGCGGGCGGGATCGCGGTCGGCATGGCGACCAACGTGCCGCCGCACAACCTCGGCGAAGTGATCGACGGCTGCCTCGCCTTCATCGAGAACCCGCACATCACCTCGGAAGAGCTGATCCGCTTCATCCCCGGCCCCGATTTCCCCACCGCCCCGCTGATCCTCGGCACCCACGGCGCGCGGATGGCCTACACCACCGGGCGCGGTTCGATCCTGATGCGCTGCCGGCACGAGATCGAGAGCACCCGCGGCGCCAAGAGCGAGGGGCGCGAAAGCATCGTCTTCACCTCGATTCCCTATCAGGTGGGCAAGTCGGGCCTGGTCGAAAAGATCGCCGAGGCCGCCAAGGACAAGCGCATCGAGGGCATCAGCGACATCCGCGACGAAAGCTCGCGCGAGGGCGTGCGCGTGGTGATCGACCTGAAGCGCGACGCGACCCCCGAAGTCGTGCTCAACCAGATCTGGCGCCACACGCCCGCGCAGTCGAGCTTCCCCGCCAACATGCTGGCGATCCGCGGCGGCCGCCCGGAAGTGCTCACCCTGCGCGACATCGTGCAGAGCTTCATCGCCTTCCGCGAGGAGGTCATCACCCGCCGTACCAAGTTCGAGCTCAACAAGGCCCGCGAACGCGCGCACCTGTTGCTCGGGCTCGTGGTCGCGGTCTCGAACCTCGACGAGGTCGTGGCGATGATCCGCTCGGCCCGCAACCCGGCCGAGGCCCGCAGCCGTCTGCTCGCCAAGGAATGGCCGATCGGCGACATCGCGCAATATATCCGGCTGGTCGAGGCGATCGAGCCCAATGCCGATGAAAGCGGCGGCACCTACAAGCTGTCCGAGCGGCAGGTGAAGGCGATCCTCGAACTGCGCCTCCACCGCCTGACCGCGCTGGGCCGCGACGAGATCGGCGACGAATTGAAGGAACTGGCGCTCTCGATCGAGGAATATCTCGCGATCCTCGCCGACCGCGTGAAGCTCTACGGCGTGATGCGAACCGAGCTTGAAGAGATCCGCGCCACCTACGCCACTCCGCGCCTGTCCGAGATCGCCCCGGCATGGGATGGCCTCGAGGACGAGGACCTGATCGAGCGCGAGGACATGGTCGTCACCGTCACCCACGGCGGCTACATCAAGCGCACGCCATTGGATGCCTTCCGCGCCCAGGCCCGCGGCGGCAAGGGCCGCTCGGGGATGGCGACCAAGGACGAGGACGCGGTGGTCGAACTGTTCGTCACCTCGACCCACAACCCCGTGCTGTTCTTCACCAACACGGGCCGGGTCTACCGCATGAAGGTATGGAAGCTCCCCGAAGGCGGCCCCCAGACCAAGGGCCGCCCGATGGTCAACCTCCTGCCCCTGGGCGACGAGGAGCGCGTCACCAACGTGCTGCCCCTCCCCGAGGACGAGGCGACCTGGGCCAATCTCAACATCGTCTTCGCCACCGAGCAGGGCATGGTCCGCCGCAATTCGATGGACGCCTTCGCCAACATCCCGACTGCGGGCAAATACGCGATGGGCTTCGTCGAGGGCTCGGGTGACCGCCTGATCGGGGTGCAATTGCTGACCGAGAACCAGCAGATCTTCCTTGCGAGCGATGCGGGCAAGGCGATTCGCTTCTCGGCCACCGACGCGCGCGAGACCAAGAGCCGCACCGGCATCGGCGTGCGCGGCATGAGCCTCAAGAAGGGCGGCAAGGTCGTCTCAATGGCGGTGCTCGACCCGCTCACCGCCGACATGGAAACCCGCGAGGCCTATCTGCGCGCGGCGGCGTGGAAGAACAACGGGGCGGCGCCCACCCTGCCCGCTGAGCAGGTCGCTGCGATGGCCGAAGGCGAGGAGTTCATCCTCACCATCACCGCCAATGGCTATGGCAAGATTTCCTCGGCCTACGAATACCGCACCACTGCGCGCGGAGGACAAGGGATCACCAACATCGGCACCCCCGAGAGCAATCCGGAACGCAATGGCCCCGTCGTGGCGAGCTTCCCGGTCAAGCACGGCTCGCAGCTGATGCTGGTCACCGATCAGGCCAAGCTGATCCGCCTCGGGATCGACCTGCGGCACCTCACGCCGGGCGGGTTCGAGGAACACAAGGGCTTCTCGATCTCGGGTCGTGGCTCGTCGGGCGTGCGCATCTTCGATGTCGCCAAGGGCGAACACATCGTCGGCGCGGCGCTGATCGACGACACCACCGAGCCGGAAAATCCGGCCGAGGAAGCCATCGCCGCCGAAATGGCGAATGACGGCGAGCCACCCCTCACCTGACGGGCTGCTCTCCCCGCATGCACTGGATGATGCCGGTCGCGATCATGATCTGGCCCGCATAGTAGAGCGGCCAGATCAGGATCGTGTTGGCGGGCTCAAGGTCGAGCGGGCCCTGCCGCGCGAAGATCAGCCAGTCGCTGATCACGAACAGCACCGCCCCCGTCCCGACGCGGTAGCGCGGGTAGTGGCTCATCCACGCCGCGCTCGCCATCGCGCCGAGGAAGGCGGCGTAGACCGCGATCTGCCCCTCCCCGCTCAGCAGCCAGCTCGCCAGCGGGGTGCCGGCCAGCAGCGCCGCTCCAATCAGCTTCTGCACCGGCGAGGGGCGCTGGTGCAGGTTCCTGAGGTAGAGCCCCACCGCGACCACATGTGCCGCGGCGAAGAACCCGCCGCCGATCAGGAAATCGAGCTCGATCGCGACATCGCCGCACGCCGCCAGCGCGAGCGCGATCACCAGCAGGAACCCTTCTGCACGGTGCTTGCCGCGCGGGATGCGCAGCAGCGCATAGAGCGCCAGCAGCCCGACACTCGCGCCCTTCAGCGCAAGTCCCCAGGTGCCCTCGCCGACCGGATTGTCGCGCAGGAAATAGTAGGCGACCGAGGCAGCGATGCTCGCCAGCAGCCACGGCCTTTGCTCGATCAACGCACCCTTTGCCATGTCGTCCTTTGCCCCTGCCCGTCCCTTGGGACTTGCCGCGGGGCTATCACGCAATTACGCGGCTCACCATGACCCGACCCGCAGCTTTGCACGACGTTCACATCATCGGCGGTGGCCTCGCCGGGAGCGAGGCGGCGTGGCAGCTGGCGCAGGCAGGCGCGCGGGTGCGCCTGTCGGAGATGCGCGGGAGCGGCGAGATGACGCCCGCGCACCAGACCGATGGCCTCGCCGAGCTGGTGTGCTCCAACTCCTTCCGCTCCGACGACGACACCAAGAACGCGGTCGGGCTGCTCCATCACGAGATGCGGCAGCTGGATTCGCTGGTGATGCGCGCAGGGCACGCCGCGCGGGTGCCTGCAGGGAGCGCGATGGCGGTCGACCGCGACGTCTTTTCGGCCGAGGTCGAAAGGGCGCTCTCGCAGCACCCCAACGTCACCATCGTGCGCGAGCGGGTCGACGAACTGCCGCAAGCAGGCCTCACCATCGTCGCCACCGGGCCGCTGACGGCAGAGGCGCTCGCCGGCAGCATCGTGCGCGCGACCGGCTCCGAGCGGCTCGCCTTCTTCGATGCCATCGCGCCGATCGTCCACTTCGATTCGATCGACATGAGCAAGGTCTGGATCCAGTCCCGCTGGAACAAGCGGACCGAGGCCAGCAACGAGGGCGGCGACTACATCAACTGCCCGATGACGCAGGAGCAGTACCTCGCCTTCCACAGGGGGCTCATCGAGGGCGAGAAGACCGAATTCAAGCAGTGGGAGAAGGACACCCCCTATTTCGACGGCTGCATGCCGATCGAGGTGATGGCCGAACGCGGCGTCGACACGCTGCGCTTCGGACCAATGAAAGGCGTCGGGCTCGACAACCCCTTCGATGTGACCCCCGAATTCCCGCAGGGGCGCTGGCCCTATGCGGTGGTGCAGCTGCGGCAGGACAACAAGCTCGGCACGCTGTGGAACATGGTCGGGTTCCAGACCAAGCTCAAATACGCCGCGCAGGTGGAACTGTTCCGCACCATCCCGGGGCTGGAAAACGCCGAGTTCGCACGGCTGGGCGGCCTGCACCGAAACACCTTCCTCAATTCGCCGCAAGTGCTCGACCGCCAGCTGCGGCTCAAGGCCGCGCCGCATATCCGCTTTGCCGGGCAGGTGACGGGCTGCGAGGGCTATGTCGAGAGCGCCGCCATCGGCCTCGTTGCGGGCCTGATGACGGCGGCCGAGCTGGCCGGGCGGGCCTGGCAGCCGCTCCCCGCAACCACCGCATTGGGCGCGCTCCTCGGCCACATCACCGGCGATGCCGAGGCCGAGACCTTTCAGCCCATGAACGTCAATTTCGGCCTGTTCCCGCCCTTGCACGAGGTCGGCAAGAAGGTTCGCAAGGAGGCCTACACCGCCCGCGCCAAGGAAGACCTCGCGCGCTGGATCGCCGGAACCCGCGAGGCCGTGACCGCCTGACCCGTCAGCACTTGCAGGCGGGCTTTTTCTTCGGGGCGGGCCTTGGCGCGGTCGCGGCAAATTCGCGCGGGGTGAGCCTGCCGTCACCGTCCCGGTCGGCCCCGGCGAACCGGTCGACCGTGGTCACGGCCCATTCCTCGAAAGTGAGCAGGTTGTTGCCATCCTTGTCGAGCGTCCGGAAGCCGTCGGTGCGGGTCGAGAGCATCTCGTCGCGGGTGATCACCCGGTCGCGGTTGCGATCATAGCGGAAGAAGCGCTGCTCCTCCTTGCCGAGCTCGCTCAGCTCGGGCGGCGCGGGGCCCTTCTGGCTGCCGGGATCGGCGGTGGGGAGCTGCATCGGATCGGGCTTGGCCGGGGTGACGGCGGGCGGCGGGGCGCCGCGCTCGATTTCGGCGCGGCCTTGCCACCAGAACACGCCCACGCCGGCAAGAGCCAAGCCTCCCAGCACTCCCAGCACCGCTTGTCGCAAGGGTCTGCCCCCCTCTTGAAACCATCAGCCCTCGCGTAAATACACATAATCAGGCGCGAAAGATAGCGGCGCGCAACGCGGCGAGCGAGGCGCCGCGCCCCTCCATCAGCGGCCGCCCACCGCGGGCGAGGGCGCGCACGGCGAGCGCCTCGAGCACCGCCAGTCCGGCGAGCGGGCGCGGGATTCGCCCCGCCGGTGCTGCAACCGCCCGCCCGGTCTCGGCCAGAACCGCGGCTTCCGCCGGATCCGAGACCCCGGCTGCCGCATCGGCGAGCGCCCAGCGCCGACCGGCCGCCGCAAGCCGCACCGCGCGCGCGCCCTCGGCAGGCATACCGGCAAGCCCGGCAAAGAAGGCGCCGCGCCCTTCCCCGAATGCCTCCGCCTCGGCGGGCCCGAGGCTTTCGGCGGTAACCAGAACCTCCCAGCCATCAACCATCTGCACCAGAGAGGCTTCGCGCCCGTGCCAGAGCCGACCGATCCCATCGAGCACCGCATCCCCGCGCGGGCGCCCGGCCACCGGCTTGCCGAGCGCCTCGCGCCACCATGCGAGGCGCATCTGCCCGAGCACCGGCTCCTGTGTGCGCCCGACGATCCGCGCCAGTCTCCGATCAAGCTGAAGAGCTATGCTTAACGGCGCGCGAACCTTCGGCCCGCTCCAGGCCAGCGCCAGTTCGGCTTCGGGGGAAAGCGGATCGGGGGCCTCGGGCGTCACGCGGCGGCGCTTAGCCGTGCCATGGCCGGCCTGGCAAGCAAACTGTCCCTGCACGGGACGTTCGGGACGCGCGGCGCCCCCGGGGATAGGGAGAAGGTTCCGTTAACCATGCTCTTTGACATTCCGCTTACCCAACCGGGTTAAGGGCTCAGGATGCATCTGGAATGCCCGCGTGATTTTCATGCGGGCGACAGGGAAGGGCACCAACGCGATGGGGCGAGAAATGCAGGCCAGAACGTCGTTCTTGCACAATCTGCTGCACGACAAGACCGCCAACACGCTCGCGATTGCCGCAGCGTCGCTGATCCCGATGATGGCGATGGTCGGCGGCGGCATCGATGCGAGCCGCTACTACATGGCCTCCGCGCGCATGCAGGCCGCCTGCGACGCGGGCGCGCTGGCGGCGCGGCGAGCGATGGCGACCACGGTGTTGACCACCGAAGCGCGCACGCAGGGCCTCAACTTCTTCGATCAGAACTTCAATGACGGAATGTTCGGGGTCACCAACCGAACCCGCAATTACGCCGCAGACGCCCAAGGCAAGGTAACCGGAACCGCGAGCGGCACCCTGCCCTCGACCATTATGGCCGCCTTCGGCTACACCCAGTTCCCGCTCTCGGTCAGCTGCACCGCGGAAGTGAACATCTCGAACACCGACATCATGTTCGTGCTCGACGTAACCGGGTCGATGGCCGATTGCCCCGACGGCAGCAATTGCAATTCGGGCAGCGGATCGAAGATCGTCGCGCTGCGCTCGGCGGTGATGAGCTTCTACGATACGGTGGAAAGCGCCACCTCGACGACGGCCCAGGTGCGTTACGGGATGGTGCCCTATTCGCAGCAGGTCAACGTGGGCTTCTCGATTCCGCGCGCCCACATGGCGAACAACCACACCTACCAGTCGCGCGTCGCGCGTTTCAATCAGGCGGCCTACCCCAACAACAACGAAGGCGACGAGGTCGTCTATTCGGACAAGGTCGAATGGCTGCCGCGATCGACCAATAACTTCGGCTCCTCCACCACTGACCGCTACCGTTTCAGGACGGAGGGAACTAAGGGCACGAATGCACGCAATGCCTGCACGAACTACCCTGGCACCTACACGACGACCATCAACAATGCGGAGGAAACCTGGGAGGTCATTGGCCCGACCGAATTCGTTCTCGACCAGTGGCCGGACGGCGAAGAGGATAATCGTGCCGGCTGCCGCGCGCGGGTGCGCAAGACGCGGGAGCTGAACCAGATTGACGTCACCCCGCAGTTCCGCGACTGGGTCTATTGCCCGGTCACCACCGGAACCGCGAACCCGTGCGGCGTTTCCAACCCCGCGCGCAGCCCGGCCGGCTGGGAAACGGTCAACTTCTCGAGCATCTATACCAACAACACGATCAACCTGCCGATCGGCGCCGAGGGCGCGATGACCGGCGTGAGCTGGACCGGATGCATCGAGGAACCGACCACCGTCCTGACCGACACCTACGACCCGATCCCCGCCGGCGCGCATGACATCAACATCAACCTCGTGCCTACCACCGAGGAGCAGCGCTGGAAGCCGGCGCTGATCAACGCGGTGTGGAAGCGCGAGGATTCGAACGGCAACAACCTTGACTGGTTCTACCAGACCGGTGACGAATCCCGCCCCGGCTTCACCTGCCCGCGCGCCGCCCGCAAGCTGGCGGACATCACGCGCAACGACCTCCAGGCCTATGTCGACGCCCTGACGCCGAGCGGGAACACCTATCACGACATCGGCATGCTGTGGGGTTCGCGCTTCATCTCGCCGCGCGGGATTTTCGCTTCCGAGAACACCTCCGCCCCCAACGGCGATCCGATCTCGCGCCACATCGTGTTCATGACCGACGGTGCGCAGGTCAACAACGTCGAGAACTACTCGACCCACGGGATCGAGTGGTGGGATCGCCGGATCAGCGGCGACGGCAACAGCGGACGCGAGTTCAATCGCCGCCGCCAACGCATGCTGGCGATCTGCCGCGCGGCGCAGCAGGAAAACATCACGGTCTGGGTCGTCGCCTTCGGCACCACGCTGACCGCCGACCTGACCAACTGCGCCTCGCCCGGACGCGCCTTCCAGGCCGCCGACAACGCCACGCTCACCGCGCGCTTCCGCGAAATCGCCCAGAAGATCGCGGCGCTGAGGCTCACGCAATGATCCGGCGGCGGCTCTTCATCGCCCATGCGGTCCTGCGGCAACTGCGCCGGAACCGCGAAGGTGTCACGCTGGTCGAGTTCGCGATCGTCGGCCCGGTCCTGATCCTGATGCTGATGGGCCTGTTCGACATCGCGCACACGCAATACACGAGCGCCGTGCTCCACGGCGCGATGCAGAAGGCTGCGCGCGACTATACGCTGGAATCGGCCGCGGTCTCGGCGAATACGATCGATACCCGCGTGCAGGACCAGATCCGTACGGTGATGCCCAACGGCGCGACGATCACCTTCACCAGGTCGGCCTTCGACGACTTCAAGGACGTGAACGAGCCCGAGCCCTACACCGACATGGACAATAACGGGCGCTGCAACAATGGCGAGCCCTACGAGGATGCGAACAACAACTCGATCTGGGATGTCTATCGCGGTCAGAGCGGGATCGGGACGGCGCGCGACGTCATGCTCTTCACCACCAATGTCAGCTATCCGCGGCTGTTCCCGATGTACGGGTTGATCGGTCTGCCCGCCAATGTCACCCTGTCTGCCTCGACGGTGCTGCGGCGTCAGCCTTTCGATCAGGGCAGCAACATCAACCCGACCGTGAGGAACTGCACATGAACCGCTCGTTGCGCCCGGTCCTGCGGCGGCTGAGGCAGGATGTCTCGGGCCTCGCGATGGTCGAGTTCGCCTTTGCGGCACCGCTGGTGCTGGGCATGGGCATGCTCGGGACGGACACCGCCCTCCTCGTGATCACCCACCTCCAGGTCAGCCAGGTCGCGATGCAGGTGGCCGACAATGCCTCGCGCGTGGGTGACGAGGACTCGCTGGTGGCCCGGCGGGTCTACGAGCGGGACATCGTGGACACTCTGCTCGGCGCCGAGAAGCTGGGCGAGAACATCGCGATCTACCAGCAGGGCCGGGTCATCATCTCCAGCCTCCAGCAGAACGCGCAAGGCGGGCAATGGATTGCCTGGCAGCGTTGCCGCGGGGCGAAGGTCTACAACTCGTCCTTCGGGTTGCAGGGCGAGGGCGCGACCGGCACCAGCTTCCCGGGCATGGGCGTGCCGGGGCGCTACATCACCGCATCGCCCGGCACGGCGGTGATGTTTGTCGAGGTCGCCTACAACTTCCGCTCGATTACCCCGATGAACCTCTTCGACAACCAGCAGATCGTCTACACGGCCGCCTTCAACGTGCGCGACAACCGCGATCTGACGCAGCTCTACACCGGCGGCCCGGTGGCGCGTTGCACCACCTATTCGGCGAACCGCCCGACCTGAAACGGCAGGGCGGTCGCCGATAGCGCGGCCTAGAGCCTGCCTAGTCCCGGTAGCACACCTTGCGCGCGCCCTCGGCGATGCGCGCGGCATCGATCAGCGCGAGCTTCTCGAGGTTGGCCGCATAGGGCAGCGGCACGTCCTCGTTGCACACGCGCAGCACCGGGGCGTCGAGGTGGTCGAAGCCCTCCTCCATGCAGATCGTCACGATCTCGGATGCGATCGAGCAGGTCGGCCAGCCTTCCTCGGCCACGATCAACCGGTTGGTCTTGGCGAGGCTCTTCAGCACGGTGTCCTTGTCGAGCGGGCGCAGGGTGCGCAGGTCGATGACCTCGGCGTCGATCCCCTCGCCCGCCAGCGTGTTCGCCGCTTCGAGGGCAAGGCCGACGCCGATCGAATAGCTGACGATGGTCACGTCCTTGCCTTCGCGCACCACGCGGGCCTTGCCGATGGGCAGGACATAGTCGTCCATCGCGGGCACATCGAAGCTGCGGCCATAGACCAGCTCGTTCTCGAGGAACACGACCGGGTCCTCGGAACGGATCGCGGCCTTCATCAGCCCCTTGGCATCGGCCGCATCATAGGGCGCAATGACGATCAGGCCCGGGACGCTCGCATACCACGGACCGTAGTTCTGCGAGTGCTGCGCGCCCACGCGTGAGGCCGCGCCGTTGGGACCGCGGAAAACGATCGGGCAGCGCATCTGCCCGCCCGACATGTAATTGGTCTTCGCGGCCGAGTTGATGATGTGGTCGATCGCCTGCATCGCGAAGTTGAAGGTCATGAACTCCACGATGGGCCTGAGGCCGCCCATCGCCGCGCCAGTGCCGATCCCGGCAAAGCCGTATTCGGTGATCGGCGTGTCGATCACGCGCTTCGGCCCGAACTCGGCGAGCAGGCCTTGCGTGACCTTGTAGGCGCCCTGGTATTCGGCGACTTCCTCGCCCATCACGAAGACGCGCGGGTCGGCACGCATTTCCTCGGCCATGGCGTCGCGCAGCGCCTCGCGCACCGTGGTGCTGACAAGCGCGGTGCCGGCGGGGATGGCGGGATCGGCAGCGGGTGCGGCGGCTGCGGGCTTTTCCGCCTTGGGGGCCGGGGCAGGCGCGGGCGTCGGCGCAGGTGCAGGCTCAGCGGCGGGCGCAGGCGCAGGCGAAGCCGCCTCCCCTTCCCCCTTGATCAGCGCGATCACCGCGCCGACCGCGACATCCTCGGTTCCGGCGGGCACGAGGATCTTCTCGAGCACGCCTTCATCGATGGCCTCGAACTCCATCGTCGCCTTGTCGGTCTCGATCTCGGCGATGATGTCGCCGGGCTCGATCCGGTCGCCCTCTTGCTTCAGCCACTTGGCGAGCGTGCCCTGCTCCATCGTCGGCGAGAGGGCCGGCATCTTCAGTTCGATCCCCATGGCTCAATACTCCTCCACGAGAACATCGGTGTAGAGTTCGCCCGCTGCGGGTTCGGGCGAGGTTTCGGCGAAATCGGCCGCTTCGGCCACCTCGGCGCGGATCGCCTTGTCGATCGCCTTCAGCTCGTCCTCGGTCTTGCCGGCTTCGATCAGAGCCTTCTTCAGCCCCTCGATCGGATCGTGGTGATCGCGCTGTTCCTGCACTTCCTCGCGGGTGCGGTACTTGGCCGGGTCGGACATCGAGTGGCCGCGGTAGCGATAGGTGTTGCACTCCATCAGCACCGGACCCTTGCCCGCGCGGACATGGGCAAAAGCTACTTCGGCCGCGGCGCGCACTTCGAGCACATCCATGCCGTTCACTTCCATCCCCGGAATGCGGAACGCGGTGCCGCGGCGGTAGAAGCGGGTTTCGGCCGAGGAACGCTTGGTCGCAGTGCCCATCGCGTACTGGTTGTCCTCGACCACGAAGACGATCGGGAGGTTCCAGAGCGCGGCCATGTTGAAGGTCTCGTAGACCTGGCCCTGGTTGGCCGCGCCGTCGCCGAAATAGGCAAGGCACAGGCCGCCGTCATTGTTGTACTGGTGCGCCAGCGCAAGCCCCCCGCCCAGCGCGACTTGCGCGCCGACGATGCCGTGGCCGCCGTAGAACTTATGCTCGGTCGAGAACATGTGCATGGACCCGCCCTTGCCGCGCGAAATGCCGGATTCGCGACCCGTCAGTTCGGCCATGATCACCTTGGGATCGATCCCGTAGGCGAGCATGTGGCCATGGTCGCGGTAGCCGGTGATCACGGAGTCGCGGTCATTGTCGAGCGCCGACTGCAAGCCGATCGCGACCGCTTCCTGGCCGATGTAGAGATGGCAGAA
>OFDN01000465.1_pt1 | contig 33594 bp, 32 predicted proteins | sample 1520971 | NCBI WGS metagenome assembly OFDN01 (sample SAMEA94257418, study PRJEB24077) | hot springs metagenome | biome: Aquatic biome; feature: Geographical feature; material: Water | place: India | collected 2012-06-12 | depth 5 m | reverse complement strand
GTCGCCGGCCCGGATACGCGCCATCAACGCCTCGTCCGGCTCCTCCTCCGGGGCGACGCTCATGACGGGGCGGATGACCGGCGCCGGGGGGACGGCGCGCGCAGAGGGCGGCCGGGCGACGTCGCCGGAACGGTCTTCACGCAAGAATTCGGCCGTGCGCATGATCCCCTGATCTCCCGATCACGGATGCATGCGGCCCTTTGGCCGGCGCCCCGGTTGATGTCGGAACCATGCCGCGTTCTGCGGCGATGGACTGCCACGCCTTCGCCATGACGGCGAGCTGACGGATGACCGCGTCGGTCGCGGCGACCGGATCGCGCCTTGCGGTCATCGTCCCGGCCTGACGGATCAGGCTTCGGTAGAAGCCCCGCAGCGTCGCCGCCACATCCTTACCTTTGTCCATATCGAGGATCGAATCAAGCCCCGAAAGGATCAGGATCGACCGCTCCACATGCTTGAAATGCATATCGAAACGGCGTTCGCGCGCGGCCTCGCGGGCGAGGTGCAGGTGGGTCAGCGCCTTCTCGTAGAGCCGCACCACCGCGACCAGCGGCGGCACCGCGCTGTCGGCGATGGCGTAGGCCGCGAGGGCCTTGTTGACATACGGGTTGCGCATGGGGCTGGTCCTTCCTGCGGGTGGGTGGGGGGCCGACGGCGCCAAGCGCGTCAGTCGTCGTCCTCGGAATAGGTGAGCTGCTGGAGCAGCAGGTTCGCGGTCTCCGCCGCCGCCTCGAGCCGGGCGTAGTAGGCGGTCAGCCGCGTCCGGTAGGACTCGGCGTTGTCCTTGATGGTGTCGGACCGGGTGGTCAGCTGGGTGTTTTCGGTCTCCAGCTTGTTGACCATGGCCTGGATGTCGCCCTCATACTCGTCTGCCACCGCCTCGACGGTGCTGTACAGCTTGTCGGCCAAACCCTGCGAGAAGCTGACATCGACGCTGCCGCTGCTGCCCGACCACACCAGCACCAACCCTTCGTAGGCCGTGCCTTCCTTGCCGACCAGCCGCTTGCCGCTGACCGTGAACAGGGAATCGTCGCCATCGATTGAGGCGGCGGTGACGCTGCCGTCCTCCACCGTGATGTCCAGGGTGAAGGAGGTGGCGGTCACGCTGTCGCCGTAGCGCAGCAGGCTGAGCTGGCTGGACGAGCTCTCCATATTGAGGCCGAGCAGCTCGCGCACCCCGTCGATGTCGTCGATCAGGATGCTGTTCAGCGTGTCCTCGTCGAGTTCGAGCTTGTTGGAGCTGTCGAAGGTCAGGCCGAGATCGGCGAGCGAGAGAAGGTCGCCGTCCGAGGTGGTGACGCTGGTGTTCAGCGCGTTGTAGACCGCCTGGTTCACCTGTCGCAGCAGGCTGTCGGAGAACAGCGTGGCGTCCTCCGACGCGGTGCCGTCGCTGCCGGTCGTCTGCTGCTGCAGGGCGAAGTCGCGGTAGGCGTTGTAGGCGTCCACGAAGTCGGTGATGGCGGTCTTGATCGAGGACAGGTCGGTGCCGACTTCCACGGAGATCGTGTCACCCTCCGACGCGGAGTACAGATCGATCGTCAAGCCGTCGATGGCGTCGTCGATGCTGTTGGTGTCGCGCGTGATGGTGACGCCGTCCACCACGATGATGGCGTCCTGGGCGGCGACGAGCTCGTTGGCGACGGCGCCGTCGTCATCGACGAGGCCCAGCCCGGCGAGCACCCCGCCCTCGCCGTCGGTCAGCGCGATTTCCTGCCCCGTTTCATTGCCGGTCAGGATGAGCTGGTAGGAGCCGTCATCGACCTTGACGATGCTGGCCGTGACACCGCTGGTCGCCTTCTGGGCGTTGATGGAGTCGCGGATCTCCTCCAGTGTGTCGTCGGCCGCCACTTCGACGGTGACGGCGCTGCCGTCACCCAGACCGATGCTGAAGCTGCCCTCCAGGCCCATCGCGTCGGTGCGGCTCGACGCGCTGTCCGAGCCGATCTTGTGCTTGGTCGCGATCTGCTGCACCTCGATCAGATAGGTGCCCTCCTCCGCGTCATCGTCGGCGGTGACCGACAGCACGTCGTCGTCCGACACATAGGCGGTGCGCTGCGAGAACAGGTTCTCCGAGGCGCCGGTGGAGGCCGTGCGGTTGCGCAGCCCGTCGATCGCGTCGTTCATCGCCAGCAGCAGATCCTGTAGATCGCTGTAGGCGGAGATCGTCGCCTCGTTGTCGGTGATCGTGGCGTCGATGCGGTCGGCGCGCGTCAGCCGCTGGGCGACCTTCGCCTCGATCAGGGCCGAGTAGTCGATGCCGGTGCCGGAATCGCTCGCCTGGAGCGTGGTGTAGCCGGTGGTGGCCGACGTCGACGTGGTGGAGCTGACCGAGGTCGTCATGGCGGCGGTGTCCGGATGGAGGGGGTGGCCGGGTCATGCGGCCCGGCCCGCCGGCCCCGCGCCGGGGCCGGCGGTGCTGGAGTCAGCGCAGCAGCGACAGCAGGTTCTCGGGCATCGAGTTGGCCTGCGACATCACGGCGATGGCCGCCTGGGTCAGCACCTTGGTCGAGGCCAGCTCTGCCTGCTCGGCGGCGACGTCCACGTCCATGATCGCGGACTGCGCCGCTTCCGTCGTCTCGATGGAGGTCGCCAGCATGTCACCGCGGAATTCGAAGCGCGAGATGAGGGCGCCCACGTCGGCCCGTGCGCTCGACAGCGACTCCACGGCGGTGTCCAGCGCCGTCAGGGCCGCCGCCGCGGTGGCGGAGGTGCCCACGTCCAGCGCGTTCACGCCGAGCCCGGTGGAGCTGACGTCGGAAATCGCCACGTTGATGACGTCGGTGGATTCGGTGCCGACACGGAAGTCGATGCCGGCGGCCCAGTTGCCGGTCCCGTCCATCAGCGGGTCGTCGTTGAAGCGGGTGCCGGACGCGATGCCGTCGATCTCCTCGATGAGCTGCTGGAACTCGGCGTCGAGATAATCGCGCTCGGTGTCGGTGACCGAACCGGACTGTGCCTGGGTGGCCAGCGACCGCATGCGCTGCACGATGTCGGAGATGGTCGACATGCCGCCGTCGGCCGCCTGGAGGATCGACGAGCCGTGCGAGGCGTTGGTGGCCGCCTGCTTCAGCACGGTGATGTCCGACGTCAGCGAGGTGCCGACCGCGAGGCCGGCGGCGTCGTCCGACGCCTTGGTGATGCGCGAGCCGCTGGCGATCTTCGACACCGAGGAGGACTGGTTCTCGGAGTTGATGTTCAGGTACCGCAGCGCGGAGTTGGACGCGGTGTTGGTGGAGATGACAGGCATGGCGGAGTCTCCCGGGTTGGAGCGCGGTCGGGGGCGGGCGGCCCCCTGCTTACGGTTCCACGGGCGGGGCGGCGAAAACTGGCGCGGAATCTTTGCGCACCCTGTCCGCCCCCGCGCGTTTCACAGAAGGTCGGACAGGTTGTTCTTCTGCAGGATGTTCATCAGGCTCATGGTCGCCTCAAGCGACGCCTCCAGCGTCGACAACCGGGCCGACGCCTCGGCCAGATCGATGCTGCGGAGGTCGTCCACCTGGGTCTCCAGCACGAGCTGGAGATCGAGATGGCGGTCGATGGTGCGCTCCAGCGTGCCGGACGCCACGCCCAGCTTGGATTGCACCACGGCGATGCCGTCGGCGGCGGCGGAGGCCAGGTCGTCGGCCTCGGACAACGCGTCGGTGTCGAGCGGATCGACCGTCATGTTGGAGAGGATGTTGAAGGCGCGCAGCGCCTGCTCGAAGGCGGGATCGTTGGCGGTGATCCCGTACTCGATGACCACCTCGTCGGAGGCCTGGAAATAGGCCACGCCGTCGTCGCCCTCGTAGTAGCTGGTGTCGGCGCTGCTCGGCACCGACGTGATCGGCACGTAGGTGGCGCTGTCCAGGGTGACCGGCTGTGTCTGGGTCTTGGCGCCGGCGAACAGGTAGCGGCCTTCCAGCTGCGTGTTCATCAGGTCGGCGAACTCCTGCATGAGGCCGGAGATCTCCTCCTGCACACCCTCGGCGGCGGTGGCGGCGCTGCCCTGCAGGCTGGCGGTCAGCGACTGCAGGCGGCCGATCAGATCCGACATGCCGCCGACGGCGTCGTACATGGTCTGGATGCGGCCGTTCACGACTTCGCCCTCGTCCACGTAGCGTTCCGAACGGCGGTACTGGCTTTCCAGATTGACCAGCCGCCCGCTGTCGTCGGCGATGCCCTTGTAGTCGGTGGATTTCAGCCCGGTGGCGGCCTCGATCTGGGCGGCGGCGACCTTGGACTGCGTCCGCATCATGTACTGGACGAGCTGGTTCTGGTGGGAATAGGTGGCGACCCGTTCCATGGCGGCGTTTCCTACTGGACCATGTCCAAGGCGGTGTCGAACATCTCCCGCACCACCTTGAAGACCGCCGCGGCGGCCTCGTAGGCGGTCTGGAGCTGCGAGATGGCGGCGGTCTCCTCGTCCACATTCACGCCCGACTGCGAGGCGAAGGAGGACGCGAGGCTTTCCGTGTAGAGTTCCTGGTCGTCGTACGCGCTGGCGGCCTTGTCGGCAGCGGTGGCCGCGGCCTGAACGACCGCCCCGGCGTAGCCCGACAGGGTGGTGCTGCGGGCCGACAGGCTGCCGGCCGCGTCGAAGGAGACCGTGTCGGTGAAGGCGGCCTTCAGCGCCTGCGCGGTGGTGCCGTCGCCCGACGCCACCGCGCTGTCGCCGGCCGCCAGGCCAGCCGTGGTGGAGAGTGCCGCCGTGGGCAACCGGCTGCTGTCGGCGGCGAGCGTCGAGGAGACCTTGATGTCGCTGGCCCCGGTGCCGGTCAGCAGGTCGTTCAGCCCGAAGGCGGCGGAAAAGGTGTCGCCATCCGTGCCGACCGAGTCGTCGTCCCCGCCCAGCGCCACTCCGTAGTCGGAATTGTCCGCCTGGATCGTCAGCGTGCCGTCGGCCGAGACCGAGGCGGACAGGTTGGACATGCCGTCGATGGCGGCGACCACCTCGTCCACGGTGCTGTAGGCGCTGAGGTCGAGGTCCAGCACCTCCACCGCGGTGCCATCGGAATCGGTGACGGCGATCCGCAGGGTGCCGCTGCCGGAGAAGGCGTCGCTGCCCGACACCGTCGTGGTGCCCGTCAGCGCGTTGGGCGGCGGTGCCGCGGTGCCGTTGTTGGCGATGCCGTTGAGCTGGTCCATCAGCGTGGTCGCCAGCTCGTCCAGTGCTGCCTGCTGCGCCGGCAGGTCGGTGTCGCGCAGTTGGATCAAGCCGCCCAGCGTGCCGGACTTGACGGAGCCGGTGATGTCCTTGCCGTCCAGCATGATGCCCTGGAAGCCGCCGGACTCGTAGCTGGTGGACGCGCTGACCGACGCGGCGGGGGTGTAGGACAGGGTGTGCACGCTGCTGTCGACCAGCGCCTGACCGGAGGAGGTCGACACCCGGACCTTGCCGTTGCTGTCGGTCTGATAGGTGATCGGGATGTCCTCGGACAGGCTCTTCAGCGCCTCGGCCCGCTGGTCCTTCAGATCGGTGGTGTCCTGCCCGAGCCCCTTGGCCTTGGCGATGCGGTCGTTCAGGTCGTCGATGGTGGTCAGCGTCGCGTTGATGCGGTCCACCGTGGTGGCGATGTCCTCGTCCGCCTGGTCGCGCAGATCCTGCACCGTGGACGAGGCGGTGCGCAGTTCGGACGCCACCGTCTCCAGGTTGCTCACGACCGCCGACTTGGCGCTTTCGCTTTCCGGCGAGGTGGCGAGCGTCGAGGTCACGTCGGAGAGATCGTCGATGGCCGCCGCCAGCGTTCCGTCGGAATCGGTGGTGCCGAGCGACGACTGGAGCTGGTCGAGATAGCTGTTGCGCACATCGGCGTAGCCGAGATCGGACTGGGCGCCGATGATCGTCTTCAGCAGCGCGTTGTTGACCGCGCTGCTGATCGACGCGGTCTGGACGGCGGTGCTGCCAACCGCGGTGTCGTAGGTGGTGACGTTCGCCGTCTTGCGCGTGTAGCCGGCCGTGTCGGCGTTCGCCACGTTGGACGACGCCACGGCCATGCCGACCTCCGAGGAGCGCAGCGCGGATTGGGCGATGCTGCCGGCGATCCTGAGCGACATGGCGGTTCTCCCGGGACGGGGTCAGACGGTGACAGCCACGCAATGGCGGACGATCTGCTCGGGCCGCCGCACGCCCTGGCGGGCGTTGGCGGTGTAGACGGAGGCTGGGCGGCTGTGCGCGGCGCGCAGGGCGGTACCGATGGCGGCCTGCCGCGCGGCCCCTGCCCTCGCCTTCGCCTTCAGCGCGCGCACGCCGTCGTCCAGCGGCGGCAGGGCGGCCTGCGCCAGGGCGCGCAGCCGGGCGCGGGTGTCGGGGTGGACGCGCTTGCTGCACATCATCGCCAGCGCCTCGATCAGCATACCCTTGCGTGCCGCCAGCAGCGTCTGCATGGCACCGGTGGCGAGTGCGGCGTCCCGGTTCCGTCCTTCCTGCGCGGCCGTCACGGCGCGCTGGAGGTGGGACGTGAGCTCGGCGACGAAGCCGTCGATGGTCTGCACCGGATCGACGCGGACGGTGGCGACGACGGGGGCCGGCGGGAGCGGGCGGGTGGGGATCGCCAGGGCCGAGAGGGTGGCCGCGGGCGGAGCCGGGCGGGCGGGTGCCGGGGGGGATTGGCGCTTCTGCATGGTCGGATCCTCGTGGCGGGGCCGTGCCGCCTTGTCCTTCACACGGATGGAAAGGCGTTTCCTGGCGCGTTATCGGCGCAGAAGCCCGATGCGGCGGTAGGCGCTGGCGGCGGCGTGGGCGGCGCTGGTGCCGCGGATGGCGGTGCGCAGCGCCGCCTGCGCCGCACGGATGCGGCGGCGCAGATCCAGCAGATCGTCGGCGAGCGCCAGACGCTGGCCCGGCGTCATCGGGCGGGCCAGCGCCGCGCGCACACGGCGGGCGACATGGTCGAGTTCCTGCAGCAGCCGCTCCTCGGCTGCGAAGTGGGCGGCCACGAATGGATCGGGAGCCATGGCCGCCTCACCGCTTCATGCTGATCAGGGTGGTCAGCATCTCGTCGGCGGTGGTCACCACCTTGGACGCGGCGGTGTAGGCCTGCTGGGCGATGATCATGCGGCTGAACTCGTCGGTCATCTCGACGGTCGAGCTTTCCAGTGCGCTCGATTTGACCTCGCCGGCCGACCCGTCGCCGGCGGTGTGGAGCTGGTACTGCCCCGACGCCGCCGTCTGGGTGAAGACGCTGCCGGTCTCGCTGTCCAGCCCGTCGGGGTTGGCGAAGGTGACGATGGGGATTTGGTAGACCGCCCGCGTCTCGCCGTTGTCGAAGGTGGCGCTGACGATGCCGTTCTCGTCGATGGTGGTGCCGGTCAGGGTGCCAGGCTCGTAGCCGTCCTGGTCGAAGGCGAAGTCGCCGATCTCCGGCTCGTCCTCGCCCGACGCGTACTGCGTCAGCCCGTCGGTGCCGTCGGCGGTGCCGAGATCCAGGCTGATGGTGCTGTCGCCGGCTCCGGTGGTCCAGTCGGCGATGGAGAAGGAGCTGGCCGAGCTGCTGGCGAGCGAGCCGTCTTCGTTGAAGGCGATGGTGACGGGAAAGCCGGAGATGGTGCCAGTCGTGGTGCCGGAATCCGACGACAGGGTGGGATCGGCGGCGTCCAGCTCCCACGCGTTGTCGCCGGTCTTCGTCCAGGTCAACGCGATGGAATGGCTGTTGCCGAGCGCGTCGAACACCTCAACGTCCGAGGTGAACGTATCGCCGGTGGCCGCATCCGACGGCAGGTTCGCGTCGAGTTCCAGCGAGCTGGTGGCCTTGGGCGTGCCCTTCACCGTGGTGGTGTTGATGGCCTCCAGGCTGTCGATGGAGTTCCGGTTGTTGGCGGCAATCGACCCGGTGCTGTCCAGCGACCAGCCATACAGGTAGTTGCCTTCGGAATTCACCAGATTGCCGTCCGAATCCGTCGAGAAGGATCCGTTGCGCGTGTAGACGATGTCACCGTCGCTGCTGTCGTCCGACACGGCGAAGAAGCCGCTGCCGTTGATCGCCAGGTTGGTGGTCGTCGTGCTCGACTGGATTTCGCCCTGCGCGGCGATGTTGCGGTAGTTGTAGGCGATGACGCCGCCGACCTGCTCATCGACCGCGCTGGTCTGGTTGATGAAGGACTGGAAATTGGTCCCGGTGCTCTTGTAGCCGGTGGTGCTGGAGTTGGCGATGTTGCTGGAGATGGACGCCAGGGCCTTGCTTTGGGCCGTGAGTCCGCTCGTCGCGCTGTACAGCGCGCTGGTGATGCTCATCGAAGCACCTGTCGCAGGAATGGGAAGGGTTGGGCGGACCCGCTCAGGACACGGTCAGCACGTCATCGACCTCGATCGCGACGTCGCCGATGTTCAGCACGGTGCTGCCGCTGGAGTTGTCGACCGAGGTGACGGTCCCCTTGATGCGGGTGTCCACGCCGACCGAGGCCTTGGCGGAATCGGTCGCGGTGACCGTCAGGGTGTAGGCGCCGGAGCTGTAGCTGGTGCCGTTGCTGCCCGTGCCGTCCCAGCTGAAGCTGTGGGTGCCCTCGCCGGTCTCGCCGGTGGTCTTGTAGACGGTCTTGCCGTCCTCGTCGGTCACGGTCAGGGTGACGGAGGAGGCGTCGTCGTCCAGGTCGTACTCCCACGACGCGCTGCCGTCCTGGAGTGCCGTGGTGTCGCCGCTGGCCTCCACCGTGCGGCCGAGATAGCCGATGCCGGTGCTGCCGTACCCAAGGTCGGACACCGCCGAGACCAGATCATCCAGCTTGTCGCCGTTGGAGATCTGCTGCTCCAGCGAGGCGAGCTGGACGAGCTGGGAGGTGTACTCGCTGGCGTCGACCGGGTTGGTCGGATCCTGCACCTCGAGCTGCTTGAGCAGCAGCGTCAGGAAGGACTCGTAGTTCTCGACCAGCGACGCCGAGGCGCTCGAACTGGTGGAGGTCGTGGTGGTGGTGGTGGATGAACCGCTGACCGCGGAAATGGACATGACCGCCTCCGGCGTGTGACATCCGGTTCGCGGAATCCGATGATTCCGCGGTCTCCGGTGGGGAATGCTGGCGAGGAGGGGCCATCGTCGGCCCCGCTTCGTGTCTTCCCTATGCACGGGGGGAGCCGGGAAAGCTGGCGGGGATTTTTCTAAAAAGTTTTCTTTTCCCGTGTGGATCCCTCTGCCGGCCGTCCGCCACCGATCGTCCGGGCGGCGCCAATCAAAAGGAAAGCGATTGGAATATACGATCAACGAATACTTGCAATTGAATGCATACGCATGAAAAAGCACGCGGAGGCTTGTTCGCCTTACGAATTCTGATCAATCGAATGACGGTGGTTTGCTAAACTCTGCGGAACCGGATCACGCCGCGGCGCGTGGGTGGATCGCGGTTTTCTCGACAGCGGGCCACCGTGTCGGCTGCCCGGGACGTTCAGGAGGACCAATGGCTGTCCCGACTTTCCAGAACACGCAGATCACGGACTCCATCACCCAGGCGAACACCAAGGTGGTGAGCGAGGGGCCGGCCACCGCCAGCCTCGGGTCCGAGGCGTTGGCGTTGGCGTTGGCCCTGGCCAGACAGAATCCCCAGCCGCCCCAGATCCTGCCGACCGCCCAGCCAGCCGGGGTGGAGGGCCTTCTGTCCCTGTACAGGGTCGACACCGCCGCCAGCGGCAACGCGCTCGAGGCGATCCTGGCGGAGGCCGGGCGGCCCCCGAAATCCCCGACCGACCCCTGAGGCCGGAACCCCCCTCGCCTGCCGCACAACGCACCATCACCGGTGACGCCGTTGGGAGCGGCTGTGCTCCCGATGGCCGCCACCCCCGTCACGCAACGGTCAGCAGGATCTTCCCGAAATGGGCGTTCGCCCTCATGTGGGCGTGCGCCGCCGGGGCGTCGTCGAGGGTGAAGCGGCGGTCGATGGGCAGGGACAGGGCGCCGGACTGCACCGCGTCCCACAGCTCCTCGCGCACCCGCCGCACGATCGCCCGCACCTCGTCGACGGTGCGGGTGCGGAAGGTCACGCCGATGTAGTCGATGCGGCGGGCGGCGTGCCGGTCGAAGTCGAAGTCCGCGGTCGTCCCGCCGAGGCGCCCGACATTGACCATGCGCCCGCGCACCGCGGTGACCGTCATGGTCGGGTTGACCAGCGGTCCGGAGACCATGTCGACCACCAGATCGACCCCCTGCCCGCCGGTCGCCGCCAGCACCGCGTCGGTCCAGCCTTCCCGCCGCGCGTCCAGCGCCAGGGTGGCGCCGAAGCCGGCGAGACGGCGCCGCCGCTCCGTGTCGGAGGAGGTGCCGATGATCACCGCGGCACCCTTCAGCCGCGCGATTTGCAGGGCCATCAGCCCGACCGCCGAGCTGGCGCCCTGCACCAGCACCGCCTCCCCCGCCCGCAGGCGGCCGTTGGTCACCAGCGCGTCGTGCGCGGTCATCAGCGCCAGCGGCAGCACCGCGGCCTGGTCGACGTCGAGCCCGCCCAGCGGCAGCGTGCGCCCCATGTCGGCCACCGCATACTCCGCATAGCCGCCGCTGCCGGAGCACATCACCCGGTCGCCGGGGCGGACGCCGGTCACGGCGTCTCCGGTTTCCACCACCTCGCCGGCCCATTCCATGCCGACCGGCTTGCCGAGGGATGTCGGGTCGGCGACGCCGGCCCCGCGCGCGACGTCCAGGTCGGCCCGGTTCAACCCGGCGGCGGCGACGCGCACCAGCACCTGCCCCGGACCCGGCACCGGCCGCGGAACCTCCCGCACCGCCACGCCGTCCGGCGTGGAGACCCCCGCCTTCATCATCCCGGTCATTGCCGCTCCCTCCCCGTCGTCGTCAATTGGCGAACATGGTGCGCGGCAGCCAGAGGACGAGGTCCGGCCAGGCCACCAGCACCGTGATGATGAGGATGTGCGCGAGGAAATGCGGCAACGACCCGCGGAAAATCTCCTGCACCGGACGTCCGGAATAGCGCGCGACCACGAAGCAGTTCAGCCCGACCGGGGGCGTGATCATGCCGACCTCCGCCGTGACGATCTTGATGATTCCGAACCACAGGGGGTCGAAGCCCAGGCTCTTGATCAGCGGCAGCACGATGGGCACGGTCAGCACCAGGATGGCGATCTGGTCCATGAACATGCCGAGCACGATGTAGCCGCACAGGATCAGCGCCATGATCACCCAGCGCGAGACCTCCAGACCGCCGACGAAGGCGACGAGGTTGTGGGTCACCTGGGTGAGCGTGAAGAAATAGCCGAAGATGTGGGCGCCGAGCAGGATCATCACGATCATGCAGGTGCCGTGGGCCGAGCGGCGCAGCACGCGCAGCAGCGCCGGCCGCGTCACCTTCCCGTACCACGCGGCGATGGCGAGCGCCCCGGCGGCCCCCAGCGCGGAGGCCTCGGTCGGGGTGGCGAAGCCGGTGTAGATCACCCCGGTCACGGCGCCGAACAGCAGAACCATCGGTCCGACCACGCGGAGCCACGCGACCTTCTCCCGCCAGGGCACGGGACGCGCCGGTGGTGCGCGCGTGGGGTCGAGCAACACCAGCGTGTAGACGGTCGTCATGATGGTCAGCATCACCAGGATGCCGGGGATGACGCCGCCGATCAGCAGCGCGCCGATGTTCACCTCGGCCAGCAGGCCGTAGATCACCAGGGCGACGCTGGGCGGGATCAGCATCGCCAGCGTCCCGGAGATGGCCACCACGCCGCCGGCCATGGCTGGCTCGTAGCCCTGCCGCAGCATGGCCGGCAGGCTGGTCGCCGACAGGGTGGCCGCCGACGCGGTGCTGGTGCCGCAGATGGCGCCGAACCCCGCGCCGGCCAGCGCCGTCGCCATGGCGAGGCCGCCGCGCACCCGGCCCATCCAGGCGGCGGTGGCCTTGAACAGGTCGTCGGCCACGCCGCTGAGCAGCACCAGCTCCGCCATCAGCAGGAACATCGGCACCGTGATCAGCTCGTAGGCGCTCACCGTGGAGAGGGGTGCGGTCTGGAGGATGCCGGTCAGCATCGACATCCCGCCCACGAGATACAGCCCCAGCGCCCCGGCGGCGGCCATCGCGAAGCCGACGGGCGTGCCGATGGCGAGAAGCAGGAACAGCGTTCCAAGTCCGACGGCGACGATCATTCGAAGCCCATCCCTTCATGCCCCTGCGGGCGACCGAACCGGACGATCTCCCGCCCGGTCGCGAGGTTCAGCAGCCGCCCCACCAGCACCAGCGCGAGGCGGAGCGCCAGCAGCCCGCAGCCGAGCGGGACGAGCGCCTGCGCCGGCCAGGTCGGCCAGCCGATGGCCCCCGACAGCACGTCGCCGGAGACGAAGGCGTCGATGGTGCGCCGCATGCCGGCCTCGGCGATCAGGGTGAACACCAGCACCCCGACCGCCGCGGTGACCAGCTCGGTCGCGTCGATGGCCCTGGGGGGCAGCTTTTTCTGGAGGATATCGACGTTGACGTGCGCGCCGGCGGAGTAGGTCCCGGCGAGGGAGAAGAAGAACACGCCCGCGACGAGGTAGATGGAGATGAGGTCGTAGGCCCAGGACAGCGGGCTGTTGAACGCGTAACGCAGGATCGTGTCACAGAACACGACGGTCATGATCAGGAACATGGCGGCCGCGGCCAGCCAATCGAACACGGCTTCGAGCCGTCCCAGCAGTCTCGACAGCATGGGCATGGCGTCGCGGACTCCCCAAGCGAGCGGCAGGGCGCGCGGCCGTGATCACGGCGCGGCGGAGACAGGCCCGCGAGGTCCCGCGCGGGCCTGTCGATGGGGGGTGGATCAGCGCTGGACGGCGGCGCCGAACTCGGCGAGCGCCTGGCTGCCCTTCTTGCCGCGGCCGTCCAGGGTCTTGGCCCATTGCGCGGCGACATCCTGGAGCTTCTCGGTCACCCGCTTCTCGAAGGCGTCGGGCATCGCGGTGAACTGGATCCCGGCGTCCTTCAGCTTCTGCCGGATCTCGGCGTCCTGCCGTTCCACGGCCGCGCAGGCGCTGGCGTTGATCTCGTCGGCCACCTGCATCATCACCGTCTGCACGGATTCGGGCAGCTTCTTCCACGCCTTGTCGCCGATCGAATAGGCGACGATGAAGCTGCCGAAGCGGCCGTTGGCGGTGGAGTATTTCAGGAGCTTCTGGACGTCGTAGGCGATCACGCTGTCGAGCGGGAACAACACGCCGTCGAGCGTGCCGCGGGACAGCGCCTCGTAGGTCTCGGGTGCCGCCATGCGCACGGGCGTGGCGCCGATGGTCCGCAGGGTCAGGTCCTGCGCCCCGCCGGTCGAGCGCAGCTTCACGCCCTTCACATCCGGTTCGTCGAGCACCGGCGCCTTGATGGTCAGGATCTGGTACTGCGGCAGGGCGATCGCGAGCAGCAGGCGTATCCGGTTGGGCGCGTAATCCTCCTTGCCCACCACGCCGTTGCGGGCGACCTCCAGATAGGCCCGGGTGCCCTGGCAGCTCGTGGCGAAGGCGCCGGGGAGCATCGCGACCTCCGACGTCACCATCTTGTCGGACACGTAGGCCGGCGCGATGTAGCCGATGTCGGCCACCTCGTTCTGGGTCAGCGCCAGCATGTCGGCCGCCTTGCCGAGCTGCTGGCCGGGGTAGTGGTCGAAGGCCACCGCGTTGCCGGTGCGCTTCGTCACCTCGGCCATCCAGGGCTGGATGATGAGCTTCACGAGGTAATGGCCGCTGGGGAAGGAATCGGCGACCCGCAGCTTGATCGGCTCCGCCTGGGCGGTGGCGCACAGGGCTCCCATCGCGAGGCCGAGAACGGCCGCGCGCAACACAGTCTGCCTCATGGTTTCCTCCACTGGGGCGGCGGCGCCGCGCCCGTTTCACGTTGTTTGTTCGGCCTGCTTGCGCAGCTCCGTCTTGAGGATCTTGCCGTTGGAGTTTTTCGGAAGGGCGTCGAGGAACAGGTACTCCTTCGGCCGCTTGAAACGGGCGATGTGGGCGTCGCAGAGGCCGTCGAGCTCGGCACGCGGCAGGGTGCCGCCGCCGCGCAGCGCGATGGCCGCCACCACCACCTCGCCCCAGTCGGGATGGCGGCGCCCGAAGACGGACACCTCCGCCACCGCCTCGTGCCGCAGCAGCACCTCCTCCACCTCGCGCGGGTAGACGTTGGTGCCGCCGGAGATGATCACGTCCTTGGACCGGTCCTTCAGCGTCAGCAGCCCCTCCGCGTCGAGCGAGCCGAGGTCGCCGGTGTGCAGCCAGCCGCCGCGCAGCGTCGCCGCGGTGGCGTCGGGGTTGTTCCAGTAGCCGGACATCACGGTGTCGCCGCGCACCAGCACCTCCCCCACCTCGCCGTCCGGCAATGTCTCGTCGTCGGGACCGGCGATGCGCACCGACACCACCCCCTGCGGGTAGCCGACCGAGGCCAGCCGCCGGTCGAGGGCGCCGTCGCCGGCGTCGACATGGAAGGCGCGCGGCAGGACCGAGACCGTCATCGGGCTTTCGCCCTGGCCGTAGATCTGCACCAGCCGCGGCCCCAGCACGGCCAGCGCCCGCTTGCAGTCCTCCACATACATCGGCCCGCCGCCGTAGATGATGGTCTTCAGCCCGGCGAGTTCCGGGTCGCCGATCACGTTCGCGTCGATCAGCCGGGTGACGATGGTGGGGGCGGCGAAGAAGGCGCAGCCGCGGTGGTGGCGCAGCAGGGACGCCACCTCGGCCGGGTCGAACTTGCCGCTCTCCGGCACCACCTGCGCCGCCATGGCCGCGACGTGCGGCACCATGTACATGCCGGAGCCATGGGACAGCGGTGCCGGGTGCAGCGCGCAATCCTCCGGCGCCGTCGCATCGACCTCCGCCAGATAGCCGAGCGCCATCGCCATCAGGTTCCGGTGCGACAGCACCGCACCCTTGGGCCGCCCGGTGGTGCCGCTGGTGTAGAAGAGCCAGGCGGGGTCGCCCGGCAGCACATCGTGCGCGGTGCCCGGATCCGCCGCCGCCAGCGCCCGGTGGTCGGCACCACCGATCTCGACCACGGCCGGTGGCGGACCGTCCATCACCGTCACCGCCTCCTGCACGGTCGCGGCGAGGTCGGACGTGGCGAACACCACGCGCGCCCCGGCGTGGTCGAGGATGTAGGCGACCTCGCGCGCGTGCAGCTTGGCGTTGACCGGCACGCACACCAGCCCGGCGCGCCAGCAGGCGAAGAACAGCGCGATGTAATCCGGGCAATTGCGCATCACCAGCGCCACCCGGTCGCCCGGCACCAGCCCGTGCCGCGCCGTCAGCCCGGCGGCCAGCGCCGCGGCGTGGCGCGCGAGGCCGCGGTAACTCCAGACGGGCCGCTCGCCCTCGAAGACGGCGGTCCGGTCGGGACGGAGGCGGGCGGCGCGGGTCAGCAGGGCTTCGATGCTCATGCGGGCAATCCAAGATAGGCGGCCCGGACCATCGGGCTCTCCAGCAATGTGTCCGACGGACCCTGCAACACGACCTCCCCCTGTTGCAACAGGTAGGCGTAATCGACCGATCGCAGGCTGAGTTGCACGTTCTGCTCGACCAGCAACAGGCTCAGCCCGGCGCGGGTGAGGGTCCCCAGGATCTCGAAGATCTCCGACACCACCCGCGGCGCCAGCCCGATGGATGGCTCGTCCAGCACCAGCAGCCGCGGGCGCGTCATCAGGGCGCGGCCGATGGCGACCATCTGCTGCTCGCCGCCCGACAGGGTTCCGGCGCGCTGGCCAGCCCGCTCGCACAGCCGCGGGAACAGCCCGTAGACGCGCTCAAGCCCCTCCTCCCGGTGCTGCTTCGCGGCGCCGAAGGTGCTGGCGGCGACCAGATTCTCCGTCACCGTGCAGTCCGGAAACAGCATGCGCCCCTCCGGCACGGTGCCGATCCCGGCGCGGGTGCGGTCGGAGACCTTCATCCGCCCCAGCTCCTCCTCACCCCAGACCACCCTGCCCTGCCGGGCCGGCACCAGCCCGTTGATGGTCTTGACCACCGTGCTCTTGCCGGCGCCGTTGGAGCCGATCAGGGCGACGCGCTGGCCGCTATCGATGACCAGGTCGATGTCGCGGATCACGTTGGCCTTGCCGTAGCCGGCCGAGACACGCTCCAGCGTCAGGCGGGTCATGCCGCACTCCCGAGATAGGCCTCCTGCACCCGCGGGTCGCGCAGCACATCCTGCGTCGTGCCCTCGGCGAGCAGCGTTCCGAAATTGAGGACGATCGAGCGGGCGCACATCCGGCTGATCACCGGCACCGAATGCTCGACCATCACGATGGTGATGCCGCGCGCGTTGAGCGCCACGATCTGGTCGCACAGCGCCGCGGCCTCCGTCGCCGTCAGCCCGGCCAGCATCTCGTCGAGCAGCAGCAGCCGCGGCTCGGTGGCGATGGCCCGCGCGATCTCCAGCCGCCGCATCTCCGCCACGCTCAGCCGCTCCGCGTCGAGATGGGCGAGATGCGCCATGCCGATGGAGCGCAGCGCCTCCTGCGCGTGGTGCTCGGCGTCGGCGGTCGCCGGATGGCGGCCATAGGCGGCGACCATCACGTTGCCCAGCACCGTCATGCCCTGGAAGGGCCGCACGATCTGGAAGGTGCGGGCCAGCCCCAGCCGGCAGATGTCGTGCGGGTGCAGCCCGTCGATCCGCCGCCCGTCCAGCTCGATCCGCCCGGTCGACGGCTTCAGAGCGCCGGACAGGCAGTTGAACAGCGTGGTCTTGCCGGCGCCGTTGGGGCCGATGATCCCGAAGATCCCGCCGCGCTCCACCGTAAAGCTCACGCCGCTCAGCGCCCTGAGCCCGCCGAAGAACTTGCCGAGGTCGGTCACCGTGAGGATGCTGTCGCTTGTCCGGGCTCCACTCATCGCACGGCGTCTCCCTGGCGGACCGGCTTGCCGCCCAGCCGGGGCATCGCCGGGAAGCGGGTCTTCAGCCAGCCGCCGAGCCCCTGCGGCAACAACAGCGCCAGGGTCATCAGCAGCACGGCGTAGATGACGATGTTCACCCCGTTGAAGCCGACGCCCATCGCCGTGCGCAGAACCTCGCCCAGCGGGATCAGCAGCGCCGCCCCCAACAGCGGCCCCCACAGCAGCCCCAGCCCGCCGATGATCGCGAAAACCAGGAGCTGCACCGACAGATCCACCCCCAGCGTCGAGCGCGGGTCCACGAAGGCGAAGGTGCTGGCGAAGAAGGCGCCGCCGATGGAGGTGAGCACCGCGCTGACCACGAAGGCGATCAGCTTGTAGCGCATCGCCGGAACGCCCAGCGCCTCCGCCGCCCCCTCGTTGTCGCGCAGCGCCCGCCAGTAGAAGCCGGTGCGGCTGCTGACCAGATGCTGGCCGACGAACAGGGTGATCACCAGGAAGCCCAGCACGATCAGTCCGTAGGGCCACTTCTCCAGGAACTGGAGGTAGAGCAGCGTGTCGTCCTCCGACGGCATCATCATGCCGTCGGAGCGGCCGAGCGCCGGTGCGGCCGAGACCAGCAGGAAGGCCACCTCGCTGAAGGCCAGCGTGGCGATGGCGAAGAAGTAGCCGCGCAGGCCGTAGCGGAAGCACAGCAGGCCGATGGCGAGCGCCACCACCGCCGCCAACACGACCGCCAGCGGCCAAGTGACCAGCGGCGGCATGCCGTAGCCGATGTGGCCGTAGGCGACGACGTAGGCGCCGATGCCGAAGAACAGCGAGTGGCCGAGCGAGATCAGCCCGGTGAAGCCGGCCATCAGGTTCCAGGCGACCGAGATCGTCCCCATCAGGGCCGTGTGGATGAAGATTTCCATCAGATAGGGATCGCCGAGGCAGGCGCCGAAGATCGCGGCGGCCAGCAGGCTCGGGACGATGGCGGGAAGAAACCGGTTCATGCGCGCGACCCTCCACCGACCGGCATCAGCCCTTCCGGACGCAGCAGCATCACCAGGATCAGCAGCGCGAAAGGCACGGCCGCCGCCACCGACGCGGTGGTCAGCACCCCGGCCAGGCTTTCCGCCACCCCGACCAGCAGCGCTCCCAGCAACACCCCGCCGAAGCTGCCCATGCCGCCGACGATGACGATGACGAAGGCCTTCAGCGTGAACAGCGCCCCGATGTGCGGGTTGACGTACAGCACCGACGCCATCAGCGGCCCGGCGACCCCCAGCGTGCCAATGCCGATCCCCATCGCCCAGCGGTAGGTCCGACCGATGTCGATGCCCGACAGCGCGGCACCGTCGCGCGACTGCGACACCGCCCGCATGATCAGGCCGAAATCGGTCTTGCGCAGCACGACGTAGAGCCCAATCAGCAGCAGCACGGCGGCGAGCGCCGCGATCGCCTGCGGCATCTGCAGCAGCACCGGCCCGATCCACAGGCTGGCGGTCGAGCGGTCCTGCACGATCAGCAGGTTGTCGGCCTTGAAGACCATCAGGGCGAGGTACTGGAGCAGCAGCGACAGGCCCAGCGTGACCGCCATCTGGTTGATCTCCGGCACCCGCATCGCCGGGCGGATCAGCGTCTCGAACAGGCCGACGCCCAACGCCAGCAGCGCCGGCACGACGAGCACGATCGCGATGATGGGATCGACGCCGAGATGCGCCCAGGCAAGATAGCCGCCGTACATCGCCAGCATCAGGAACTCGCCGTGCGCGAAGTTGACGACCCGCATCACGCCGAAGACGAGGGTGAGGCCGACCGCGATCAGCGCGTAGATCGCGCCGTTGGTCAGCCCGCTGAGCAGGGCCTGCAAAAGGATCGTGGCTGACATGGACGTCTCCGGAAGGACGGCGGGGGGCGTCCGGACCGCCCCCCGCCGGGTCCAGGGGCTTCAGCCCTGAAGGGGTGCCGGCGGCTGGGCGGCGACGGCGTCCGGCCACACGGTCACGAACTTGCCGTCGATCACCTGGACCACCACGCAGGTGGACGGGGCCTGGCCCTGCTCGTCGAAATACAGCTCCGGCGCCGGCAGCAGCGAGGCGGGGCCGTCCTTGATGCGCAGGGTGCGCAGCGCGTCGCGGATCTTGGTGCGGTCGGTGGAGGCGGCGGCGTCGGCGGCCAGCGCCAGCGCGTAGGTGGCGGCGAAGGCCTGCGCCTGGTTGCTGAGCGGCACCTCACCGGGGTAGGCCTCGCCGAAGGCCTTCACGAAGGCCTCGCTGGCCGGCTTCTTCAGGTCGGGCGCCCATTCGACCACGCCGAAGGTTCGCTCGGCCGGCTTGCCCGACGCCGCCACCGTCTGGTTCACGTGGGCACCGCCGAAGCCGATGTAGAGCGGCCGGTAGTTCTGCGCCGCCAGGGCCCGCAGCAGCACGGTGGAATCATCGGCGTAGGCGACGCTGAGCACCGCCGTGGCCCCACTGGTGCGCAGCTTGGTCGCCACGGTGCTGAAGTCGGGCGAGCCGGTGCGGAAGGTCTCGTCGGCGATGATCGGATAGCCGCGCCCCGGCATGACCGATGAGTAGTTGGCGTGCACCGCCTGCCCCGCCGGGCCGTCCTCGGTCGCCAGCGCCACCTTGTCGATGGTCATGCCGTTCTTCTTCATGGTGTCCATGAAGTCGGCGACATACTGGCCGAACCACTTCGCCTTCACCGCCGTGCGGAAGACGTATTTCAGCCCCTGCTCGGTGATGGCGTCGGTGACGGCGCTGGTGATCATGAAGGGGGTGCGGTTGCGGTCGGAGACCTGCGCCGCGGGGATGGTGGTCGCCGAGGCCCAAGCGCCGGTCAGCGCGCTGACATTCTCGCGGCTGATCAGCCGCTCCGCCTCGCTGCGCGAGACCTCGGGCTTGGACTGGATGTCGCTGACCACCAGCTCCACCTTGGCCCCGCCGAGGCCCTTCAACCCGCCGGACTCGTTGATCATCTTGGCGGCGAGCTGGTGCGCCTTCAGCATGCGCGTGCCGTCCGAGGCGTGGACGCCGGTCAGGGGCACCAGCACACCGATCCTGAGGGTGCTGCCCTGCGCCCGGGCGCCCAGCGAGAAGAGTCCGGGCGCCGTGACCGCCGCACCGCCGAGCAGCAGCGCCTCGCGCCGATTGATCCCCGTCATGTGTCCTCCCGTCGATGTTGTGCGTGTGTTTGGTTGGTTTGTTGGTGCCGGAGCCCTCAGGGGCAGAGGATGGCACGGCCGACGAACTCGCCCCGCCGCAGGCCGATCAGCGCGTCGTTGGCGCGGTCGAGCGGCAGGCGCGTCACCGGAATCGGCTTGATGCGGCCGGCGCGCGCGAGATCCAACAGCTCCCGCAGCTCGGCCAGATTGCCGACCAGGCTGCCCATGATGCGCGCCGCCTTGATCGGGATGAGAGGCAGCGACCATGGCGCCGTGCCGCCGAACAGCCCGACCATCACCAGCGTGCCGCCCTTGGCCAGACAATCGAAGGCAAGCGTCGCCGATTGCGGGCTGCCGACCAGATCGAGCACGGAGAAGGCCAGGCCGCCCACCGCCGCGGCAATCCGTGCGGCGGCATCCGGAGCGCCGCCGTCCACCGCGGCCAGCGCACCAGCGGCGATTGCCGCCTCCCGCTTGGCCGGGTCGAGATCCACCACCACGGCCCCGGCGCCGTCGAGGGCGCGGAGCACCTGGATGCACATCTGGCCGAGACCGCCGCCGCCGATGACCACCACCGGCTGGTCCTTGATCTGCGCGCCGAACTTCTTCACCGCGCTGTAGGTGGTGACGCCCGAACAGGCGAGCGGCGCCACATCGGCCGGATTGAGGTCGCCGATCGGCAGCAGATAACGCGGGTGCGGCACCCGCAGGCATTCGGCGTAGCCGCCGTCTCGGTGCACGCCGATGTAGGCCGCGTTGCCACAGTAGTTCTCGAAGCCGCTGCGGCAGGTCGGGCAGTCGCCGCAGCCGATCCACGGGTAGACCAGATAGCTCTCCCCGATCACCACGCCCTCGGCGTCGGGCCCGACCGCCATCAGCTCGCCGGCGGTCTCGTGCCCCATGGTGATGGGCGGCGTCACCCCGCGGTCCTTCAGCGACAGCTTCCGGCCCTGGCCGAGGTCGTAGCCCCCCTCCCACAGATGCAGGTCGCTGTGGCAGACCCCGGCCGCCTTCACGCGGATCAGCACCTCGGTGCCCGACAGCGCCGGCTCCGGCTTCTCGCCGTCCAGCAGCGGCTCCCCGAACTCCTGGATGTACACGTATTTCATGGCGTCACCGCTTCCAACGCGTTACCGGGCGAGATAGCCGCCATCGACCGGAAGGGCGACGCCGGTGACGTAGGAGGAGTCGTCCGACGCCAGCCACAGGCCGGCGTGCGCGATCTCCGACGGGCGGCCGACGCGGCCCAGCGGAATGGCGGCCAGCAGCTTGCGCTCGTTCTCCGCCGCCTGGGCCTTGTCGTCGCTGCGCGCCACGAAGCCGGGAAGCATGGGGGTGTCGATCGGGCCGGGGCAGATCACGTTGACGCGGATGCGGTCCGGCGCGAAACGCTGGGCCAGCGACTTGGTGAGGCCGACCACGCCGAACTTGGCCGCCGAATAGACCGGGCTGAACATCGAGCCGACAAGGCCGGACACCGACGCCGTGAAGATCAGCGACCCGCCGCCGGCGGCGCGCATGTGCTTCGCCACCTCGCCGGCCGCGATCACCGCGGAGGTGAGGTTCAGCCCGATGGCCAGCTCGTACTCGCCGAGATCCAGATTCTCGACCGAGGCCGGGCCGGGTATGCCGGCGTGCGCCCACAGCACGTCGATGCCGCCGAGCCGCTCCGCCGCCGTGGCGACGCTGGAGCGGGCCCCCTCAACCGTGGACAGATCGGCCACGATAGGGATCACTGCGTCGCCGATGGAACCCGCGAGCTCGTGGAGAGCGGTCTCGTTGATGTCGACCGCGGCGACGGTGGCGCCCTCGCGCGTGAAGAGTTCGACCGCGGCCTTGCCCATGCCCGACGCCGCTGCCGTGATGACCGCCCGTTTGCCCTTGAGACGCATGTCTTCCCTCCCCCGTCGCTTATTGCGCGTAGCTGTCCGGAAAGCGCCCGGTGGTGCTGATCACGGTGGTGCGCGTTTCCAGGTAGTTGTCGAGCGCCTCGATGCCGTTCTCGCGGCCCCAGCCGCTGCTCTTGAAGCCGCCATAAGGGGTCGACCAGCGGATGTAGCGGTAGGTGTTCACCCACACGATGCCCGCCTCGATGCGCGCCGACACCCGGTGGGCGCGACCGACGTCGCCGGTCCACAGGCCGGCGCACAGGCCGTAGGTGGTGTCGTTGGCGATCGCCACAGCCTCGTCCTCGCCGTCGAAGGGGATGATCGAGGCCACCGGCCCGAAGATCTCCTCCCGCGCGATGCGCATGCGGTTGTTCACCCCGGCGAACACGGTGGGCTCCACGAAGAAGCCGTCGGCGAGCGCCCCGGCGTCGAGCCGCCGGCCGCCGGTGACGAGCTGCGCGCCCTCATCCTTGCCGATGTCGATGTAGGACAGGGTCTTGGCGAGCTGTTCGGCGTGCGCCTGCGGGCCCATGTGGGTGGCGTCCTCCAGCGGCATGCCGACCCGCACGCGGGTCGCCCGCTCGGCGAAGGCCTCGACCACGCGGTCGTAGATGGGGCGCTCCACCAGCACCCGGGAACCCAGCGCGCAGCTCTGCCCGCACACCGACCAGGCCGAGGAGGTGGCGGCGTTCATCGCCTGCTCCAGGTCGGCGTCCTTGAAGATGATGTGCGGGGACTTGCCGCCCAGCTCGAAGGAGAAGCGCTTCAGCGTCTCCGCCCCGTTGCGCAGGATGGTCTTGGCCGTGCGCCCCTCGCCGGTGAAGGCGATCTTGTTCACGCCGGGGTGCGCCACGAGATGCGCCCCGGTGTCGTGGCCGTAGCCGGGAACGACGTTGAGGACGCCCGGTGGCAAGCCGGCCTCCTGCGCCAGCCGGGCCAGCTCCAGCGCGGTGACCGGGGTCTGTTCGGCCGGCTTCAGCACCACGGTGCAGCCGGCGGCCAGCGCCGGACCGACCTTCCAGGCGGTCGTCAGCATCGGCGCGTTCCAGGGCGTGATCGCGCCGACCACGCCGACCGGAACCCGCGTGGTGAAGCAGTGGACGGCGTCGTCGATCGGGATCGTCCGGCCCGACAGCTTGTCGGCCAGCGAGGCGAACCACTGGTACCATTGGTAATGCGCCGCGATGTCGGCGCGCGTCTCGCGGATGGCACGGCCGGAATCCCGCGTCTCCAGCACCGCCATTTCGGCGGCGAAGTCGCGGTACAGCTCGGCGAAGCGGCGCAGCAGGGCGGCGCGCTCCCATCCCGGCATCCGCCGCCACGGCCCCTCGAACGCCTCGCGCGCCGCACTCACCGCCCGGTCGATGTCCTTCGGACCGCCGAACGCGACCGCGGCCCAGGGGCGGCCGGTGGCCGGATCGATGCTCTCCACCATGCCGCCGTCGACGGGCGCCACCCACTCACCGCCGATGAAGAGGTGCGGGTAGCGACGCAGTCCACCGTCGCCAGGGCCGCCGTTCAACGTGTCTGTCACGGAAAGCGCGTCCTTCATTCAATATGGTGATCAGTATGTACACGGTGGTGAATGAACCTGTCAAGCTGCCTTGCCGGAAAATCAGTCATCCACGCGAATTGCTCAACTGCCTGAGTCAACGCCATTATTCGAAGCTCGCCCGATCCCTGGGTTTTACGTGCGGCGCGAAATTCCATCCCGCAACGCACAAAAACGGCGTGCGGACGGCGCGATCCTTCGCGTAAGAAACGCCTTGCACATGGACTAAAAGTCCTTGTATATGAATTTTGACGCCGCAACGAGCCGCGTCCACATCATCACGTCACGCCTGGGGAGTTGGGATGGGGCCGCTGGCAGGAACCAAGATCATCGATCTGACCTCCGTCCTGATGGGGCCGTCCGCCACGCAGATGCTGGGCGACATGGGGGCCGACGTCATCAAGGTGGAATCGCCCGACGGGGATCTCGTGCGGCAGATCGGGCCGCAGAGGAACGCCGGGATGGGAGCGATCTTCCTGAACGCCAACCGCAGCAAGCGGAGCATCTGCCTCGACCTGAAGCAGCCGGCCGGGCGGGAGGCGCTGCTGCGTCTGGCCGACGACGCGGACATCCTCACCTACAACATCCGGCCGCAGGCGATGACCCGCCTGGGCCTGGATTACGAGACGCTGGCGGCGCGCAACCCGCGGCTGATCTACGCGGGGCTGTTCGGCTTCGGGCAGGACGGCCCCTACGCGGCGCGGCCGGCCTACGACGATCTGATCCAGGGCGCGTCCGTCATGTCCGCGCTGATCGCACGCGCCGGCGACGGCACGCCGCGCTACGTGCCCACCGCCATCGCCGACCGTGTGGTCGGGCTTGCGGCGGTGGGGGCGATCTGCGCCACGCTGGTGAACCGGGACCGCACGGGCCTCGGCCAGCGGGTCGATATCCCGATGTTCGAGACGATGGTCAGCTTCGTCCTCAGCGACCATCTGGGCGGGCTGACCTTCGAACCGCCCCTCGACGGCGGCGGCTACCCGCGCCAGCTCTCGCCGGAGCGCCGCCCCTACCGGACGCGGGACGGCCACATCTGCGCGCTCGTCTACAACGACAAGCAGTGGAGCAACTTCCTGAAGGCGATCGGCCGGGAGGATCTGCCGGCCAACGACCCGCGCTTCGCCAGCTTCGCCAACCGGCAGAAGCATGTCGATTTCGTCTACGGCGAGCTGGCCCGCATGTTCACCGAGCGCACCACCGCGGAATGGATGGAGCTGCTCGACCGTGCCGACGTGCCGGCGATGCCGATGCACGACTTCGCCAGCATCCTCGACGATCCCCACCTGACGCGCACCGACTTCTTCCAGACCCACGAGCACCCGACCGAAGGGCCGGTCCGTTCGATGCGGATGGCCGCGAGCTGGTCACGCACCCCGGTGGCCATCCGGCAGCTCGCCCCCCGCAAGGGCGAGCACGGCCTCGCCATCCTGCGCGACGCCGGATTCGGGGAGGACGAGATCGCCGCCCTTCTCCTGCAACACGCCATGACCGTCCCGGCCCAGGCGGCCGGGGCCGACGCCGACCTCTGACGGAGCACAGCACCGATGGATTTCAGACTGACCGCGGAACAGGAGGCGATGCGGGACGCCATCGCCGCCATCTGCAAGCGCTTCGGCGACGACTACTGGCTGAAGCGCGACCGCGACGGCGGATTCCCGGACGATTTCTACGCCGCCTTCGCCGAGAACGGCTGGCTCGGCATCTGCATCCCGGAGGAGTATGGCGGCTCCGGCCTCGGCGTGACCGAGGCGTCGGTGATGATGCGGACCATCGCCGAATCCGGCGCCGGCATGTCCGGGGCCTCGGCGCTGCACATCAACATCTTCGGCCTGAACCCGGTGGTGGTCCACGGCACCGAGGAGCAGAAGCGGCGCATGCTGCCGCCGATGGTGCAGGGCAAGGAAAAGGCCTGTTTCGCGGTGACCGAGCCCAACACCGGGCTGAACACCACCCAGCTCAAGACGCGCGCCGTGCGCAAGGGCGACCGTTACGTCGTCGATGGACAGAAGGTGTGGATCTCCACCGCCCAGGTCGCCGACCGCATGCTTCTGCTCGCCCGCACCACCCCGCTGGAGGAGGTGCGCAAGCCGACCCACGGCCTCAGCCTCTTCTACACCCGCTTCGACCGCGACCGCATCGACGTGCGGGTGATCGACAAGATGGGCCGCAAGGCCGTGGACTCCAACGAGCTGTTCATCGAGGGGCTGGAGATCCCCGAGGAGGACCGCATCGGCGAGGAGGGGCGCGGCTTCGAGTACATCCTGCACGGCATGAATCCGGAGCGGGTGCTGATCGCGTCGGAAGCCGTCGGCATCGGCCATCTGGCGCTCGCCCGCGCCACCGCCTACGCCAAGGACCGCGTCGTCTTCAACCGGCCCATCGGCCAGAACCAGGCGATCCAGCACCCGCTGGCCCGCAATTGGATGGAGCTGGAGGCCGCCTGGCTGATGATCATGCGCGCCGCCTGGGAGTATGACAGCGGCCTGCCCTGCGGGGCCAGCGCCAACGCCGCCAAGTATCTGGCCGGCGAGGCCGGCTTCAACGCCTGCCAGCAGGCGGTGATGACCCACGGCGGCTTCGGCTACGCCAAGGAGTATCACGTGGAGCGCTACCTGCGGGAGGTGATGATCCCGCGCATCGCGCCGATCAGCCCGCAGCTCGTCCTCTGCTTCATCGCCGAGAAGGTGCTCGGCCTTCCCAAATCCTACTGAGGGCGGGATGGACGGCCCTTCCTTCACGGCGGACTCCTTGGATCTCGCCCGCTTCATCCGGGCGGGCGACCGCGTGCTGTGCGGCCAGGGCTGCGCGGAGGCGGTGGCGCTGACCGGCCGGCTGGCGGCGGTGCGCGAGCGGGTCGGCCCGTTCGAGGTTTTCATCGGCCCGGTCTTCTCCGACAGCTTCGCCGACGCGCCGGCCGACGGCCTGCGCTTCGCCAGCTACGGCGCCATGGGCCGGGCGGCGCGGCTGGCGCGGGCCGGGGTGCTGGAGGTCTGGCCGATCCATTACGGAGCGCTCGCCGCCGGCTTCGCCGACGGCACGATCCGGGCCGACGTGGTGCTGCTCCAGCTCGCCATCGGACCGGCGGGCTACGCCGCGGCGCTGGCCAACGACTACACGGTGGCCGCGGCGCGCCACGCGCGCTGCGTCGTCGCCGAGGTGAACCGTCGCGCCCCCTGGTGCCACGGCGCCGAGCTGGATCCGTCCATCCGCATCGACGCGGTGATCGACACCGACCGCGATCCGGTGGCGCTCGCCCCGGCCGCCGTGGGGGAGGCGGAGCGCGCCATCGCCCGCCACATCGCCGCCCTGGTTTCCGATGGTGCGACGCTCCAGATCGGCATCGGCGCCATCCCCGACGCCGTGCTCTCCGAGTTGGGCGGGCACCGCGACCTCGGCATCCACTCCGGCCTGATCGGCGACCGCGTCGTCGAGCTGATCGAGCGTGGCGCGGTGACCAACAGCCGCAAGGCGGTCGATCCCGGCCTGACGGTCAGCAACACCGCCTTCGGCACGGAGCGGCTGTTCCGCTTCATCGACGGCAATCCGGCGGTTCGTCTGCGTCCGGCGTCGCACACCCACGCGCCCGCGGTGCTGGCCGCGCAGCCCTGCATGACCGCCATCAACGCGGCCATCGAGGTCGACCTGTCCGGGCAGATCAACGCGGAGCGGGCCGACGGCGCGCCGGTCGGCGGGGTCGGTGGTCTCGTCGACTTCACCCGCGGGGCGCGGGCATCGCGCGGCGGGCGCGCCATCGTGGCGCTCCGCTCCACCGACCGCAGCGGCGCCATCAGCCGCATCGTGCCGCGGGTCTCCGCGGTGACGGTGGCGCGCAGCGACGTCGATACGGTGGTGACCGAGCATGGCGTCGCCGAACTCGCCCATCTCGGGCCGGCGGAGCGGGCGCGGGCACTGATCGCCGTCGCCGCCCCGCAGCATCGCGACACCCTCATCCGCTGCCTCGACGAAGGAGCCGCCGCATGACCGCTTCCGGTCCTCTGTCCGGCCTGCGCGTCGTGGAGTTCGCGGGCATCGGTCCGGGCCCCATGGGCGCCATGATGCTGGCCGACCTTGGCGCGGAGGTGGTGTCGATCGACCGGCCGGAACCCAGCGGTCTCGGCATCCCGCGCGCGGTCGCCTTCGACGTGACCCGCCGCGGCCGGCGCTCGGTGGCGCTCGACCTCAAGCGGCCGGAGGGGGTGGCCTGCGCGCTCGATCTGGTGGCGAAGGCCGACGCGCTGATCGAGGGGTTCCGTCCCGGCACCATGGAGCGGCTGGGGCTGGGGCCGGCGGACTGCCACGCGGTGAACCCCCGCCTCGTCTATGGCCGGATCACCGGCTGGGGGCAGGACGGGCCGCTCGCCCGCACGGCCGGGCACGACCTGACCTACATCGCGCTGACCGGGGTGCTCGCCTCCATCGGCCGGGCCGGGCAGCCGCCGACGGTGCCGCTCAATCTGATCGGCGATTATGGCGGCGGCGGGCTGCTGCTCGCCTTCGGCATCGTCTCGGCCCTGTGGGAGGCGCAGCGGTCGGGCCGTGGGCAGGTGGTCGATGCGGCGATGGTGGAAGGGGCGGCGACCCTGATGGCCAGCCTGTTCGGCCTCGCCGCCGCCGGCCAGCACCGGCCGGAGCGGGGGACCAACCTGCTGGATTCCGGCGCACCGCATTACGACACCTACCGGTGCGCCGATGGCGAATGGCTCGCCGTCGCTCCCATCGAACCGAAGTTCCGGGAGATCCTGCTGGCCCGGATCGGCTTCGATCCGGCGACATTCCCGGACCTGGACGACCCGGCGCAGTGGCCGCAGGCCCGCGCCCTGCTGACGACCCGCTTCGCCGAGCGCGACCGGGCGGCGTGGTGCGCGCTCCTGGAAGGCACCGACGCCTGCGCGGCCCCGGTGCTGGCGGTCGCCGAGGCGCCGCGCCACCCCCACGCCGTCGCCCGCAACGCCTTCATCGAGGTCGGCGGCGTCGTGCAGCCGGCCCCGAGCCCCCGCTTCGACCGCACCCCGGCCGGCACCCCGACGCCGCCGGAGGCGCCGGGCCAAAGCACCCGCGCGGTGCTCGCCGACTGGGGCGTGGCCCCGGACCGCATCGCCCGGCTGGAGCGGACGGGCGTCATCCCGAACACGCCGGTTCCCGGCCAACCGACACCCGAATCCTGAGGAGGAAAGCACCCATGGCCGGTCTGTACTACGAGGAGTTCCAGGAGGGGCAGGTCTTCGAGCACGCGATCTCGCGGACGGTGACCGAGCAGGACAACCTCAGCTTCAGCCTGATGACCCACAACCCGCAGCCGCTGCACATCGACGCCGACTTCTCCAGCCGGACGGAATGGGGCAAGCCGCTGTTCAACAGCCTTTACACGCTGGGCATCATGATCGGGATGAGCGTGCAGGACACCACGCTCGGCACCACGGTCGGCAATCTGGGGATGAGCGACGTGCGCTTTCCCAAGCCGGTCTTCCACGGCGACACGCTGCGCTCGCGCACGACCGTGGTCTCCAAGCGGCTCAGCAAGTCGCGCGGCGACGTGGGCCTTGTCGAGTTCGAGCACGCCTGCACCAACCAGCGCGGCGAGGTGGTCGCCATCTGCCGGCGCATGGCGATGATCTACCGCCGCAGGGACGCCGCGTGATGCGCAGCTTCCTGTTCGTGCCCGGCGACAGCCCGCGCAAGTTCGCGCGCGCCCGCCAGACCGCCGCCGACGCCCTGATCCTCGATCTGGAGGACGCCGTCGCCGCCGACGCCAAGCCGCAGGCGCGGCTGGATACCGCCGCGATGCTGGCGGAGGAGCGCGGCGACCAGCGGCTGTTCGTGCGTGTGAACGCGTTCGACACCGGCCTGACCGCCTCCGATCTGGCCGCGGTGATGCCGCATGGCCCCGACGGGATCGCGCTTCCCAAATGCAGCGGGCCGGAGCAGGTGCAGCGGCTCGACCATATGCTGGAGGCGCTGGAGGCTGCCCATGGGCGGGAGCCCGGCAGCACCCTGATCCTGGCGATCGCGACGGAGACCGCCGAATCGCTATTCGGTCTCGGCCGCTACAAGGGGTGCAGCCCACGCCTGTGGGCGCTGATGTGGGGGGCGGAGGATCTCTGCGCCTCGCTGGGGGCGACGACGAACCGCGACGGCGACAGGCTGCTCGACAGTTTCCGCCTCGCCCGCACCCTGTGCCTCGCCGGCGCGGCGGCAGCGGGCGTCGTCGCCGTGGACACGGTGGCGACCACGCTCGACGATCTGGACGCGGTGGCGCGCGAGGCCCGTGAGGCCCGGCGCGACGGTTTCCAGGCGAAGATGGTGATCCACCCCAAGCATGTGGACGTGGTCAACGCCGCCTTCCGGCCGAGCGACCGCGACATCGCCTGGGCCACGCGGATCGTCGAGGCCTTCGCGGCCGGGGCGACCGGCGTCGTCCGGCTGGACGGCCAGATGATCGACAAGCCGCACCTGCGCGCGGCGGAGAAAATTCTGGCTTCCGCCGGGCTGAGATAGCATGAACAAGCGCGTGTCATGTGAAACCGGGTCGAGATGAGCATGCAAGTCAAGCAGGCCGCCAACGTCGTGGAACTCCTGGAGTTTTTCGCAAAGCGGCAACGGCCGGCAACGCTTGCGGAAATCTCGGAGGAGCTGGGATGGCCGCGTTCCAGCACCTTCAATATGATCGGCACACTGGCTGAGAAGGGGTATCTGTACGAGCCGCGAGCGCGTGGGGGCTACTACCCGAGCCCCCGCTGGTCCAGCATCGTCCGCTCCATCTCCGAGGCCGAGCCGCTGCCGGAAGCGGCCATCCAGCTCGTGGCCGAGGTCGCCGCCGACACCGGCGAGACCACGGCCATCGGCGCGCCGGCCGGAATCTCGGCGATCTTCATCCATGTGGTGGAGTCCATGCACTCCATCCGCTACTTCGCGAAGATCGGTCACAAGCTGCCGATCCACGCCACCTCGACCGGCCGCGCCATCCTGGCGCAGTACAGCCCGGCCGAGCGCCAGTCCATCTACCGCAAGATCAGCTTCGAGAAGTATTCCGACACCACCCCGACCAGCATCGACGCCGTGGAGGCCGAACTGCGGCGCTCGGCCGAGCGCGGGTGGCACCAGAGCAACGCCGACTACAGCGCCGATCTGGTGGGCGTCGCTCTGCCCTTGCCGATCCACGGCAAGCGTCATTCGGTCGTTGTTGCCGGACCGATGTTCCGCTGCTCGGGCCGGGTGCCGGAGATCGCGAACACGCTGAAGCGCGCCGTCGCCCGCTTCGCCGCCGAACTCGACCTCCGCTACTGAGGCGCATCCCGCATCGCCCGCCGTCCCGCCAGTCCGGAGCCGCCGCCATGAGCCGTTCAGCCTCCGCCGACGACGCCGATGCGCTCGGCGGCCTCCTGCATCGCCGCTTCAGTTGCCGGGCCTTCCTCCCGCAGCCGGTGCCGCGGCCGGTGATCGAGCGCATCCTGGCGCTGGCCCAGCGTACGGCGAGCTGGTGCAACACCCAGCCCTGGCGGGTCCACGTCACCTCCGGCGCCGGAACGGAACGCCTGCGCGAGCGGCTGTACCGGCACGCGGCATCGGGGGCGGAGCCGCTGTCCGATCTGCCCTGGCCGCGCGAATTCCGCGGCGTCCAGCTCGACCGCCGGCGCCGGTCGGGCTTCGGGCTCTACGAGGCGCTGGGCATCGGGCGTGGCGACATGGCGGCGCGGACGCAGCAGGGGCTGGAGAATTTCCGACTGTTCGGCGCTCCGCATGTGGCGGTGATCACCTCGGACGAGGCGCTGGGTGTCTATGGCGCGGTCGATTGCGGCGGCTATGTCGCGAACTTCCTGCTGGCGGCCGAGGCTTGCGGCGTGAGCGCCTGCCCCCAGGCGGCGCTGGCCCACCATTGCGACGTGCTGCGGGAGGAGCTGGGCGTGCCCGCGGACCGGGTGATCGTGTGCGGCATCTCCTTCGGCTACGCCGACCCCGCGCACCCGGCCAACCGGTTCCGCACTGAACGCGCCGCGCTCGACGAGGCGATCGACTGGGTCGACGGGTAGGCCGCATCGCTTCGGCGATCCCGCGGCGGAGGAATCTTCAATCATGGCGGGCGCGCTCGACGGGGTCCGGGTCATCGATCTGACCGGGATCGGCATGGGGCCGATGGCGACCCAGATCCTGGGCGACCTGGGCGCCGACGTGGTCAAGGTGGAATCGCCCGGCGGCGACCTGTTCCGGCACGTCACGCCGCGGCGGAACGACGGCATGAGCCATGCCTTCCTCAACCTCAACCGCAACAAGCGCAGCGTCGTGATCGACCTGAAGACGCCTGCGGGCGTCGAGCACCTGCTGCGCTTGCTGGACGGCGCCGACGTGCTGATCTCCAACCTGCGCCCGCAGGCCATGCGGCGGCTGGGCCTCGACCCGGCGACGCTGCGGGGGCGTTACCCCCGGCTCATCCAATGCGGCTGTTACGGCTATGGGGACGCGGGCCCCTACGCCGGGCGCCCGGCCATCGACGACACCATCCAGGCCGCCAGCGGTCTTGCCTGGCTCCAGGGACGCACCGGAAACGGCGAGCCCGGTTATGTGAACACGGTGGCCGCCGACAAGGTGGTCGGGCTGTACGCCGCCAACGCGATCACAGCCGCGCTGTACGCGCGCGAACGCACCGGCGAGGGTCAGGCCATCGAGGTGCCGATGTTCGAATGCATGGTCGCCTTCACCGTGGCCGAACACCTGTCCGGACGGACCTTCGTTCCGCCCCTGGGGGAGGCCGGCTACGACCGGCTTCTGAACGAGCACCGCCGGCCGTTCCCAACCAGCGACGGGCACATCAGCGTGGTGCCCTACACCGACGCGCAATGGCGGCGCTTCTTCGCGCTGAGCGGCCATCCGGAGATGGCGGAGGATCCGCGCTACCGCTCGGCCGGCGACCGCAGCCGGCATTTCCCGGAGCTGTACCGGTTCGTCGGCGCGGTCATCCGGCGCGACAGCACGGAGGTCTGGGTGCGGCGGCTGGCGGACAGCGACATCCCCTTCGCGACCGTCAATTCCATCGACGCCCTTCTGGCCGACCCGCATCTGCAGGCCGTCGGCTTCTGGCGGGAGGTCGACCATCCCACCGAAGGCAGCATCCGGCAGGCCGGCTTTCCCGTCGGCTTCTCCGCCACCCCGGCCGAGGTGCGGCGCCACGCGCCGGCGCTCGGCGAGCACACGGACGAGGTGCTGGGCCGACCCGACACCGAGGACCCGCCGGGCATATAGGCGCCATCGCCGGAATCCGGCGGGTCATTACCAAAACAATGTTGATATTTTCCGTACTGTTGGTATGTTTGCGGAATAAGCAAACAGCCGCAGAGGCAGGGTGCACCATGACGGGCGTACAGGTCGCCGGGGTCGGCATGACCCATTTCTGCAAGCCGGGGGCGAGCCCGCCCTTCACCGACATGGCGCGGGAGGCGATCGTCGCCGCGCTGGACGACGCCGGCCTGACATTCGCGGAAGTCGGCCACGTCATCGCCGGCTACATGTACGGCGACACCACGTCGGGCCAGCGGGCCGTCTACGAGGTGGGGATCACCGGCGTGCCGGTGGTCAACGTCAACAACGCATGCGCCACCGGCTCCACCGCCCTCTATCTCGCCCGCCGGATGATCGAGGCGGGGGCCGCCGACGTGGCGCTGGCCATCGGCTTCGAGCAGATGCCGCGCGGCGCCATAGACCGCAGCTTCCCCGGCTGGCCGGACCCTTGGGGGCCGTCGCTGGCCGCTGTGCAGGCGGTGGAGGGAAGCTCCGACGCGCCCTTCGCCTGCCAGCTCTTCGGTGCCGCGGCGCGCGAATACATGGAGCGTACGGGCTGTTCCGTGGAGACGCTCGCCGAAATCCAGGTGAAGGCCCGCCGGCATGCGGCGGCCAACGAGCATGCGATGTTCCGGGCACCGCTCACGGTGCGGGAGATCCTGGACTCCGCACCCATGGTCGGCCCGCTGACCCGGCTGATGTGCTGCCCGCCGACCTGCGGTGCGGCGGCGGCGGTGCTCTGCTCCGACGCGTTCATGCGGCGGCGCGGGCTGTCGGGTGTGTCGATCCGCGCCCAGGCCCTGGTCAGCGACAGCCCCGACGTGTTCACCGCCGGCAGCCCCATGAAGCTGGTGGGCGCCGACATGGCGCGCCGCGCCGCCGATCAGGTCTATGAGGCGAGCGGTGTGGACCCGCGCGACATCCGCGTCGCCGAGCTTCACGACTGCTTCACCATCAATGAGCTGCTCGCCTACGAGGCGGTGCGGCTGGCGCCGGAGGGTG
>OFDN01000462.1_pt1 | contig 33825 bp, 31 predicted proteins | sample 1520971 | NCBI WGS metagenome assembly OFDN01 (sample SAMEA94257418, study PRJEB24077) | hot springs metagenome | biome: Aquatic biome; feature: Geographical feature; material: Water | place: India | collected 2012-06-12 | depth 5 m | reverse complement strand
TGATATTTCTGAACGAAACATTATTGCCGTGGTCTTGAAGCAAAATATTTCCTTTGTCAGCCGCACCGAAACCATTATAATCTTTGTATTTTGAACGAGCAACCAAGGCGTTGAAGATATTGCTTTTACGCTCATATTCAACTACTTTGAAGCCATTGAGCCAATGTTGAACGATGTTGTTTGGGTAAACAATCACACGACCTTGATTCCAATCGCCAATTTTCTTGATGAAACGTCTGTCCATTTTCAAGTCTTTGTCGATTTTATATGAAGGAATCAAATCGTATAAACTCGCCAACGTACGATTTCCAACTGCACCCATTTTTGCATCGGGGTGTTTTTCGTCATCAAGTACTTGGAATTCAAGCCCTATACCCGATTTTCCGTTAGAATCAAAAGCTTCGTTTACGAAATATTTTACTCCAGAGTTTGCTCCTTCGGTGAGCTTAAATTCAAAAACTAACTCAAATGCTCCAAATTGTTCGTTTGTTACGATATCGTTTCCAGTTTCAGAACCATCAGACGGACTAACATTGATTGTTCCGTCAACTACTGACCAATGTTGTTTTGGCATTTCGGTTCCGTGAACAGCTCTCCAACCCGTGAAATCTTTACCATTGAAAAGCATTTTGAAACCTTGTGCTTTTTCTTGTTCCGAAAGATTATTCAAAAGTAAATTTACAACTGGACAATTATCCAACGGACTTGGCTTGAGATTTTCGGTTTGAATTCTGATGTTTTTCCAACGAATTTTCATTCCTTCTTTCATTGGGCCATAGATTGAATGAACCTGTAAGGCGATAAAACCTTTATCTGTCATGTCATCAATTAAATGAGCTGTAGGCACTCCGTTGATAAAAGTACGAATAGTGCTACCAATTGCTTCAATGCGATATTTATTCCATTGCCCGATTGGTTTGAAGGCTTTTTTACCCTCAGGGTTAATGTTTGGAATATATAACCAGTCACGACGTCCTTCATCATAAATAGCTCCTGACCAAGCTCTTGGAGAAGGGTCAACTTCCATCTGATAGCCATGAACTCTACCATTCTGATAATCAGGCTTTGAAAGGCTACGGAACTGTACACCACCGTTCATTTCATCATCTAATTTCAGGTCTAATTCAAGAATAAAGTCGCCGTAATCTTTTTCGGTGCAGAGAAATGAGTTTGGAGTGTCTTTTACGGTTGTACCTACGATTTCACCATTTTCTACAACATAGGTCGCTTTGCCTCCACGCTGAACCCATCCTTTTAAATCTTTACCATTGAATAAGCTTTTCCATTGCTCTTTTTGGGCTTGCGTATATGAAAATACCCCTACTGTGAGCATAACTACAAGAATTTTTTTCATTTTTGATATTGCTACTTGAGTTGAATAATAAATCAAAATTAGGAATTAAAACCATACTAATCTAATACCTATTTAACCAAAAATATTAAGATTTTGATATTTAATTGACCTAATTTTACTCTGTATGGTCAAGAATTATGGAATTTGAGAAAATGAAACTAATTACCAAGAAAATGGTTATTGTAGATATTTATGAACAGAACATGATAGAGCCGATAAACCTTTTTTCTCCCTTGGTAATAAAAGGGATTTCTCTAAAAAACCGAATAGTTATGTCGCCCATGTGCCAGTATAGTGCTACTGATGGTTTTGCGAATGACTGGCATTTTGCACATTTAAGTAGTAGAGCCGTTGGTGGAGCAGGGTTAATCTTTTCAGAAGCCATGGCAGTTTCGCCCGAAGGACGAATTTCGGCTGGTGATTTAGGTATTTGGTCTGACGAACACATTGCACCGCTTCGCCGAATAACCAACTTTATTCATCAGCAAGGTGCAATAGCGGGTGTACAATTAGCACACGCTGGCTATAAGGCCAGTTCGGCAGTGCCGTGGGAAGGGGGAAAATATATTTCAGAAATGGAAGGTGGTTGGTTGCCAGTTTCACCAAGTACAACATTGCTGACGGATAGGAAGAGTTTTTCGAAGGAATTAACCAAAACTGAAATTGAACAAATTGTAATTAATTTTAAAAATGCTGCTCAACGAGCCCTCGAGGCAGGATTTAAAATAATAGAGGTACATGCCGCTCATGGCTATTTATTGAATGAGTTTCTTTCACCTTTAAGTAATAAAAGAGTAGATGAATTTGGTGGTAGTTTTGAAAACCGAATTCGAGTTTTATTGATGGTGCTCGAAAGTGTGAAAGAAGTTCTACCTGAAGAAACACCTTTATTTGTTAGAATTTCGGCGACTGATTGGCGGGAGGATGGTTGGACTATTCAAGATTCGATAAAATTGGCGAAAATTTTAGCTAAGGTAGGAGTTGATTTGGTCGATTGTTCTTCGGGTGGTTTTGCTGCTCCGAGTGAAATTCCGATTGCTCCCAATTATCAATTACCATTTGCCGAAAGAATAAAAACCGAAGTAGATATAAAAACAGGGGCAGTTGGTTTGATAACATCAGCCATTCAAGCCAATGAAATTATTAGTTCTGGAAAAGCAGATTTGGTGTTTTTAGGCAGAGAATTACTGCGAAATCCGTACTTTCCGCAGCAAGCAGCTTCAGAATTGGGTTTTGAAATGGAATTACCCAATCAGTATTTGAGAGGTAAAAAATAAGGCGAACAACAGGTTCGCCTTGAATTTTTCTTAGAAGCTAACTTTGATAGATTCTAAATATTTTTTGCTGGTTTGTCCACATTCGAGAGCCGTGCGTCCTTTCACTGGTACAGAATCGAGTTCGATGATATTCCAGCCCTTAAATTTGATTTTATCTAAGTTGGCAAAAATCGAAGGAAAGTCAACACGTCCTTGACCTAACTCTACAAACTGATAACCCGATTTACTTTCTACTGGTTTGGTATCTTTTATGTGAGTAGCATAGATGATATCTTTATATTTCAATACTGCTTCGGCAGCATTACCACCCCCTTGTGTGTAGTGAGCTACATCTAATAAAGCCAAAATATAATCGTGTTTCATTTCATTGAAGATAATATCTACTTCTTCTGGTGTTTCGCCAAGTTGGTGCATATGATTATGGTAAGCAGGTTGAATACCCGTTTCGCCTTTCACAACTTTTGCCACTTCACTCATGTTTTTAGCATATTTCTTCAACTCATCTGTTGTTGGGAGTCTATCTTTTGGACGAGAAGTATTGGTTATTTGTAAAGATTTACCTCCAAGTGCTTTTATAAATTTAGCATGATTGAGGTGTGTTTCAATATCTTTCGAAATATCATCTTGAATTCCCACATTTCCACTTGAAAACATGGCTAAAGCCAATTTATTTTTATCAAGTGTATCCTTTAATTCTTGTGGTTTATCTTTGAAAGGGGCATAAGTATTGGCTCTTAGCTGAATACCTTTGAAACCTAAAGCGGCAATATCGCCAATGGCTACTAAATCATTTCCATTCCAAGTAATGGCCGAATACGCAATTTTGTGTTTGGCTTTTGCTGCTAAAGCTTCGAGTGAAAACATTGACGAGGCCGCCAATAGAGAGGCTTGGGTGATAAAATCTCTTCTGTTCATAGTTTTAAAATAGATAAAGGCCGAATAATTTTTAAAGTGTGAATTTATAAAAATAAGTTTATTAGATTAATCAAAGATAGGATGTCTCATAAAAAAGAGGACTCCTCGAAGTGGAGGAGTCTCTCTGTTCACTATGATGAAACAAATCTACTATTAGTATCCTGGGTTTTGAGGGAATACCCCTGCATTCGAACGGTCGATTTGCGTTTGAGGAATCGGACGAACATAATGTTTGTCAGCTACGTTTCCTGCGGCTTGTGGGTTGTATTTTTTAACACGTTCAACCAACAATCCCCAACGTTTTAAGTCTAACCAACGAGTTTGTTCTCCAGCCAATTCTCTCGCTCTTTCTTCAACGATAAGTTCGAAATTCATATCTGCGTCAGTAATCAACATGGCGTCTTTTTTACCAGGCCATCCAGCTCTATAACGAACTGCGTTGATTGCTTTTGTTGCTTCCGAAACGTTTCCTGCTTTTAATTGTGCTTCTGCTAACATTAAGTAAACATCAGCCAAACGGAATACGAAGTAGTCACGGCTACCAGCTTCATAAGTTAAGTCTGGGCGTTTTGTATCAAAGAATTTCATCAATGTTGGGAATAATGCCTCGTTGTAAGCACTTGGTACTAACACTTGGTATTTTCTTTTTGCACGCTCTTCTTTCGGCATTTCGTATCCTGGAATGAAGATAGCAGTATCACCCGCTGCAAATGAAATCTTTGATTTAGAGTTATCAAACGAAGCGTTTAAGTTAGTACCTGGGTTATTACTCAACCAAGTATCACGGAAAGTTTTCTTATAACGTGAGTCGTTTGTACGGTCTTTGAAACAAGTTTCTAACAAATATGCTGTTGGACGTAAACGCTTGAATGGACGACCATAGAATACATCACGCTTCATACCTGGTTGTACGTCATATTGCATACCGAAGAAAAGGTGTAGGTTATTTCCACCGTTTACAGCACCTGTATTGTTAGTAAGGTTAGTAAGTGGGTCAGTTGTATATTGAACTGCAAATACTACCTCGCTATTAATTTGGTTATTTTCATCGAAAACACTTGCAAAATCATCTAATAATTTAAAACCATAAGCTGTTGTAACAGTCTTACAAAGTTCGGCTGCTTTTGCAAAATCATCCGCTGCTTTAACAGATGAATAAGCTTTTGCTAGGTAAACCTTTGCTAAAAGTGTTTCAGCAGCTGGTTTTGTAGCACGGCCATAATCAGTAGCTTGTGCTTTTGCCTCTAATGCAGGAATTGCATCATTTAAGTCTTTGATAATCGCAGCATACATTTCTGCATCAGTTGCTCTCTTTGTTTCTTTGGTTGGAGCAAGTGTTTCGCTCAATCTCAAATCAACACCACCAAATTGTTGGTGTAAGATATAATAATAATGAGCTCTCAAAAACTTAGCTTCGGCTACACGTCGAACTTTAATGGCATCTGCAACAGTAGCTTTTGGGGCTCTATCAATAATTGCATTACAAGTATTGATACCACGATAAAGCTCATCCCAAGTATTGATTAAGTAATCAACAGTTGGTTGTAATTGCGTATCATAGAAATGGAAACCTTTATATGATCCATCAGCACCAGTAGCATAAATATCGGTACCATACTCAGTTAAAGTTAAACCTTGTTGAGTGGCATAATAATATCTAAGAGAAGAATAAGCTGATTTTACTGCATCTTCGAAGCCTTTTGGCGTATTCATGTAATCGTTGCCAATACCTGAAACTACAGTTTCATCCAAAAGATCTTTACATGATTGTGTCGTGCATAACAACGCCGCAATACCAAAGATTTTGATTGGTTTTAATATGTTTTTTAATTTCATTTTATTAATAGTTTAATAAATCCTTGATGTTTTTACTTAGAATCTGATGTTCAAACCAAATGTTGTAACCGATGTTGCTGGTGTAACACCTGAACCTACGTTTGTGGTACCAGTACCAGAAGAAGTGATTGTTGCTTCTGGGTCGATTCCATTGTATTTACTGCGGTATTGAGACCAAATTTTTGGTTGTTGAATACTTGTGTAAAGACGTAGAGATTCCATACCAAGTTTCTTTGAAATGCTTTGTGGGAAAGTATAACCGAAGTTAATATTTCTGATTTTCACGAAAGTACCATCAAAATAAATCAAGGTTGTATTGTATTGAGGGAATTCCTGAGTACTGAATGGGCGAGGGAATTCGTTTGTTGGGTTGTTTGGCGTCCAGTAGTCAACTTTGATCTGTTGGTAACGACCAGCCAAAGCGTTGTTGTTTTGGTGGAAACCACTCACAATCATATTTCCGAAACGTCCAAATAAGAATGCAGATAAGTCGAATCCTTTGTAGCTAAATCTTGTAGTGAAACCAGCACTGAATTTTGGAATATCAGAGCCAAGAATAACTCTATCAGCAGCTGTAATTACGCCATCACCGTTTGTATCCTGAACTTTCACTTGTCCTACACCAGCACCAAGTGGATTGGCTTTATCACCAGGGTAGAATTTAGCCGCTTCTTCTTTTTCGTTCAATTGCCAAATACCTACTTTCTTATAATCATAGTAAGAGTTAAGTGGGTAGCCAATGAACCAACGGTTTCCTAAGTCATCAACTTTTCCATTGTAGAGAGAAATAATTTCTTCTTTATTTTTAGTGAAAGTGAAGTCAGTAGTCCATTTAAAGCCACTTGCTGTATTTACGTTTACAGTAGTAAAGCCTAGTTCAATACCTTTATTACGTGTTTGTCCAACGTTACGAGTTACTGCACTGAAACCAATCGAACCTGGTAATTGGTCAGATAATAATAAGTCTGTAGTATTTGTTTCGTATAATTCTAATGAACCCTGGATACGGCCTCTCAAGAAACTGAAATCTAAACCGATGTTAGCAGTAGCTGAAGATTCCCATTTCAAATCAGGGTTACCAATAGTATTTGGTCTATAACCATAGGCTGCAGTAGTTCCCCAAGCATAAGCGGTTCTGCTCAACAAACCTTGTGTTTGATATGGAGCAACCCCTTGGTTACCCACTTTACCCCAACCTGCTCTTACTTTCAATAAGTCAATCCATGAAATTTGTTTCATGAACGCTTCATTGCTTAAGTTCCAACCAACAGCGATACCTGGGAAGTTACCATATTTAGTATTTTCACCGAAACGGCTCGAACCATCACGACGCATGGTAGCTGTAATTAAATACTTATCATTGAAATCGTAGTTGATACGTGCCATGTAAGAGTTAATGGTCCATTGAGTTAAACCACTACCAACACCTAATACAGATGAAGCATTACCTAAATTATAGAATTGCTGAGTTTCAGCAGGTACACCTTGTACATCGGCTGTATATCTTTCAAAATTATCTCTTTGAATAGATTGTACCAAGGTTGCAGCAAAATTATGTTTTTGTGCAAATGTTTTGTTGTATGATACGATATTTTCAAGCGTCCAGTTAAAGCCGAAGTCATTACGTGATGATGCCTGAGGGTCACCAAATTTACGAGCATTCGTAGCTGCACCAATGAAACGTCCCCAACGAGAAATTGTAAAGTCTGGGCCAAAGTTTACACGATATTTCAAACCTTCTAAAATCTTCACTTCAGCATAAAGGCTGTTGAAAATTCTATACTTTTTAGTGTTATCAACTTGTGCACCCGGAACAATCTCAGCTAATGGGTTAGTTAATAAGGCATCATTAGTTGGCGAGAAAATCATGTTTCCATTATCATCATATGGACGACCCAACGGATTTTGGTTAATTGTAAAGCCATAAGGGTTTAAGTTTTCACCATTTCTGATGCTATACATAGTATAAGAAGAAAGACCAACTTTAATACGGCTGTTGATATTATGGTCGATATTTGCTCTCAACGACATACGTGTATAGTCTAAGCCATCAGAGATACCTTTATCTTGGAAGAAACCTCCAGAAATATAAAACTGAGTTTTATCATTACCACCTTGAACACCCAATGAATGGTTTTGCATTGTACCATTATGTAGAATCAAATCTTGGTAGTTTGAGTTTCTACCAGCTGCAATACCTGCTGCTACTGCAGGGTCACCACCTAATACCGCTACTTTTGCATCAGCTGCCGCATCTGCAACACCTGTTGGAACTGGGTTTCCATTAGCATCTTTGTAGTTGTTAGTTGCACGATAAGCCTCACGAACGAATTCAGCGAATTCAGCACCGCTAAACAATTGAATTTTATCAAGAGGTTTAGAAACACCACCGTAAGTATCAAATGTTACTACTGTTTTTCCTTTTACTGCACCTCTTTTTGTAGTTACAAGAACAACACCATTGGCACCTCTAGCACCGTAGATAGCTGTTGCAGTTGCATCTTTCAAAACCTCAATTGATTGAATATCATTTGGGTTCATGTCTTCGTAGCCCGCAGAAAGTGGAATACCATCTACTACGTAAAGTGGGTCATTACCTGCGTTGAATGAACGACGACCACGAATCAAGATTTTAGGAGTTGAACCTGGTTTCGAACCTGATTGTGAAACGTCAACCCCGGCAGTTCTACCTTGAAGAGCTTGTCCAAGGCTGGTAATAGGCATTTCTGTGATTTGCTTGGCAGAAACCTGAGAAATGGCACCAGTTGTTTGGCTTTTCTTTTGTGAACCATAACCTACAACGATAACCTCGTTTAATGCTGCTGCATCTTCTTCCAATGCTACATTTATAGTGTTTTGGCTACCAACTTTTACTTCTTGTGCTTTGTAACCAATGTAACTAAATACCAAAGTAGCACCATTGGCTGCTTGTACCGAATACTTACCAGCAGCATCAGAAATGGCTCCTTGTGCTGTACCTTTTACTGTTACACTTACTCCAGGTAGCGGATTGCCACCAGCATCTGAAACCTTGCCCGATACTGCTTTGCCTTGTGCTGCTGCAAATTGTATGCTACACACAACAGCTAAGCTAAGCATCATCATCTTAAGTAGTAATTGTTTCATACTCAATTTAATAAAGGATTAGTTAATAATTAAAGGAAAAATAGACGAACTAAAAATAGTTAAATTTTTAATTAGAATATTAACAAAATTACTTCTTGTGCCATCCGTTTACCACTAAAATTCAAGCCATTTCTAATATTTTTTTGACAAATAATCAGTCAAATAGTACTTTCTGTACCTTATTTATTGTAAATTAGCTGTCATAAAGAAACTTTTAGCCCCTAAAATATAAGATTTCAAATGTTTTTTAGGAAGGAAAAAAGTTATGGAGCCTAATACCTAATTAATGAGTCTAAAACGTTATTTTAGAAAATGAAACCACAGTTACTGAAAATCGCTACTCCTGCTGATTCTTCATTCAACTTATTTGTGCAAGAGACTCCGTATTTTTCCACTCCGTGGCATTATCATCCCGAATACGAGATTGTATTAGTCTTGGAAAGTACAGGTAAACGTTTCGTAGGAAGCAGTATCACCGATTTCAAACCAGGGGATTTGTGTATGATTGGTTCGTATTTGCCACATTATTACCGTAATGATGAAGACTTCTATCTGAAAGAATCAAAGCTAAAAGCAAGGTCGTTGGTGATTCACTTTTTGGAAGATTTCATGGGAGATAAGTTTTTGGAATTGCCTGAAAGTCAACAAATTAAAGCCTTGTTTGAACGTTCGAAGAGAGGGTTGAGTTTTGGCGAAAAAACAGTAGCTAAAGTAACACCTAAATTCAAGAACTTGCCTAACCTAACGGGTATGGAAAGGTTATTGGAAATGATTTCGATTTTGCTTATCCTCTGTGAGAGTGATGATAAACAAGACCTAACAACCAACCCAATTTCGCTCAGAAATGAGGTTGATTCAGCTCGTATGAATAAGGTTTTTGAATATGTAATGCTTAAATATCAAGAAGAAATTCAATTAAAAGACGTTGCCGATTTAGCCAATATGAGTGAGTCGGCGTTTAGTAGATATTTCAAGAAACGTACGCGTAGAACTTTTACCCAATTTTTGGCCGAAATTCGTATCGAACACGCTTGTAAACTATTAATGGTTGATAAAATGAGCGTAGCTGAAATTTCGTTTGAAAGTGGATTCAATAACCTTTCGAATTTCAACCGCCAATTTAAGGCAATCAAAAAAATTACGCCATTGGCGTATAGAACTAAGTTTTTGGAATAGTTTTTAAAGGGCAGTTTTCAGTCGGTTATGCGTTGCTTACTGAAAACTGCTCACTATTTTAATGCTTCGGGCAGTCACATTGATTTTTGCCTTTAAATAAACCCCACATAAAGCCTTTTTTCTTGCGGTAAGAACCATTCTTTTTTCTTCTTCCTCCACCGTTTACCTCCTTTGATTCTTTTATGCTATTTGTCTTATAATCAGAAGCTTGTGAAAATTCTGGCATTAAAGCTAGTATTCCGATGAGGGATAATATTGTTATTTTTTTCATATTTCTTGAAATAGATTAGTAGAGTCAGAAAACTATTATTTTAACGAATTTTTCGCCTTAAAAATTACGCAACCGTGATACTTTCAACTGAAAATGCCAGCGGTTTATCAGCAAAAAGTATTTTAGTTTTAGCCCAAGTGCTGCGAAAAAGCTCAGAATCTCTATAATTATTCAGGGCTTTTTCCGACTCCCAATGGCTATGAGTCATGAAAATATTAGGTTGATTAATATCTCGAAGCAACTCAAGGTGGCTACAGCCAGCCATAGCTCTGATTTTATCTTTCGAACTATTGAATATTTCTTGAAACTCCTCAGTTTTATCTTCCTGAAAAGTCATTCTTACATAGCGTATAAGCATATTATCTAATAATTTTTCAACAAAAATACATAAAAAACTTACCCGTACTTTTTTAAACAATTAAATAATCGTGCATAGATACTCCATAATCAGAAATGCTTTTTTGTGTTGTTCATTACTTTGATGATAGTATTACAAAAAGTTATAATAAATTTGTGTAAAACATTTTCATGATGGATGATTTTAGACTAAAAGTTTTTTATTCAGTAGGTAAAAATCAGAGTTTTACGAAGGCTGCATCAGAGCTGTATATTACTCAACCTGCCGTAACAAAACACATAAAGTTACTTGAAGAATCGCTTGGGGTGCGGCTATTTGATCGTAAGGGAAATTTCATTACACTCACTGCTGCTGGGGAAGTTTTATATAAGTATGCGACTGAGATTTTCAGGCTTTATCAAGAAGCTATTTTTGAAATAGGAACTATGAAAAATCAATTTGAGGGAAGCCTGCGTTTGGGAGCAAGTACGACTATCGGACAGTATTTAATTTCGCCAATTTTAGCTTCATTTCATGGGAAATTTCCGCAAATTGAACTCACATTACTCAATGGAAACTCTGAGTTTATAGAAAAAGCCGTATTAGAAAAAAGTATAGATTTAGGCATTGTTGAAGGTCAAAAACACCATTCAAGCTTAAAATATACCGATTTTATGGAAGATGAATTAGTGGCAGTGGTACATTCAAAAAGTAAATATGCGAAGTTTTCGAGCATTAGCTTAGAAATGTTGCTTGAAATTCCACTTGTCTTGCGAGAAAGAGGCTCAGGAACACTCGAAGTGATAGAATTGGCCCTTAAAGAAAAAGGCATTAAATTAACTAATTTGACTATTGTAATGCACCTAGGAAGTACTGAAAGTATCAAGTCGTTTTTAGAGCATTCGCAAGCTATGTCATTTGTTTCGATAAGGGCTATACAGAAGGAATTATTACACCAAGAACTAAAAATTATTCCTATCGAAAACCTACAAATGTTGCGTAGATTTTCGTTTGTGAACCTACATGGGCAACAAGATAAATTAGCTACTTCATTTATCAATTTTGCACATCGACATTATAACCAAAAGTAATTGATTATAATAAAATGCCATTGGTTTAGGGTTTCTTTATGTCCTACTTTTGTTGGTATGAAAGCAAAGGGAAAAATAATATTTTGGATAGGTTTGTTGGCCTGTTGTCTACCATTAGTTAATGCTAGTTCGGCTTTAGTTTTGGGAGTTTTGGTAGCCAGTGTGCTTAAAAATACGACTTATTCCGGCCAGAGCAGTACTTGGGGTGGCTATTTATTGAAATTGGCAGTAATTGGTTTGGGCTTTGGAATTAATATCAGGATTTTGCTCGAAGATAGCCAAAGCAATATCGGAATCACAGCTCTTTTTGTACTCGGTATTCTTGGTATTGGTTTTCTATTGGGTCGATTTTTGAAATTAGATAAAATTGTAGTGTTGTTAATTTCAGCGGGAACGGCCATTTGTGGTGGAAGTGCCATTGCCGCAGTTGGTTCGGTAGTCAAAGCTAATACTGAACAAATGTCGGTTTCAACAGGAGTAGTTTTTTTACTCAATGCCGTAGCTTTGTTTGTATTTCCTGTTTTAGGACATTGGTTGGGTTTATCACAAGAACAGTTTGGTACTTGGGCAGCCATTGCTATTCACGATACAAGTTCGGTGATTGGAGCAGCTGCTAAATATGGCGATGTGGCTCTAAGAGTAGCTTCAATTACCAAAATGCTTCGCATTTTTTGGATTATCCCAGTTTCATTGATTTTGGTTGTTGGCGTTAGTAGAAGTTTTGAAAATTTCAAAATACCTATTTTTATTTTAGGTTTTGTGTTGGCTTCAATTTTATACAGCTTTTTGCCATCGTTTAAACCATTTTTTGCTTTAATTTATACCTGTTCAAAACAATTATTGGTGCTGAGCTTATACTTAATTGGAGCCAGTATTTCGTTTGAAAGGTTACGAAAAATAGGACCGAGTACTTTCGGACAAGCTACAATTCTTTGGCTGATTTCATGTGTATTATCTTTATTGTTTGTGATTTATTATTATTGATAAGAGTAGGTAATAAGTAATAATATTAGCTAAAGAGTTATAGTTTTTTTTCACCAAAACTGGAAACTGTTCAAACAGAACCAAATATTGGTAGAAATTTATAATTATGGAAGTAGTGTAATTAAAAAGAGCTATTTAATTGATAATATTAACAGGCTCTTCTACCAAAACTGGAAACTGTTCCAGCGGAACTAAATATTGGTAGAAATTTATAATTATGAAAAAAGTAGAGCTCCGTCGGAGCTTTACTTTTAAAGGCAATTCTTTTGAAAGTAGGCGAATATCAAACTGTATCTGAATCTAATGGTGCAAAATAGTGTCAATTATTATATAATTTGTCGCTTACATCGCCAAAAAAAGCATATTTATCTTTATTACTCAACCAAATTGTAGAGTTGAAAACTTTTCTATTGTATTTTTACTCTTCAATCCTAAAATACCATTTGTATTACAACAATTCTATGGAAAAATCTCAAAATCGTCGGTCATTTATTCAGAAAAGCATTTTAGGGCTTACTACCGTATTGGGTAGTGAAGTGGTTTTTGCTAAAAACTTACCTAAAAAAATTGAGCTCTTAGGCGAAAAAGCATTTATTGACCTTCCCGAGGGAAAAAATAAAGAGTTAATGCTACTCAATGACCGTCCTTGGAATGTTGAAACCCCCGCCCATTTATTAGACGATGAAGTAACGCCCGCAGATAAAATGTTTATTCGCAATAATGGAAATTTGCCCGAAAACATAGATATCTCGAAATGGGAATTAGTCATTGAAGGAGAATCAGCGAAAACACGTAAAGTTTTCACTCTAAGCGAACTTAAAACAAAATTCAAAACTTATACTTATCAACTTACACTCGAATGTGCGGGTAATGGTCGCTATGGCTTTAGCCCACAAACATCGGGAAATCAGTGGCAAGAGGGTGCGGTAAGCTGTGCTGAATGGACGGGTGTACGCTTACGTGATGTACTTGAAAGTGTAGGAGTAAAAGATGATGCAGTTTATATCGGTTATTACGGAAAAGACATTCATTTGAGCGGCGATGTGACAAAACCGCCAATATCAAGAGGAGTACCAATGAAAAAAGCCCTCGAAGATGAAACGCTTTTGGCTTGGGCGATGAATGGGAAAGATATTCCATTGATGCACGGTTTTCCGTTGAGATTGGTTGTTGGTGGTTGGCCGGCATCAGTTTCTGGAAAATGGTTGAATAAAATTTCTATTAGAAATAAAGTACACGATGGCGAAAAAATGAGCGGCCATAGCTACCGAATGCCAGCATATCCGATTGAGGCAGGTGGAAAAATTGCTGATGCAGATTTGAAAATAATTGAATCAATGCCCGTAAAATCGGTTATTACTTACCCAAAATCAGGTGCAATGCTTGAATCTGGTCGTGCACTCGATTTACGTGGTCATGCGTGGGCGGGAGATTTGGAGGTAAAAGAAATGCATATTTCGATTGATTTTGGAGCAACTTGGCAAAAGTGCGATTTGCGAAAACCAAAAAATCGTTTGGCGTGGCAGCATTGGTCAGCCAAGGTGAGTTTTCCAACAAAAGGATATTATGAAATATGGGCAAAAGCCACCGATAGTAGTGGTGTTTCACAGCCGATGATTATTCCTGCTTGGAACCCTGGTGGATATTTGAATAATTCTTGCCACCGAATTGCCGTGAAAATTGGATAATTAAAGCTAAGATTGATGAAAAACTTACCAAAAATATTATTGCTCGGCATAAGTGCTGCTCTAATGATTAGTGCAGGCTTGAAACCACAGCACATGCTTATTAAAAAATCACCTGAAGTATCTGTGGCAGATTCAATTAAAAAGATAGATAAAGCTACTGGGCTAATTGTAGATAAAGGACTTGACATCGTAACGGCACATTGCACTGGTTGCCATTCGAGTAAGTTAATCACACAGTTTCATACCGACCGTGCTGGCTGGCTCGAAAAGATTAGATGGATGCAGCAAAAACAAAAACTTTGGGATTTAGGTGAGTCTGAACCAATTATTCTTGATTATTTGGCCAAAAACTACCCAGCTACGGAAGTTGTCAATCGCCGAGCTTCGCTCAAAAATATAGAATGGTATAAGCTGAAATAATATTTAAAGTAGTGGTTTTTGTTAATAAAACAGGGCCACTACTTCTTTCGTATTTATTAGTTAATTACTTTCCCTTTATTAATACTCAGGCGTTTATCGACACACGCTGGAATTTCTTCCTCGTAGTGAGTTACGTAAATAAGTGTTTTGTCGAGTTCAAGTACTAATTTATTGACCAAATCTCTGAAATATACAATATGCTCAAAATCTAAGCCTTGGCAGGGTTCGTCTAATAAAAGTACTGGTGGGTTTTTCACCAAAGCCCTAGCCAAAAACACTTGTCGCTGTTCACCTGTTGAAAGTTGATAAATTTTTCGTTCGGATAAGTGATTGATATTCAATAAGCTGAGGTAATTATCAGTAATATTTCTCTCTTCATCGCTTAGTTTTTTAAATAAACCTGCTGAATCAAATAAGCCTGAAGCTACGGCTTTCCATACTTCAGTATTGCGAGTAAAATATAGATGAAGCTCGGGCGAAACATAGCCAATGCGATGTTTGATATCCCAAATACTTTCTCCACTTCCACGCTTGCGGTCAAATAAGTCGTAGTCATTTTGATATCCTTGCGGATTGTCGGCTGTAATCAAGCTCAAAATTGTACTTTTTCCCGAACCGTTTGGCCCCATTAATGCCCATTTTTCACCTCTTTTTACTGCCCAACTTACACCATCAACGACATTAACACCTTTGTATGTGACGGTTACATTTCTTAAATTGAGGGCATATTCAAAATCATTACGAGCAGGAGTTTGCTTGATAAGCGATAAAATATCTGTATTAATTTGGATTGTGGAATTGTGGATAACTTGTTGATAATCGGCAGGCTGTGTGGATGTCCGCTTTATTTTCCCCTCTTGGAGTTGAAGAATATTGGTAATACAAGAAGGTATTTCTTTTGGAGTAGTTACCATTAAAATCATGATTCCTGCAGCTGCAACTTGATTAAGCACTTGGTGTAAAATACCCCTACTTTCAATATCTAAACCTACAAAAGGGTTATCGAGAATAAGAACTTTAGGCCTACGTAAAAGTGAGAGTGTAATGAGCGTCCGGCGGGTCTCTCCATTGGAAAGTGTTACTATTTTTCTTTCAAGCAAATGGTTTATTTTCAGCAGGTTAGCGGTTTTTATTAGCTCTTCTTCGGTATAAGGCAGAGGTGGTAAATCAACTGATTTTTCATCAACCGTTCCGATGGGTTTAACCTGATTTTGTAAGATTTCTCGTACCGTTGGAGCTATTTCAGCATCCATTGAATTGAAGCGTTGTTGGTAATATTGGGTAGCCGACTCAACAATTCGGTTGAAACTATAATCTCTCGCCACAAACGCAATTTCATCGTAATTTGGCTTTGAAATTCTTCCTTTAGTAGGAAAAATCTTACCCGCAACGGCCTCCAATAAAGTACTTTTTCCGGAGCCATTACCGCCCACAATCGCCCAGTTTTCGTTGGCGTTTACTTGCCAATTGATATTTTCTAAAACCGTGCGGTCGCCTTTCTGAATGCTTACTTCTTCAAATGTTATCATCAAATCAAATTCGTAGTTTTATCGCTGTTTATTTTTTGAATGCAAGTTATATTATTTTTATATTTAGTCGAAAAAAGCATTAGAGTTTGTATAAAAATCTCACTATTAAGATTTACATAAACCTATTTTTAAAAATAGTGGTTATAAGTTTACCTGATAGACAAAAACATGAATATTAAAATATTGTGCTTCGGCATAACCCGCGATATTATTGGGCAATTCGAATATGCTACTTCGCTGGGTGAATCTGCAACAGTGGCCGACTTAAAACAGCATCTTTCAACAAATTTTCCTACTTTTGCGACCTTAAAGTCGTTGAGAGTAGCTATTAATTCGGAATATGCCGAAGATTCGGCAATGTTAAAAGAAAACGATGAAATCGTTTTGATTCCACCTGTTAGTGGAGGTTGATGATTGCGAAGAAAGAAATATTCGCTTAAAATTTAAAAGAAACTTTATACAATGGAAAATCCAGTTTTGATTTTTGGAGCCGGGAATCTCGGAAAAATAGCCTTAGATATCTTTAACCGTAATAATATTGTGGTATATGGTTTTTTAGATGATAATAAAGAACTACATAATACCGAAATCGGAGATGTAATGGTTTTGGGCGAAACCGATGATGATGGTTTTTTAAAGCTAATCGGACAAAAAACTGAGGCATTTGTGGCCCTTGAAAATACAAAAGAGCGTAAAAAACTCGTAGAAATGCTCAATAATCGCCGAAAAACAATGCCTGTCAATGCGGTGCACAACACTGCGGTAGTTTCGGCCGATGCCTTTATTGGGCATGGAAATTTAGTGGCAGCACGTGCTATCGTAAATCCTTATGCAATTGTAGGTAATCATTGCATCATTCAAGCGTCAGCGGTGGTTGATATCAATGCAAGTGTAGGAGATTATGTACAAATTGGTGCTGGGGCAATTATTAATAGTGAAGCCGTAGTAGAAGAAGGTGCATTTATTGGTTCGGGGGCGGTCATTATTTCTGGTGTGACGGTTGGTAAAAATGCTCGTGTAGGTGCAGGTTCAGTAGTTATTGAAAATGTAGCTGAAGGAACCACTGTCTTCGGAAATCCTGCGAAAAAGATATAAACTTGTTGCCTTCGACTCCGCTCAGGCAACGGTATAATTCGGCGGTTGCTCGTTCAAGCAACGGTAAAACACGGTGGTTGAGCGGAGTCGAAACCGCCGTGTTTTACCGCTTCAATGTTCTTTCGCAAAATTCTTTTCACCTGCTTCAATGGCTACTTTTAAGTGATTTTCCTTTGGCGGAATCGGGCAACTATAGCCAGCACTAAAAGCACAATAAGGGTTATAAGCTTTATTGAAATCTAAGTAAATTTTATCTCCTTCCAATTGGCTCATTCGTAAATCCAAATAACGCCCTCCACCATAGCTTTCTTTCCCATTGGTCAGGTCTTTAAATGGAATAAACAAATAATCTCGGTATTGTGGCAAATTTCGAAGTCTAAGCGATTGATATACTGCTACTTTATAGGGTTTTCCATCTATTTCAAATTTTAATTCCCCGAACTTCGTATAAGTTGCCGTTTGCCCCGACGAAGTAGGAATATCAAAAGGTTTTTCTTTTTTCTTAGTCAATACAAATTCGCACAAAACCTTGTATTTTTCGTTTGGCTCAAAAAATCGCAAATATTCAAGGTCTTCTTTTTTTAGAGGCGAATTTGAATCTTTTAGAAATTCTGTTTTGTATTCTTCTCGATGTTTTTCGATTTCTGCTTTAAAATCTTGAGCAAAAAGTGTGGAACAAAATAAGCCACAGCAAGCAACTAAAAAAAATGCTTTCATTGCGTGATTGATTTAACTGTTTTGGCGATAAAAATACTGAAAAATATCATTAACATAGAAAAATATCCTACATAAGGGTAATTTTCGATAAAACCAGAAGGTGTTTTGTGAATAATAAAACCACCTATATTCGTTGCAATGGCTTGAGCAAAAAGCTGTACAGAAGAGTTAATGGCCATAAAACTGCCTCTTTGCTGAGGCGTAACCACGTTTGAGATAATCGCTTGGGTTGGAATCAGACGGCCATTTGAAAACACGAAGAAAATTCCAGCAATAATCAATACAATCCAAAGTTCGCCCGAAAACATATTAGTAATCAAGAAAATTGGTAGCATTGAAAGTATGGCAAAAGTTACAAAAACTGGATATTTCCCTTTTCTATCAGCCAATTTGCCAACCATTGGGGCTGAGAAAATAGTCAATAAACCACCTACAAAATAAATCAAAAAGATATTATCCTGACTATATCCAACATTCGAAACTAAAGTTGGAGAAATATATGGAATGATACTAAAATGCCCCAACATAATGATGGTAGATAAGCTCAACGCACGCAACTGATTAGGGTTTTTTGCAATATTTGTAATGGCCTCGAACGGATTTTGTTTGTGTTGTTTATTGCGTAAATGTTTATCTAAGACAGGAACAAATCTACTGATTAAGAAAATAACCACAATACCCAGTACCCCTAATACTAAAAAAGGAGAATGCCAACCAAAATGACTGGCTAAATATAAACCTGATGGAATACCAACAACCGATGCTAAAGAAAAGGCCGTTGTAATAAAGCCCATGGCAGTAGCACGGCGTTCGTACTCGAAAGTATCGGCTACGATTGACAAAACTTGTGAGCCAATTAAACCCCCAAAAGTTCCTGCAATGGTTCGGGTGAGTATTAGAATCTCGAAGGTAGGAGCAAAGGCACATGCAACAGTGCCCGCTACAAAACCCGTATAGGCAAATAATACTACTTTTTTACGGTCGTAATTATCTACGAAAAAGGCTGAAAGAAACCCAGAAATACCCGCACTAAGACCATAAGCCGAGACTATAAAGCCAAATTGACGTGGTGAAATATCAAAAATCTTGATTAATTGTGGCCCTAAAGGCATCATAATCATAAAATCTATGATATGTGTAAAATTAATACAAGCTAATATGAAGAGTAATAGTTTTTCCTTTTGAGTCATTTAAGAAGTGCTTTTGTAATTTATCCTTAATTTTTCAACGAACTTCTTGAAAAAATAATTCCGATGCTAAATGAAGTGACTATCTTTGAAGATGATACTTTCATCAATTAATAATCATTAAGTAGTTAAGAATAAATTAATATATCTAAATGCCAAACGAATTTATAATCAATCAATTACCTTCTAATAAAATACTCATTGAAGAGAAAGAATATCATTTTTATAGCGGTACTTCCTATTTAGGTTTAAATCAAGATGCTGATTTCAAGCATTTGCTTATTGAAGGTATTAATCGCTATGGAATGTCGTTTGGAAGTTCACGGAATGGAAATTTACAACTAGATATTTATGCGGCTGCCGAAGAAAAGATGGCTCGTTGGGTTGGAGCCGAAAAAGCTCTGACGGTATCTTCTGGAATGTTGGCTGGGCAAGTGGTTGCACAATTTCTAAAAACTCAAGATTCCACATTTTTTTATGCTCCAAGTAGTCATGCAGCCAATTTTCATGAGCCTAATGTGGTTTTACCTAATATAAGTTTTGAAAATTGGGCAGAAAATATCGCTCAAGAAATTTCTGAAAATGGGGCTACACATTCGGTTATTGTTTGTAATTCATGCGATGCTCTTAAGCTCACGCCTTATCATTTCGATTGGACTGTACAATTACCGCAAAATCAAAAAACTACGCTTATTATTGACGATTCACATGGATTAGGTATTACAGGCGATAATGGGGCAGGTGTTTTCCAGAATATTTTTGTCAATGCCAATGTTCGTTTAGTGGTGGTAAGTTCGCTGCACAAGGCAATGGGGATTGCTGGTGGCGTAATTTTTAGTGATTCTGATTTTATCGAACAGCTTCGCCATACTGCATTTTTTTCTTCTTGTTCGCCCATTACGCCAGCATATCTTTACGCCTATATGCATGCCGATGATGCATACTCCAAAAACCAACAAAAACTCAAAGAAAATATCGCAAGGTTTACACACAAACTTATAGAGAATCAAGGTATCAAAATATTTAATTACTTAGAGGGTTATCCAGTATTTTATTCATTACGAGATGAACTGTATGATTTCTTATTTCAACACCAAATATTAATTTACAGTTTTGCCTATCCAATCAAAACAGGAAAACCAAATACAAGAATTGTCATTAGTGCTTGGCATGAAGCTGAGCAACTAGATTTTTTAGCAGAAAAAATCGGAGAATTTACCAAGGTTAATTCCTGAATAGTGTTTTTATCGAAAAAATGCTTCATCAAGCAAGGGTTTTCAAGATGTTTTACTTTACTCGAAAGAAGTAAGTTTTTTAGAGAAACCAGTAAGGTACAATACTATGTCATGTTTTCCTAATTATATAATATAAATCCAAAAGACAGCTCGCTGCGTATATAAAAGTATTCAATCAAACTATACATATTTGATTAAATTTTTAGAATTGAATGTCATCAATGCAATAGTTTATACGTGAAAGAGTGATGCAAAATTAGAGTTTTTCCTTAGAAAGATATTCTACTGCCTAATGTGAGTAGTAGGGTTTAACGGTTGAAAACAGAAAGAGTACCACCTTTGGGGGCACTCTTTTTTATTGATGCAAAGTGAAGGTCTTGAAATTTTTGATACTTATTCCACTTAATTCTAAAATGTAAAACTACATTTATTTTATGGGTAAGATATATCAACCAATTAGCCAAATTTGGTCTTCTTGATGGCCTTGTTCGGTCCATTCTACTAAAACCCTCTGAGTATCAAGCGTATTTACACGCATACCAGTATAGTCGGGTTGAATCGGTAAATCTCTTTCGTAGCGGCGGTTAATTAAACAAAGGAGTTCGACTTTCTCTGGGCGACCAAATGCTTGCATGGCATCAATAGCAGCACGAACCATGCGTCCAGTGGCCAATACATCATCAATTAATATAACTTTCTTTCCTTCAATGACAAAAGGTACTTTCGTAGCGTTTGGTTTAAGAGGTGAGTCTCTCCTTCTGAAATCATCACGAAAGAAAGTAGCATCAAGATATCCTAATTTAATAGCAATGCCTGTCTCTTCGCTTAACTTCTTAGTAATGCGTTCGGCCAAATGAATTCCTCTTGGTTGTAAGCCCAAAATCACTGAATTCGAAAAATCACCATGGTTCTCAATCAATTGCTGACATAATCGATTGATTGTAATATCAAGTAAAGGATTACTAAGAATGAGTCGTTTCATACTCCTGCCACAAATCTGGAAATGGTTTTGTTAAAAATAATCAAGTTGTAAATCTAATAAATAGATGGACTAATTCTGCTAAAATTTCAGAACTTTGCACAAAATTTATTTATAAATAAAGGAATATGAAATATTTGATAGCTGGGCTTGGCAATATTGGCCCCGAGTATGCATTTACCAGACATAACGTAGGCTTTATGGCACTTGATAGATTGGCGGCACAACAAGGCTTTTCATTTAAAATGGAAAGACTGGCTTATACTGCCGAATTCAAATACAAAGGGAAACAAATCTATTGTATTAAACCAACTACCTACATGAATTTAAGCGGAAATGCTATCAACTATTGGTTGCAGGCATTAAAAATTCCGGTAGAAAATCTTTTAGTGATATGTGATGACCTCGCTTTACCTTTTGGTAAGCTTCGATTAAAGACTAAAGGCTCGCACGGTGGACAGAATGGTTTACGAAATATTGAAGAGAAATTAGGTACGAATGCCTATAACCGATTGCGGTTCGGAATCGGCAATAATTTCCCTGCTGGCAGACAGGTAGATTATGTCTTAAAAGCTTTTAATGACGATGAAATGGCTCAACTTGTCGATAGATTAGACCGTGTTGGCGAAATAATTTTGAATTTTTGCACAATTGGTGTAGAGAGAACAATGAATTTTTACAACGAATGATTGTACTTTTTAAAGAATTTTCATATTTGTTGTTTTTAGAATAAAATATAAGTTGCACTTTTTTAATACGAATTATATTTTGTTTTTGCATTAAAAAATTAGTTAAAATTTCTGTAATATTAGAAAAATCCAAATATTTTTAGAACATTATTCGGTTGTTGACCATAGACAATATTTGGATTGTATTATTTTTCCTTATACCTTTGTATCGTTATCCACAAGGAAAATAAGACAAAACAATGAAAAATTCATTTAAATCTGTTATATTTGCATTGGTATTCGGGTCATTCATGACTACTGCAAATATTGTAAAAGCAAATGACCGCGATTCAGCCAACAAAGAGGTAATCTTAGTTAGAGGTGCTGAAAAGAGTTTCGCAGATTTTATGTCAAAAAATGCGAAAAAGTTAGTAAAAACAAACGATTGGAATATTTTCACAGAAGTAGTGACTTTATATAATGCCTCTCCGTCTAAGTTCATGACAGTGAGTGCGGACAAAAAAGAAGCATTTGTTAAAGCAGTTGAAAATATCGAAGTAAAGCTTGATAAAGTACGTGGCGAAGAAGCGAAGATTTGGAAGAAAAAGGTAACAACAACAGCCGCTGTAGTTAAAGTTTTATGGAATTACCAATCAAACGTTGAGTCAACAGACACAGAACAGACAGTTGCTCCAGCAGCAATTGAAATGTTAGGTCGTTAAGACTCAACTTTCAAGAAGAATATTAAGTTTTCATAGTTTAATAGGTTAGGGTTGAATAGATGGACGCTTACCCCACTGCTTCTGGCGGTGGGGTCAAGTTTTTTTAGGGGGTACCTATTCTCCAATGGAACATCTAAGCCTCTAAATGGTGTTATCTAAATGCTTTGGTAGAGAATACCTAAATCAAAACCTAAAACATAATGCGTAAACTTTTATTTATCAGCCTCTTATTGGCAGGATGTACTAATTCAGAAACCACACAATCTTCCAAAATATACTTCGATTTAGCTGGTTTAGTTAATCAGCAAATTGCTTCATTAACACAAAAACAACCACTTGCTCATAAAAGTCTTTTATTAGAAGAAAAAACGGAGGCAATTAATACCACAAAAATCGATTGGAAAAAAGAGTTTGAACTTTTCTTACAAGCCGATTTAAACAAGCAATCGTATCAATTAAGCTATGATGTGGCTGAAGGCCCGCAGAAGCTGAGCTACACGCTTAAAAAAGGGGAGAGCCTGCCCGTCAAGTTGCTCGTAATTGTTTTTGATGAAAAAGAGAGACCCATACATATAGAAGCTTTACTTCAAACTAAAAACTATTTATATGAGTCGGAGAAACATCTTCAAATGAACCTTGAAAATAATCAAGTAATTAATTATCAGATTATTGGTTGGCAGGAATTATTTGTTGGGAAAAGAAAGAATTTTAAAGTGAATGGTATATTGGTGAACAAATAATTGAAAGCTAAAAAATACCAAAATTTTGTTATTTAAACAGTCTGAATTTATTCAGTCTGCATCAATCAAAAATTAACCATTGTTCCTTCATTCATTGAATTTATTCAATGATAGGCGAATACCAAATGAAAAAGCCTTCTATAGAAGGCTTTTTCATTTATTAATAATATGTTTAGTAATCTCCACCAGCACCGCCGCCGCCAAAACTTCCACCACCAAAATCAAAACCGCCGCCGCTGCTATCACTACTACTTGACCATCCACCAGAAGAGCTTCCCCAGCCAGTGTAAGTAGTATAAGGAACAAATCCACCACCACGGTTACCACCACCGCCACCTTTTTTAATCATAAAAGTGATGATGATAATAACAATTAAGAAAAAGACAATAGCAAAGACTACATCACCTGCATCACCTTCCTCTGATGTTTCAGCTTGAAATTCTCCTGAAAGATATTGAATGATTCTATCTGTAGCTTCATTAAGCCCTTGGAAATACCTCATTTCCTTGAAATTAGGCTTTATAATCTGTTCAATGATTCGTTTACTACGAGCGTCGGTTAAAGCACCTTCCGTGCCGTATCCAGTAGCTATAAAGATTTTTCTATCGCCCGGAGCCCAAAGTAAGATGACACCATTGTTTTTATCTTTTTGTCCAATTCCCCATTCACGACCGAGTTTTACGGCATACTCGCTAATATCATAAGGTTGAACACTTTTGACGATTACAATAACTACTTGTGTAGAAGTAGTATCGTTATAGTTTTTTAGTTTTTGTTCTAATTGGTCGATTTCTCCTTGACTTAAAAGTCCGCCCACCAAATCGTTTACTAATCTTGGTGGATTAGGCTTTTGTGGAATATCTTGTGCAAAGGCAAAGCTTTGAATCAGAAGAAGAAATATGAAAAATCTGTTGAGCATTGAAAATGAATTTACGATTTACATTAGCATTATATCGCAAAAGTTTGGGTAAATGGTATCTGAGGTGGATTAAGAAAATTAAGGTATTTGGTCAGTTGAAATATCATCTGAGATTTCATTGACATCGTTTTTCTGATATGGGAAGTACTTTTTTAACTGAAAGCCCGCTTCTTTAATTCCCATTTGCAGGCCTCCGCTGTAATCGCCTTGAGCAAAATAAAGACGTAGTGTATCGCGTGTACTTTCCCAGAAATTGGGAGGCACTACGCGGTCAATACCAATATCGCCCAACACGGCAAACTTACGGTCGCCGTGGGCTAAATAAAACAAAACCGCATTTCGTTGGGCAGTCGAATCGAGGTGCAAATATTGAAATACTTGTTTGGCACGCTCAAATGGGTCTTCTGCTGGACAACGCTCTTCAATGTGCACTTTTACTTCACCTGAAGTATTTAATTCGGCCTGCTTAATAGCGGCAATTATTTTTTCTTTTTCAACTTCTGAAAAAAGCATCTTTATACTTTTATGGAATGAAGCAAAGACGTTGCAGAGCAACGTCTTTGCTAAATATCAATCATAAATAAATTAGAATTTCACTGAAGGGGCAGCTTGGGCTGCATCAGAAGCTTGGAAGAATCCTTTCTCTGAGAAACCAAACATTTTAGCGAAAATAACAGTCGGGAATGATAATGCCGATGAGTTATAAACCTGTACAGCTCCGTTAAAGTCGTTGCGAGCTACCCCAATACGGTTTTCAGTACCTTCCAACTGTGATTGAAGCTCCAAAAAGTTTTGGTTTGCTTTTAAATCGGGGTATTTCTCAACCGAAACCAAAAGGCGGCTTAATGCTCCGCTAAGTTGGTCTTGAGCTGCTTGGAATTTTTGGATATTTTCTGGAGTCAAATCATCAGCTTTGAGGTTTACCGCAGTTGCACTAGCACGTGCTTGAATAACAGCGGTAAGCGTACTTTTTTCGAAATCAGCGGCACCTTTTACGGTATTCACTAAGTTTGGAATCAAGTCTGAGCGGCGTTGATATTGTGTTTGCACGTTTGCCCATTTGCCTTTCACTTCTTGGTCTTTCCCAACCAAGCCGTTGTATGAGCTGCATCCGTACATACCAAAGATTAGTAAAATACCAACGATGATGAGAGTGCTTTTGTTCATTTTATTTTGTTCGTTTTGAAATTGGTTAAAATTTAGCTCAAATGTAATGATTTGCAAATGATATGCAAGTACCTAATTATTATAAATGGACAAAAATATCAGCGAACGGATATTTTTGATGTTGATATTAATGATTTCTTAAGATTTTAGCCATTTTTTTACATCAATAATTGGATTAGGGTAATCTACACCTAAGTTTACATCAAAAGTTTTTTGTTCAGTTTTTGAGAGTAAACCCGCAAAATGTACTTTTTCGGCTGGTACTTTGCACAGTTCGGGTAGCCAAAGTTTTACATATTCGCCATCTTTATCATACATATCAGCTTGGCGACCAATATTAAAATAGCGGTCTTCGCGTGGGTCATTGCCTACGCCCGCTACGTAATTCCAGTTACCCCAATTACTACAAACGTCATAGTCTATAAGTTGGCTTTCGAAATAAGCAGCTCCCCAAGTCCAGTCGATTCCTAAATCTTTGCTTAAAAAACATGCAACATTTTGACGGCCACGGTTCGACATAAAACCTGTAAGTTTTAATTCTTTCATGTTGGCATCAATGAATGGCACACCTGTTTCACCATTCTTCCATTTTTCGAAAACCTCCTGATTGCGTTTCCACTGCTTCATGAGGTCATTTTTTACACCACTTTGTTTGAAGATACGTGTCCCGAATTTCAAGGCAATAAAATGGAAGTAGTCACGCCAGATTAGTTCAAAAATAATCCAATAAGTAGATTCATTGGCTTCTACTTCTTTTTCATATTTCTTTACTTCCTCATAAATCGTACGCGGAGAAATGCAGCCTAAACTTAACCAAGCCGAAAATTTCGTTGAATAATCACCACCAACAAGGCCATTTCGGGTTTCTTTATAGGTTTTCGGCAAATCTTTATCCCAGATGTATTCATCAAGTCTATAAAGGGCTGAGGTTTCGCCACCTCTAAAGGCAAGTACTGAGCGTTTATCAAATTTGGGTTTTTCGTAGCCAAGGCTTTCTAAAGTTGGCATTTCGCCTAAATCGACTGATTTATCAACTTTTGGAAGTGTTTTAGGGGCATCGAAAGTTCGACGAATCTTAGCCGAACGTTCAACTTTTTTCCTAAACTCTGTAAAAACATCGGGTAAGAAATTTATTTGAAATGGCAGGTCACGTGCATGATAAAGCGTTGCAATCCACACTAATTCGATTTCAATATTGAGTGGTTTGAGTTTTTTTGAAAGATTGGCTTCAATGATTGTTTCTTCTTGAGTAACTTCCTTGCTTGCGTAAACCGCTACGGCTTCATACTTTTCAGCTAACTGAGCTAAGATTTCTTCGGGCTTGCCTACTTTTACGATTAAATTTGAGCCTATTTTTTGGAGATTATCGCGAAGGTTTTCAACCGCTTCAATCAAAAATTTCGCTCTGAATGTGCCTGTACGTTTAAAACCTAATGGAGTATTAATAAATTGACGTTCGTCGAAAATATAAACAGGAATCACATTGCCGGCTTTGGTTGCTTGAATGAGAGCCTCATTATCGTGAAGTCTTAAATCGTTTCTGAACCAGAAAAGAATATTTTGCATAAGAAAGATGTAGTCTGAATACTAAAAGTTTACTGATGCAAAAGTAACAGTTTTTCTTACGACTTTGTTTATATTCTATCAATTACAGATGTAAATGAGGGTTTTACTACAATAAAACCCTCATTTAAAATATGTCCTAGTAGATTAATTATTGAGTTTTCCTTTCAAAAACGATGTTAGAATGGCTAATCCTTTTTCGAAATGAGAATTGTTATTAATGATGATATCGGCATCGTATTTAGTTGGTTGGATGTATTTTTCGTAGGTTGGGGCTACGTGGTTTTCCCAACGATAGAGAACATCGGCTAAATCATAGCCACGTTCATTGTTATCTCTGATAATACGACGTTTAATTTTGATGTGTTCGCGGGCATCAATAAATACTTTCAAATCAAGCAGGTTTGATACTTCTTGTGAATGAAAAACGAAAATTCCCTCAACCACAATAATAGGAGCAGGCTTGAAGGTGAGGGTTCTTGGCACTACATTGGGATTATTGAAAACATATTCTTTGTGGTGTACGATTTCGCCATTTTTTAGATTGTTGATATGTTTCGCATAAAGCTCAAAATCAATAGCTTCTGGAAGGTCGTAGTTTTCAATATTATTGTGGTCTTTTGGTACAAATTCTTTTGTACGATAATAATTATCTTGCGAAATCAGACAAACTTCATCTTCTGAGAATGCACCTAATAATTGATGTAAAAAATATGTTTTCCCCGACGCACTTCCGCCCGTAATTCCGACAATATATGGTTTTGTCATTTTCTTATGCCTTGCTGCTGTAAAAATAATTTGATTGTTGATGTTGCCCAATGATACTACTTTGTGCAATTTTAGAACAAAATTAAGAAAAGCCTCACGAATGTTGGTAAATTATTTTGAGAATTGCCCAAGAAATACGGTCCGTTATGAAAAAAACATTTAGAAATTTAGTATTTGTATTCATTTGTATGATTGGTTTATATTTGATTTGGTCGAGTGTAGGTAAGGAAACACCGCTCAACTCAACGTATCAATTAGATGCCATCGAAAGCTTTGGAGATTCTACTAATCAAAAAAATGTTTTAGGCGTTCAAGCATTTATGACTCCAACAGACTATGCTTCGGAAGAAAATTTTAAAAATAAACTCTCATTCTATTTATCAGAAGCTCAGAAAAAGGGGTATCTGATTCCCCAAAAAACCATTGTGGTGTTTCCAGAGTATATCGGCACTTTTTTAGTGGTAGCCCACGAAAAAACAAGTCTTTATGAAACTAAAACCTTGGAAGAAGGCTTACAAACAATGGTTTTGAGTAATGTTGGGCAATTCACAAAAACTATTTTGGATGCTCCAAAAGAAGTAAAAGATAAAGTAAAATATGCAGTTTTTGCCATGAAAGCTCAAGAAATGGCAAAAATCTACCAAAAAACGTTTGCAGAGCTCGCACAAAAGTTTCAAACAACAATCGTTGCGGGTTCTATTCTTTTGCCAAATCCAGTGGTTGAAAATGGTATCTTAAAAACAGGAAAAGGTTTACTTTATAACACATCAGTTGTGTTTGAAGCCAATGGAAAATTAAATAAAAATCTAATAAAAAAAGCATTTCCAACGGCCGATGAATTATCGTTTGTCTGCCCAGCGAAACCAGATGAAATTCCTGTATTTGAAACTTCTGTTGGCAAAATGGGTGTGTTGGTCTGTGCTGATGCGTGGTTTGCAGAATCGTATAAAGTTTTGAAGCAAAAAGGGATAGATTTTATTATTACGCCATCTTATTCGAATGGTTTTGGTAATTGGAATAAGAAATGGACTGGTTATTCGGGAGCAGAAACACCTGCTGATGCCATTGAAAGTATTGGAAAAATAACGTTAGGCGAAGCATGGGTAAAACATGCCATGGCTGAAAGAGCAAGGAAAGAAGCAGGAGTAAAAAGAGGAATGAATGTATTTCTGCAAGGAAATTTGTGGGATTTGGGGGCAGATGGCTCAACGATTGTATTAGATGATTCGGCAAAAACTACTCCATATATCGGTAATGCAGCTTTGATTAATCTTTGGCTTTGATTTTTATAGCCTGATAGACACGCTATCAGGCTATAAATTTAAATTATTTATCAGGCATTCGGTAAGTTTTCACAAACTCTTTGCCTACTTGCTGTCCATTTCTGAAAACTGCTGCTCTTACAGTAGTTAGTTTATTAAAGGTTTGCGGAAGAAAAACTGGCGAATTAGCCGTTGGTTTTGAAAAATCGAGTGAATAATGCACTTGAGCGTCATTGATATTCGCTTCAAGTTTTACCTCTACCGTTTTATTGGCTTTGTTTGGTGTAGAAGTTTCTTTCACATCAAATATACTCTTGGCATAATTGACATTCATTACTTCTAAACGTTTGAAGTGCTTCTCAACTCTACGACTGAAATCAGCGAAATTTTTGTTGATAGAAGGTGTCCAAGCTACTTCTGCCAATGCAGATGCACGTGGGAAAGTCATATATTCAGCTTGTTCTGGAGTAGCTACATATTCTGTCCAAAGGTTTACTTGTGCACCTAAAATATGCTTTGCTTCTTCAGGGGTTAGTTCAGTTGGAACTGGCTCATAAGAATATACCTTTTCTAATGGCAAGAAACCACCAATTGCTAAAGGCTCAGTGATGGGGTGCGATTGATAATAGTCGATATAAACGTATGAGTTTGGAGTCATTACTACATCATGCTTTTGCTTAGCTGCTTCAATACCTCCCTGAACACCTCTCCACGACATTACCGTAGCATTTGGCGAAAGCCCTCCTTCTAAAATTTCATCCCAGCCCATTAGTTTACGTCCTTTCGATGTTAAGAATTTATCAATTCTTTTGATGAAAAAGCTTTGGAGTTCGTGTTCGTCTTTCAAACCTTGTGCTTTCATTAAATCTTGACAGAATGCACTTCTTTGCCAAGTAATTTTAGGGCATTCATCGCCGCCAATATGAATGTATTTGCTCGGGAAAATATCCATTACCTCCGTCAAAACATCTTCAAGGAAAGTGAATGTTTTTTCGGTTGGACAATAAACGTCTTCAATGACTCCCCAAATCTTAGCTACACCGTAAGGGCCTCCCGAACAACCTAATTCTGGATAAGCCGCCAAAGCTGCTAAAGCATGCCCAGGCATTTCGATTTCTGGAACAACCGTGATAAATCTATCTTGGGCGTATTTTACTAAATCTCTCAGCTCATTTTGTGTATAAAAGCCGCTATGTTCTTTTCCATCAAATTTTAAAGGCTGATTATAAGACATTTTCCCTTCAACAGTTTCGCTGCGAGTAGAACCAATTTGGGTCAGACGTGGGTACTTCATAATTTCAATTCTCCATCCTTGGTCCTCGGTTAAATGTAGGTGTAAGACATTCATCTTATGCATGGCCAATAGGTCAATGGTTTTCTTTATAAAAGAAATAGGCATAAAATGGCGGCCGACATCTAGCATAAAGCCACGATGCTGAAAACGTGGCTTGTCAACAACGCTCACACATGGAATGGTTAGTTGTAAACCAGCGATTTTAGAGGTGCTATAAATTTCGGCAGGAAGTAGTTGAAATAGCGTTTGTAAGGCATAAAAATAGCCTTGGGCTGCACTCGCTGTAATCTTTACAAAATTAGGTTCAACCAAAAGCTCATAAGCATCCTCAGGCATTGCACGGGTTGATTTCACAAACACAATGGCATTTGTAAATGCTGTTGTTTGAATTTGCTTTTTGGTTTTTGGGGCCACTTTGGTGGCTTTGGGCAACGATACTTCCGTAGAAAGCTCAAGGCCAGTAGTAGTGGCTATTTGGCTCGAAAGAAGTTTAGCAACAGCGGCAGTAGGAGCATCGTTGGTTTGTAAGATGATACGAGTTTCACTACTGATTGCGAATGTTCCGCTTCGAGCAATAAGTGTATCAGGCTGAGGGATAATACTATAGGTATTTTGTCCCCAAGCTGTCGATGCCAAACACAAGAATACAAAAAGTATTTGTTTCATGTTTGATGAAATTTAGAAGGAAAAATAAATGAAAATAAGGGAATGATTAAAAACCATATAAAGATAAGAATAAGGCTGCTAAAGCCCCACCTACAATTGGGCCAACTACCGGAACCCAAGCATATCCCCAGTCGCTTGTACCTTTACCCGAAATTGGTAAAACAGCATGGGCTATTCGAGGGCCTAAATCACGAGCTGGGTTGATAGCATAACCAGTCGGGCCGCCAAGTGATAAGCCAATTGCCCATACCAACATTCCAACTAAATAAGGACCAAAACCATTAGGTAAATTAGCAGTAAATGAACCAGATACAACAATTAAAATGATGGTTCCGACAATTTCTGAGATTAAATTTCCTGTGATGTTTCTGATGGCAGGAGCTGTGGCAAAAACGCCAAGCTTAAGCCCTTTGTCTTCGGTTACCGCCCAATGAGGTAAATATACTAACCAAACGAGCGTTGCTCCTAAAAAGGCACCAATGAGTTGGGCTGTAATAAATGGAGCAACATTAGACCAGTCGCCCGATTTTACGGCCATGGCTACCGTAACAGCAGGATTGAGATGGGCATCGGCACTGCCGAATTTTTGGGCTACAAAAATGCCACACATAACGGCAAAAGCCCAAGCCGCTGTAATTACTATCCAGCCACCGTTTTCGCCTTTTGAGCCTTTTAATAGAACATTGGCTACTACGCCATCACCGAGTAAGATAAGTACGAGTGTTCCCAGAAGTTCACCAAGAAATTGAGAAGTTTGCATTTAGGTTTTGATTATTTTAGGGTTGAAAATGTTTGGCAAGTTAATTTATTTTGACAGAACACACAATAGGTTTAACTTTGTGCTTTAATAAACACTTATGATATTGAATTCCCTTTCTGCTATTTCACCCGTTGATGGTCGTTATCGTCGACAAATCGAGAATCTTGCAAAATATTTTTCGGAGTTTGGCCTCATTCATTACCGTGTGAGAGTTGAAATTGAATATTTTATTGCCCTTTGCGAATTGCCTATTCCTCAACTCGAAGGTTTTGATAAAGCCCTTTACAATAATTTGAGAGCAATCTACCAGAATTTTTCAGAAGAAGATGCACTTAAAATCAAAGAAATCGAAAAAACAACCAATCATGATGTAAAAGCGGTTGAATATTTTATTAAAGAAGCTTTCGAAAAATTAGGAATTGCACAACATTCAGAGTTTATCCATTTTGGTCTTACTTCACAAGATGTTAATAATACTTCTATTCCATTATCTTTGAAAGAAGCAATGCAAGCAGAAGTTTTACCAACATTCCAACAAGTGTTGGGCAAACTACACGAATTAGCTGAGCAATGGAAAGATATCGCTCTTTTGGCACACACGCACGGACAACCGGCTTCACCTACTCGTCTAGGAAAAGAAATTTTGGTGTTCTGTGAGCGAATCGAGAAGCAAATAGCTTTACTTGATGCCATTCCGTATGCTGCTAAATTTGGCGGTGCAACGGGAAATTTCAATGCTCACCATGTGGCTTATCCACAAACTGACTGGGTTTCTTTCGGGAATAATTTCGTCAACGAATGGCTTGGACTTTCTCGTAGCCAAAATACTACTCAAATTGAGCATTACGATATGTTGGCTGCTATGTTTGATGCTCTCAAAAGATTAAATACAATTTTGATTGATTTCTCGCGTGATGTTTGGTCGTATGTATCGATGGGCTATTTTAAGCAGAAGATAAAAGCAGGCGAAATTGGTTCTTCGGCAATGCCTCATAAAGTTAATCCAATTGATTTTGAGAATGCCGAAGGAAATTTAGGCGTAGCTAATGCTCTTTTCGAACATTTTTCGGCAAAATTGCCTATTTCTCGTTTACAAAGAGACCTAACCGATTCAACGGTTCTAAGAAATTTAGGTGTTCCTATTGGGCATACAATGATTGCTCTGAAATCATTGTTGAAAGGTATGGATAAACTTGAGCTAAACCAAGAAGCTATCGACCATCATTTAGAAGAAAACTGGGCGGTGGTTGCCGAAGGTATTCAAACAGTTCTTCGCCGAGAAGGTTTCCCGAAACCTTATGAGGCCTTGAAAGAATTGACGCGTAAAAATGAGAAAATCACAGAAAAACGCATCAAAGACTTTATTGATACTTTAGATGTGAGCGAAAAAGTTAAATACGAACTTCGACGCATTACCCCTTTTAATTATACAGGAATTTAAAATAAAACGGCTCTTAGATAAATTTCTAAGAGCCGTTTTATTAATATTCTACAATTTGCCTACTCATTGGCGGAATGTTTGAGAAAGGTCTAAGTGAGCGATATTGGTCACTTCTTGCTGTAATTTGTATTTCCTTCAAAAACTGATAATCTTTTTTGGTGTATTCTTCCGAAATTCGGTTGGTTGGTACATTTACTTCTCCGTAGTAGATATTTTTATAAATGAAGGCAATGGGCAAAATATACTTCCCTGCACTTGTATTATCCAAACGAGGGGTTTTAGATAAACCTCCAATAATCTCTGCTTCAAAACCTAATAAATTAGCAATCTTTTTACCTACCAAAGGATAAATTAGTGATACATCTTTCACTTTTCCTTTTTCATCTACTTCAAATGAGGCATAAATACGCCCATAGACACTCCCTCTAATGGCTCCAATTGGATAACTAATATTTTTTAAAGCAGCCAAATAAAATAATGGGTCGATGGTTTCTTTAATTGTTTGTCCATAGGATGTGCCGCCAAACACACCACTACACAATAAAAACATAGTTACTATTTTTCTCATAAAAATTAAGTTTTGTAGGATTTAAAAGAATGCATGAATTTATGTATTTAAGCAATAGAACCCTAATAAA
>OFDN01000461.1_pt1 | contig 33844 bp, 30 predicted proteins | sample 1520971 | NCBI WGS metagenome assembly OFDN01 (sample SAMEA94257418, study PRJEB24077) | hot springs metagenome | biome: Aquatic biome; feature: Geographical feature; material: Water | place: India | collected 2012-06-12 | depth 5 m | reverse complement strand
GCTCCCCGCGGCCAGGGTTGGCGGCGGCGACCGCCAGCCCGCCGATCGGCCGGAGTTTGGGCGGTCCGCCGCCCGTCCGTTCCGCCGCCGGTGCGCGCACCGGTGCGGCGGGGGTCATGGTTGGGCCATCGTCCGCGACGGCGGCCATGCGCCGTTTCTTGAAGAAGTTCCGCATGGAATCCGTATCCCGGCAAATCCCGATGAGGCGCCGGGGACGGCCGCTCGCCGCGTGCCCCCGGTGCCAGACGTTCGCGCCGGCGGCGGTGTGGTCGCCCACCGGCTGCACCCCGCATTTAATCAGGCGTCCGCGGCGCGGCTTCTGGGATTTCGGATAGTATCCCCTTGCGGCGGCTCCTTCGCGCCGCCGGTCCCCGTCCGCCACTGGCAAAAGGTCGGGGACCTAGACCGTAGGGCGGGATTCCGCCGGAACGGCCGGCTTCAAAGCCCGACGGCGTAGCCGAGGAAGGTCCACACGAACAGCGTGCCGAGCATGGCGGTGAAGGTGAACAGCTCGCGCAGGAAGGTCAGGAACGGCATGGCGATCTCCGTGTCGCTGGCGGTCGGGCGCAGGGCCGGACCGGCGTTGCATGGTCGTGGAGTGCTTGCGTCTGTCGCTGGGTCCCCGCGGTCCCGGGTCGGGTTGGGAGCAGGCGCCCTGTGATCACACGATGCACGAACGGAACAGGAACGGCAAGGCAAAAGTTCTGTATATGTTCTTTTGTGGAATGGGTGTGCCCCGTGGTCCGTCCTGTCCGCCGCGATGGTCGGTGGTCGGTGGTCGGTGGTCGGTGCCGTGCCTGGCGTGCAACAGGTGCACGGGGCTGTCCGTTCTACGCCGTGGCCTCCGGCTGCCCGTCGGGATATCTAACGTGTACTGAAGCGATGGGACCGGGCCGGTCCATCACGGGGAAACGGAGATTCGATGAGCGATGGCAGCGAGCCGCGGGGGGAACCGCAGGGTGTGGCGCCCAACCGGCTCCCGGGGCTGGTGATCGGGGCGGTGGGCGTCGTCTATGGCGACATCGGCACCAGCCCGCTCTACACGATGCGCGAGGCGTTCGGCGAAACCGGCATGGCGCTGGCGGAAGGGACCATTCTCGGCATCCTGTCGCTGGTGTTCTGGGCGCTCATCCTGGTGGTGACCGTCAAGTACGTCATGGTGGTGATGCTGGCCGACAACCGCGGGGAGGGCGGCGTGCTGGCGCTGGGCTCCGTGGCCAACCGGGTGGTCGGATCGGCGCGCGGGCAGAGGATGGTGGCGGGGCTCGCCATCCTGGGCATGGCGCTGTTCTACGGCGACAGCATGATCACCCCGGCCATTTCGGTGCTGAGCGCGGTGGAGGGTCTGAACGTCGCCACGCCGGTGTTCGAGCGCTTCGTGCTGCCGCTGACCTTGCTGGTCATCGCCGTGCTGTTCCTGTTCCAGCGCCAGGGGACCGGGGCGGTCGGGCGTTACTTCGGGCCGGTCATGCTGCTGTGGTTCGCCGTTCTGGCGGTGCTTGGCATCGTCCAGGTGCTCCGCTGGCCGGATGTGCTGCGGGCGGTGAACCCGCTGTACGGCGTCGCCCTGTTCACAGACAACGGCTTCGCCGCCTTCGTGGTGCTGGGGGCGGTGGTGCTGTCGGTGACCGGTGCCGAGGCGCTCTACGCCGACATGGGGCATTTCGGCCGGCGACCGATCCGCATCGCCTGGCTGATCCTGGTGTTGCCGGCGCTGCTGCTGAATTACTTCGGACAGGGCGCGCTGCTGCTCCACGAGCCCGGCGCGCTGGCGCATCCCTTCTACCACATGGCCCCCGACTGGGCGCTGCTGCCGCTGGTGGCGCTGGCGACGCTGGCGACGGTGATCGCCTCGCAGGCGGTGATCTCCGGGGCCTTCTCGCTGACGCGTCAGGCGGTCCAGCTCGGCTATCTGCCCCGGCGCGAGATCCGCCACACCTCCGAGCACGAGGTGGGGCAGGTCTACATCCCCCGCAACAACTGGATCCTGCTGGCCGGGGTGACGGTGCTGGTGATCGGGTTCGGCTCGTCGAGCGATCTCGCGTCGGCCTACGGCGTGTCGGTGACCGGGGCCATGCTGATCGACACGCTGCTGGCCGCCGTGGTCGCCGCCCGGCTGTGGGGCTGGTCCTGGCCGCTGCTGGCCGGCGTGTTCACCCTGTTCTTCGTCATCGACGCCGCGCTGTTCGGGGCGACGCTGCTGAAGGTGCCGTCGGGCGGCTGGTTCCCGCTGCTGGTGGCCGCCGCCATCTTCGTCGCCATGAGCACCTGGCGCCGCGGCCGGGCGCTGCTGGCGCGGCGCCTGTACGGCGACGCCTTGCCGCTCACGCAGTTCCTCGAGCGGCTCAGCCCCCAGGGACCGCAGCGCGTCGCCGGCACGGCCGTCTTCATGACCGGGAACCCCGACGTCGTGCCGCACGCCCTGCTGCACAACATCAAGCACAACCGCGTTCTGCACGAGCGCGTCGTGGTCGCCAGCGTGCGGGTCGCCGACGTGCCCCGCGTCGATCCCGACCGCTCGATCGAGGTGGAGAAGCTGGGCAAGGGCTTCGTCCGGCTGATCCTGCATTACGGCTATCTCGACGAGCAGCACATCCCCCGGGCGCTGGAGCGCTGCCGCCGCTTCGGTCTGCACTTCGACCTGATGGACACGTCCTTCTTCCTCGGCCGCGAGACGCTGATCCCCTCCCGGCGCGAGGGGCTGCCGGCGTGGCGGGAGCCGCTGTTCATCGGCATGTCCAAGACCGCCCTGTCGGCGACCGAGTATTTCTGCCTGCCGCCGGGCCGCGTGGTCGAGCTGGGAACCCAGATCGAGATCTGACGGCCACCGCCGCTCAGGCCACCTCGACCTCCGCCAGGGGCAGCGGGCGGTGGCTGCCGGGCTGGAGGTTGCGCAGCAGGTCCATCGTCTTCTCCAGCGGCATGGGCCGGCCGAGCAGCCATCCTTGAGCCTTCACGCAGCCGAGCGCGGTCAGGCAGGCGGCCTGCTCCTCCGTCTCCACCCCTTCGGCGATGACGTCCAGCTCCATGCCGCGCCCCATGGCGATGACGGCGGAGACGAGGGCGACGTCGTCCTCGTCGCCCGGCAGGTTGCGGATGAACTCGCGGTCGATCTTGATGGTCTGCACCGGCAGCTTCTTCAGGCGCGACAGGGACGAATAGCCCTTGCCGAAATCGTCCAGCGACACGGTCAGCCCGGCGGCGTTCAGGCGGACCAGCAGCGAGGCCGCGTGCTCGTCGGAGGCGAGCAGGCTGTTCTCCGTCACCTCGATGGCGAGGCCGGCTGGATCGATCCCTTCCTCGGCGCAAGCTTCCAGGATCGTCTGCTCCAGCGGCACGTCGCTGGCGAGCTGGCGGGCGGAGACGTTGATGGACACCCGCGGCACCACCAGGCCCGCCTCCTTCAGCCGCCGGATGTCGGCGCAGACGCGGCGGATGACGAAGTTGCCGAGCGTGATGGCGTGCCCCGTCTCCTCGGTCAGCGGGATGAACTCGTCGGGCCCGACCATGCCACGGTCGGGGGTCATCCAGCGCACCAGCGCCTCGAAGCCGAAGACGCTGCGATCGTCCAGCCGGGCCTGCGGCTGGTACATCATGAACAGCTCGCCGGCCTGCAGCCCGCGGACGAAGTTCCGCTCGAACTGGGCGCGCTGCTCGGTGCGGCGGTTCAGCTCCTCGGTGAAGAACTGGTGGTTGTTCCGCCCCAGCGCCTTGGCGTGGTAGAGCGCCGCGTCGGCCTTGCGCAGCAGGTCGTCGGCGTTGTCGGCGTCGTGCGGGAACACGGCGATGCCGATCGAGGTGGACACCCCGATCTCGGCCCCGTCCAGCGTGAGCGGCTGAGCCACCGTCCCGATGATCTTGCGCGCGACCTGGTCCAGGGCCTGCACCTCCGCCAGGTTGGTCGCGATCACCGTGAACTCGTCGCCGCCCAGCCGCGCCACCGTGTCGGACGCGCGCAGGCAACTGCCGAGCCGGTGGGCGACCACCGACAGCAGCTCGTCGCCCGCCTTGTGCCCCAGCGTGTCGTTGACCGCCTTGAAGCGGTCGAGGTCGAGGAACATCAGCGCGATCATCGACCCGCTGCGGCGGGCCTGCTCGATCGCCTGATGCAGCCGGTCGAGGAACAGGCGGCGGTTGGGCAGCCCGGTGACGGCGTCGAAGTTGGCGTGCCGCCAGACCGCCTCTTCCTGTTGCTTGCGCTCGGTCAGGTCGTTGAACAGGGCGATGCGGTTCTTCAGCGTGCCGTCGATGCCGCGGACGCTGGAGATGGACACCCACATCGGCAAAAGCTCGCCGTCCTTGCGGCGCAGCAGGATCTCCCCGCTCCAGGAGCCGGCCGCGGCGACCGAGCGCGAGATCGCGTCGAAATGGCTGCGGCTGTAGCGTGCGCTGCCGAGCTGCGACAGGGACAGGCCCTTGGCCTCACGCTCCGCGTAGCCGAGGGTCTGCGTGAAGGCGAGGTTGACGGTCTCGATCCCGTCATGCCCGTCGAAGATGGCGATCGCCTCGGTCGTGTTCTCGAACACCGAGGCGGCCAGCCGCAGCGCCTCCGCGTTGCGGCGGGCCTGCGTGATGTCCTCCACCACGGCCAGCGCCACCGGGTCGGGGTGCCCGGTCACCCGGGCGTGGGTCAGCGACACGCGGGCCCAGATCACTGCCCCGCTGCCGCACAGCAGCCGCGCCTCCACCGCGTCCTTCATCCGCACGCCGCCGGCCACATGCTCCACCGCGATCTGAAGCGCGGCGCGGTCGTTGGGGTGGCCGACCTGCCAGAACAGAACGCCGACCAGCCCGTCGAACGGCCGGTCGAGCATGGTGGTGAAGGTCGTGTTGGCGTCCAGCACCTCGCCGTCGCGGGCGATCATCACCATGCCCATGGCGGCTTCGTTGAACACCGCGCGGAAGCGCGCCTCGCTGTCGCGGACGGCCCGTTCGGCGCGCTTGCGCTCGGCGATGTTGCGGAAGGTGAAGATGCGCAGCCGGCCGACATGGCTGACCGTGACGCCGCTCGTCACCTCCACCGGGAAGGTGCTGCCGTCGGCGTGCAGGGCCAGCGCCTCTACGATGCCCGATTCGTCGTTGAAGGCGGCGCCGCCGAGCAGCAGGTCCTTCAGCCCCAGGAGCTTCAGGTCCTCGTCGTGGTACCCGAACATCGCCGTTGCGGCCCGGTTGTGGAACAGCGGGTGCCCTTCGGCGGAGAAGATGAAGATGGCGTCGCTGGCGACGCGGACGATCGCATCGGTCCTGGCGACGGCCTCCTCCAGCCGGTCCATCACGAAATTGTAGCGGACGGCGATCTGCCCGGCCTCGGTGAAGGGATCGACGGCGATGCGCAGCGACATGTCGCCGGTGCGCGCCTGCTCGTGGAACCCTTCGTAGAGGTCGTGCATCTCGTTCTTGGCGCCGTGCTCCGAAACGTTGAGACCGACCGTCTCCGCATCCGGCGGCACACGGAAGGGCATCACCCGCGAGCAGAGCCAGAACAGCGCGAGCGGCAGCAGGAAGGCCACGGCGAAGCAGGCCGCGATCCCCTGGAGCTGCACGGCGAGCTGCTGCCAGAAGGTCAGCCCCGTGCCGAGCAGCTCCGGCCGGCCGAACAGGGCGACCGCCACGATGCCCCAGACTCCGGCACCGAGATGAACGGGAATGGCGCCCACCGCGTCGTCGATGCGCAACCGCAGCAGGAGCTGTTCGATCACGACGGCGATGATCCCGCCGATGGCCCCGATCGCCGCGGCGCTGGCGAAGCTCACGGCGTGGCAATTCGCCGTGACCGCCACCAACCCGGCCAGAATTCCGTTGAGGAGCGCGCTCACATCGGCCTTGCCGAGGCGCATCCAGGCCAGGAACAAGGCGGCGATCCCACCGGTCGATGCGCCCAGGCAGGTGTTCGCGATGATCGTCGCGATGCGCAGCTCGAGCTTCAGCGTGGAGCCGCCGTTGAAGCCGATCCAGCCGAAGCAGAGCAGCAGCACGCCCATTGCCGCGAGCGGCAGGTTGGACATGGCGACCGGGCGCGGGATGCCGGTTTTTTCATCGAAACGCCCAAGGCGCGGGCCGACCAGGAGCAGCAGGGCGAGTGCTGCCCACCCGCCGGTCTGGTGCACCACGCTCGACCCCGCCCAGTCCACATAGCCCGCCACTCCGAGCCAGCCGGCCATCTTGCCGGTTTCCAGCCCGTTCCAAGCCCAATGGCCAAACAGCGGATAGACGAAGCCGGCGATGACCAGAGACACCAGGATGTACCCGGAAAACGTCATCCGTTCCGCCAGCGCACCGGAGATGATGGTGACCGCCGTGGCGCAGAACATCGCCTGGAACAGGAAGAAGATCGAATGTGCCGGGCTCGACGCACCGTCGAGCAGGAAGTTGGTGGTCCCTATCCAGCCGCTCTCGCTGGTGCCGAACATGATGGCGTAGCCGACCACCCAAAAGGCAACGATGGAAATGACGAAATCGGCGACGTTCTTCATCGCCACGTTGATGTTGTTCTTCGACCTGGTGAGACCGGTCTCCAGGCACAGGAAACCTGCCTGCATGATCATGACCAGACTGGTGGCTGTCGCCAGCCACAGGAGGTCTTGCAACTCCAAACTCATGCAACGGCTCCGCTGGGAACGCTTTCACGGTCGTGGCCGGCCGCGACGGGGGTGCTCGGATTGCTCAGCGCTCCCGTATTCCATGCAAGCGACGGGCCGCCTGCGACCGGCTGGGAAGGACGGTGGGTGGAGAGGGCCACGCGGCCGCAAGAAAAGGTGGCGGTCGCCCGACCGCCGGTCTGGATGTTCTCCACGCGGGTACATCTATGTCGTGGCGAGGATATGATCTTACCGCATACGCGCAGACCCGCATACATGGAACTGCGTGTTCGCCACGTCGGTGTTCCCGACCTGTTGCAACCCTGCGGCACGTGGGCGCGACGGGGACAACGCGCGGGGGCGGCTTTCCAAGGAGGGCGCGGCTTTCCGTCCTCCGCCAACGCTGTTCGTTTCCATCGCGATTCGGGCTATGATGCCGAATCCGGGGCAGGCTTGTTGCCTGGGCCGGAAGGGAGGCGGCGTGGACCTTCAGGTGCGCAGCGACCGGCAGGACGACATCGGGCGGGTGCGGGTGACCAACCCCGTGCGCCCGGTCTTCGCCGCGCTTGACCTCGGAACCAACAACTGCCGATTGCTGGTGGCGCGCCAGACCCTGGGCGGCTACCGCGTCATCGACGCCTTCTCGCGGATCGTCCGGCTGGGGGAGGGCGTCAGCCGCACCGAGCGGCTCTCCGACCCCGCCATGGCGCGCGCCCTGTCGGCGTTGCGGGTGTGCGGTGCCAAGATCCGCCGCCGTGGCGTCACCGCAGTGCGCGCGGTGGGGACGGAGGCATGCCGCCGCGCGGTCAATTGCGGCGAGTTCGTCAGCGCGGTGGAGCGGGAGACCGGCATCGCCATCGAGATCATCAGCAGCCAGGAGGAGGGACGGCTGGCACTGGTCGGCTGCGCGCCGCTGCTCGACCCCTCCCACCCCTACGCGCTGATCTTCGACATCGGCGGCGGCTCCACGGAGTTGATGTGGCTCGCGGTCGAGGCGGGGGGACGCCCGCGCATCCTGGACCAGGTGTCGGTGCGCTGCGGGGTGATCGGCCTGACCGAGCAGTATGGCGGCGACCGCATCGATCAGGCGACCTACCGGCGCATGCTGGACGAGGTCGCGGACGCCGTCGAGCCGTTCGAGGCGCGCAACGACATCCGCAGCCGGATGGAGGCTGGGGAGGTGCAAATGCTGGGCACTTCGGGCACGGTGACGACGCTGGCGGGCATCCATCTGGGCCTCCCGCGCTACGATCGCCGGCTGGTCGATGGCAGCTTCCTCCGGCTGGACCACGCCCGCGCGGTGATCCGGCGGCTGTTGGCTCTGGACTTCTGCGGCCGGGCGGCGCATCCCTGCATCGGCACGGAGCGGGCCGATCTGGTGATCGGCGGCTGCGCCGTGTTGGAAGCGATCTGCGACTGCTGGCCGGCCGAGCGGCTGCGCATCGCCGACCGCGGGCTGCGCGAGGGCATCCTCGTGGAGCTGATGGGCTCCATGCCCGCCGCAATGGGGACGAGACAGGATCATGGCCGGTAAGCCACCCACCACGAGGCCGGGCGGCCGCAACGTCGCGGTGCGGGTGAAGACCGCGCGCAAGCGCTCGCTCTCCTCGACGCGCTGGCTGGAGCGCCAGCTCAACGACCCTTATGTGGCGGAGGCGCGCAAGCGCGGCTTCCGCTCGCGCGCGGCCTTCAAGCTGCTGCAGCTCGACGAGAAGTACCGGCTGCTCGCCCCCGGCAAGCGCGTCGTCGATCTGGGTGCCGCCCCCGGCGGCTGGACCCAGGTGGCTGTGGAACGGGTGAAGCCGGAGACCACCGGCGGGCAGGTGGTCGGTCTCGACATCCTGGAGATGGAGCCGGTGGCCGGCGCCGTCACCTTCCAGGCCGATTTCCTGGACGAGACGGCGCCGCAGCGCCTGAAGGACGCGCTCGGCGGGCCGGCCGACATCGTGCTCAGCGACATGGCGGCCCCCACCACCGGCCACCAGCAGACCGACCACCTGCGCATCATGGGGCTGGCCGAGGCCGCCCTTGATTTCGCGGAGGAGGTGCTGGCCCCCGGCGGCGCCTTCGTCTGCAAGTTGTTCCAGGGCGGGGCGGAGCGCGAGCTGCTCGACCGCCTGAAGCGCGCCTTCGCCACCGTGCGCCACGCCAAGCCCCCCTCCAGCCGGCAGGACTCGTCGGAAACCTATGTGGTCGCCACCGGCTTCCGGGGAGGACCGAAGCCGGCGGGGTGAACCCACAGTCGAAGGAGGGATGCCGTGATCCCGCTCGGTCCCGGTCGAATCGGGCGCGCGCTGCGTCGTCTGCGCCGGCTCAGCGGTATCAAACAGAGCCATGTGGCGGAGCTGGCCGGTGTGACACAGGCGACCGTGTCGCGCTGGGAAAGCGGAGTTCATGCTCCCGACCCCGATCAGGCGGAGCGGATCCTGCGGATTTTGGAAGCGCGGCTGGATGGGAACGCCGACCGGGCGCTCAAGCGGTTGATCGAGAGCAGCGGACGATCCGTCCATCTGGTGTGCGACGCCACACACACCTTGCTCGCGGCATCTCCCGGCCGCGAGACGGAATGGTTGCACCCGGTTGGCGACTATCTGGGACGGCGCATGTTCCGTTTCGCCACCGACGAGATTCGGCGGGCAGAGGAACAATTGGTGGATCTCGGTTGGTTCGAACCGACGGGACCACCGGTCCTGCTGTGGAATTCCCTGAACGAGCTGCCCGAGATTCGAATGCTTCCCGGCCTCATGGTGTGGGAGCGTGTCCGTCTGGCCGATGGTGGCATGGCCCGGCTGTGCAGCAAGCTGACGTCGGACGAGGTTCCGGTGCTGGTGCCGGACGCGGTGATGGCGGTGGCCGAGCCGTGAAGCGGTCTACGAACCGTTCGCTTGGGTGTGACGCCGGGCGCAGGGCAGTCCCGTTGTTCGCCGGCACTTGCTGAAAAACGGGCTGCTCCGGCGCCCGCCACCGGCGCAGCGAAGGCTCTTGGTGCGGTGGCTGGCGATCCGGGCTGTCTCGACGGTGCGCGCCATCCCGCGTCATGGAGACGGGAACGCGCTCGCCAGATCTGTCTGGATGGCCGGTGAGGAGCGACGGCCGGCCATGCCTCGTTCGACAGCCAGGCCGGCGTCGGTGCCGTCCCGGAATCCTACAGTTCAGCAAAGACTTTGCGGATCAGGGTATCCAAAGAATGTCAAGAATGTGATCGTGTTCTGCCTCCATGATAAAAAGTTGCTCAAGCAGTGAAACTCTATGATCACTTTGGAGTCTCCCACTGAACCAATGCATTTCATTGAAACTTAACGGATTTACTTTACAGCTCGATCGAGGGTGGTGTGGAGTGAACCATGAAAATCGGAAAAATGTTCTTTGTGTCAATGTTTTCGGTCGGCGTGCTTGGGACGGTTTTGGCAGGGCAGGTGCTGGTAGCGAGTTTTCTTGAAGCCGCCAACCGACGGGTCGCAGCCCATGCCGTCGACACATCCAGCGCGCTTTTGAAAGCCATCAACCTTCTGTCGGTCGAGCGCGCGCCGACGTTGGTGGCCTTGTCGCAGGAATCGGCCGCGTCTCCCCCTCTGGCCACCGCCATCGCCGCCGCTCGCGGCGCATCGGACGCCATGGTGGACACGGTGATCGCTGGCGTGAAGGACTTGCCGGACGGTGATCGGACCGAAAAGGACATCTCCAGACTGGTCGCCGCGGTTGCCGCGGCCCGTGCCGGTGTCGATCGGGAACTCGCTGTCCCGTCCCGTGAGCGGAACGCCGCGCAGGTCGCGCAGTATCTGCCCACGATGAACAGCTCCGTCACGGCCTTCGATCCGATCCTCTCGCGTCTCGCCTCCCTTGCCGCCAGCGGCGACTCCGAAATCCTGATCCTTCTGCAATTCGCCCGTTCCGTACAGGACTTGCGATTGATCCTCGGCAACAGGGCCGCACTCCTGACCGTTCCCCTTGGGGTTGGACGCCCTCTCACAAGCGCGGAGTTGACGACCGCCGACCAGCTCGATGGGCGCGCCATCGCGGAGCGCAGGCGGATCGAATTGCTGCTCGGCCAGGTTGGCGGTGCGCCAAATGTTGCAGCCGCCTGGACGGCCGCCGCTGGCGCGTTCGGGGAGATCGAGCCCGTTCTGCGCCGGGAGGTTGAGAACAGTCGTACCGGAAAACCATACGGCATCACCGGGGCCGATCTTTCCCGAACCGCCCCCGCCACCCTCGGCAGGGCTCTTCAGGCTCGGGACGCCGCCTTGGACGAGGCAACAAGCCTCGCTCGGAAGGAAGGTGATGCGGCTGTGATGACCCTTCTTCTGTCGGGCGGTGTTGGCGCCGCGTTGCTGGGGCTTCTCGTCACGGTGACCATGCTCCTCAGGCGGCTGGTCGTCCGGCCACTTGAGCGACTGACCCATGTGGTGGCCGCGATCGCTCGCGGCGACTATCGATTGACGGTCGAAGGCACGGATCGAAAAAACGAAATCGGGCAGATGGCGGTTGCGGTCGAAACACTGCGGGTCAATGCGATCGCAGCGGCCGAGCTTTCGCTGGAAAGCGAGCGCGCCCGCGCGGACCGGGAAGCCCGCGCGACCCACATCGAAGCGCTGACCCGCCGTTTCGATGAGGCGAGCCGGGCGCTCGTGGATACCGTCCGCTCCGGTGCCACGCAGATGCGCGCCCAGGCGTCCGCCTCGGCCCAGAGCGCGTCGAGCGCGTCCATGACCTGCTCCGAAGTGCAGCATGCCTCCAACGCGGCGCTGCTCAACGTCCAGACGGTCGCGACGGCGGCCGAGGAACTGTCCGCATCGATCGGCGAGATCGCGTCGCAGGTGGGAAACTCGTCGCGGGTCGCCGCCGAAGCGGTCGATGCCGCCACCAAGGCGAACGAGCGGGTTTCAGGGCTGGCGGACGCATCGGAGCGCATCGGCCAGGTGGTCCGCCTCATCAGCGAGATCGCCGCCCAGACCAATCTGCTTGCCCTGAACGCAGCCATCGAGGCAGCCCGTGCCGGCGAGGCCGGGAAGGGATTCGCGGTCGTTGCCGCCGAGGTGAAGGCGCTGGCGGGCCAGACCGCGAAAGCGACCGACGATATCGCCGCCCAGGTCGCCGCGATCCAGGCGGAGGCTGGAGAAGCCGTCGCTTCCATACGCGGCATTTCGTTGACCATTGGCGATGTCAATGCGATCACGAGCGGGATTTCCGCTGCGGTGGAACAACAGAATGCGGCGACGGCGGAGATCGCGCGCAACGTGAACGAAGCCGCCCGCGGTACCCGGGACGTGCTGGGCCGCATCGACGCGGTGGGCCAGGCCATCAATCATTCGGAGGCGAGTGTCGAAGACCTGCAAGCAGCACTCTCCGGTCTGTCCGATCATGCCGATGCACTCACCCAGGAGATAGCCCGCTACCTGGAAGCTGTCCGCGCCGCCTGACCGGTTAGGGCAGCCTCTGGCGCCGGCGCGTCCTCCCTCTTCGGCCCGCAAGCCGCATCGCGAGGTCCGTCACTGCAGCGAGATCGTCCAGCGGGAGGCCCCAGCCCCGGAGCCTCCGGGATCGGGCGCGCCGTCGTATTCTTTATTCGTGGCCTGCCTCCGTCCCACCCGCCTAGCGTCGGCGGGAAGGAGGGCCGGTCATGGGCGGGTGGCTGTGGCGTCGCCGGGATGTGGCGGTGGACGAGCTGGTCGGGATGCTGGGCGCCGGTGCCGTGCCGGCGGTGCTGGGGCTGGCGCGTCGTGTGGAATGGCCGGTGCGCGCCGGGTGGGCGTTGCGGCTGGTCGCGGTGGCCGGGCTGTCGGAGGGGGAGGCGGTCCGCGTCGGAGCGCTTGGCCTGCACCAGCGTCTTCATCGGGGCACCGGCCGGACGGAGCGTTTCGTGCGCGCCGTGGTGGCGCTCGACCGGCAGCGGCGGCGCAACCGCGCCGACCCGCGCTTCTGGACGGAGGCGGAGCGCTTCGGCCTGTTCGATCCGCAGGGGCTGACGCTGGACTGTTCGCACGACCGCGTGCTGGCCGCGCTCGCCGACCGGGTGCTGGCGGAGGCGCTGGCGGCGCTGCGCCGGGCGGGCGACGATCCGGCCCTGCTGGCGCTGCGGGCGTGGGGCGTGCGCAAGGCTGCCCCAACGATCCATTGTGGGTGATGCGCCTTCACAAGCCCATCTCCTTGTGTATAGTGCGGCGCAAATTTTTTGCAGGAGGCCCGCCATGGCCCGCGACATCGCGATCCGCGAAGCCCTCACCTTCGACGACGTGCTTCTGGTGCCGGCCGAGAGCGCCGTGCTGCCGGGCGAGGTCGAGACCAAGACGCGCCTGACCAAATCCATCGAACTCGGCATCCCACTGATGTCGGCCGCGATGGACACGGTGACCGAAAGCGGGCTGGCCATCGCCCTGGCGCAGGCCGGCGGCATTGGCACCATCCACCGCAACATGGACATCGAGCGCCAGGCGGAGGAGGTGCGCAAGGTCAAGCGCTACGAATCCGGCATGGTGGTCAACCCCATCACCATCGCCCCCGACGCCACGCTGGCCGACGCGCTGCGGCTGATGGCCGACTACCGCATCTCCGGCATTCCGGTGGTGGAGGGGGTGGACAGCCGCGGCAGCGGCCGGCTGGTCGGCATCCTGACCAACCGCGACGTGCGCTTCGCCACCGACCCCAACCAGCCGGTCGCCGAGCTGATGACCCGCGAGCGGCTGGTCACCGTGCCGGAAGGCGTCAGCCAGGCCGAGGCCAAGCGCCTGCTGCACCAGCACCGCATCGAGAAGCTGCTGGTGGTGGACGACGCCTACCGCTGCATCGGCCTCGTCACCGTCAAGGACATCGAGAAGGCGCAGGCCTACCCGAACGCCTGCAAGGACGAGCGCGGCCGCCTGCGCGTCGCCGCCGCCACCGGCACCGGGCCGGACGGGCTGCGCCGGGCCGAGGCGCTGTTCGACGCCGGTGTCGACGTGCTGGTGGTGGACACCGCGCACGGCCACTCCATGAAGGTGGTCGACCAGATCGCCGCGGCGCGCAAGCTGTCCAACTACACCCAGCTCGTGGCCGGCAACATCGCCACCGGCGAGGCCGCCAAGGCGCTGATCGACGCCGGGGCCGACGCGGTGAAGGTCGGCATCGGGCCTGGCTCCATCTGCACCACGCGCATCATCGCCGGCGTCGGCGTTCCACAGCTCACCGCCGTGATGGATGTGGTGGAGGAGTGCCGTAAGCAGGGCATTCCGGTGATCGCCGACGGCGGCATCAAATACTCCGGCGACCTGGCCAAGGCGATCGCCGCCGGTGCCGACTGCGCCATGCTGGGCAGCCTGTTCGCCGGAACCGACGAAAGCCCCGGCGAGGTGATCCTGTACCAGGGCCGCTCCTACAAGACCTACCGCGGCATGGGCTCCGTCGGCGCCATGGCGCGCGGCTCCGCCGACCGCTACTTCCAGCAGGAAGTGTCGACCATGAAGCTGGTGCCGGAAGGGGTCGAGGGTCGGGTGCCCTACAAGGGGCCGGTGTCGGCCGTGATCCACCAGCTCGTCGGCGGCCTGCGCGCGGCCATGGGCTACACCGGCAACGCCACCATCCCCGACATGCAGAGCCGCTGCAACTTCGTGCGCATCACCAACGCGGGCTTGCGCGAAAGCCACGTGCACGACATCACCATCACCAACGAGTCGCCCAACTACCGGCAGGGCTGACCAACGTCCGTTGCGGCACCGGAAACCACCGGCGCCGCTCGTAAGATTTCCGTGGCCGGCCTTGCCGCACCCGCAGGGGGGCGATAGGGTTGGCCCCGCGTTTCCGGGTCGGCGGCGGAGATCATGCACGGCGTATTCGTCTATATCCTGAGCGTGTCCGGGCTCCTCGTCCTGGTCAGCTTCCTGCCGCCGCTGGCCGCCCGGCTGCGCCTTCCCTACACCGTGCTTCTCGCCGCCGTCGGCGTGACGCTGGGCTTGCTGCTGCAGGGCTTCAGCACCCTCGACGGGCTGGGGATGGTCAGCGACTTCGTCGACAGCCTGGCGGAGCTGGAGGTCTCGTCGGAGACGCTGCTCTATCTGTTCCTGCCGGTTTTGCTGTTCGAGACCGCGCTGGCGGTGCAGGTGCGGCGGCTGATGGACGACATCGGGCCGATCCTGATGCTGGCGGTGGTGGCGGTTCTCGTCTGCACCTTCGCCGTCGGCTACGCGCTGCATCTGGTCAGCCCGCTGGCGCTGGTGCCCTGCCTGCTGCTGGGATCCATCCTGGCGACCACCGATCCGGCCGCGGTCATCGGCGTGTTCCGCGACCTCGGCGCGCCGCGCCGGCTGACCATGCTGGTCGAGGGCGAGAGCCTGCTGAACGACGCGGCGGCCATCGCTCTGTTCACGCTGCTTCTGGGCATGCTGACTTACCGCACCGACGGCGGCGCACTGGAGGCGGCAACCTCCTTCCTCATCTCCTTCACCGGCGGGGCGCTGGTTGGATTTGTGCTCGCGCGCATCGCCTGCGTGCTGGTGATGCCGGTCCACGACCAGCCGTTGGCGGAAATCACGCTGACCGTTGCGCTTGCGTATCTGTGCTTTGTGGTCGCCGATCATTACGTCGGGGTATCGGGTGTCGTGGCGGTGGTCACCGCGGCCCTGGTGATCGGATCGGTGGGCCGCACGCGAATCTCCCCCACCACCTGGGGGGCGCTGGAGCATGTGTGGCGGCAGCTCGGCTTCTGGGCCAACTCCCTGATCTTCCTGATGACGGCCCTGATGGTGCCGCGGCTGCTGAGCGGCGTGGGGTGGGAGCATCTGGTCTATTTGCTGGTCATCGTGGCTGCGGCGCTGCTGGCGCGGGCGGCGGTGCTGTTCGGCATGCTGCCGATCCTGTCGTCCTTTGGCGCGGGGCAGCGGGTCAGCCACGCCTACAAGGCGGTGATGCTGTGGGGTGGGCTGCGTGGCGCCGTGTCGCTGACGCTGGCGTTGGCCGTCACCGAGAACCACGGTGTGCCAGCCGATGTGCAGCGCATGGTGGCCATCCTGGTCGTAGGTTTCGTGTTCTTCTCTCTTTTCGTAAACGGAACGACCCTCCGGCCGCTCATCCACCTGCTGGGCCTGGATCGGTTGAGCCCGGTCGAGCACGCCATGCGCAACCGCGCGCTGGCCCTGTCGCTGACCGGTGTGCGGGAGCGCGTGGTCGACGTCGCCAACCGCTACCAGATGGACCCGGCGGCGGTCGATCCGCTGGTGGCTCAATATGGCGAGCGGATCGAGGCCATCGACCGTGAGCGGCAGGCGGAGGCGGCGCTGAGCGACCGCGACCGCGTCGCCATCGGCCTAGCCATCCTGGTCAGTCGGGAGGAGGAGCTCTACTACCAGCACTTCACCGAGGGCATCGTCTCCCGCGCGGTGGTCGAGTTCCTGGCGAGCCGGGCCGTCGGCGTGCTGGACGCCGCCAAGGGGCAGGGGGCGGAGGGCTATCGCCGGGCGGCGGAGGCCTTCGCCGTCTACAGCTCCTGGATGCGCGGCGCCAATTGGCTGCACCGCCGCTTCGGCATCCATGGCCCGTTGGCGCGCCGCCTGTCCATGCGGTTCGAGATGCTGGTCGCGGTGCGCATGGTGCTGGGCGAACTGATGCTGTTCACCCAGACCCGCCTCGCCCAGGTCTTCGGCCCCGGCATCGCGGCGGAGTTGGAGGAGCTGCTGCGCATGCGGCAGGACAGCGTGGAGCGGGCGCTGGCGGCTCTGAAGCTGCAGTACCCGGAATACGCCATCATCCTGCAGAACCAGTATCTCGGCCGCGCGGCCCTGCGGCTGGAGGAGGCGGACTTCCGCGCCATGCACACCGACAGCATCATCAGCCAGGAGATCCTGAACGACCTGGAGCGCGGGCTGAGCAAGCGCCGCGACCAGGTGGAGAAGCCGCCCAAGCTGGACCTCCGCCTCGACACGGCGGAGATGGTGGCGAAGGTGCCGATGTTCGCCGGCCTGCCGACGGCGCGGCTGGCGCAGATCGGCTGGCTGCTCAAGCCGCGCCTCTACCTGCCGGACGACCGGGTGGTGCGCCGAGGCGACCGCGGCGACGCCATGTTCTTCATCGCGTCCGGAGCCGTAGAGGTGATGGTTCCGGGGCTGGAACAACCGATCAAGCTGGGCAGCGGTGATTTCTTCGGCGAAATGGCCCTTCTGACGCGCCAGCCGCGCAACGCGGACGTGCGGGCGCTCGGCTATTGCCAGGTGCTGGTGCTGGACGAGCGGGATTTCCGCCGCATGGTCCAGCGCGACCCCGAACTGCGGGCGCACATCCAGGCGGTCGCCGAGCGCCGCAAGTCACCCGCGAAGCCCGCCGCGGCGGCGGAGTAGGGCGGATCGGCGGGAAGGACACGGGAACACCCATGACCACCGAAAGCGCCGCCGGAGCCTCCGCGCGGCTGGGCTGGGTCCACGCCATGCCGGCGGTGTTCGTCGTGCTGTGGAGCACTGGCTTCATCGGCGCCAAATACGGGCTGCCCTACGTCGAGCCGCTGACCTTCCTGCTGATCCGGCTGGGTCTGGTGGCGGTCGTGCTCACCGCGCTGGCGCTGGTGACCGGTGCGCCCTGGCCGCGCAGCCGGGCGGAGACCGGCCGCATCGCGCTGGCCGGCCTGATGGTGCACGGAGCCTATCTCGGCGGGGTCTTCTCGGCCATCGCCATCGGCCTGCCGGCCGGCATGGCGGCGCTGATCGCCGGCATGCAGCCATTGCTGACCGCGGCGCTGGTGGGGCCGCTGCTGGGGGAGCGGGTGACCGGGCGCCAATGGGGCGGGCTGGCGCTGGGGCTTGTCGGCGTGGTCATGGTTCTGTGGGAGAAGCTGACGGTCGGCACCATCCCGCCGCTGGCGCTGCTGCTGGCGCTCGGTGCGCTGCTGGGGATCACCGTCGGCACGCTCTACCAGAAGCGCCACTGCACCGGCATGGATCTGCGCACCGGCACCGCCATCCAGTATCTGGCGACGAGCGCCGTGCTGGCCGTGCTGGCGCCGCTCACCGAGACCATGCGCGTCGCCTGGACCGGGGAGTTCGTCTTTGCGCTGGCGTGGCTGACGCTGGTGCTGTCGGTCGGGGCGGTGTTCCTGCTGTTCGCCCTGATCCGCCGGGGGGCCGCGGCCCGCGTCGCCAGCCTCTTCTATCTGACGCCCGCGGTCACCGCGGTGATCGCCTGGGCGGTGTTCGACGAGCGGCTGGGCGTGGTGGCGCTGGTCGGCATGGGGGTGGCCGCGGCCGGCGTGGCCCTGGTCAACCGCTGACGGCCTGCACTCATCCGAGGCCCAGCGCGCCGCGCGCGGCCGGGGAAAGCTGTACGGCGATGTAGGCGCCATAGCCGGCCAGGAACACCGCCCCCTCACGCCGGCTCACGCGCCAGCCGGTGATCGCGAACCCGACCAGCAGAAGCGCCGTCCCCAGCATAACCCAGATGTCAAAACCGGCGATCTCCGGCGGGACGGCGATCGGGGTCACGACCGCGGTGACACCGGTGATGCCAAGGATGTTGAAGATGTTGCTGCCGACGACGTTGCCGAACGCGACATCCGCCTGGCGGCGGATGGCGGCCATGACGGAGGTCACCAGTTCCGGCAGCGAGGTGCCGACGGCCACCAGGGTCAGGCCGATCACTGCCTCCGACAGGCCGGCGGCGCGCGCGATGACCAGCGCGGCCTCCACGAGTTGGTCGGACCCGACGATCACAAGAACGATGCCTCCGGCGGCAAGGGCCACGCCCATCCCGAGACCGGTCCCGCGCGGCGGCAGGTTCGACACGTGCTCCGCCTCGGCCGCGTGCACCACAGCAGCCGCATCGCCCGGCATCCGGCGCTCCGTCACCGCCGTGTAGACCGTGTAGGCGGTGAGCAGCACCAGGAACACCACCCCCATCCAGCGGTCGAGGGAGCCGGTCAGCACCACCGCCAGCATCAGCAAGCTGGCCGCGACGAGCACCGGCCCGTCGCGGCGGAAGGCCGCCTTCGTCGTCGCCATGGGCAGGATCACGGCGGACAAGCCCATGATCAGCAGCGTGTTGGCGATGTTGCTGCCGACCACGTTGCCGATCGCGACGCCGGGCGCGCCCACGAGCGCCGCCTGGAGGCTGGTGACGAGTTCCGGGGTGGAGGTGCCGAACCCGACCAGCGTCAAACCGATGAGCATGGGCGACACGCCGAGCCTGCCGGCCACCGCCACGCTGCCGCGAACCAGCGCCTCCCCGCCGCCGACCAGCAGGAGCAGACCGAGTATGAGTTGAAGAACCGTCACGTCACCGCCTCGTCCTACGCACACGCCCGACCTATTTGCAGCGCAACATGGTCGCCGGGCGCAAGGGATTCCTTGGAAGCGCGGTCGTTTCAGCCCCGCATGCGGCTGGCGCGCACCATCTTCTTGGCATCGGCGTGGCCGATCTCGAAGGCGAGGACGATCTGGTTGTCCACCGCGGTGATGACCTTGGACGCGTCCTTGGGCAACGGGATGCTGCGGGTCATGCAGTGCGCGACAAGCGCGGCGGCGATCTCCTCCTGCGTCAGCAGCATCTCGTGCACCACACCATAGTCGTCGGTGACCGACAGCACGCCGGTCACACCCTCCGCTTCGCGGATGGTCAACCCCTTCAGTGTGCCGCTGGGCAGCGACCGCTTGTTCTTGCGGCAGAAGGTGACGATGGCGGCGGCGGCCTCCGTCTCGTCGAAGATGATCGTCCTCAGTTCCTTCATCGCCGCCTTCATCCCGGACGCCGGACCTTCGGCGTGCCCCTATTATGGCGCACGACCCTGTCGGGGCAATGGCAAGCCGACAGCGTGACTTCCTTTGTCGCAGCTTGTACCATTCCGTGCGGGAGGGCCGCGCTCGGGCGGCCGGTGATGGTTGGACGAGGCCGCATGGATACGATTTCGCTCGACGACAGCCAGACGCTCGAAGCGATCGGCATCCTGGCCGACGTGCTGGACGGGGTGACGGAGCATGGCGGACTCGACACCGTTCTGGTGTCCAAGGCCCTGCGCCAGGTGATCGCCACCAAGTCGCAGCCCGCCTTCGAGTTCGCCGCCAAGGCGTTCAACACGCTGGATCCGCAGGTGCGGCGCCAGGTGGCGGCGGATGCCGACGATGCGGCGCATGACGCGGTCGGCCTGCGCGGCCGGGTCGGCGGCTTCCTGTCCACGCCCCCGCGGCGGGCGCAGGCGCCGCAACAGTCCACCACCTTCCTCAACGCCCTGAACCTCAGGGCCCGCCGCCGGCCGAAGGAGGCGTGAGCGCGGTGTCCCAATAGGGCACCGGCCCGAATCGGCCGGCGAGGAAATCGACGAAGGCGCGCACCTTCGGCGACAGGTGGCGGTTCTGCGGATAGACCGCGTAGACGGTCGACCCGCCCCCATAATATTCGGGCAGCAGGCAGCGCACGGCGCCAGATTGCAGGGCATCGCCGATCAGGAAGGTCGGCAGTACGGTGATGCCGACACCGGCGATGGCGGCAGCGCGCAGCAGGTCGCCGTTGCTGGTCCGCAGATTGCCGGACACACGCACGGTCCGTGTCTCCCCGTCCACCTGGAAGGTCCATTGTTCCGCAGCCGGAACATTGGTGTAGAGCAGGCAGTTGTGCCGCATCAGGTCTTCCGGCGTCACCGGGCTGCCGTTGCGCGCCAGGTAGCCGGGGGAGGCGCAAACCACCCGGTTCGCCGGGGCCAGCCGCCGGGCGATCAGCGTGCTGTCGCGCAGCCGGCCGATTCGAACGGCGACGTCGTAGCCTTCGTCCACCAGATCCACGTAGCGGTCGTTCAGGTCGATGTCGATCTCGATCGCCGGGTTGCGCTCCAGGAAGCCGGCGATCGCGGGCGCCAGGTGCAGAAGGCCGAAAGAGACGGGGGCGTTCACCTTCAGCCGCCCGCGCGGTGCGGCGTGCAGGTCCGCCACCGCCATCTCCGCCTCTTCGAGGTCGGCGATGATGCGGGTGCAGCGCTCGTAGAAGGCTTGCCCGACCTCGGTCAGGCTGAGCCGCCGGGTGGTGCGGTTGAGCAGCCGCGCGCCCAGCCGGTTCTCCAACTCGGTGATGCGGCGCGACACGACGGACTTCGAAAGTCCCAGCCGATCGGCGGCGGCGGTGAAACTTTTCGCGTCCACGACCTTTATGAAGGCCAGCATGTCATCAAGGCGGTCCATGGGATTGTTCTACACCGCGCAACGATGAAGTGCCATCACCGCCGGCTTCCCGCGGGCAGGCAACGTGCTATCTCCCAGGGGGCGAGGGACGGATGGTCCCGCCATCACGGGATGAGGAGTGAGAGACATGGCGAAGATCCTGGTGCTCTATTACAGCAGCTACGGCCACGTGTCGCAGATGGCCCAGGCGGTCGCGGAGGGCGCGCGCGCCGTGGACGGCGTGGAGGTGGCGGTGAAGCGGGTGCCGGAGCTGGTGCCGGAGGATGTCGCCGTGAAGTCCCACTTCAAGCTGGAGCCGGACGTGCCGGTCGCCACGGTGGCCGAGCTGGCAGAGTACGACGCCATCATCATCGGCACGCCGACCCGCTACGGCAACATGGCGTCGCAGATGAAGAACTTCCTGGATCAGACCGGCGGCCTGTGGATGCGCGGCGCGCTGAACGGCAAGGTCGGCAGCGTGTTCACGTCAACCGCCACCCAGCATGGCGGCCAGGAGAGCACCATCCTGTCCACCCACATCGTCATGCTGCATCTGGGCTTCGTCATCGTCGGGCTGCCCTACTCCTTCCAGGGCCAGATGGGCGTGTCCGAGGTGATGGGCAATTCGCCCTACGGCGCCAGCACCATCGCCGCCGGCGACGGCTCCCGCCAGCCGAGCGCGGTGGAGCTGGACGGCGCGCGCTTCCAGGGCCGCCATGTGGCGGAGATCACGAAGAAGCTGCACGGCTGACCGCGCAGCGCCAACGGAGGGCGATCCCATGGGCCTGCTGATCGAGGGGCGTTGGAGCGACCGGTGGTACGACACGAAATCGACGGGTGGTGCCTTCGTCCGCTCCGAGTCGCGGTTCCGCGACCGGGTGGCGGCCGACGGGTCCACCCGTTTCGCGCCGGAAGCCGGACGCTATCACCTGTACGTCTCGTACGCCTGCCCATGGGCGCACCGTACGCTGATTTTCCGAGCGCTGAAGGGGCTGGAGGGTGTGATCGGCCTGTCCGTGGTCGAGCCGCTGATGCTGGAGAACGGCTGGGAGCTGGCCGAGGGTGCCGATCCCGTCAACGGCGCCCGCTTCCTGCATGAGGTCTACACCCGCGCCGATCCGGCCTACACCGGCCGCGTGACGGTGCCGGTGCTGTGGGACCGCGCGACCGGAACGATCGTGAGCAACGAATCGGCCGAGATCATCCGCATGCTGAACCGGGAGTTCGACGCGTTCGGTGACGACTCGGTCGACTTCTGCCCGGAGGACCTGCGCGAGGAGATCGACCGGGTCAACGCCTTCGTCTACGACGCGGTGAACAACGGCGTCTACAAGGCGGGCTTCGCCACCAGCCAGGAGAAGTACGAGCAGGCCTTCGACGCCCTCTTCGCGGCCCTCGACGAACTCGACGGGCGGCTGGCGACGCGGCGCTGGCTGGTTGGCAACCGGCAGACGGAGGCGGATTGGCGCCTCTTCACCACGCTGGTCCGCTTCGACGCGGTCTATGTCGGGCACTTCAAGTGCAATCTGCGGCGGATCGCCGACTATCCCAACCTGTCCGGCTATCTCCGCGACCTCTACCAGGTGCCGGGCGTGAGCGACACGGTGCGCTTCGACCACATCAAGCGGCACTATTATGGGAGCCACGCCACCATCAACCCGACGGGGATCGTGCCCAAGGGGCCGGCCCTCGATCTTGACGAGCCGCACGGGCGCGACGGGCTCGGCTGAGGTCAGCCGTCGCACATCCATTGGTGCAGGGCCGTCAGAAGGGTCGCCTTGCCGGCGGGCTTGGTCAGGAAGTCGTCCATCCCCGCCTCGATGCAGCGCATGCGGTCCTCCGGCTGGCCGTTGGCGGTCAACGCGATGATGACCACCCGGCCATGCGGCGGCGGCAGTGCACGGATGGCGGCGGTGGTCATCACGCCGTCCATGTCCGGCATGGCGAGGTCCATCAGGATCGCGTCCGGTGGCGAACCGCGCATCACCGCCAGCGCCTCCGCGCCGCCCGTCGCCAGGGACACCGTGAAGCCGACGCTGGACAGGATGGCCTCGGTCACGAGAAGATTCGTCGGGCTGTCGTCCACCACCAATATATGCCCCCCCCGCTCCGCGGCCCAGTTCACCAGAAGCGACAGCCGGTCCGGCCGGGACGGAGCTCCCGACGCGGCGATGTGCGGGTTGAGGAAGGCCATGGTCGAATCCCGAATTGAGTTGCAGAATGCAACGCGGTTTGCGAGGCGGCGAGGCCGAATGGTCTTGCAACCTGCGGCACGCTGCTGTTAACGCGCCCTTAACTGCAAAGCTCGGGCCACCCGGCGCCAACGGAAGGATTGATGATGGGCGTTGCCGAACGTGTGTGGATCGCCTGGGCAGGGGTGCAGGGCGGGATCGCGGTGGCCGCCGCGGCCTACGCCAGCCACGGGCTGGCCGGCGTGCCGCAGGCGCAGGATTGGGTGCGCACCGCCAGCCAGATGCAACTCTGGCACGCGCTCGCCCTGATCGCGACCGCGCTGTGCTGCGGGTACGCGCAAGGGGTGGCCCGCGTCGCTTTGCGCGCCGCCGGCTGGCTGTTCCTGATCGGCGTTCTGCTGTTCTGCGGCGCTCTTTATGGTTTGGCGTTCGAGCGCCCGCTTCCGCTGCCCATGGCGGCGCCGGTTGGCGGCATGGCGCTCATCCTGGGATGGGCGGCGATTGCCGTTGCCGCGCTGGCTCCGGAGTGGTCGCCCCGGCGCGGCGCCTGATCCGCGCCGGAGCGATCAGTTGCTCCATCCGGCTGGCTGGCCGCGGTGCGCCAGCCGCAAGCGCAGCCCGTGAAGATGGGGGTTGTGCCGCAGGGCCATTTCGGCGGCGGCGTCGGCTTCCGCAAGCGCGCCGTTGCGGTCGCAGATCTGGGCGAAGCCCGCGATCGCACCGAAATGCCGCGGCTCCCGGTTTAACGTCTGTTCGATGTCGAGCAGTGACGCGGCGTCGTCACCGCGCAGGAAATGCAGCGTCGCTCGCTTGTTCCAGGCCTCCGCCCAATCCGGGTCATGGTCGAGGATGGCGTTGAACCGCGTCGCGGCGGTGGCGAAGTCGCGCAGAGCCAGCGACGCGATGGCGGCGTGCATGGCCTTTTCGAGATCCGGCCGGGAATGGCTGGTCCAGATCGCCCAGATCAGATCCTCCGTCTCCCCGGCGTCGAGCACGCCGATCTCCTGGCGGAGCCGGGTGAACAGCGCCGTCAGCCGGCGGGGCAGGGCGGGATGCGGCGGGCGCTCGGTGCTGTCCAGGACAAGGGCGAGCACGCGGCGGATCAGAGGTGCCGGAGGCATGGTCATGGTCGCGGCCCTCCGCGCACGCGGGCAGCCATGCCGCTGGCCGAGGGGACGGCGGGACGGCCGCTCCGCATCCGAACGCCGATGAGCTGGATCATGGGGCCTCCTCCGTGATGGTCGGTCGGCGTGGCATCGCCGGCGGCCGTCGTGGGTGGAACCCGCCCACCGGACCCCCTGGCGATCGTGGCTGACCGCGACATGTCATTGTCCAAGCAGTCTTCCGGCACGCCGAATCGTCCAGGAGCCAAGCCATGCGCATCCTCCCGATACCCCTGGTCCTGCTGATCCTCTGGTCGGGCGCCGCGGCGGCCGAGCCGAGGCGCTATGTCATCGATCCCGAGCACGCCACTGTCGCCTTCCTCGTCCGTCACATCGGCTACGCGTCGGTCCTGGCCAGCTTCCTGAAGCTGGAGGGGGCCTTCACCTATGACCACGACGCGCGGACGCTGGGCGACCTTATCGTGTCCATCGACGCGCGCACCGTGTTCTCCAACCATGCCGCCCGCGACGAGCATGTCCGCGGCCCCGATTTCCTGGATTCCGGGCGGAACCCGGTGATCCGATTCGTCGGGACGCGCGCCGAACCCACCGGCGACGCCACCGGACGCGTGTACGGCGAATTGACGGTTCGCGGCAACACCCGACCGGTCGAACTGGTCGTCACGCGCAACAAGATGGGGCCTTACCCGTGGGGGGAGAACTACGTTGTCGGCATTTCTGCCCGGACGACGCTGAAGCGCAGCGATTTCGGCATGACCTATGGGCTCGACGGCGGTCTGGTCGGCGACGAGGTCGAGGTCATCATCGAACTGGAGGCGATCCGTCAGCCCTAGGGGTGTGGGTGGCCGCGCCCGGGGGGCGGTCACCCGTCCGCTTCGACGGCCCGCTTGCCGTCCATCGACAGCCCGTCGAGAAGATGGCCGGCACGGGCCGCCTTGGCCGCGAGGTAGCGCCGGTTCTCCACCGTCACCACCCCGATCAGCGCGCTGCGCCCCACCACATCGATGCCGGCCCGCGCGAGGGCGGCGATCTTGTCGGGGTTGTTGGTGAACAGCCGCACGCGCCCGAACCCCAGCCGCAGCAGCATGGCGGCGCCGAGGTCGTAACGCCGTTCGTCGGCGCCGTAGCCCAGCACCGCGTCGGCGTCGATCGTGTCCAGCCCGTGATCCTGGAGGTCGTAGGCCCGCATCTTGTTGGCGATCCCCGTGCCGCGCCCCTCCTGGTCGAGATAGAGGAGGACGCCACCGCCCTCCTCGGCAAGCCGGGCCACCGACTGCCGGAGCTGGTCGCCGCAGTCGCAGCGGAGCGAGGCGAACAGGTCGCCGGTCAGGCAGGCCGAGTGGAGTCGGACAGGCACCGGGCGATCCGGGTCCGGGCTGCCGACGATGATCGCCACCTGGTCGCGCAGCCCGGACCCGCCGCGGAACACCACGAAGACGGTCTCCACGCTCTCCGCCAGCGGTACCCGGGCGCGGGACACGATCTGCAGCGGATCGGGCCCGGAGTCCGGCCCATCGGTCAGGGCGTCCAGGGGCACGCGGTGGACGCCGGCGGGAACCTGGCCGGCAGGTCCGGCCGGCACCGTGATCACCGCGGGCAGAAGCAGGGCCAGCTTCGCCAGACCGATCGCCGCCTCCCCGACCACGTCGGCCGGCTGCCAGACGGCGGGACGGGGCGCATCGATTCCGCCGGCAAGCCGGCAGGCGGCGTCGTGCCCCATCCCCGCCAGGGGTATCCCGACCGCGCCGTCGACCGGCAGACCCAGCACCCGCGCGCGCGGTTCCGGCAGCGTTAGGACAGCGGCGCCATCGGCGAGTGTCGCGAAGGCGTCGTAGGTCGCGGGTGAGATGGTGTCGATCGTCGCCACCAGCGTGGCACCGCCGACACCCTCGACCGCCACCGGCCGGCCGGCGCGCAGCTCGGCCAGGGCCCGATCGACGGTGACCTGCGCGCCGTCACGGAAAAGATGTGCGAATGGCGTCGGCTGGCTGTTGGAACGCATGCTGGTCTCTATCCTCCGCCTTCGGGTCCTGTACGCGTGGTCGCCGACATTGAGATTGCGGCCACGGCGCCCAGATCAAGCGGCACACTGTTCGACCCATCAGCGTACCAAGGAGCGGCGATGACACCGGTCGGCACCCACCCGGAGCTTTGGGGGCGAGTTCTGGACCGGGCCGCGGGGCGGCCCGCGGCGGCACCGACGTTCGAGGCCGATGGCGAAGCGGCTTGTGTTTTCTGGCGCTTGTACGCCGACGTCGCGGCGCCGGATCAACGGCCCTTCGTCATCGGGCAGCTCGGCCAATCCCTGGACGGGCGCATCGCGACGCCGTCCGGCCATTCGCATTACGTCAACGGACCCGAGGCGATCACCCATCTGCATCGCCTGCGCGCGCTGGTGGATGGGGTGCTGGTGGGGGTGGGAACGGCGGTGGCCGACGATCCGCGGCTGACCGTGCGCCACGTGCCAGGCCGCAGCCCCGCGCGCATCGTAATCGACCCCCGCGGCCGGTTGCCGGAGGACGCCGCACTGCTTGCCGACGACGGCTGCCGGGTCATCGTCGTCCAGTGCGCCAACATCCGGCGTCCGCCGCGGGTGGAGCCGGTCACCATCGCGGAGCGCGGCGGGCAGATCGCGCCGCGCGACGTCGTGCAGGCACTCGCAGCCCGCGGTGTCCACCGGCTGCTGGTGGAGGGCGGGGCGCAGACGGTGTCGGCCTTTCTGGCGGCCGAGGCGCTGGACCGGCTGCACATCTGTGTGGCGCCGATCCTGATCGGCTCGGGCCCGACGGGCATCACCCTGCCGCCGATCGAACGTCTGAACGCAGCGCTGCGACCCGAGGCGGCGGTGATCCGCCTCGGGCGCGACGTGCTGTTCGATTGCGATCTGCGGGGATGACGGGGGTCGGTCAGCCGTTGTCGAAATAGCCGCCGCCGTTGCCGTCGCCGGCCGATCCCGGGGGCGCTTGAACCGGTGCGGGCGGCGGCTCGCGGTGGTGATGGACCCGGGCGATGGTGCCGGCGAGTTCCTGCAGCTCGACGAAATTGTCGGCCTGCCGGCGCAGCTCGTCCGCGACCATGGGTGGCTGGGACCGGACGGTGCTGATCACGCTGACGCGCACGCCCTTGCGCTGGACCGCCTCGACCAGCCGGCGGAAGTCGCCGTCACCGGAAAACAGCAGGATATGGTCCACATGGTCGGCCATCTCCATCACGTCGATGGCGAGCTCGATGTCCATGTTTCCTTTGATCTTGCGGCGACCGGATGCGTCGGTGAACTCCTTCGTCGGCTTGGTTACCATGGTGTAGCCGTTGTAATCCAGCCAGTCCACCAGCGGCCGGATCGGCGAGTATTCCTGATCCTCCACCAATGCCGTATAGTAGAACGCGCGCATCAGCCGCCCCTCGTTGGCGAATCCGTCGCGCAGGCGCTTGTAATCGATATCAAACCCGAGTGAACGTGCTGCTGCGTAGAGATTCGCTCCATCGATGAACATCGCCAAGCGTTCTTCTTTGTAAAAGAGCCTGGAAACCTCTTTGGGCAATACGGTTGTCCGTTCCAAAGGCCTATTCCTTCTTCAACAGATTGTCTTTTATGAGCGATGCAGGCAAATCGCACTGCACCAGTCCATAATGTTAGGGCGTTGACGCGGAACGCACAAGTCCGAAACAATCATTCTTGGTAGGATGAACGAAACGTCATCCAACGGCGCCATGCGGGGCAAGTCGCCGTGCCTGTTTTCAGATCGCCTGACTGCCCAGACCTGTGATTGGCGATGATTGTGTGATCGTCAACAATGATCGATGCGGGGCGTGACCAGCTTGTGAACAGATCGCGGGCTCGGCCGCCATGATCCTGATCAAGAAGAATGGCTGAAAAACCACTTCGCACGTGCGGGATATTTTGCGACCATGGTGCGACCGGCACGCGTCCGCTCGCTCAGGGAGCTGCTCCGCCATGACCGACACGATCATGCCCCCCGAAGCCTTCACCGTGGCCCCGCAGCCACTGGACGCGCTCGGCAACGACGCGCTCGACGGCTATCTGGCCGGACTGATCCTGGCGCAGGCGGCGCGCGAGGATCGGCCGCTGACGGTGGCGCTGGGTCTGCCGGCCGGCCCGCTGGCGGCGCTGGTGCATCGCTACTGTCCCGACGCTGCCCACTTGATCCACAACATCGCCGGGGACGCCGGCGAGGACGCCATCGAGGAAGCGGACCTGCGCGCCTTCCTGCTGGAGCATCGGGCCGGGCGGGGTGCCGCGGAGGAGTGGCTGGCGGCTATCGTGGCCCGGCGCAGCCTGGCGCCCAACCATCTGTGGCAGGATATGGGCTTCACCAACCGGCGGGAGCTCAACGCCTTCTTCCGCCGCCACTTCCCCACGCTGGTCGCGCTGAACAGCGGCGATATGAAGTGGAAGAAATTCTTCTACCGCCAGCTCTGCCTGCGCGAGGGCATGCTGATTTGCAAGTCGCCGAACTGCGAGGTCTGCGACGACTTCGCCGCGTGTTTCGAGGCGGAGGAGGGCGACCCGCTCTCCACCCTGGCCCAGATCGGCCGGGGTGGCTGACCACGGCAGCCGCCGGCGCGCCGTCAGCCCGCCAGCTTCGCCTCCAGCGCCGCGTTCTTGATCGACTTCTGCAGCTTTTCGAAGGCGCGCACCTCGATCTGGCGCACGCGCTCGCGGCTGATCCCGTATTTCTGCGACAGGTCCTCGAGCGTGGTCGGGTTGTCGCGCAGCCGGCGTTCGGTGAGGATGTCGCGCTCGCGGTCGTTCAGGCCCTTCATGGCCTGCACAAGCAGCTTGCGGCGCTTGCCCATCTCCTCCTGCTCGGCCAGCGTGATCTCCTGGTTGGAGCTCTCGTCGACGAGCCAGTCCTGCCATTCGCCCTCGCTGTCGGCGCGCAGCGGCGCGTTGAGCGAGTGGTCCGGGCTGGCGAGACGGCGATTCATCGCGATCACGTCCTGCTCCGGCACCTCCAGCTTGGTGGCGATGGCGGCGACATGCTCGGGCGACAGGTCGCCCTCGTCGATCGCCTGCATCTGGCCCTTCAGCTTGCGCAGGTTGAAGAACAGCTTCTTCTGCGCGGCCGTTGTGCCCATCTTCACCAGCGACCAGGAATGCAGGATGTATTCCTGGATCGCCGCGCGAATCCACCACATGGCGTAGGTGGCGAGGCGGAAGCCGCGGTCGGGGTCGAATCGCTTCACCGCCTGCATCATGCCGACGTTGCCTTCGGAGATCAGCTCCGACAGTGGCAGGCCGTAGCCGCGATACCCCATGGCGATCTTCGCGACCAGCCGCAGGTGGCTGGTCACCAGACGGTGTGCCGCCTCCGAATCGCCGTGTTCGCGCCAAGCCTTGGCCAGCATGAACTCCTCGTTCGGCTCCAGCATCGGAAATTTGCGGATTTCCTGCAGGTAGCGCGACAGGTTGCCCTCGGCGCTGATGACGGGAATGCTCGGAAGTGTCGTCGCCATGCTCACCCTCTCCCGGCGGCTGTTCACTCCTCGGTGCCTCGGAGGTCATCGCCACCACTATGCCACGCCGATGATCCGCCGCCACCCCCAGAATAACCGAGTCCGGCGGTCGGTCATAGCCTTTTACGTTCCATCCAGCGTTGCGATCACCGCGGCCATGTCGGCCGGCAGGCCGGCCTCGAACCGCATCGGCTTGCCCGTTGCCGGATGGACGAACTCGATCGCCGCCGCGTGCAGGGCCTGACGCGGAAACTCAACAAGGGCCCGGCGCACCGGTTCCGGCAGCGCCGCCGCCTTCGCGCCCGTTGGTCGCGCTGTCCGCCCGCGGCCATAGACGGCGTCGCCGACCAGCGGATGGCCGGCGTGCGTCATGTGCACCCGGATCTGATGGGTGCGCCCGGTCTCCAGCTTGCACTCCACCAGCGCCGCCGACAGGCCGTAGCTGGACCGCACGCGGTAGCGGGTGGCGGCGTGCTTTCCGCCGCTCGCGACCACTGCCATCTTCTTGCGGTCGGCGCTGCTCCGCCCGATGTTGCCCTCGATCCGCCCCTCGCGCGGCGAGGGCACGCCCCACACCAGCGCCAGATAGGTGCGGCTGAGCGAGCGGTCGGCGAACTGAGCGGTCAGCGCGTGGTGGGCGCGGTCGTTCTTCGCCACCACCATCAGGCCGCTGGTGTCCTTGTCCAGCCGGTGCACGATGCCGGGCCGGCGCACGCCGCCGATCCCCGACAGGCTGTCGCCGCAATGGGCGAGCAGCGCGTTGACCAGCGTGCCGTCGGCGTTGCCCGCCGCCGGGTGGACGACGAGGCCGGCCGGCTTGTCCAGCACCACCACGTCGTCATCCTCGTGCACCACGGTGAGCGGGATGTCCTGCGCCACCGGCTCGGCCGGCTCGGCATCGGGCACCGTCACCTCGTACCGCTCGCCGGCGCGCACCCGCAGCGACGCGTCGGCCACCGGCCGGCCGTCGGCGCGCACCCAGCCCGACTCCAGCAGCGCCTGCACCCGCGACCGCGACAGCCCAGCGATGGAGGCGGCCAGCGCCTTGTCCAGCCGCTCGCCGGCCAGATCGTCGCCGATCACCACGCGCGCGGGGCCGCCGACGTCCGGACCGCCGGCGTCATGCGGGTTGCCGATCTCGTGATGGTCGGGCATCGTTGCGCCGCTTTCCCTGTCGAACATTCGTGCACCCGAAGTGGACCTCATACCGTGAAGGCACTCAAGGCCGCCGTGGTCATCATGGGCATCCTGATCGTGGTCGGTGTGACCATCCTGATCATGGAACTTGCCAACCGAAACCGCGACCCCGACCGCCGCGCCGGAGGCGACGACCCCGGCCGCATCGCCGAAACCGACCTGGGCCTGCCCGACGACGCCGCCATCTCGGAGATGGTGGTCGTGGGCAACCGACTGGCGATCCGCGTCACCATGCCGCAGGGCGGTGACCGCGTGTACCTCATCGACCCCAAGAACGGCGCGGTGACGGCGACCGTCAGCACGACCAGAATTCCGCAACGCGTGGGGACCGCGCAGTGATGGCCGTCACACACGACTTCCGCAGCGACAACACCGCCGGCGCCGCACCCGAGATTCTGGACGCGCTCGCCCGCGCCTCCAGCGGCGGCACGCCCTCCTACGGCGCCGACCCCTGGACCGCGCGGGTTCAGGAGCGGATCGCCGCCCTGTTCGAGACGGAGGTGGCGGTCTTCCCGGTCGCCACCGGCACCGCCGCCAACTCGCTTGCCCTGGCGGCGCTGACGCCGCCCTGGGGTGCCGTCTACTGCCACACCGACAGCCACATCCAGGGCGACGAGTGCGGCGCGCCGGAATTGCAGACCGGCGGGGCGAAGCTGATCGACCTGCCGGGCGCCGACGGCAAGCTCGACCCCGCCATCCTCGACACCGCCATCACCGACACCGGCGCCGGCTCGGTCCACCGCATCCAGCCGGCGTCGGTCAGCCTGACCCAGGCGACCGAGGCCGGCACCGTCTACGGCGTGGAGGAGGTGAAGGCCATCACCGCCGTCGCCCGCGCCCATGGGCTGGCCGTGCACATGGACGGCGCCCGCTTCGCCAACGCGCTGGTGACGCTGGGCTGCAGCCCGGCCGACGCGACGTGGCGGGCAGGGGTGGACGTGCTGACGCTGGGCGCCACCAAGGGCGGCTGTCTGGCGGCGGAAGCGGTGGTGTTCTTCCGCCCCGAGCTGGCGCGCGACTTCGCCTTCCGCCGCAAGCGGGCGGGGCACCTGTTCTCCAAGATGCGCTTCCTGTCGGCGCAGCTGGAGGCGTGGCTGCAGGACGACCTGTGGCTGCGGCTCGCCAGACACGCCAACGCCATGGCCACCCGCCTCGCCCGCGGCCTCGCCGGCATCGAGGGGGCGGAGCTGATCTTCCCGGTCCAGGCCAACGAGATCTTCGTGCGCCTGCCCGAACCCGCCATCGCCGCGCTGGAACAGGCGGGCTTCGGCTTCTACCGCTGGGACGGCCCGCTGCTGCGCCTCGTCACCTCCTTCGACACGCCGCAGGCCGCGGTGGACGACTTCGTCGAAATCGTGCGCACCGCGAAAAAAACCGCTTGATCCCCCCGGAAGCGTCGGCTATCTAACCGCCCACGCCGACGACGTCCCCTTCGTCTAGAGGCCTAGGACACCGCCCTCTCACGGCGGTAACAGGGGTTCGAATCCCCTAGGGGACGCCAACCGCTTCAAGCACTTAGCGGTTGGCGTGCAGGCGGAAAATCCGAGATACCAAGAAGCGCTCAGACGGCGGTGTGCACAAAGCGTGTGTGCCCCGAGTCTTTGCGCATCGTTCGCGGCAGAGCCTTGCACGCCATTCGATAGGCCGTCGACGTGCCTGTTTCTCGGGTGGCGTGGGGTTCGGCCATCGGGCGGCGGACCGGATGGCCGGACGTCCGCCGTGCGCCCGATGGGTTCAGGTTGCGGGCTCGCCGCGGTCTCTCGGCGTCAGTCGTCGAACCGGGTTTCGTGCAGGCGCTCCATTTCCTTGTCGAACCGGGCCCAGAGCAGGGCGCCCTCGTCGCCGAGCAGTTTGGACTCGCGCTCGAAGCGGTTCTCCTCGTGCACGGCGTCCAACGGATCCCGGTACGGGAACGTCTCCGCCGCTTGGAGCCTGGCGATGGTCGCCTCCAGCCGCTCGCGGATCGCTGTTCGCTGCTGATCCGACAAGGCGTTGCGCTCGGCATTGTCCTGCGCGAATAGGTCTGGTTGTGTGGGTTTCATTCTGGCAGCTTATGCGCCCGCCCATGCGGCGGCAACGGGATCGTGAAGCCGGGAGGGGATGGGTGGCAATCGCGTGGCGCAAGGACCGCCTGCCCGAGATCGTCCGGTCGATGGCCTCCCGCCCGCGCCACGAGGCCTTGCGCGGGTTAGTCACCGAACTGTTGCGGGAAGGCTTCGGCGCCGCGTTCAGCGAGCTGGAGCACGAGCGCTATCTTGTCGACAACAGCGGGCGCATCGACGTGGCGTGGGGCGCCACCGTCATCGAGCTGAAGAGCGACCTTCGGCGCGAGGAGCGCGACGTGGTCGCCCGCATGCCCGATTATCTGAAAGACGTGGGCCGCGGTCGCGCGCCGAGCCGGACCACCGTCGGGCTCGCCACCGACGGGGCGACGCTGATCGCCTACACGCTGGATCGCGGCGCGCTCACCGAGATCGGACGCTACGAGGTCGACGTCGATCACCCCGAGCGGCTGCTGAGCTGGCTGGAGCCGCTGCTGGCGCCCAATCCCGAGGTGATGCCGACGCCCAGCACCGTAGCGCTCACCTTCGGCCGCTACAGCCTCGCCTTCGGCCGCGCGCACACGGCGCTCCAGCGGCTCTGGTCCGAGGTCGGCGACAATCCCGAAGTGCGGTTGAAGCGCAACCTGTGGGACGGGTTGCTGCGGCAGGTCTACGGCGACGATGTCGGCAGCGACGCGCTGTTCCTGCAGCACACCTATCTGACGATCCTCGTGAAGGCCATCGCGGCGCGCGTCCTCGATCTGACCATCGACGATCCGGCGAAGATGCTGTCGGGCCGGCTCCTGGCCGACGAAGGCATCGTCGGCGCCGTCGAGGCGGACTTCTTCGACTGGCCGCTTCTCGCCCGGGGCGGCGACGATCTGGTGCGCTCCCTGGCGGCGGAGACGATCCGCTTCAGCCTGCGCGACGTCGAGGTCGACGTCCTCAAGAGCCTGTACGAGAGCCTGATCGATCCCGACGAGCGCCACGATCTCGGCGAGTATTACACGCCCGACTGGCTGGCGGCGCGGGTCGTCGCGGCGGCCATTCCGCGCCCGCTGGAGCAGCGCGTGCTCGATCCGTCCTGCGGCTCGGGGACCTTCCTGTTCCACGCGCTGCGCCGCCTGATCGCGGCGGGAC
>OFDN01000460.1_pt1 | contig 33881 bp, 27 predicted proteins | sample 1520971 | NCBI WGS metagenome assembly OFDN01 (sample SAMEA94257418, study PRJEB24077) | hot springs metagenome | biome: Aquatic biome; feature: Geographical feature; material: Water | place: India | collected 2012-06-12 | depth 5 m | reverse complement strand
ATCTTGCGATCCGCCCCCGCGACTTGCGTCGCCTCGGCTCATCCTATCCGTCCGGGTCGCAGAAGACGGACAAGATCAGCCAAGCTGGTATCGCAGGACCGGCTTTGTTGCGCCACTATCGAAAAATCGAATTGGCGGCGCGGCAATCGATCCAGCTTAACAGGTGAGTCCCTAGAAAACCGTGAAATCCTGTCCCGCGTCTAATGCGGATTATCAATGCTAGGCAAGGTCTATCTGTAAAACTTGTATGAAAACGACACGTCAAGTCCGGTTTGCGAAACAAGGGATTGCAAAGGGGAGTTGATCATGCATCGCACGCGGAAGCGCGCCGGGCTTTCGCAGACGCGAGGCGGCGAGGGTCGCGCACAGATGCGCAAGAATCGCCAAGCACCCCCGCCCGCCGTAGTCCCCGCGGGCTGACGAGCGCGAATCACCCGCTCGCGTCAGACGAGGCGCGACTGTTCCAGCGCGGCGGCGATGAAGCCGGCGAACAGCGGGTGCGGATCGAAGGGGCGCGACTTCAGTTCCGGATGGAACTGCACGCCCACGAACCACGGGTGGTCGGGCCGCTCGACGATCTCGGGCAGCAGGCCGTCCGGCGACATGCCGGAGAAGATCAGCCCCTGCTTCTCGAGCGGCTCGATGAAGGCGCTGTTGACCTCGTAACGGTGGCGGTGGCGCTCCGAGATCAGCTCGGCCCCGCCATAGATCTGCGAAGTGTGGCTGTTGGGGCTGAGCCTCGCCGGATAGGCGCCGAGCCGCATCGTCCCGCCAAGGTCGCCGCCCTCTTCGCGCTGCTGGATGCCTTCCTTGCTCATCCACTCGGTGATGATGCCGACGACGGGCGCCTCGGTCGGGCCGAATTCGGTCGAGGAGGCATTGGCGATCCCTGCCGCGCGCGCGCCTTCGATGCAGGCCATCTGCATGCCGAGGCAGATGCCGAAGAAGGGAACATTGCGTGTGCGGGCGAAGCGCACGCTGGCGATCTTGCCCTCGCTCCCGCGCTCGCCGAAGCCGCCGGGGACGAGGATGCCGTGCATCGGTTCGAGCTGCGCGATGATCTGGCTGTCGTCGTCGCCTTCGAAGATCTCGGCGTCGATCCAGCGGATGTTGACCTTCACGCGGTTGGCGAGCCCGCCGTGAACCAGCGCCTCGTTGAGGCTCTTGTAGGCATCGGGCAGGCCCACATACTTGCCCACCACCGCGATGGTGACTTCGCCCTCGGGGTTGAAGTGCCGCTCGGTCACGTCCTTCCACGCCGAGAGGTCGGGCTCGGGCGCATCGGTGATGCCGAAGGCGCGCAGCACCTCGCGGTCGAGGCCCTCGGCGTGATACTGCTCGGGCACCGAATAGATCGAGGGCGCGTCCAATGCCGGGATCACTGCCTCGGCGCGCACGTTGCAGAACTGCGCGATCTTGCGGCGGTCGCTTTCGGGGATCGGATGCTCGGCGCGGCACAGCAGGATGTCCGGCTTGATGCCCAGCGCAGCCAGCTCGCGCACCGAGTGCTGGGTCGGCTTGGTCTTCAGCTCGCCCGCGGCCTTGATGTAGGGCACGAGCGTGACATGGACCGAGACGGTCTGGAACGGCTCGAGCTCGTTACGAAGCTGCCGAATCGCTTCCATGAAGGGCAACGATTCGATGTCGCCAACGGTGCCGCCGATCTCGCACAGGATGAAGTCATTGTCGCCCTGGTCGGCGAGCGCGAATTCCTTGATCGCGTCGGTCACGTGGGGGATCACCTGCACGGTCGCCCCAAGATAGTCGCCGCGGCGCTCCTTGGCGATGATGTCGCGGTAGACGCGGCCCGAGGTGATGTTGTCGGCCTGGCTCGCCGAGACGCCGGTGAAGCGTTCGTAGTGACCCAAGTCGAGATCGGTCTCGGCTCCGTCGTCGGTCACGTAGACCTCGCCGTGCTGGTACGGGCTCATCGTGCCCGGGTCGACATTGAGGTAGGGGTCGAACTTGCGAATGCGGACCTTGTAGCCGCGCGCCTGCAGGAGGGCCGCCAGCGAGGCTGCCATGAGACCTTTGCCGAGCGAGGAGACCACGCCGCCGGTGATGAAAATGAACCGCGCCATGGGATTCGGGCCTTAAGCAAACGAGAGGATTCGGGGCAAGCGAATTGCGCCCTTCACGCGGACGCCATCCACAGTGCCGATGAGCGGCAACGCCAAAGGGCGCGCCCGTCGGGGCGCGGCCCTTGTCGTTGCGGCGCGCAGAATTACTGCTTGGCCGGAGCGGCGGGCGCGGGCTGGGCGGGTTCCTGCGAGGTCGGGGCAGCCGGAGCAGGCACGACCGGATCGGCGAGCAGATCGGGCTTGGCAGGAGCAGCCGCGCCCGGCGCGTTGCGATCGAGCGTCGAGGTGACCGTGCCTGCACTGTTCTCCCGCGCTGCGAGCGCTGCGAGCAGGATCGAGAGCGCCACGAAGGCGATCGCCAGCCACTTGGTGGTGCGGGTCAGGAAGTCAGCCGCCCCGCGCGCACCGAATGCGCCACCCGGGCTCGAGCCGATGCCGAGCCCGCCCCCCTCGGAGCGCTGCATGAGCACCACGCCGACCAGCGCGGCGGCGACCAGGGCCTGGATCACAGTGAGGAAGATGAACAGGGACATGAAGACGCTTCTCTGGCGGGGGCGATCCGGTCGCCCGGTGATGGGGTGTTGCGCGCCATGTAGGCGTGCAGGGCGCGCGCGGCAAGCCCGGCCCGGCGGCCTAGTTCTCGAACGGCTCGCTGGCCGCGAGCGCGATGCCCATGAAGCTGTCGGCGGTGAGGCTCGCGCCCCCCACCAGCGCCCCGCCCACATCGGGCACGGCGAAGATCGCCGCAGCATTGTCGGGCTTGACCGAGCCGCCATAGATGATGCGCACTTCGGCCCCCTGCTCGGCGCCCAGCAACTCGACAAGCAGCGCGCGGATCTCACCGTGCATTTCAGCGATGTCGTCGGTAGTCGCCGGCGTGCCGGTGCCGATTGCCCAGAGCGGCTCGTAAGCGACGGTCAGCCGCTCGCCGAGCAGCTCGGCGGGGAGCTGTTCGACCGGCGGGAGCGAGGCCTTGAGCTGCTTCTTGATGAAGGCCACTGCCTTGCCCGACTCGCGGGTCTCGCCGCTCTCGCCGCAGCACAGGATCACCTTGAGCCCGGCCGCGAAGGCCGCGCCCGCCTTGGCGCGCACCAACGCATCGCTCTCGCCATGGCCGGTGCGGCGTTCCGAATGGCCGAGAATGACGAAACTCGCGCCCGCATCGGCGACCATCGCCGCGGAAATGTCGCCGGTGTGCGCGCCGCCATCCTCGTGGTGGCAGTCCTGCGCGCCGACCGCGATCTGCTCGGCCTCGCGGTGGATCGGGTGGATCAGCGTGTAAGGCGGCGCGATCGCCACCTCGACCTTCATGTGGCGCTGTGCGGCACGGTCGATCGCGCGCGCTTCGGAGAGCATTGCGCGGGTGCCATGCATCTTCCAGTTTCCGACGATATAGGGTCGGCGGGTCATGACAAGTCCTGCACTTCCTGCAAATTGAGAGGGTTGGGCCCGGTGTTCCGGTTATTCTCGTTGTGATTCCGGATCTGCTGTAGTGCCCCGAGGCCGCGTCCGCTAGCCGTGGAAGTCGCGGCTGTCAAAAGCGTCTCGAACCTGTTGCCGCGCGGTCGCAGGCCCTCTAAAGCGCGCCTTGCGCCGCACGCAGGGCGACGCATGACCGAGATATGCCGGCCCGCGCGGGCCACCCCCGAATGGGATCGACACGCACATGATTTCGTTTTTCCGCCGCTTTTTCGCCTCGAAGATCGGCCTGCCCATGGTTCTCGCCTTCCTCGCGCTGATCGCGGTCGCGTTTGCCGCATCGGATCTTTCGTCGACCAATTTCACCGGCATTTCGGGCGGGGACAAGCTGGCAGTGGTCGGCAGCCGGGACATCCCGCTGGACGATCTGCCGGTCGCGGCGAATACCGAGCTGAGGGGCGCGCGTCAGCAGAACCCGACGCTGACCATGCCCGAATTCGTGGCGCAAGGCGGGCTCGAAGCGGTCATCAGGCAGCTGATCGACCGCTACACCGTGGGCGAATACGGCCGCACTCACGGCCTGCGCGCAGGCGACAATCTGGTGAACAGCGAGATCCTCAAGATCCCCGCCTTCCAGGGCGCAACCGGCGAATTCGACCAGAAGACCTATGAAGCCGCGCTCCAGAACGCGGGCGTATCCGGCCAGACCTTCCGCCGCGATCTCGAGGACGGGCTGATCGAGCAGCAATTGCTGCGTTCGGCGATCGTCGCCCCGCAGCTGCCCGAGAAGATCGCGCGCCAATATGCAGCGCTGGTGCTGGAGAAGCGCAAAGGCGCGATCGCGCTGATCCCGAGCAGCGCCTACGCGCCTGCCGGCAACCCGTCCGAGGCGCAGCTGGCCGCCTGGTACAAGGACAACCGCACCCAGTTCATCCGGCCCGAGCGCCGCACGCTGCGCTTTGCGGTGTTCGGCGGCGAGAGCCTCAAGGTCGATGCCGTGCCGACCGCGGCCGAGATCGCCGCGCGCTACAAGCGCGATGCGGCGCAATATGCCGCCAGCGAGAAGCGCGGGATCACCACCTTCGTCGTTCCCACGCAGGACGCGGCCAAGTCGCTCGCCGCGCGGATCGCCGCCGGCACCTCGATCGAGACCGTCGCGCGCGAGGCCGGGTTCACCGCCTCCCGGCTCGAGCCCGAGGACCGCGAGGCGATGGCCGGCTCGACCAGCTTCGCCTTCGCGCAGAACGCCTTCAAAGCGGCCAGGGGCGCGGTGATCGAACCGGCGCAAGGCACGCTCGGCTGGTATGTCGCGCGGCTCGATTCGATCGACGCCACGCCGGCGCGCAGCCTCGCTCAGGCGACTCCCGAGATCACCGAGGCGCTCACCGCCGAGAAGCGCGCCGCCGCGGTCGCCGACCGCGTCGCCGAGATCGAGGCCGAGATCGACGGGGGCACCGCGCTCGCCGATGTCGCCAAGGCCAACGGGCTGACGGTCGAGACCACCCCGGCGCTGCTCGCCAACGGCCAGGCTTTCGGCCAGCCCGAGCTCCAGATCGTGCCGCAGCTCGCGCAGGTGCTCCAGACCGCCTTCCAGATGGAGGAAAGCGAGCCCCAGCTCGCGCCGGTCGAGGGCGGGCAGTTCGTGATCTTCGAGGTCGCCAAGGTCGAGGAGGCCGCCGCCCCGGCGCTGGCGCAGGTGCGCGAGGAGGCGATCGCCGGCTGGAAACGCGCGCAGGGCGCGATCCTCGCCAGGCAGGCCGCCGACCGGATCGTCGCCAAGGTGCGCGGCGGCACCAGCCTCGAGGCGGCGATGGCGGCGGAGAACAGGCCCGGCTTCGACCGCGAAGTGATCGACATCGAACGCCGCCAGCTGCTCGCCCAGCAGCGCGGACGCATCGCCCCGCCGTTGGTGCTGATGTTCAGCATGGCCGAGGGCACCACCAAGTCGCTCGAGGCCCCGCGCAATCTCGGCTGGTACATCGTCGATCTGGAGGACATCAGCACCCTGCCGCTCGACAAGGAGCCCGAACTGATCGTGCAGACCCGCCAGCAGCTCGGCGCCAGCCTCGCGGGGGAATACCGCAGCCAGGCGCTCGCGGCGATGCGCGAGGAGCTGGGCGTGACCCGCAACGAGGCGGGGATCGCAACCGTGCGCAAGCAGCTCGTCGGCGACGCGGCGCAGTAAGGTCGGCAGACCCCGTGAGCCTTTCGTGACCCTCGCAAGCCCGGCCAGCCTGCCCGAGAACGCCGCCGCCGCCATCGCCAGCCTCGCCGCCGGGCGGCCGAGCCTCGTGTGGCGGCGGATCATCGCCGACAGCGACACCCCGGTGGGCGCGGCGCGGCGGCTGATCGTGTCCGGGCGCGGCGACTTTCTGCTCGAGAGCGTCGAGGGCGGCGAGGTGCGCGGGCGCTACAGCCTGCTTGGGCTCGATCCCGACCTGGTGTTCCGCGCAAAGGGCAATACCGCCGAGGTCAACCGCGACTGGAAACTCGACCCAGAGGCCTTCACTCCGCTCGCAGGCGGCGCGCTCGCCGAATTGCGCGCGCTGGCGGACGCCTGCCGGATCGACCCCATGCCCGAGGGCCTGCCCCCTGCCCTCGCCTGCCTCGTGGGCTATCTCGGCTACGAGACCATCGGCCTCGTCGAGACCCTGCCGCGCGCTGCCGAAAGCTCACTGGCGCTGCCCGACATGCTGTTCGTGCGGCCGACGGTGATCCTGGTGTTCGACGGGCTCACCAACGCGCTCTTCGCCATCGCCCCGATCTGGGAGGCGGCCGACCCGCAAGCCGGAGTCGAGCGTGCGGGCGAGCGGATCGATGCGACGCTGAGCCAGCTCGGCCAGCCCATGCCTGCGGGCGCGGCTGAGACTGTGCCCGAGACCCTCCCCGACCTCGCGCCGGTGATCGCGCCCGAGGACTACAAGGCGATGGCGCTGGCGGCGAAGGACTATATCCTCGCGGGCGACATCTTCCAGGTCGTGCTCGCCCAGCGCTTCACCTGCCCCTTCACCCTTCCCCCGCTGGCGCTGTATCGCGCCTTGCGGCGGGTGAACCCCTCGCCCTTTCTCTATTTCCTCGACCTGCCCGGCTTCGCGCTGGTCGGCTCGAGCCCCGAGATCCTGGTGCGGGTGCGTGAGGGCGAAGTCACGATCCGTCCGATCGCCGGAACCCGCCCCCGCGGCGCGACGCGCGAGGAGGACATCGCCAACGAGGCGAGCCTGCTCGCCGATCCCAAGGAGCGTGCCGAGCACCTGATGCTGCTCGATCTCGGCCGCAACGATGTCGGCCGGGTGGCGGCGGCAGGCACGGTCGAGGTCACGGGCAGCTTCACCATCGAGCGCTACAGCCACGTGATGCACATCGTCAGCAATGTGGTGGGCGAGCTGGCGGGGGACAGGGATGCCCTGGACGCTCTGTTCGCGGGCTTTCCGGCGGGCACGGTCTCGGGCGCTCCCAAGGTCCGCGCCTGCCAGATCATCGCCGAGCTCGAGCCCGAAACGCGCGGCGCCTATGCCGGGGGGGTGGGCTATTTCGCGCCCGACGGCTCGCTCGACAGCTGCATCGTCCTCAGGACCGCAGTGGTCAAGGATGGGGTGATGCACGTGCAGGCGGGCGCGGGGATCGTCGCCGATTCGGACCCCGATTACGAGCTCGCCGAATGCCGCGCGAAGGCCGGCGCCCTGATCGCCGCCGCGCGCGAGGCGGTGCGAGTCGCGGGCGAGCCGGGGTACGGGCAATGAGGCGGGTCGCTCTGGCCTTGGGCCTGACGCTAGCGCTCGCCGCCTGTTCGGAAGCGCCCGCGGGCGAGGCGCTGGTCAAGGTCAAGTTCGACGGGTCGGACGCCGAGGAACCGCTCGCCGGGCCGACCGAGACCGCCGCGCCCGATCTCGGCCCCTCGGCCTGCGAGAGCGTGCAATTCGAGGGCGTCCCCCTCACCCACTGCATCGCCGATCCTGCGCAGCACCGCATCGCAATGGCGAACCTCGGCGCGGAAAAGCAGCCCTTTGCCAGCCTCGCCAAGTTCGCCGCCAGCGTCGATCCCGCCACCATCGCCTTCGCCGTCAACGGCGGGATGTATGGCGATGACCTCAAGGCAATCGGCTACTACGTCCAGAACGGCGAGCGGCTGAAGGAGCTGAACCGCGCCGACGGAGAGGGCAATTTCTACATGAAGCCCAACGGGGTGTTCTTCGGCTCGGACGCGAAGTGGCAGGTGCTGGGGAGCAACACATTCTTCAACACCGTGGGCGACCGGCCGCAGTTCGGCACGCAGTCCGGCCCGCTGCTGGTGGTCGACGGCAAGCTCCACCCCGAAGTGCAGGACGACGGCCCCTCCAGGGCGATCCGCAACGCCGTGGGCGTCGATGCGGGCGGCAAGGCGCACTTCGTCATCTCCGACGTGCCCGTCAGCTTCGGCCAGCTCGCGCGCTATTACCGCGACGTACTGAAGGTGAAAAACGCGCTCTACCTCGACGGGGCGATATCCTCGCTGTGGGACCCGGCGCGGGGCCGCATGGACAAGGGCCGCGTCGGCCCGATCATCGTCGTCACCAAGCGCGAAGCTAAACCCGCTGCGGCTTCATCAGAGGCGCCCGAGCAATGATTCTCGTCATCGACAATTACGACAGCTTCACCTTCAACCTCGTCCATTACCTGATGGAGCTGGGGGCGGAGGTGCGCGTCGAGCGTAACGACGCGCTGACCGCCGCCGAGGCGACCCGCAGCAATGCGGCGGGCTTCCTCATCTCGCCCGGGCCCTGCACGCCCAACGAGGCCGGCATCAGCCTCGATCTGGTCGCGGCCTGTGCGGACGCGGGCAAGCCCTTGATGGGCGTGTGCCTCGGCCACCAGGCGATCGGGCAGCATTTCGGCGGCACCGTCCAGCGCGGCGGACTGATGCACGGCAAGACCTCGCCGGTCAGCCATGACGGGACGGGGGTGTTCGAAGGGCTCCCCTCGCCTTTCATCGCCACGCGCTATCACAGCCTCGAGGTGGTGAACGTGCCCGCGGAACTGATCGCCAACGCCCATGCCGAGACCCCCGGCACCGACCATCTTAGCGTGATGGGTTTCCGCCACGCCAGCCTCCCGATCCATTCGGTGCAATTCCATCCCGAGAGCATCGCCACCGAGCACGGCCACGCGCTGCTCGCCAACTTCGTGCGGTTGTGCGGGCTGGAGCCGGTGCTGCCGGCAAGGCTGACGGCGTGAACACCCTCCCCGACATCACCGCGCCCCTCAGCGAAGCCGAAGCCGAAGCCGCCTTCGGCACGCTGCTCGACGGCGCACCTTCGGAAGACGAGATCGCCACCTTTCTCGTCGCCCTCTCGGCGCGCGGCGAGACGGCGGACGAGATCGCCGGTGCAGCCCGTGCCCTGCGCGCGCGGCTGATCCCGATCCCGGCACCCGAAGGCGCGATCGACGTCTGCGGCACAGGGGGCGACGGGCATCACACCCTCAATGTCTCGACCGCGGTGAGCCTCGTCGTCGCGGCCTGCGGGGTGCCGGTCGCCAAGCACGGCAACCGCGCGGCCTCCTCGAAGGCAGGCGCGGCGGACACGCTCGAAGCCCTCGGCCTCGACATGGACGCGGCCGGGCGCACCGCCGAAAAGACCCTCGCCGAGATCGGCATCTGCTTCCTCTTCGCGAAGAACCACCACCCCGCGATGGCGCGGATCCAGCCCATCCGGGTGCGGATCGGCCAGCGCACGATCTTCAATCTGATGGGCCCGCTATCCAACCCCGCCCGGGTCGAGAGCCAGCTGATCGGCATCGCCCGTCCCGCCTATGTGCCGATCTATGCCGGCGCGATGGCGCGGCTCGGCACAGGCAAGTCGCTGATCGTCTCGGGCGACGAGGGCCTCGACGAGCTGAGTCTTGCCGGCGGCAACGAGGTCGCGGTGGTGACCGGCCACGCCTTCACCATGGAGCGGATCGACGCGGGCGCGGCGGGCCTCCCCCATGCCCCGATCGAGGCAATTCGGGGCGATGACGCCAAGCACAACGCCGCCGCACTGAAGGCGCTGCTGATGGGCATCCCCGGGCCCTATCGCGACGCGGTTCTGTTCAACGCGGCCGGCGCGCTGACCGTGGCCGGGCGCGGCGCGGATTGGCGCGAGCGGGCAAGCATGGCTGCCGACGCGCTCGATTCGGGCGCAGCGCTGGCCTTGCTCGAGCGCTGGATTGCGCTAGCAAAGTGAAACGATGAACAAGCTCGAGGAAATCTGCGCCGCCAAGCGCGAGATCGTCGCCGCCCGGCGACTGGCGATAAGCGACGAGGCGCTGACCCGCGCCGCGCGCACCCAAACGCTGCCGCGCGGCTTCGAGGCGGCTCTGCGCGCAAAGGCCGCCTCCGGCTATGCCCTGATCGCCGAGATCAAGAAGGCGAGCCCGTCGAAAGGCCTGATCCGCGCCGACTTCCGCCCTGCCGAACACGCCGCCGCCTACGAAGCGGGCGGCGCCGCCTGCCTCTCTGTCCTCACCGATGCGCCCTATTTCCAGGGCCACGAAGACTACCTCGTCGAGGCCCGCAGCGCCTGCAGCCTACCGGTGCTGCGCAAGGATTTCATGGTCGACCCGTGGCAGTGCCTCGAGGCGCGCGCGATCGGGGCCGATGCGATCCTGATCATCGTCGCCGCGCTCGAGGATAGCGCGATGGCAGAGATCGAGGCCGCCGCGACCGAGCTCGGGATGGACGTGCTGGTCGAGGTGCATGACGAGGCCGAGCTCGAACGCGCCGCGCGCGTGCTCACATCGCGCCTGATCGGGGTCAACAACCGCGACCTCAAGACCTTCACCACCTCGCTTGCCGTGACCGAGCGGCTCGCGCCCCTGGTGCCCGAGGGCACGTTGCTGGTGGGCGAGAGCGGGATCAACACCCACGCCGATCTTGAACGGCTGGCGCGCGCGCGAGTGCGCACCTTCCTCGTCGGCGAGAGCCTGATGCGGCAGGAGGATGTCGCCGCCGCCACCGCCGCGCTGCTGACCGGCGCTGCCTGAGGCGAAACTGGCTCTGTCCTGGAAGTCGCTGATCGGGCAAGAATGAGCGCATGACCCACACCGCCCCCCTCCTTCCTGCCGCCGCCACCCCGGGTGATCCCGGGGGCACCGGTTTTGTTCTGTCCCGCGACTCGTCTGTCTCCAACAGCGCTGGCTGGTCAGGCATGGGGCTCGCCCGATGAACGGCGAGAGGGGGCGACTCACCCATCTCGACGAAACGGGCGCGGCCCGCTTGGTCGATATCGGCGCCAAGGCGGCGACCGCGCGGCGTGCTGTGGCGAGCGGGCGGATCACGATGGCGCCGCAAGTCCTTGCCGCGATCCGCGCCGGCAACGCGCCCAAGGGCGACGTGCTCTCGGCCGCGCGCATCGCCGGTATCATGGCCGCCAAGCGCACCGGCGAGCTGATCCCGCTGTGCCACCCGCTCGGGCTCGAGGCGGTCGATATCGACTTCGACTATGAGGAGCGCGGGGGCTCGCAGGTCGCCATCCGCGTCACCGCCACCGCTTCGCTGACCGGCAAGACCGGGGTCGAGATGGAGGCGATGACCGCGGTCTCGGTCGCGCTGCTGACGATCTACGACATGGCCAAGGCGCTCGACAAGGCCATGGTGATCGACAATGTGCGCCTCATCGCCAAGAGCGGCGGCAAGTCGGGCGACTGGAGCGCCCCTGCTTGAACGCGCTGCTCGGCCTCGAGGACGCGCAGGCAAGGCTGCTGGCACTGGCGCCAAAGCTGCCGCCCGAGACCGTTCCGGTCGAGGCGGCGCTCGGCCGCTTCCTCGCTGGGGATCTGCGCGCCGCGCGCACCCAGCCTGCCGCCGACCTTTCGGCGATGGACGGCTATGCGCTCACGCCTGGCGAGGGCCCATGGCGGGTGGTCGGCGAGAGCCGTGCGGGCGCGCCCCACCCTGCCGCGCTCGGGTCCGGCGAGGCGGCGCGCATATCGACCGGCGCGATTATGCCCGCTGGCGCGGACCGCGTGCTTCTGCAGGAGGACGCGGTGCGGGAGGGGGACAGCGTCACCGCCACCGAGCTCCTCCCGCCCGGCCGCCATATCCGCCCGCGCGGGTTCGACTTTGCCGCAGGCGACCTGCTGCTCGCCCGCGGCACGCGCGTCACCCCGGCGCGCCTTGCGCTGGCGCTGGCGGGGGGGCATGGCATGCTCACCGTCCCACGCCGCCTGCGCGTCGCAGTGATGGATTCGGGCAACGAGCTCAGCCCCGACCCCGCCGCCTGCCTCCCCCACCAGATCCCCGCGAGCAATGCCGCGATGATCGCCACGATGCTCGCCCCGCTCGGCTGCGCAGTGACCCGCATCGGCCCGGTGCCCGATGACCGCGCCGCCCTCGCCGCCGCGCTGGCGCAGGCCGATGCGGCGGACGTGCTCGTCACCTCGGGCGGGGCCTCGGTTGGCGATCACGACCTGATCAAGCCCGCCCTTGCCGAATGGGGCGCCGAGACCGCCTTCTGGCGGGTCGCGATCAAGCCGGGCAAGCCGTTGCTGGTCGCCACCCGCCAGAGAGACAATGGGGGCGCACAGGTGATCCTCGGCCTGCCGGGCAATCCGGTGTCGAGCTTCGTCACCGCCTTCCTCTTCGCCCTGCCGCTGGTGCGCGCCGCGTTGGGCGATCCCGACCCGCTGCCGCGCACTATCACCATGATCGCGGGCGAGGACCTGCCACCGACCGAAAAGCGCCGCGAGTTCCTGCGGGCGGTGGTGGATGGAGACCGCGTGCGGCTCGCCGGATCGCAGGACTCCTCGGCGCTCTCGGCGCTGGCGGCGGCCGATGCGCTGATCGACCGGCCTGCGGGGTCGCCAACGGCCAAGGCGGGAGAGGCGGTGCGGGTGTTCCTGCTCCGAAATGGCTGAATTGCGCGGGTTGCCCGCGTGTCGCGCTTGACTCGCGCGAACGGGTTGCCTAATTGTTCCTTGTTCGTTCACCTTAATGGCGGAACGGCAAGTGCAGACTACGCACCGGGGCCTGAAGCAGACAGGAGAGGTGCCTCTTGGCGCACGCAAGGGATTGGCACGCTGCGGCCTCATGGGGCGCGGCGTGGGTGCGACCACAGGAGAATTGACCAATGCTGACCGCAAAACAGCGCGAGCTGATCGTCTTCATCCAGCAGCGGCTCGAGGAGACGGGCATCTCGCCCAGTTTCGAGGAAATGAAGGAAGCGCTCGATCTCAAGAGCAAGTCGGGTGTGCACCGGCTGATCTCTGCGCTCGAGGAACGCGGCTTCCTGCGCCGCTTGCCCAATCGGGCGCGCGCGCTCGAGGTGATCCGTGAGCCGGGTGATACCACTCCGGCGCGCAGCACCGCGGCTGCGGGCGACAACGTGGTGTCGATGCCCGCCCCCCGCGCGGCCCAGCCCGAGGCGGCGAACGACGTGATCGAACTGCCGCTTCACGGCCGGATCGCCGCAGGTGCCCCGATCGAGGCGCTCGAGGGCCAGTCGACCCTGCCGGTTCCGGCGGCGCTGCTCGGCCCGGGCGAGCATTACGCGCTCGAGGTGTCGGGCGATTCGATGATCGAGGCGGGGATCTTCGATGGCGATTTCGCGCTGGTGCGCCGCACCAACACCGCCCGCGACGGCGAGATCGTGGTCGCGCTGGTGCGCGGCGAGGAAGCCACGCTCAAGTACCTGCGCCGCGAAAACGGCCAGGTGCGGCTCGACCCTGCCAATGCGACCTATGATCCGCAGTTCTACCGGCCGGACGAGGTCGAGGTGCAGGGCAAGCTCGCAGGGCTCCTGCGCCGCTATCACTGAAACGTGGCGGTGGCCGGGGCCGCGGGACGCAGCGGTCTCGGTTCCGGCTCCCGCCACCAGCCATGCTCGCCCTGCCCCGCGGCGACGGTGGTGATGCGCTCTGCGGCTAGGTCGATGGCGATGCCGCCCGAGCGCTCGAGGAACCGTCGGTCGGCCTTGAGCCAGCGAGGGCGGCACGAACGCGGGAGGAAGCGCTCGGCGACGACGATGTCGGCCTCGGCGCAGGCGGCGGCAAGCGCTCGCTCCCCGACCTGCGTGCGGTTGCGGCCGAGGAGAAGCACCCAATCGCGCCCGCCGCGCGCGATGGTGAGGGTGCAGAACGCCGGGGAGCAGCGCGCGCCCGGCCACTGCGCGATCGACACCGGCTCGGCGCCGACCCCGGCAAGCTCCATCAGGTTGTCGCGAGTGTACTCAGAGCGGCTGTCGCGCAGCGAAACCAGGCGCAGCGTGTCCTTGGGCAAGCGCATCGTGATCCCGACCTGCTGGCCGTCGCCCGTAACGAGGATGTCGGGGACCGGGGTGAGCGCCACCATCACGCTCGCCGCGGCGACCGGAAGGCCCCCCGCAAGCCGCGCCCGTCCGTGCCACAGCGCGAGCCAAAGGCCTCCACTCGCGAACAGCGCAACCGCGAAGCCGCTGATCTGCGGCATCAGCCGCACCGCTCCCGTCTGCGCCGCGGTGAGATGCGCGATCCCGAGCAGGAGCGCCAGTGCCTGCTCGACCAGCCACCAGAACGGCCAGCCCAGCCCCGCCAGATCGGCGATCAGCGCCAGCGCGATCAGCGGCATCGCGACGAAGGTCACCAGCGGGATCGCCACGACATTGGCAAGCGCCCCGTACATGCCTGCGCGGTGGAAGTGGAACAGCACGATCGGCATCAACGCCAGCTCGATGGCGACGCCGGTCGCGAACAGCAGCACCGTCCGCCGGCCGAGGCGCTGCCACCATGGCTCCTCGCGGTGGGCGAGAAAGGCCTTCACCGGCGCGCTGTTCGACAAGGCAATGATCGCCAGCACCGCGGCAAAGCTCATCTGGAAGCTGGGCCCGATCGCGCTTTCGGGCCACAGCACCAGCACGAAGCCGGCCGCGACCGCCACCATGCGCAAGGACAGCGCCTCGCGCCCCAGCACCAGCGCGCCGAGCACCAGCAGCGCCGCGACGCAGCTCCTCACCGTCGGCACCTCGGCCCCGGTCAGAAGGGTGTAGGCGATCCCCACCAGCGCGCCCGCCGCCGCGGCGACGATCGGCAGCCGCACCCTGAGCGCGAGCGCGGGCCACAGCGCGAGCAGGCGCAGTACCGCGAAATAGGCCGCCGCGATCACCGCGCTCACATGCAACCCGCTGATCGAGAGCAGGTGGGTGAGCCCCGAATCGCGCATCGCCACCTCATCGGCCTCGGCGATTCCCCCGCGGTCGCCGCTGGCGAAGGCCGCCGCAATCGCGCCCGGCGATCCCGGCACGGCGGCGCGCACATGCGCCGAGAGCGCCCGCTGCCAGCGCGCAAGCCCCTCACCCTCGGGCGCGGGGGTGATGACCGTGAGCCTCCCCACCATCGTGCCCGTCGCCGCGAGCCCCTGGAACCAGGCGGCGCGAGCGAAATCGTAGCTTCCCGGCAGCATCGGCGAGGCGGGCGGCATCAGCCGGGCGCGCAGCCGCACCACCGCGCCCTCGGCGAGGCCAGCGGGCGGCCCGGCCTCGCCCAGCGCCGCCAGCGGCACATTGACCCTGACCTTGCGCGCCACTCCCGCCTCGGCATCGCGCATCGCCAATGTGAGACGCAGACGCTCCTCGGCGGGTTGATCCTCGCGGCCAAGCACCCGTCCCTCAATCAACATGACCGCCGGGCGCGCGATCGGCTCGGCCCCGACGATGGCCGAACGTGCCCATACCGTCGCCACACCGAAGGCGAAGACCAGTGCGCAAACCACCACCGCCATGCGCAGGTGCGCGCGGGTCTCGTCCGCCGCGCTGCCCGGCGGCCAGAGCGCCCGCGCGGCGAGCGCCGCGCCAGCACCGCCGGCCATGGCCGCCAGCCATTGCCAAGGGTGCGGGAGCGCGAACCAGGTGATGATGCCGCCGGCAAAGACCACCGCCAGCCACGGCGCGCGATCAAAGCCCGCGTCTGCAAGAAAGCGCTCGGCATCGTCGGCGAGCCGCGACATCCCGCCGCCGATGCTGGACAAGCCCCGCGCACTTTGCCAAGGGCGCGGGCGCGGATCGGGGGCGGCGTCCGGTCCGCCCGGATCCTCCCCCATCGGAATGATCGGCACATCGCGCATCGGCTTGCCCCCCGACCGGCCGGTTCCCGCCCAAGCCGTTCGAAGTGAACAGGAATTGAGAGCCCATGGCAAGCGAAAGCAGCACCCCCAAGAGCGAGGTCGTCACCCGTTTCGCCCCCTCGCCCACCGGCTTCCTGCACATCGGCGGCGCGCGCACCGCTCTGTTCAACTGGCTCTATGCCCGCCACCACGGCGGCCGCACGCTGCTCAGGATCGAGGACACCGACCGCAAGCGCAGCACGCAGGAGGCGATCGACGCGATCATCGAGGGGCTCGATTGGATGGGCCTCGATTATGACGCCCCTCCGCTGTTCCAGTCCGACCGTGCCGAGCGGCACGCCGAGGTCGCTTGGGCCCTGCTGAAGGCGGGTCATGCCTACAAGTGCTTCGCAACCCCCGAGGAGCTCGAGGCGATGCGCGAGGAGCAGCGCGCGCTCAAGAAGCCGCTGCGCTATGACGGGCGCTGGCGCGACCGCGACCCCGCAGAGGCTCCCGAGGGTGCGCCCTACGTCATCCGCCTCAAGACCCCCGAAACCGGCGAGACCACGATCCAAGACCGCGTCCAGGGTGCGGTGACGGTGCGGAACGAGGAGCTCGACGACTACATCATCCTGCGCGCCGACGGTACGCCGACCTACATGCTCGCGGTAGTGGTCGACGATCACGACATGGGCGTAACCCATGTGATCCGCGGCGACGATCACTTGAACAATGCCTTCCGCCAGCTCCCGATCATCCGCGCGATGAATGCAATCGAGGGCGGCTGGCCTGACCCGGTCTATGCTCATATCCCGCTGATCCACGGCAGCGACGGGGCGAAGCTGTCGAAGCGCCACGGCGCGCTCGGGGTCGAGGCCTATCGCGACGAGTTCGGGATCCTGCCCGAGGCGCTGTTCAACTACCTGCTGCGCCTCGGCTGGGGGCATGGCGACCGCGAGGAGATTTCCCGCGAGGAGGCGGTGCAGCTGTTCGACCTGGCGGGCGTCGGCAAGAGCCCGTCGCGCTTCGACATGAAGAAGCTCGAAAACCTGAACGGTCACTACCTGCGCGAGGCCGACGACATGCGCCTTGCCGCGCTGGTCGCCGCGCGGATCGGCGAGCATGCCGACGCGGGCCTGCTGGCGCGCGCCATGCCGGTGCTCAAGGTGCGCGCGAAGAACCTCAACGAGGTTGTCGAAGGCGCAGGCTTCCTGTTCGTCAAGCGCCCGCTGGCCATGACCGAAAAGGCCGCCGCCCTGCTCGAGGGCGATGCGCGCGCGATTCTGCGAAAGATTTGCGAGGCGCTCCGGGCCGAAAACGACTGGACAAGCGAGGCACTGGAAGCCACTACGAAGGCGCTCGCCGAGGAGCAGGGATTGGGCCTTGGCAAGCTGGCGCAGCCGATGCGCGCGGCGCTGACCGGGAGCACCACTTCGCCCGGTATTTTCGATGTTCTGGTCCTGCTCGGCCGAGACGAGGCACTCGCCCGGCTCGACGCGCAGGCCGCCTGAGTTAGGGCAAACCGGCATTGGGGGCCGGAACAGGGTTTTTGGACAGGAGACAGATCTTGGCAGACAAGACGGCGAAACTCGAATTCGGCGGCCAGACGCACGAATACCCCGTGCTCGCGGGCAGCACCGGCCCCGACGTGATCGACATCCGCAAGCTCTATGCACAGACCGGGGCCTTCACCTTCGACCCGGGCTTCACCTCGACCGCGAGCTGCGAGAGCGCGCTGACCTATATCGACGGCGATGAGGGCGTGCTGCTGCACCGCGGCTATCCGATCGGTCAGCTGGCCGAGGATTCGAGCTTCATGGAAGTCAGCTACCTGCTGCTGAACGGCGAGCTGCCAAGCAAGGCCGATCTCGACACCTTCACCTACACGATCACCCGCCACACCATGCTGCACGAGCAGCTGATGACTTTCTACCGCGGATTCCGCCGCGATGCGCACCCGATGGCGGTGATGTGCGGCGTGGTCGGTGCGCTGTCGGCGTTCTACCACGACAGCACCGACATCTCCGATCCGCAGCAGCGCATGATCGCCTCGCACCGGCTGATCGCCAAGATGCCGACGATCGCGGCGATGGCCTACAAGTATTCGGTCGGCCAGCCCTTCGTCTATCCGGACAATTCGCTGAGCTACACCGGCAACTTCCTGCGCATGACCTTCGGCGTGCCGGCCGAGCCCTATGTGGTGAACCCGGTGGTCGAGCGCGCGCTGGACCGCATCTTCATCCTCCACGCCGACCACGAGCAGAACGCCTCGACCTCGACTGTGCGTCTGGCGGGCTCCTCGGGCGCGAACCCCTTTGCCTGCATCGCGGCGGGCATCGCCTGCCTGTGGGGCCCGGCGCATGGCGGCGCCAACGAAGCCGCGCTCAACATGCTGCGCGAGATCGGCACGCCCGACCGCATCCCGCACTATATCGAGCGCGCCAAGGACAAGAACGATCCGTTCCGCCTGATGGGCTTCGGCCACCGGGTCTACAAGAACTACGACCCGCGCGCGACGGTCATGCAGAAGACCGTGCGCGAGGTGTTCGAGAGCCTCAGGGTCACCGACCCGCTGTTCGAGACCGCGCTGCAGCTCGAGGAGATCGCATTGAACGATCCCTATTTCATCGAGAAGAAGCTGTTCCCCAACGTCGACTTCTATTCGGGCATCATCCTTTCGGCGATCGGCTTCCCGACCACGATGTTCACCGCGCTCTTCGCGCTCGCGCGCACCGTGGGCTGGGTGGCGCAGTGGAACGAGATGATCAGCGACCCCGGCCAGAAGATCGGCCGCCCGCGCCAGCTCTACACCGGCCCGACGCAGCGCGACTATGTGCCGCTCGACAAGCGCTAAACGCTAGCCATTGAAAACGAGCAGGCCGCCGGTTCCATTCTTGGAACCGGCGGCCTTTGCTTTTCAGGTGTCAGGCGGCGGGCAGTTCCAGCGTGAACAAAGCGCCCCCGCCTGGCGCGGTTCCGACCGTCAGCGTCCCCTCCATAGCCTCGGCCAGGCGGCGCGAGATGTAGAGGCCGAGGCCCGAGCCGCTGTCGCGCCCGCCATCGCTGTCGCGGCCGAGGCGTTCGAACTTGTCGAAGATCTTCGCCGCCTGTTCGGGGCCCACCCCTGGCCCTTCGTCGGCAACCGTCACCGCGACGCGGCCCTCGGCCAGAGGCAGCGCCATGATCGTCACCGTGCTCGAGGCGGGCGCATAAGCGATGGCGTTGCCGACCAGGTTGATGAGGATCTGCAGCACCCGCCGGAACTCGGCGGTGGCGATGGCCGTGCCGCGCTCGCCCTCGACCACCAGCGCGGTGTCGCGGTTGTGCGCGCGCACCCCGAGAATGCCCGCGGCCCGCGCAGCGGCGTCGGCGAGGTCGACGGGTTCCCTCGCAGTGGTGAAGCCCGGGGTCTCGACCACCTCGAGATCGGCAAGGTCATCGAGCATCGCGGCAAGGTGCTGCCCGGCGCTGGCGATGGTGCCGGCATATTCGCTGTACTCGTCGCGCAAGGGCCCCGCGAGGCGCGCGCGGATGGTCTCGGCATTGGCGATGATGCGCTGCACCGGCTGACGCAGCACCGGCGTGAGCGCGGTGCCGACAAGCCGAGCGGGCGAGGTTTCGAGCAAGCCCGCGGCTTCGGCGCCAAGATCCGGCCCGCCCACCCCCTCATCCAGCGGTTCGTCGGCGATCAGCAGCAGCTCGAACCCCGAGGGGTTCTGCACGTCGATGCCGAGCGGCACGAGCCGCACCCGCCAGGCCCTCGCCGAGCCTTCGAAGCGGCAGGCCACGCCGTCGAGCAGCCGCCAGTGGAGCGGTTGGTGGTGGGTGATGTCGACGAGCTCGACGAGATCGCTCCACAAGGTGCCTCGCGCGGCCAGCGCGGCCGCTTCGAGCGCGGCGGCATCGGGCGCGCGGGCGCTCAGCACCTGGAGCCGCTGGCGCGCGTCGAGCCGGGCGCTGACCTCGGCGGTGGCGCGGTCGATCGCGTCGAGCCGCTCGGCGAATTCGCGCGCCGAGGGCGGGCTGAGCGGGCTCCTCTGCCAGTTCTCGACCAGCACCTCGCACCCGCCGCCATCTTCCTCGCCCAGGGGGTGGATGCGCGCAAAGCCGGAGACCTCGGCGTCGCCGTCGAAGGCGGAGAAGCCGCGCGCGATCCTGAGGCCCAGCGCGCGCGCCTGGCGCACCAGCGCGAGCAGCTCGGGGATGGCGAGCATGCCGGGCAGATCGCCCCCGCAGCGCTCCTGCAGTTCGGCGAGCGGCGCATCGGCGCTCAGCAGCCGGTCGCGCGCGTCGGTGAGGCCATAGGCGCCAAGGAGTGTGTCGGGGCTCTCGACCATGTTCATCACGCGAGGCGGCCAGCGCCCAGCAGCGCGGCGGCACGTGCAGGCGTGAGCGCGCCGATGGCGGGCGGAAGCTGCGCGGCCGGCTCGGCGAGCACCAGCTGGCGCTCGATCGCGGGCACGGCGAGGCCGGCGGCGCGCAGCAGCAGGGCGAGCCGCACGCCCTGCCCTTCCTGACAGGCCAGAACCGCCTCGCCGCGCGGGCAGCGGGTCTCGCTCGCGATGGCGGCGGCGAACAGCGCCAGGCCGGCATGCTCGAGCGCCAGCGCGGCCACCGCCCCGCGGCGCATCGCCGCCACGAGCCGCGCCAGCAGCCCGAGCCGCGAGGTCGCCTCGTCGTAGCCGGCTTGAAGGCGTGCAAGCCCCGCACCGTCCCCCGTGCCTCCCGGCACGCGGGCCAGCAAGGCGTGGAACAGTTCGGCCGGGAGCTCACCCAGTGCCAGCTCCATGCGCCGCTGGCTCTGGACGAAGCGCGACTGCGCGGCGAGCGTCGCCATCGCCAGCGCGGCGACGGCCGGGTCCTCGGCGGCGATCAGTTCCTGGAGCAGCGGGCTCAGCACCGGATCGATCGCATGGCGCTGCTGCAAGCGGTCGGCAAGCAGGCTCTCGGTCGCAAGTGCATGGCAATGGGCGAGCAGCGCCTCCTCGCCCATCAGGCCCTCCGCGAGTGCATCGAGCGCCGCCGGGTCGCCGCCGGGTACGCGCGCGGCGGGATCGCGTCCGGCCTGCGCGGCGAGCATCTGCGCGGCGATATCGAGGATCATGCCGCGCACCCGCGCCAGGATTGCCTCGCTGACGAGGCCCTGCGCCTCGGTCCCCAGCAGGTGGCGCAGCACCGGGACGACCGCCGTCAGCGCGCGGGCTTCCCGCGCGAGCCCGCCACGCAGGATCGCCTCGACAGCATCGTCGGCGGCAAGGTCCATCGTTTCTTTGCCCATCTGCCGCGGGCATAGAGCCCGCATAGTTAAGGACGGGTTAGATCATTCCTCTTCGCGGCGCAGCAGCAAAGCTGCGCATAGCCCCAAGGCGAGACAGGCGACCGCTTCCGGCAGCAGGCCGAAGGCGGCGGCGAGCGCGAGCAGGAGGACGAGGCCCGCCCGGTCGGAGGCGGCAGCGGCAAGCGCGCTGTCGCTCCGGCGCGCCGCAAGCCGCGCCAAGGCATAGGCGACCGGCCCGAGCACCGCGAGCGGTTGCCACGCGGGAAAGGGCGCGAGGCCGAACCACAAGGTGGCCGCCGCGAGCACGTCGCAGGCGCCCGCGAGGACAGAGCCGGCGCGCCCTTCTGCCGCCTCGCGGTTGAGGCGCGCGCCGATTGCGGCAAAGCCGTGCGAGACCTGCGCCGCCAGCGCGCCGAGGCCCGCCAGCGCCAGCCCGCTCGCGGCAAAGCCGAAAGCGGCGGCCATCATGCCAGTCAGCAGCAGCACCAGCGCAGCGCCCCCGGCGACCAGCGGGCCTTTTCCGAGCCCGCGCGGCACCAGCGATCGCACTGCCGCCGCGGCAAGCGCGGTGCCCGGCGCGCGCCAATCGGCCGGCGGCGCGGCCGCGGCGATCAGCGCGCCCTCGTGCCGCCGGACGGCCGCGTCGCTGTCGGCCAGCAGCCAGGTCTCGGGCACCAGCTCGCGCGGGCTGAGCTCGCAGGAAGGGGTGCCGGACTGGAGTGCGAGCCGCAGCAGCAGCGAGACCGCGTCGGCATCGGCGGGAAAATCGGCGAGGCGCTGGGCGGGTGCGCCGCGCATCACCAGCACCCCGCCCCAGTGGCGCTGCGCGTCGATGCGCTCGAAATCCTCCGGGTGCGCGGCGGCGAGCGGGTGATCGGCAGGGATCGTCGCCACCATGCGTTGGAGCGCCTCCCCGCCCTCGCCCGCACCCGTCAGCGCCCGCACCACTGCCGGATCGGGCACCAGCCCGTCGGCGAGGATCACCAGATCATCCTCCGCGCGCACCAGCGCGGGGATCGCGGCAGGGCCCCGCAAGGCGTGGAACTGCACGCCTTGGCCTTCGAGCATGTGCTGCAATTCGAGCACCGTGCCGCCCGGCGTTTCGGCCAGGCACAGCACCCGCTCGACCCTCAGGGCCTGCAACAGCGCCGCCTGCCAGACGATCACGCTCCGCCCCGCGAGCGGGAGCGCGGCGCGAAGGGCGCCTTCCTCGCTGTGGCGCAGCGCGGCAATCAGGCCGATGCGCATCGCTCTAGCTCCTCCGGTCGCGGCGACAGGGAGCGAGGATTGGCGGTTTAGGCGCGCGGGTTCAAGCGCGGCGGCGCTCAGATGCGGTTGGGATCGGGGGTGCGGGTGCGCGCGAAGCGGGCGATCACCGCTTCGACCTCGCGGATCGCCATCGGCTCGCCGGGCGCGGCATGGAGCGCGATCTCGGCGGCCTGGAGCAGGTCCTCGGCATGGAAGCTGGCGGCAAGGCCCTTGAGCCGCATTGCCGCGACGTGCCAGTTGCCATCGCAGCGCGCGCGCTTCAGCAGATCGAGCTGCTTGGCCGCACTCTCGAGAAAGGCGCTGCGAAGCTCGCGCAGCAGCACGGCATCATCGCCGGCCGCCGCAGCCAGGGTCGCATCCAGAGCTCCGTGATTGAATGCCATGCGCACAGGAATAGCCCGGATTGGTTAAAGCGGGGTTTATCGCGAGTCGCGCTGTGGTATGGAGGGGCATGACAGGACGGCACCAGATGCGCGCCATGGGGCGCAAGAGCGGCAGCGACGACACGGGCGACACGACGCTTCCCGAGGCCGAAGGCGGCGCGGAAGCGCTCGAGTTGTCCGACACCTGGGTCGCGCAAGACGAGGATGGTGACGTCCTCGACGCGCCCCGCCCCTCGCTTCTCGCCCAGGCGGCGCCCGTTCTCGCCTTGCTGGCGGTAACAGGGTGGAGCGGCTTTTTCGTATGGGCGCACCTGGCCGACATGCAGGCCGCGCCGATCCCTGCGCAGTGGGCGCAGTGGGTGGTGATGTGGGCGGTGCCGGTCGCGCTCGTCGCGGTGCTCTACCTCCTATCGATGCGCTCCTCGCACGCCGAGGCGCAGCGCTTTGCCGCCACCGCCGCGGCGATGAACCGCGAGAGCGCCGCGCTCGAGGCGCGATTGAAAGTGGTCAACCGCGAACTGAGCCTCGCGCGCGAGTTTCTCGCCGCCGAGGCCCGCGATCTCGAGGCACTGGGACGCATCGCTGCCGAGCGCCTCTCGAGCCACGCGGGCGAATTGCAGGCGTTGATCCGAGGCAACGGCGCCGAGGTCGAGACGATCGCCACCACCAGCGAAACCGCGCTCGGCAACATGAACCGGCTGCGTGATGATCTGCCGGTGATCGCCAATGCAGCGCGCGATGTGACCAACCAGATCGGGAGCGCCGGGCGCGTCGCCGAGGAGCAACTCGCGCGGCTCGAAGGCGGGTTCGAGCGGATCATCAGGGTCGGCAGCGCGAGCGAGGAGCAGGTCGCGCGGCTGGGCGAGAATGTCGCGACCACGCTCGACGGGTTCGAGAGCCAGCTGGTGCGGATCGAGGCGCTCGTTGCGCAGCGCTTCACTGCGCTCCGGAGCGAGGCGGAGGCCTATCGCGAGGCGGTCGGGGCGCTCGAGCAGGAGGCGATGGCGGCGCTGCGCGAGAGGGCGGAAGCTGCTGCGAGCGAGGCCGACAGCACCGCAGCGCGCCTCAACGCGGCGGCCGAAGGCGCCGGGGCACGCTTTGCCGAGACGATCAGCGCGCTCCACGAGGCGTTGCTCGAGAAGCTGCGGCTGGTGGACGAACTCGACCGCAGTACCAGCGCCGCCGCGGCCCAGCGCATCACACAGCTGCGCGACGAGGCGATGCGCTTCGACGATCATCTCGAGGCGCGCAACCGCAACTTCGACGAGTTGATCGAGCAGCGCCAGGCCGCCTTCGAGACGCGCGAGGCGCAGGCCGGCGAAGTCCTCGCCCAGCGCCTTGCCGCGCTCGACGATGCCCTGGCCCAGCGGCGCGAGGCGCAGCTTGCGGAGATCGAGAAGCTGGCCCTGCAGGGCGAGGCCATGACCGAGCGGGCGGCAGAGCTCGCTCGCGTCGTCGGTGACGCAGGCATTGCAACCGAAACGACGCGGGCCAGTCTAGGGGCGGCGCTCGATGCGCTCGGCCTTCAGCTTGACGAGAAGCGCGCCGCCCTCGCCGCGACCGAGGCGCAGATGGCGCAGCTCACCGACCACGGCGTGCGGCTGCTGGAAATCCTGCAATCGGGCGCGCGCAGCTGCCGCGAGGACCTGACCGGCGCGATCGGCGGAGCCAATGCCGCGATCGAGGGCGTCGAGGCGCGCGCGGACAAGGTCGCCGCGCTCATGCTGCGCAGCAAGCAGGCGGGCAGCGATCTTTCGGATTACCTGCTGGAGACCCGCAAGGGCATCGATTCCGCCGAGATCGCCATCGCCGGCTTCAAGTCGCACCTTGCCGAGGAAACCGAGGACGCGCTCGCTCGCCTGCAGGGGCTGCGCAGCGGCTTTGCGCGCCTCGCCGAGGAAAGCGGCACGTTGGCGCGGGACACGCAGGAGACCCTGCGCGAAAGCCTCGCCGCGCTCGAAGCGGCGATCACCGGCGCCTTCGCCACGCTCGATGAAGGCGCGCGCGAGCGGATGCTGGCGCTCGCAGGCCGGCTCGGCAGCGAGGCGGTCGAAGCGCTCGAACGGGCACTTCGCAACGAAACCGCGGCGACCATCGGCGCGCTCGAGCAATCGGCCGCGCATGCTTCGGGCGTCGGGCGCGAGGCCGCGATCCAACTGCGCGACCAGTTGGTCAAGGTCAACGAGCTCACCGGCAACCTCGAACAGCGCGTCACCCGCGCCCGGGAGCTGGCCGAGCAACAGGTCAACAACGACTTCGCGCGGCGCATGGCGCTGATCACCGACAGCCTCAATTCGGCCGCGATCGACATCTCGGCCGCCCTGTCGACCGAGGTCGCGGACACGGCGTGGGAGGCCTATCTCAAGGGCGACCGCGGGATCTTCACCCGCCGCGCGGTCAGGCTGCTCGATGCCGGCGCGACCAGGGAAATCGCGGCGCTCTACACGGCCGACGAGAGCTTCAGGGCCAATGTCAGCCGCTACATCCACGATTTCGAGGCGCTGCTGCGCCAGACGCTCTCGACCCGCGACGGCCACGTGCTGAGCGTGACGATGCTGGGATCGGACATGGGCAAGCTCTACGTCGCGCTCGCCCAGGCGATCCAGCGACTGCGCACCTAGCCTGCCGAAGCAGGCGGCTTGGGCCAGAAGTCGATGTCGGCCGCGGTGATCCAGCCATAGGTGAAGTTCGCCACGAACAGCGTGGTCAGCACCGCGGCGATCACCGTCGCCCGCAGCGCCAGCCTGCCGGGGCGGAAATTGACCGGCGCGCTGTCGGCCTGCCCGGGCACCTTCTCGACCCCCGCCTCGTCCGCCGTGCGCACGCCGAAGGGCAGCATGACGAAGGCGCTCATCACCCAGAACAGGAAATAGATCGCCAGGATCGAGGTCACCTGCATCAGGCGGCCGCTCCCGGCATCACCACGCGCACCTGCGGCTTCTTGCCCGACCAGCGCTGTGCCGCACGGCGGGCGGCAAGGCGTGCGGCCTCGCGGATCGCGTCCACGTCCTTTGCGTCGCGCCCCTTGAGCCGGCCGATGGCCTTGAGCACATCTTCGGCGGCTTCCTCGAGGAACGCGGGCAGGTCTTCGTCAAGCGGGATGCCCACCGCCTCGATCATCGGGCGCGCGCCGCGGGCAAGCACCACCACCAGCACGCCCTCGCCCGCGATGCGGCGGCGCATGGTGATCGCATCGCCATCGGCGGGCGCGATAATGTCGCCGTCGAGCACCAGGCGACCGGCGCGCACCTCCGCGACCTTGCCCGGCTTGCCGGGGGCGAGGCGGACGAGATCGCCGTTCTTCTGTACCACCTGCGAAGGGATGCCGCTCGCCTTCCCGACCCGCGCCTGCTCCGCCATGTGGCGGATCTCGCCGTGGACCGGGACGAGGATCTCGGGCTTGAGCCAGTCGTAGAGCGCCTCGAGTTCCGGCCGTCCCGGATGGCCCGAGACGTGGATCAGCGCCTGGCGGTCGGTGACCATGGTGATCCCGCGCGCGGCGAGCTGGTTCTGGATCTTGCCGATAGGGATCTCGTTACCGGGGATCTGGCGCGAGGAGAACAGCACCACGTCGCCGGCGGTGAGCTCGATCGGGTGGTTGTTCTCCGCCATCCGGGCGAGCGCCGCACGCGGCTCGCCCTGCCCGCCGGTGGCGAGGATCAGGACTTCGCCGCGGGACAGGCCCATGGCGGTGTCGAAGTCGACCGGCTTGGGGAAATCTGCAAGGTAGCCATTGTCCTGCGCCACCTCGATGATCCGGTCGAGCGAGCGGCCCGCGACGCAGATCTGCCGCCCGGTCTCGCGCGCGACCTCGCCGAGGGTCTGGAGGCGCGCGACATTGCTCGCAAAGGTGGTGACGACGACGCGCTTGCCGGAGTGGCGCGCGACCTCCTCCATCAGCGCGCGGTGCACCGCGCCTTCGCTGCCGGAGGGCTTGGGGTTGAAGACGTTCGTGGAATCGCACACCAGCGCCAGCACGCCTTCCGCACCGATTTCGCGCAGTTCCTCCTCGGTGGTAGGCTCGCCGATGATCGGTTCCTCGTCGAGCTTCCAGTCGCCGGTGTGGAAGATGCGCCCGTGCGGCGTGTCGATCAGCAGCGCGTTGCCCTCGGCGATCGAGTGGGCGAGCGGCAGATAGGTGATGCTGAAGGGGCCGAGTTCGATCCGGCCGTGATCTTCCTCGATGATGTTCAGTTCGACCTCGCCGAGCAGCCCTGCCTCTTCGAGCTTCCTCGTCACCAGATCGGCGGTGAAGGGCGTCGCATAGAGCGGCACGCCGAGGTCGCCCGCGAAATAGGGCACCGCGCCGATGTGATCCTCGTGCGCATGGGTGAGGACAATGCCGAGCAGATCCTTGCGGCGCTCCTCGATGAAATCGAGATCGGCGAAGACCAGCTCGACGCCGGGATATTCGTTGCCCGAAAAGGTCATGCCCAGATCGACCATGATCCACTTGCCCTGGCAGCCGTAGAGATTGACGTTCATGCCGATCTCGCCGGAGCCGCCGAGGGCCAGAAACAGGAGTTCGTCTTCGGGGGTGTAATCGTTCTTCACAATGTCTCTTACGTTGGCCGCGCTCAGGCGGTTTCGGCCTGGCGGGCGAGGATGGCGAGGCCATCGAGGGTGAGGTCGGCGTCGACGTGGTCGAAGATCTCGGTCGCGTCGTCGAACAATATGGCGAGCCCGCCCGTGGCGACAACCTTGGCGGGACGGCCGATTTCACTCTTCATCTTGGCGACCATGCCCTCCATCATCGCGACATAGCCCCAGAACACGCCGATCAGCATCTGGTCTTCGGTGTTGCGACCGATGACCGAGCGGCTCTCCGGGGCGCGGATCGCGATGCGCGGGAGCTTGGCGGTCTTGCCCACCAGCGCATCGAGGCTGAGATTGATCCCCGGCGCGATCGAGCCGCCCTTGTAGGCACCGGTGAAGTCTACCGCCTCGAACTTCGTCGCGGTGCCGAAGTCGACGATGATCAGGTCGCCGCCATATTTGTGGTGCGCGGCGAGGATGTTGAGCGCGCGGTCGGCGCCCAGCGAGGAGGGCTGGTCGACGTCGATCTCGAACCGCCAGCGCGCGGTGCCCTGCCCGGCGAACAGCGGGGTGATGCCGAAATACTTCTCGCACAATACCGTGAGGTTGTGGTCGGCGCGCGGCACCACCGAGGCTACGATGATGCGGGTGATCTGGTCGCGCTCGACACCCTCGATCTTGAGCAGCTGGAGCAGCCATACGGCATATTCGTCACCCGTCCGGCGCGGGTCGGTGGCGATGCGCCAGCGCGCGCGGGTGGTGTGGGTGCCGTCCGCGTGAAGATCGAACAGCGCGAAGACGACATTGGTGTTCCCGACATCGGCGGCGAGCAGCATCGTGGGCAGTCCTTGGCTCAAGAAATATCGCCAGCGCGAATGACACGTTCGCGGCCATCCGCCAAGCGCAGGCGCAGGGCACCGTCGGATTCCTCCAGGCCGGCAAAGGTTCCCGATAGCACCGTGCCGTCGGTATCATGCACGGTGAGCGGCGAGCCTTGTGCATGGATCGACTGGGACAGGAAGGCCTGAAGCGTCGGCCCAAGGCCGTAGGTGCGCCACGCCCCGAGCCGCCGGTCGAAGGCCGCGGCAAGGCTTGCGGCGAAATCCTCGAGCGGCGGCGGCGTGGTCACATCGGACAGAGCGGCGGTCTTTCGCCCCTCGACCTGCGGGGCGCGGGCGAGGTTCACCCCGATGCCGACGATGATGTGCCCGCGCGCCATTTCCAGCAGAATGCCGGAGAGCTTGCCGCCATCCAGCAGCACGTCATTGGGCCATTTGAGGCCAAGCGCCGCAGAGTCACTCAAAGCCGCCGCGCAGGCATCGCGAACGGCGAGCGCGGCAACGAAGCTCAGCGTGGCAGGGGCCGGCCCGGCGTTACCCAGCAGCACGACGCTCGAACCCATGAAATTGCCCGCGCCGTCGAACCACTCGCGCCCCTGCCGTCCGCGCCCCGCGGTCTGGCGGCGGGCGACCAGCCACAGGCCCTCGGCCCAGCCCTCCCCGCCACGCAGCGCGGCGGCGAGGTCGGCATTGGTCGAGCCGGTTTCTTCGACGAGGGTAATCAAACCGCGAGGAACAGCGAGGCGGCGGCCTTGCCCGCCAGATCGCTCAGCGAAGGCGTCAGCAGGTAGCCGAGCGGCGAGATGATCAGCGCAGTGAGGAACAGCAACGTCCAGTGGCTCGCCTCGCTCCTGCCGGTGACGACGCCGACGGGCTCGTCGAAGAACATCACCTTGACGAACTTGATGTAGTAGAAGGCCCCGATCACGCTCGCGGCGATGGCGATGGCGCCAAAGGCGACCAGTCCTGCCTCAATAGTGGCCTGAAACACGACGAATTTGGCGTAGAACCCGAGCAATGGGGGGATACCGGCAAGGCTGAACATGAAGATCAGCAGCGCCCAGGCGATCGCCGGACGGGTGACCGAGAGGCCCCGGATGTCGGCGAAGGTCTCGTAGAGGTTGCCCTCCCCGTCGCGCAGCATCAGCAGCGCGACGAAGCAGCCGATGCTCATCGCGACATAGATGAAGAGGTAGACCAGCATCGCCGCCGCCCCGTCCGCGTTCGCGACCGCGAGGCCCAAGAGGATAAAGCCGATATTGTTGATCGAGGAATAGGCGAGCAGGCGCTTCAGGTTCTCCTGCCCGATCGCTCCCAGCGCGCCGAAGACGATTGAGGCCAGCGCCATGAACATCACGATCTGCTGCCAGGCCTCGACCTGACCGCCGAACACCTCGAACACCACGCGCGCGGTGAGGCCCACGGCTGCAACCTTGGGCGCGGTGGCGAAGAAGGCGGTGACGGGCGTTGGCGCGCCTTCATAGACGTCGGGCGTCCACATGTGGAACGGCACGGCGCTGATCTTGAAGGCAAGGCCGGAGAGCACGAAGATCACCCCGAACAGCGCGCCGGTGCCCATCTCGCCAGTGAGGCCAGCGCGCACGGCCTCGAACGATGTGCCGCCGGTGAAGCCGTAGAGCAGGCTCATGCCGTAGAGCAGGATCCCCGAGGCGAGCGCGCCGAGCACGAAATACTTCAGCCCCGCCTCGCCCGAACGCGTGTCGCGGCGCAGGATCGCGGCAAGGACGTAAGCCGAGAGGCTGTTCAATTCGAGACCGAGATAGAGGCTCATGAAATCATTGGCCGAGACCATCAGGCTCATGCCGACGCTCGCGAACAGCACCAGCACCGGATATTCGGCGCGCATTCCGCGTTCGGTTCCGGCGGCGGGGCTGGCGAAGAAGGACGGCGCAATGATCAGCGCGGCGATGGCGGAAAGGTAGATCAGCGCCTTGGCGAACAGCGCATAGCTGTCGACCTTGAGGAGGCCGCCGAAGGCCAGCGTCCCCGGGCCGTCCACGCCGAAATGCAGGCCCGGCACGATCAGGATGCCGGCCACGAACAGCGCAGCCGCAGCCGCGATGGCGATCTGGCGTGCGGCCTTGTCGCCGCCCCATGCGGCGAGCAGCAGCAGGACGAGCCCCGCGCCGGTCAGCACCAGCTCGGGCAGGACGAGCGCGAAAGAAGCGGCGAAATCCATCAGTGCGCGCCCTCCTCGGCGCCGTCGTGTTCCATGCCCTCATGCCCGGCACCCTCGCCCGCGCCGTGATGCTCCAGCGCATTGGCGGCTTGGCCACGCGGGGTGCCCGGCGCAATCCGCGCGTCGCTCGCAGGTGCGGCGGCAGCAAGCCGGGCGTCGAGCGTGGCGATGTCCTTGCGCATCGGGGCGAGGAAGCTTTCGGGATAGACGCCCATCCACAGCACGGCGGCGGCAATGGGCGCCATCATCACCCACTCGCGTGCGGAGATGTCGGGCATGGCAGCGGCGTCTTCATTGGTCTGCCCGCCAAACGCCACGCGGCGATAGAGATAGAGCATATAGGCCGCGCCCAGAATGATCCCGGTGGTGCAGATCAGCGCGACGAGGCTCGAGGTCTGGTAGATGCCCGCGAGCGACAGGAACTCGCCGACGAAGCCGCTGGTGCCGGGCAGACCGATGCTCGCCATGGTGAACAACAGGAAGAACAGCGCGTAATAGGGCATGTTGATCGCAAGCCCGCCATACCGCGCGATCTCGCGGGTGTGGAGGCGGTCGTAGATCACGCCGACGCACAGGAACAGCGCGCCCGAGACGAGGCCGTGGGACAGCATCACGATCATCGCGCCCTCGAGCCCCTGCACGTTGAAGGCGAACAGGCCGACCGTGACGATCGCCATGTGCGCGACCGACGAATAGGCGATCAGCTTCTTCATGTCGGCCTGCACCAGCGCGACCAGCGAGGTGTAGACCACCGCGACCATCGACAGCACGAAGACCAGCCATGCGAACTGCGCGGAAGCCTCGGGGAACATCGGCAGGCTGAAGCGGATGAAGCCATAGCCGCCGAGCTTGAGCAGCACACCCGCCAGGATCACGGAGCCGGCGGTCGGGGCCTGGACGTGCGCATCGGGCAGCCAGGTGTGGAGCGGCCACATCGGCACCTTCACGGCGAAGCTTGCGAAGAAGGCCAGCCACAGCCACGTCTGTGCGCCCGCCGGGAAGCCGTATTCCATCAGCGTCGGGATGTCCGAGGTGCCGGCTTCCGCCACCATCCAGAACATGGCGATGAGCATCAGCACCGAGCCGAGCAGGGTGTAGAGGAAGAACTTGTAGCTCGCGTAGATGCGGTTGTCCCCGCCCCACACGCCGATGATCAGATACATCGGGATGAGGCCCGCCTCGAAGAAGACGTAGAACAGGAACAGGTCCTGCGCCGCGAAGGTGCCGATCATCAGCACCTCCATGAACAGGAAGGCCGCCATGTATTCGCCGACACGCTTGGTGACCGATGTCCAGCTCGCGAGGATGCAGACCGGCATCAGGAAAACGCTGAGCATGATGAGCATCAGAGCGATGCCGTCGATCCCGAGCGCATAGCTGAAGCCCGCGAAGAGCTCGGCGCGCTCGGTGAATTGCCACTGCTGTCCGCCGATATCGTAATTGGCCCACAAGGCGATGCCGAGCACCAGAGTGATAAGCGTCGCCCCGAGCGCGATCCAGCGGGCGGCGCTCGTGCCCGCAAACAGGCACGCCAGCGCGCCTGCCAGCGGCACGCACATCATCAGCGACAGGATGGGAAGGCCTTCCATTACGAAGCGCGCTCCTAAAGCAGAACGTAGGTGACAGCGGCGACCAGCCCGAGGAGCATGATCAGCGCATAGGTGTAGAGGTAGCCCGATTGGATCGACTTGGCCGCGAGCGAGGACCGCTGGATCACCGAAGCGACGCCGTTCGGGCCGAAGCGGTCGATCGTGCCGACATCGCCCAGCTGCCAGAAGGCGCGGCCGAAGGCGAAGGCGGGCTTGACGAACAGGGCGTCATAGAGCTCGTCGAAGTACCACTTGCGGTAGACGAAGTTGTGCAGGGCCCCGAAGCTCGCGACGAACTTGCCCGGGATGTCGGGCTTGGCGACGTAGGCGAGGTAGGCGCCCGCAAAGCCGATGATCATCACGATGAAGGCCGTGTACTTCACCCAGTGAGGCACGGCGTGCATCGCGTGGATCAGCGGCTCGTTGTAGAAGATCGACCCGGCCCAGAAGGCGGCACTGTCGAGGAAGGCGGGCGCGAAGACCTGCCCTGCCGCAATCGCGCCGATGCTCAGCACGCCGAGCGGGATCAGCATCGAGGCCGGGCTTTCATGCGGGTGATAGCCGCCGGTGGTGTCCTCGCCAGCTTCGGCCGGGGTCTTGTGGACGCTGTGCTGGATATGCTCGCTCTCGATCCAGCGTGGGCGGCCCCAGAAGGTGAGGAACATCAGGCGCCACGAATAGAAGCTGGTCAGCAGCGCGGCGATGGCGCCGGCCCAGAAGGCGAACTGCCCCGTCCCCGTCCCGCGTGCGAAGGCGACTTCGAGGATCGCGTCCTTCGACCAGAAGCCCGCGAACCCTGCGCCGAGGTGATAGACCCCGAGCCCGGTGATCGCCAGCGTGCCCATCATCATCGCCCAGAAGGTCAGCGGGATGTGCTTACGAAGGCCGCCATAGTAGCGCATGTCCTGCTCGTGGTGCATCGCGTGGATCACCGAGCCCGCGCCGAGGAACAGCAGCGCCTTGAAGAAGGCGTGGGTGAAGAGGTGGAACATCGCCGCCCCGTAAGCGCCCACCCCTGCGGCAAAGAACATGTAGCCGAGCTGCGAGCAGGTCGAATAGGCGATCACCCGCTTGATATCCCACTGGGTCGTGCCGATCGTGGCGGCGAAGAAGCAGGTTGCCGCCCCCACGATGGTGACGATGGTCAGCGCGGTCGGCGCGGTCTCGAACATCGGCGAGAGGCGGCAAAGCATGAACACGCCCGCGGTCACCATGGTCGCGGCGTGGATCAGCGCGGAAACGGGCGTCGGCCCCTCCATCGCGTCGGGCAGCCAGGTGTGCAGGCCCAGCTGCGCGCTCTTGCCCATCGCGCCGATGAACAGGAGGATGCACAGGATGTCCATCGTGTAGAGGCGCATGCCGACGAAGGTGATGGTCGATCCGCTCATGCCGGGGGCCGCCGCGAGGATCTCGGGGATCGAGGTCGTCTGGAACACCAGATAGGTGCCGAAGATGCCGAGCATGAAGCCCAGGTCACCCACGCGGTTGACCACGAAGGCCTTGATCGCCGCCGCGCCCGCGCTGGGCTTCCGGAACCAGAAGCCGATCAGCAGATAGGACGCCAGCCCCACCCCTTCCCATCCGAAGAACATCTGGACGAGGTTGTCGGCCGTCACCAACATCAGCATCGCGAAGGTGAACAGCGAGAGGTAGGCGAAGAAGCGCGGCTGGTCCGGGTCCTCCTCCATGTACCCCCAAGAATAGAGGTGCACGAGCGCCGAGACCGAGTTGATCACCACCAGCATGATCGCGGTGAGGGTGTCGACGCGCAAGGCCCAATCGAACGTCAGCGTGCCGCTCTGAACCCACTTGAGCACGGGCACGACTTCGGCCGTGGCAGTGCCGCCGAGAAAGCCGAGGAAGATCGGCCAGCTGAGGCCCGCGGCAAGGAACAGCGCGCCCGTGGTCACGCTCTTGGCGGCGACATTGCCGATGATGCGGTTACCGAGCCCCGCGATCAGGGCAGCCACCAGCGGCGCGAAGACGATGACGAGGATCTGCGTGGACACGCGCGCTTACCCCTTCATCCGGTTGATGTCGTCGACCGCGATCGAGCCGCGGGTGCGGAAGTAGATCACGAGGATCGCCAGACCGATGGCGGCCTCGGCCGCGGCGACGGTCAGCACCAGCATCGCGAAGACCTGCCCGGTGAGGTCCTGCAGGAAGGCGCTGAAGGCGACGAGGTTGAGATTCACCGCGAGCAGGATCAGCTCGACCGCCATCAGGATGACGATCACGTTCTTGCGGTTGAGGAAGATC
>OFDN01000459.1_pt1 | contig 33921 bp, 37 predicted proteins | sample 1520971 | NCBI WGS metagenome assembly OFDN01 (sample SAMEA94257418, study PRJEB24077) | hot springs metagenome | biome: Aquatic biome; feature: Geographical feature; material: Water | place: India | collected 2012-06-12 | depth 5 m | reverse complement strand
CCGTTCCCGATCACGGCATGGCGACCATCTGGGACGCCGACATCCTGATCTGGGCGGCGAGCCAGATCGTCGAGGCGCGCGACGCGGGGCTTCGCACCTCGCGCCTGATGGCCGCCACCCCTTATGAAATCCTCCGCTTCATCGGTCGCGGCACGTCCTTGCGCGATTACCAGCGCCTGAAGGCGGCGCTCGACCGGCTCCAGTCCACCACCATCTCGACCACGATCCGACAGCCGGCGGAGGGCCGTCGCCACCGCTTCTCGTGGATCAACGAGTGGAAGGAACGCACCGATCGCAACGGGCGGCCCGACGGTATCGAAATGATCGTACCGGATTGGTTCTATCAGGCGGTGCTCGACGACGCGCTCGTGCTGACCATTGACCGGGCCTATTTCGATCTGACGGGCGGGCTGGAGCGGTGGCTCTACCGCGTCGTGCGCAAGCATGGCGGGCGGCAACGCCGTGGCTGGCGGTTCGACTTCCGTCACCTCCATCAGAAATCGGGCAGCCTGTCGCCGTTCAAGCGCTTCGCTTTTGAGCTGCGCGACATCATCCGTCGCCAGCCTTTGCCGGGCTACACGCTGTTCACCGAGGTCGAGATCGGCGGACGGGTGCTGCTCGCCTTCGAGCCATCGATACTCTGTGGAAAACCTGTGGAAGCCCTCGTGCCATCCGGAACCCGGATCGGCGTGCCATCGGGAACCAGCCTGCCGTGCCATCGGGAACCGAAACGGGGTTTAACCCACGGTGCCGAAACCGAAATTCGCACCCCTAACTTAGAATCTAACCAAGAATCTAACCTTGAAGAGCGCGCGCGCGAGGTGGAAAACCTCATCCGCGACGCCGCAAAAAACCTCAGAGGCGCCCGCAAGAAGTCAAAGGCGCAGGCTTTCGACGCCAATACCGCGCCGCTGCTTCCCCTCCCGAAAACGGGAGGCAAGCGATGATCGTCGCGCTCCTCAATCAGAAGGGCGGTGTCGGCAAGACGACGCTGGCGCTCAACCTCGCAGGAGCTTGGGCGCAGCAGGGCAAGCGCGTCACCCTGATCGACGCCGACCCGCAGGGTTCCGCGCTCGACTGGTCGCAGCAGCGCGCTCGCGAGCGATGGCCGCGCCTCTTCGGCGTCATCGGTCTGGCTCGCGATACACTGCACCGCGAAGCGCCCGAGCTGGCGCGCGACGCCGACATGATCGTCATCGACGGGCCGCCACGTGTCGCCGCGCTGATGCGCTCGGCGCTGCTTGCCGCCGACCTGGTCCTCATCCCCGTGCAGCCATCGCCGCTCGATGGCTGGGCTTCGGCAGAAATGCTGGCGCTCGTCACCGAAGCGCGCATCTACCGTCCGGAGCTTGCCGCCCGCTTCGTGCTGAACCGTTGCGGCGCGCGCACCGTACTGGCGCGCGAGACGGCCGAGACGCTGGCCGATCACGATCCGCCGGTGCTCTCCAGCACCATCGGCCAGCGCATCGCCTTCGCCGCCGCCGCCCAGTCCGGCCGCCTCGTCTCGGAACTCGACGACGACACGCCCGCCGCACGCGAGATCGCAGCGCTGGCGGACGAGCTCGACCGGTTTGGCATCGGCAGGGCCGCGCGATGAGCGAGCATCCGACCCGTCGTGGCTTCGCTGCCCGTCCAGCCGATCCCGAACATTGGATCAAGGCGGCCGACACTCCGCCACGCGACAGTGACTCCCGCGGGTTCACTGCCCGGCTCACGATCGACGTGACGCCCGATCTGCGTGGCCGGATCAAGATCGCCGCGTTTCGCCAGGGCGTCACCGTCGCCGACATGCTGCGCGACCTGCTCGCGCGCGAATTCCCCCAAACCGAAGGAGATCATCCATGACCAGCGCCGCGGTTCCTTCCGCGCGCGGCGGCCCGGTGCCGCGCGCGCATTCCGCCGACAGCCTTACCCATGTCGAACTGACGCATATCGAGAAGCGGATTGAGAACTGGATCAGGTTCGGCCGCGAGGTGAGCGAACAAGTGCTCGACCGCAGGCGGCGCGTCTTCTCCTACCGGCCGGGTAGCATCTTCGCCTTTGTCCGCTGGGCCTCAAACGATTTCGGCACGATCATCTCCCGCATCGACATCGTGCGCGCTGTCGAGCCGGGCGAGCCTTACCAGACGCTACCCTTCGTGCGTCCCGGCGGCGACGTCCTGCTCAAGATCGAGGGCTGGCCCAAGGTCGAACAGGTACTCCGCCACATCGACGCGGTGGAAGCCGCCGGAATCGATGCTTGCGACGTTGCTCCCGATCATTGGCGGCAGGTGGCCAACCGGATGACCGCCGGCCATGAGCCGCGCGCTTACACGGCAGACCGTCATCAGGCATGGCTGAAGCGGCGGGAGATCGAGCAATGACCCGCTTCGGCTATGTCATGGCGACGTATTTCTCCGTCATGGGCGTCGCCATCGCCGCGTTCATCCCGACGCCGCTGCGCCTCATCTGGAACACCTCGGCCAGCGTGCCGATCGGCCTCTACGATCTCGATCCGCCACGCCATCTGGAAGTCGGCGATCTGGTCGCCGTCATGCCGGACAAGCCGCTCGCCGACTTCATGATCGAGCGCGGCTACATCGGTCGCGGCGTACCGCTGATGAAGCGCGTCACGGGACTTCCCGGTCAACGGGTTTGCCGCACCGGCAACGCCGTGACCGTCGATGCCGCGCCGCTTGCAGATGCCCTCGATCGCGACCGGTTGGGCCGAGAACTGCCCGTCTGGCAGGGCTGCCGCCGCATTGCGGACGACGACATCTTCCTTATGAACCCTGACGTGCGCGACAGCCTGGACGGCCGCTACTTCGGCCCGATCCCGGCGCGCACCGTCATCGGCAAGGCGACGCCGATCTACACCGACGAGGCCGGTGACGGTCGCTACGTCTGGCGTGCCGCTACGCGCTGACCGCTTCCCCATCGGCGGGAGCGGTGCTCGCCGACGGTTTTCCAACGCCACCGCCAAGGAAACCATCATGCCACAGATCGGTACATTCACCCGCGAGCCATCCGGTTTCATCGGTCATCTGACGACGCTCGTCTTGAACCAAGACGTCATCATCATTGAGGCCGAATCGTCCGACGCCGAAAACGCCCCCCATTTTCGGGTCCACGTCTTCGACGGCATGAACAATGAGACTGGCCCGGAAATCGGAGCGGCCTGGAAGCGCACCGGCGAACGCGCGGGCGAATACATCGCCTTGCTCATCGACGATCCGGCCTTGCCGCAGCCGATCCGCGCCAACCTGTTCCGCGACGACGATGCCGGCAACGCATGGTCACTGCACTGGAGCCGCCCGCAGGCGCGCGGCGGGAAGGACTGACACCATGCGCCGTCCCGCCCTCCTTCTCCTTTCTGGCCTGATCTTCGCCGCTCCGTGGACGGCCTCCGCACTGGCGCAGGCGGAGCCGGTGCAACGTCCGGCGCCTGTCGATCCCTATGCCGCCCATATCGCGGAGGCCTCGCAGCGTTTCGGCATCCCGACAGCATGGATCAGGGCTGTCATGCGGGCCGAAAGCGCAGGCGACCGCCAGGCAGTCTCCTCGGCTGGCGCGATGGGGTTGATGCAGATCTTGCCCGACACCTGGGCGGAACTGCGCGTCCGGCATCGGCTCGGCACCGATCCCTATGACCCGCGCGACAACATCCTGGCGGGCACGGCTTACCTGCGCGAGCTCTACGACCGTTACGGCTCCCCAGGGTTTCTCGCTGCGTACAACGCCGGTCCCGGCCGTTACGAAGCCTCGCTTTCCGGCCGCACGCTGCCCGCCGAAACTCGTGCCTATGTCGCAACCATCGCGCCGATCATCAACGGCGGCGAAACCGTCAGCCCTCTTGTCGTCGCCTCGGTCGAGCCGCTCGCCTGGACCCGCGCGCCGCTGTTTGTAGCGCAGCGGATAAGCGCTGCGGCTGCCGATCCCGTGTCGGCGGATCGTCCATCGAACGATGCACCGTCAGCAGTTGCCGTGCGCGATGTCTCTGCCATCGCGCCGCAGTCCGGCGGCTTGTTCGTGCCGCGCCCTGCGGAAAGGCCGGTCCCATGACCGCATTGCCTCCTATTCGTATCCTGTCGGGCTCTGGCGCAGCATGGAGGGCGCAGAGGTGGGGACCGGGCAACACGACCGAAGGAGGGCAGGATAAAAGGGCGCACATTGCGCTTCGGTCGGTTGGTTGTTTTTGCTGGGTCTTCTTGAAGGTTCCGCACCTTGCGGTCTTCAGCGGCAATGTGTGCCGCAGGCCCAAACCACTGTATCTCCACGAGCTTTCGCACATCGCAGAGCCGCGCCATGCCCGATGAGCGCGAATTCCGTGTCCGGCCCGGCCGCATCCGCTCCTCCGGTGCGCAGCGGGCCAAGCCCTTCATCGCACAGGCGCTGGCAGCGGCGAAGAAGGCCGGCGGCGGCGTGTCGCGCTCGGGTCGTATCGTGCCCGGCAACCGCTCGCGCTTCGGGCATGGTCAGCGCGCCAGCATCCAGGCCAACCGCCTCATCACCTCGCGCTCGCGCGGTGCCGTCATCAAGGCGCGCGTCGTGCGCCATTCGGCCCGGACCGTACCGCTGGCGCAGCACCTCAACTATCTGCGCCGCGAGGGCGTAACCCGCGACGGAGAGAAGGCCCGCCTGTTTGGTCCGGAAACCGAGAATGCGGATGCCGGCGTCTTTGCCGAGCGCTGCCAGGACGACCGGCATCATTTCCGCTTCATCGTCTCGCCCGACGACGCGCTGGAAATGGCCGATCTCAAATCCTTCACCCGCGATCTCGTGGCTAGAATAGAAAAGGATCTCGACACCCGGCTCGACTGGGTAGCGGTCGATCACTGGAACACCGAGCATCCGCATGTCCATCTGATCGTCCGTGGCGTTCGTGACGACGGCCAGGACCTCGTCATCGCGCGCGACTACATCAAGGAAGGGATGCGCGACCGGGCGCGCGATCTCATCACTCAGGAATTGGGGCCACGCACCGATCTCGACATTCGTCGTACCCTCGAGCGGCAGATCGAAACCGAACGCTGGACCCGGCTCGACCGTCAGCTTGTCCGCGACGGGCGCGATACCGGCATCATCGACCTCGCGCCGGTTTCGGGCCGGCAGCCCGACGAGTTCCACGCCTTGAAGGTCGGGCGCCTGCGGAAGCTGGAAACCCTCGGTCTCGCCAGCCAGGTCGGCAACGCGCAATGGTTCATCAAGCCGGAAGCCGAGAAAACGCTGCGCGAGCTGGGCGAGCGTGGCGACATCATCAAGCGGATGCACAAGGCGCTGACGGAGCGCGGTATCGACCGCGGCTCCACCAACTATGTCCTGGCGGCGGAAAGCCTCGACCTGCCCGTCGTCGGGCGGCTGGTCGAACGTGGTCTCGATGACGAGCTGAACGGGACGGCCTACGCCGTGGTGGATGGCGTGGACGGGCGCACCCATCATATCAAGCTGCCCGACATCGATGCGGCCGGTGACAGCGCGCCGGGTTCGATCGTCGAGCTCAGAAAGTTCGATGACGCGCGTGGCCAGCGCCGCGTCGCGCTCGCCGTGCGCTCCGATCTCGACGTTGATGCTCAGGTCACGGCGTCAGGCGCCACCTGGCTCGATCGGCAGAACATCGCCCGCGAGCCGGTCGCTCTCTCCGAGGGCGGCTTCGGCGCCGGGGTGCGGCAAGCGATGTCCGCCCGTGCCGAGCATTTGGTGGAACAGGGCCTTGCCGAACGGCAGGGCCAGCGCATCAGTTTCGGCCGCAACCTGATCGACACGCTGCGCCGCCGGGAACTGGAGGCGACTGGCGACAAGCTCGCCACCGAGATCGGCCAGCCCTTCAACCGGTCAGGCAGCGGCGAATATGTCGCCGGCACCTATCGTCAGCGCCTCACGCTCGCCTCCGGCCGCTTCGCCATGATCGACGACGGGCTTGGCTTCCAGCTCGTGCCCTGGACGCCCTCGCTCGAAAAGCAGCTCGGCCGCCATGTCTCCGGCGTCGCCCGCGACGATGGCGGCATCGACTGGAGTTTTGGCCGCAAAAGGGGGCTCGGCCTCTAACCCTTCATTCCCAAGAAAGGACCGTCGCCATGTCGGCCACCAAAATCCTCTGGGGTCAGATCCTCACTGTCTTCCTGATCGTTCTCGCCGCCACCTGGGGCGCCACCGAATATGTCGCGTGGAAGCTAGGCTTCCAGGCGCAACTCGGGCCGCCGTGGTTTACGGTCTTGGGTTTCCCCTTCTACCTGCCGCCCGCCTTCTTCTGGTGGTGGTACTTCTACGATGCCTATGCGCCGGAGATTTTCACCCAAGGCGCATTCATCGCTGCATCAGGCGGCTTCATCGCTGTGGGCGTCGCCATCGGCATATCGGTCTGGCGGGCGCGTGAGGCCAAGAAGGTCGAGACCTATGGTTCCGCTCGCTGGGCCGAGACGGAAGAGGTCAAAGCCGCCGGGCTTCTCAGCCCTGATGGCGTGGTGCTGGGCAAGCTTGATCGCGACTATCTCCGCCATGACGGGCCGGAGCATGTGCTGTGCTTCGCGCCGACGCGCTCCGGCAAGGGCGTTGGCCTGGTCGTGCCATCGCTGCTGACATGGCCGGGTTCGGCCATCGTCCACGACATCAAGGGCGAGAACTGGCAGCTTACGGCCGGCTTCCGCGCCCGGCATGGCCGCGTGCTGCTCTTCGATCCGACCAACGTGAAGTCCTCGGCCTACAATCCACTGCTGGAAGTCCGCCGGGGTGAGTGGGAAGTGCGCGACGTCCAGAACATCGCCGACATCCTGGTCGACCCGGAAGGTTCGCTGGAGAAGCGGAACCATTGGGAGAAAACCTCTCATGCCTTGTTGGTCGGCGCCATCCTCCATGTCCTCTATGCCGAGGAAGACAAGACGCTGGCCGGTGTCGCCGCCTTCCTCTCCGATCCGAAGCGACCGATCGAGTCGACGCTTGCCGCCATGATGAAGACGGCACATCTCGGCGAGGTCGGGCCGCATCCCGTCATCGCCAGCGCCGCGCGCGAGCTGCTGAACAAGTCGGACAACGAGCGGTCGGGCGTGCTGTCCACCGCCATGTCCTTTCTCGGCCTTTACCGCGATCCCGTCGTCGCCGAAGTGACGCGCCGCTGCGACTGGCGCATCACCGACATCGTGACGGCCAAGCAGCCGACGACGCTCTATCTCGTCGTGCCGCCGTCCGACATCAACCGGACCAAGCCGTTGATCCGCCTGATCCTCAATCAGGTCGGCCGCCGCCTGACCGAGGATCTGCAGGCCAAAGCCGGACGGCACAGGCTGCTCCTGATGCTGGACGAGTTCCCGGCCCTGGGGCGGCTGGACTTCTTCGAGTCCGCACTGGCCTTCATGGCGGGCTATGGGCTGAAGAGCTTCCTGATCGCGCAGTCGCTGAACCAGATCGAGAAGGCCTACGGGGCGAACAATTCCATCCTCGACAACTGCCATGTCCGCGTGAGCTTCGCCACGAACGATGAGCGCACGGCCAAGCGCGTGTCGGACGCACTCGGCACCGCGACCGAGATGAAGGCGATGAGGAACTATGCTGGCCATCGGCTCAGCCCTTGGCTGGGGCATCTGATGGTCTCCCGCTCCGAGACGGCGCGCCCGCTGCTGACCCCCGGCGAAATCATGCAACTTCCGCCGAGTGATGAGATCGTCATGGTCGCGGGCACGCCGCCGATCCGGGCGAAGAAGGCGCGCTATTACGAGGACGCCCGCTTCAAGGATCGCATTCTGCCGCCTCCCACCCTCGCCACACCGAAGCAGGGGCGCCCCGACGACTGGACCACGTTACCGCTTCCGCCACGTCCCCAGTTCTTCGAGGCGAAACCGGTCGAGGCCGCCCAGGATGAAGACCCGACCGAATCCGAGCGGCGCCATCAGCCGGAACTCAATCGAGTGCAGCCGGTCGAGAAGACGCCGCCCATCGAAAACGAGTTCGAGATCGATGCTGATCGCGATGACGAGATGGAGGACGCCGCCACTCGCAACAGGCGGATGACCGGGATCATGCAGGGTGTGGCGCGACAGGTCTCGCTCGATCCGAACGACGGCATGGAGCTGTGACCGTCATGGAGACACGTAAGAAGAAGGCCCAGGTCTCGGTCTATCTCGATCCCGCGATCATGACGATGCTTGCCGACCATGCCGCGCGCCGGGGTCAGTCGCAGTCGATGATCGCCGAGGCTGCGATCGCGTCCTTCCTGTCACCGGATGCCGCCGAGCGCCGGGAAGCAGTGATCGCCAAGCGCCTCGACCAGCTCGACCGCCGCATGACTCGGCTTGAGCGCGATAGCGGCATCGCGGTGGAGAGCCTGGCCGTGTTCATCAAGTTCTGGCTCGCGACCACGCCTGCGTTACCAGAACCCGCCGCGCAGGCAGCACGCGCCAAGGCCAGCGAGCGATACGATCAGTTCGTCACTGCGCTTGGTCGGCGTCTCGCCAAAGGGCCGAAGCTAAGGCAGGAGATCACGGAGGATGTCAGCCCTCAAGGCGATGCGGATTAGGTGGTCAGCTTTCGCTTTTGAAACAACTCGGGAAAGAGCAGAAGCGCAGCTTTGCCGACCATGCTGTCCGGCGCATCCTGCGCATCTTCCATTGCGCGAGCAAATTTCGTCACAACGCTTGGCTTATCGAGAATTTCAGGTTCCGTCGTTACCGAAATGACTTTTCGCATGATGCGCGCGAACCTGTGGCGCCGCTCACTCGACAGGAATGTGTTGATGACCTCGCTCAGGTTTCGTTGCGCTGAACCGACTGGTTTGCCTTCAACAAACGACATGATTGCGTTGAGGAGCGCCCCCATGTCGACCTCTTCGAGGACTGTCGCATCAATCGCGTCTTCATTGAGCCGTTCCGCTAGGTCAGCGAGCAAGTCCCTCCTGAGTGACCACGGCGTCCCACCATTTGTCGTTGCAGCAAGCCAGCGTGCCCGAAAATCCATGTGCCACGGAGGCGGCGGAGCGACCGCATAGGGCAACCCCGATGGCCGCCACTCAAGTTCGGGGAGCGCTGTGATTTTCGAGTTCCAGCCTGAGCCGTGTTCCCAAAAGGCCCGAACCAGAAATGCCTTCCTTGCTTGGCACTCGGCTACAACTTCGTCGTCGAGGGAGAACAGGTTTTTATTGTGCGAGTAGAAGATATCCTCAAAAGCCGTCAGGAGGTGTGCCCGCTCGACAGGCACGAAATTCCAAGTCAGCCAGATAAGATGCCGCCCTTCGCGCTGATAGAAATCTTCCCGCGCAACTATGATCGGGATCTGCGTCGTCGCGAGCTGGATTTCGATGGCGATCGGCTTTCCATCATATGTCGCGCGCACATCAGGCCGGCGCCGGATCTCCCCGCAAACAACATATTCATCGACGACAACTGATCCTGGCTCCGTCAACGGATCTGCATTGAGCAACTCAGCCACGAGATTTTTGACGCGCAAATGCAGGGGACTTTCTTGCGCCCCCTGAAATTGCGATGCGCTGACCTCATCCGTTGAACCGGGCTCGCCCGTCCACCAAGGGCAACTGCGAGGAGCCCCCTTGTGGTGACGCCAGAATGGCAGCCTCGTATTCGGCTCGCGCGGTGCATAGACAGGGAAACCGCAATGGTCGCAAACGAAAGCGGCCTGTCCGTCGTTGCGAGCCCGCGTAGCGGACCGCCTGATCTCCTGATAGCCGTCGGCATCGATCTGAAGCAGGTCGTCGCTCGTAATCACAGCCATGTCGTGGAGTCGAACGGCGCGTTTCAATGTTCGTTGCAATCGCCCCTTCATTCAGCCTCCCCGTGACAGCGAATCGGCACGCTACTCTAGTGATTTCAGATAATAGCAACTCCGCGACCTACGCTTTCTCCTGTATTTACACGCCACACTACTACGCCTCTGAATTCTTGTTGAACCTGCCCCAAATAGGGCTCTTTTAATCATCCCCGTCCGGGGACCGTCTGATGTTTCCCCGGCGAGACCGGGGATCAGATGGCAGTTTCTCACCACAATTCGGAAGGCCTGGCGCGCGGGGCGCGGATGCTCCGCACAGCGCTTGGCCCTGCCATCGCCCGGCTTCTCGAAGACGCCGCGATCGTCGAGGTGATGCTGAACCCGGACGGTCGAATCTGGATCGATCGCCTCTCCGAAGGGCTGTCCGACACCGGCGAACGCCTGTCGCCAGCCGATGGCGAGCGCATCGTGCGTCTGGTCGCGCACCATGTCGGTGCCGAGGTCCATGCAGGCAGCCCGCGCATCTCGGCAGAACTGCCGGAAACGGGGGAACGGTTCGAGGGGCTGTTGCCGCCCGTGGTCGCGGCTCCGGCCTTTGCCATCCGCAAGCCCGCCGTCGCCGTCTTCACCCTCGACGACTATGTCGCCACCGGGATCATGTCCGCCGCACAGGCCGAGGCGCTCCGCCAAGGCGTTGCGTCGCGCTCCAATATCCTCGTCGCGGGCGGCACCTCCACCGGCAAAACGACGCTGACAAATGCGCTGCTGGCAGAGGTGGCAAAGACCTCCGATCGCGTAGTCATCATCGAAGACACGCGTGAACTGCAATGCGCCGCGCCCAACCTCGTCGCCATGCGGACCAAAGATGGCGTCGCCTCACTCTCAGATCTCGTGCGCTCGTCGCTTCGCCTTCGCCCCGACCGCATCCCGATCGGCGAGGTGCGCGGCGCTGAAGCGCTCGACCTGCTCAAGGCGTGGGGCACCGGCCATCCGGGCGGCGTCGGCACGATCCACGCCGGCAGCGCCATCGGCGCGCTTCGGCGCATGGAACAACTCATCCAGGAAGCCGTCGTCACCGTCCCGCGCGCGCTGATCGCCGAAACCATCGACCTAGTCGCCGTGCTCTCCGGCCGAGGTGCCGCGCGCCGCCTGTCTGAACTCGCCAGCGTCGAGGGCCTCGGCCCGGACGGCGATTACCGCGTCGTGCCCGCCGTCATGGAGGGCGACGGCGGCGCGGCTTCCATCTCCCACGCCCTCAGCACCAACCTCGAAGGAGCCCCCCTGTGATCCAAGCCCTGCGCATCTCGCGCTTCAACAACGCCCGCCAACGCCTCGCCATGACCGTATCGGTCGCCACGCTATCCGTGGTCTCGGCGGCGCCCGCCCATGCCTCCGGTTCGTCGATGCCGTGGGAAGCGCCACTGCAATCCATCCTCCAGTCGATCGAAGGCCCGGTCGCCAAGATCATCGCTGTGATCGTCATCATCTCAACCGGCCTGGCGCTGGCCTTTGGCGACACGTCGGGCGGCTTCCGCCGGCTGATCCAGATCGTCTTCGGCCTGTCGATCGCGTTCGCCGCGTCGAGCTTCTTCCTGTCGTTCTTCTCGTTCGGCGGCGGAGCACTCGTCTGATGGCGGGCGTCGTCGATCAGGGCAGCGAGGTTCCAGGCTTCACCGTGCCCGTCCATCGGGCGCTGACCGAGCCGATCCTGCTCGGCGGCGCACCGCGCGCCATTGCGATCATGAACGGCACGCTGGCCGGCGCGGTCGGCCTCGGCCTGCGCCTCTGGCTGGTCGGCCTCGCCATCTGGGCGATCGGCCATTTCGCGGCGGTGTGGGCGGCCAAGCGCGATCCGCTGTTTGTCGAGGTCGGCCGCCGCCATCTGCGCATCCCCGCGCATCTCACGGTCTGAGAGGAGCGCCGCCGATGATCAATCTCGCCGAATACCGCAATCGTAACAGCCGCCTCGCCGACTTTCTGCCCTGGGCCGCGCTGGTCGGCACGGGCATCGTGCTCAACAAGGACGGCAGCTTCCAGCGCACCGCGAGGTTCCGGGGACCGGACCTCGACAGCGCCGTACCCGCCGAGCTGGTTGCCGTCGCCGGCCGCCTCAACAACGCTTTCCGCCGTCTCGGCTCCGGCTGGGCGATCTTCGTGGAGGCGCAGCGCCATGCCGCCGCCAGCTATCCAAACAGTACCTTCCCGGATTCAGCCTCCGCGCTGGTCGATGCCGAGCGCAAGGTCGATTTCGAAGAAGCCGGGGCGCACTTTGAATGCAGCTATTTCCTGACCTTCACCTATCTGCCACCGGCCGAGGACGCCGCCCGCGCGGAAACCTGGCTCTATGAGGGCCGCGAGAAGACCGGCATCGACCCCAACGAGGTGCTGACCACCTTCGCCGACCGCACCGATCGCCTGCTGCGGTTGATCGAAGCCTTCATGCCGGAATGCCGCTGGCTCGATGACGGCGAGACGCTGACCTATCTGCATGGCTGCGTCTCCACGCATCGCCACCGTGTCCGCGTCCCCGAAACGCCGATCTATCTCGATGCGTTGCTCGCGGATCAGCCGCTCACCGGCGGGCTGGAACCACGATTGGGCACGTCGCATCTGCGCGTCCTCACCATCACCGGCTTTCCGACCGTGACCACGCCGGGCCTGCTCGACGAGCTGAACCGGCTGGCCTTTCCCTATCGCTGGTCCACCCGCGCGGTCCTGCTCGACAAGACGGACGCCACCAAGTTGCTCACCAAGATAAGGCGGCAATGGTTCGCCAAGCGCAAGTCCATCGCCGCGATCCTCAAGGAGGTGATGACCAACGAGGCCTCCGTGCTGGTCGATACCGATGCGGCAAACAAGGCCGCGGACGCCGACGTCGCGCTGCAGGAACTCGGCGCCGACTATGCGGGCATCGCCTATGTCACCGCCACCGTGACAGTGTGGGACGCCGATCCGCGCATCGCCGACGAGAAGCTGCGGCTGGTCGAAAAGGTCGTCCAGGGCCGCGACTTCACCGCGATGGCCGAGACCATCAACGCCGTGGACGCCTGGCTCGGCAGCCTGCCGGGCCATGTCTACGCCAATGTCCGGCAACCGCCGATCTCCACGCTCAATCTCGCCCACATGATCCCGCTTTCGGCGGTGTGGGCGGGGCCGGAACGGGACGAGCATTTTGCAGCGCCCCCACTGCTCTTCGGCAAGACCGAAGGCTCGACTCCGTTCCGGTTTTCCCTTCACGTCGGCGATGTCGGCCATACGCTCGTCGTTGGCCCGACCGGCGCGGGCAAGTCCGTGCTGTTGGCGCTGATGGCCCTGCAGTTCCGCCGCTACGCCGGCGCACAGGTCTTCGCCTTCGACTTCGGCGGCTCGATCCGCGCCGCCGCACTCGCGATGCGCGGAGACTGGCACGATCTCGGCGGCGGCCTGACGGACGGCTCGGAGACCTCCGTCTCGCTTCAGCCGCTGGCGCGCATCGGGGAGACGAGCGAACGCGCTTGGGCCGCCGACTGGATCGTCGCCATCCTGACACGAGAGGGCGTCGCCATCTCGCCGGAGGTGAAGGAGCATATCTGGACGGCGCTGACCTCGCTGGCTTCGGCGCCGGTCGAGGAACGCACGATCACCGGCCTCTGCGTTCTGCTCCAGTCCAACGACCTGAAGCAGGCGCTCCGCCCCTATTGCATCGGCGGCGCATGGGGGCGGCTGCTCGATGCCGAGAGCGAACATCTCGGCACTGCGACGGTCCAGGCGTTCGAAACCGAGGGGCTGATCGGAACCGACGCCGCGCCCGCGGTGCTCGCCTATCTGTTCCACCGGATCGAAGATCGGCTCGACGGTTCACCGACCCTCATCATCGTCGATGAAGGCTGGCTGGCGCTGGACGACGAGGGTTTTGCCGGCCAGCTCCGTGAATGGCTGAAGACGCTCAGGAAGAAGAACGCCTCCGTCATCTTCGCCACGCAGAGCCTGTCGGATATCGACGGCAGCACCATTGCACCTGCCATCATCGAGAGCTGCCAGACCCGGCTTCTGCTCCCCAACGAACGGGCAATCGAGCCGCAGATCACCGCCATCTATCGCCGTTTCGGTCTCAACGATCGCCAGATCGAGATCCTCGCGCGGGCCATGCCGAAGCGCGACTATTACTGCCAATCCCGACGAGGCAACCGGCTGTTCGAACTCGGCCTGTCGGAGGTCGCGCTGGCGCTCTGCGCCGCATCCTCCAAGACCGATCAGGCAGCCATCGCTCGCATCACAGCCGAGCAGGGTCCGGACGGCTTCCTCGATGCCTGGCTACGCCTGCGCGGCGCCGGCTGGGCCGCCGACCTCATTCCCAACCTCACCAACCTGGAGAAACTGCCATGAAACTGCGCCGTTCACGCGCAGTGCGGCTCGCTGCCGCGCTGCTTACCGCTCCCGTCGCCGTCGCGCCCATGCTGGCGACACCAGCTCACGCCATCATCGTCTTTGATCCGACGAACTACGCGCAGAACGTCCTCCAGGCGGCCCGCGCGCTCCAGCAGATCAACCAGCAGATCACGCAGCTTCAGAACGAAGCGCAGATGCTCATCAACCAGGCCCGCAACCTCGCGAGCCTGCCCTATTCCTCGCTGCAACAGCTCCAGCAGTCAGTGCAGCGGACGCAGCAGCTTCTGAGCCAAGCACAGAACATCGCCTACGATGTCCAGCAGATCGACCAGGCATTCCAGCAGAAATACGGGAGTGCCTCACTCTCCGCTTCGGACGCACAGCTCGTCGCCGACGCCAGATCGCGCTGGCAGAACACGGTAGGCGGTCTGCAGGACGCCATGAAGGTGCAGGCCGGCGTCGTCGGCAACATCGACACCAACCGCGCCCAGATGTCCGCGCTCGTCGGCCAGAGCCAGGGCGCCACCGGCGCGCTTCAGGCGACGCAGGCCGGCAACCAGCTCCTCGCACTTCAGGCCCAGCAGCTCGCCGACCTCACTGCCGTCGTCGCAGCGAACGGTCGCGCGCAGGCGCTGCAATCGGCCGAACAGGCGGCTGCGGCAGAACAGGGCCGCGAACAGCGTCGCCGCTTCCTGACGCCGGGCACGGGCTACCAGCCGGGCAACGCCCGGATGTTCCCCGGCAGCAACTGAACGGGGGGATCGTTATGGACGGCAAGATGCTCGCCCGGCTCGGCGCCGTCGTCTTCGTCGGCGTCGCCATCACCGCCACGGTCATAGAACTGACCCGCAAGCCCGAGGAGCCGCAGGTCCGCACGCTCGTCCATGAGCGCGACGACACCGATGCGCTTCGCCAGGTCCTGCGCCGATGCCGTGACGTGGGCGAAGCGGCGACCCGCGATCCCACCTGCCTCGATGTCTGGGCCAAGGCCCGCGACCGATTTCTGGGTCAAGGCCCGAAGCCTTCCCAACCGGGCGGGACGATGACGTTGGCACCGGAGGCGCCGGTGACGCTCTTCCCAACCGAAGATCCGGCCATCAAGGAAAGCGCGCCCGCAGCCGAGGAAGCCGCTCCGGTCGCGCAGCCCGAACCTGTCCGGCCGGGAGCGCACTGATATGGGCGGCACCGGCGTCATCGACCATTTCCTCGAGGTCTTCACCCGCTACATCGATGGCGGCTTCGGCCTGCTCGGCGGCGAGGTCGCCTTCATCGCCACCACGTTGATCGTCATCGATGTGGTGCTGGCAGCCCTCTTCTGGTCGTGGGGCGCCGATGAGGACATCATCGCGCGCCTGGTCAAGAAGACGCTCTTCGTCGGCGTCTTCGCCTACATCATCGGCAACTGGAACAATCTCGCCCGGATCGTCTTCGAGAGTTTTGCCGGCCTCGGCCTGAAGGCTTCCGGCACGGGCTTTACCGTCACCGATCTTCTTCGCCCCGGCAAGGTGGCGCAGACCGGCCTCGATGCCGGCCGGCCGCTGCTCGACTCCATCTCGAACCTGATGGGCTATTGGTCCTTCTTCGAGAACTTCATCCAGATCGCCTGCATGCTGTTTGCCTGGATGCTGGTGCTGCTCGCCTTCTTCGTCCTTGCCGTCCAGCTCTTCGTGACGCTCATCGAGTTCAAGCTGACGACGCTCGCAGGCTTCGTGCTGATCCCCTTCGGCCTGTTCGGCAAATCCGCCTTCATGGCCGAGCGCGTGCTTGGCAACGTGATTTCCTCCGGCATCAAGGTGCTGGTGCTCGCCGTCATTATCGGCATCGGCTCGACGCTGTTCTCCGAGTTCACTGCCGGCTTCGGCGGCGCGACGCCTTCGATCGATGACGCGATGGCGATCGTGCTCGCTGCGCTATCGCTGCTCGGCCTCGGCATCTTCGGCCCCGGCATAGCCAATGGCCTGGTCTCGGGCGGTCCGCAGCTTGGCGCTGGCGCCGCGGTCGGCACGGGTCTCGCCGCCGGTGGCATGGTCGCGGCCGGTGCTGCCACGGTGGGCGCCGTCGCATCTGGAGGCGCTGCCCTTGCTGGCGGAGCCGCCGCTGCCGCCCGTGGCGGGGCTGCGCTCGCCGGTGGTGCGTCCACCGCCTACAGCCTGGGTGCTGCCGGCCAATCCGGCGCATCGGCTGTGGCGTCGGGCCTTGGCAATGTCGCCAATGCCGGTGCGCAAGCCGCAGCCTCGCCGTTGAAACGCGCGGCTTCCCAGGCCGCCGATGGCCTCAAGTCGAGCTACCAGTCCGGTGCGCGTGCTGCGTTCGAAGTGACCGGCGGATCATCCACCGCCGGCACTATCGGCGGTGGTTCGCAAGACGCCGAAGCCGAAGCGCCTCCGGCCGCCGCTGCCACATCCCCATCTCCCGCCACCGACGGCCCGCCCGCCTGGGCGAAGCGCATGAAGCGTTCGCAGCAGATGTCGCACGGCGTCCAAGCCGCGGCTCACGCCGTCAAGTCGGGCGACAGCCATGGCGGCGGCTCTTCCGTCAACCTCTCTGAAAGCGACTGACCATGTTCAAACGACCCGCCACCCATTACGGCAAGTCACCCCAACCCGAGACGCCCTACCAGCGCGCAGCCCAAGTCTGGGACGACCGCATCGGCTCCGCCCGCGTGCAGGCCCGCAACTGGCGCTTCATGGCCTTCGGCTCGCTGGCGCTCTCGGCCGGATTGTCGGCCGCACTGGTCTGGCAGTCGATGAGCGGCTCGATCGTGCCGTGGGTCGTGCAGGTCGACAAACTCGGCCAGGCACAGGCGGTCGCCGCCGCTGTCGCTGACTACCGCCCGACCGATCCGCAGATCGCGTTTCATCTCGCCCGCTTCATCGAAGAGGTCCGCTCGATCCCGGCCGATGCGATCATCGTCCGGCAGAACTGGCTTCGGGCCTACGACTTCACCACGCAGGCCGGGGCCTTGGCGCTCAACGATTATGCCCGCGCCAACGACCCCTTCACCAAGGTCGGCAAGCAGCAGATCGCCATCGAGGTCTCCAGCGTGATCCGCGCCTCGCCGGACTCGTTCCGCGTCGCCTGGATCGAACGCCGCTATCAGGACGGCTCGCTCGCCTCCACCGAACGGTGGTCCGCCATCCTCACGGTCGCCGTGCAGATACCACGCGACCCCGAAAAACTCCGGGCCAATCCGCTCGGAATCTTCGTCAACGCCATCAATTGGTCGAAGGAGCTTGGACAATGACACCGACCTTCCGCAAAGCCGGGAGGCCGGCATTCCGTAAGTCCGCTTTCCCGCTGATCCTCGTTTGCACCACAGCGCTTGCCGGTTGCGCCACCACGCAGGAGCCCCCGGAAATCTCCTATGACGACGCCGCCCCCGCCGTGCAGACGGTCGATCCGCCGGCGCCCGTCACGGTGGTCGAGCTGCCGAAGCCACTGCCGCTTCCCGGCCAGATGAAGCCCGTCGAAGCCTCGCGCCGGACGCCCGAGCCGACCGATCCTGCCGCTCGCGTCAATCAGGCCAATGCACAGGCCCGCGTGCAGCCCGTCCGTGACGGCTTCATCAACTCCATGCAGGTCTACCCCTTCACGGCGGGTGCCCTCTATCAGGTCTATACCGCCGTCGGGCAGATCACCGACATCGCGCTCCAGCCCGGAGAAACGCTGGTTGGCTCCGGCCCGGTCGCTGCCGGCGATACGGTGCGCTGGATCATCGGCGACACCGAGAGCGGCACGGGCGCGACCAAGCAGATCCACATCCTGGTGAAGCCCACGCGCACGGAGCTGATGACCAACCTCGTCATCAACACCAACCTGCGCACCTATCACATGGAACTGCGCTCGACCGAGAAGACCTACATGGCCTCGGTCTCCTGGCAGTATCCACAGGACCAGCTCATCGCGCTGCGTCGCCAGAATGCGGAGGCCCAGGCCGCACAGCCGGTCGCCAGTGGCGTCGATCTGTCCCGCGTCAATTTCCGCTACGAGGTGACGGGCGATCGCGCGCCGTGGCGGCCACTGCGCGCCTTCGACGACGGCAAACAGGTCTTCATCGAATTCCCGCGCGGCGTCGGCCAGGGAGAGATGCCGCCGCTCTTCGTGGTCGGCCCCGAGGGCGACACGTCGGAGCTGGTGAACTACCGGGTTCGCGGCAACTACATGATCATCGATCGGCTGTTCGCTGCCGCTGAGCTGCGCTTCGGCGCAGACAAGCACCAGAAGCGCGTGCGCATCTCCCGGACCGACGGGAGGCCTGCGTCGTGAGCGAGATCGATCCCGATAAGGAGGAAGGCCGCAAGTCCGGGCTGGAACCCCAGCCGGAGTCTGACGATGACGCCCGGCCGCTGACCGGCGAACCGGCCGCGCCCATGCGGCTGCGTCCCGAGCCGCCGCGCGTCACCCGGCTCTCGCGCAAGGTGCTGGCCGGTCTCGGCCTGGTCGCCGGCGTCGGTATCGGAGGCGCGTTGATCTATGCGCTTCAAGTCCAGCATGGCGGCCGGTCGAACGAGGAGCTGTATTCAACCGACAACCGGACGACACCCGACGGCCTCAACACCCTGCCGAAGGACTATACCGGCCCGGTGCTCGGCCCACCGCTGCCGGGCGATCTCGGCCGCCCGATCCTCGATGCGCAGAACCGCGGCCAGCCCGTGACGCCGTCACGGATCGGCACCCCTGCCGTGCAGCCAGGCCTCAGCGCCGAGGAGCAGCGTCGATTGCAGGAGCTGGAGGCAGCGAGGACCGCGCGCCTCTTCACTTCGACCGAGACACGCAGCATGGCGTCGCCCGCCACCACGACGGCGAACGCAACGACGCCGCTGCCGGATCTGACCAGTCTCGGCCTCGCGCCGCAGCCAGCGACGCCCTCGGCGCAGGACCGGCAACTCGCCTTCCTCAACCAGACGCCCGACAAACGCACCGTCTCGACCGATCGCGTCGCCGCTCCGGCATCGGCGAACATCCTTCAGGCCGGGGCGGTGATTTCCGCCGCGCTCATCACCGGCATTCGTTCCGACCTGCCCGGGCAGATCACGGCGCAGGTGACGGAGAACATCTATGACAGCCCGACCGGACGCATCCTTCTCATCCCGCAGGGCACGCGCGTCATCGGTCAGTATGACAACGGCGTCGGTTTCGGCCAGCGCCGCATCCTGCTCGTCTGGAACCGGCTGATCTTCCCGAACGGCCGTTCGATCGTGTTGGAACGCCAGCCGGGCACGGACACGCAAGGCTACGCCGGCCTGGAGGATGGCGTCGATTATCACTGGGGCGAACTGTTCAAGGCCGCCGCGCTCTCGACGCTGCTCAGCATAGGCGCACAGACGGGCTCCTCCAGCGAGGAGAGCGAGATCGTCCGTGCCCTGCGCCAAGGCGCTGGCGACAGCATCAGTCAGACGGGCCAGCAGATCGTCAGCCGCGAGCTCAACATTGCGCCGACACTAACGATCCGGCCGGGCTTCCCCGTCCGCGTCATCGTTACCCGCGATCTCGTGCTCGAACCCTATGGAGGCTGACATGGCGAAGTTGAAACTTGGTCCGATCGCTGATGACAAACCCGTCAAGGTCACGCTGGAGCTGCCTGCCAGCCTGCACCGCGATCTGACCGCCTATGCCGAAATCCTCGGCCGCGAGAGCGGCCATCCGCCGGGCGATCCCGTCCGGCTAATTGTGCCCATGCTTGAGCGCTTCATCGCGACAGATCGCGGATTTGCGAAGATGCGGCGGACCTGAGCCTTGGCGCACTACCACTTCTGATCTCGGGCGTTTCTTTTGGACTTGCTATGGAGTGCGCGAGAGCTAGCAGATTCCGAAATGCCGGATTGTCATTTTCCCGCAGCCAAACCGCTGAGAATGGCAGGGTTTCCCCAACAATGGGTCGAAAAACGACACCGGGAAACTGTGCTGCCGTCGTCGCCTCGCTCGTAATCGTCAGTCCGCGTCCTAACGCCACTAAGTGCATCAGATTATCTCTGCCTACAGCTTGTTGATCGATTTCTGGGTGACGGCCCAGATCTGCGAGCCGCTTCACTAGATAGTCATGGATCTCTTGGCCCGGAGCGCTTTCGCTGACGATGAAGGACTCACCTTCTATATCTTTGAATGTGATTTGCGAGGCATTAGCAAACTGGTGGCTAGACGGTAGCACGGCATAGACCCGCTCAGACCAAAGATGCAGGCTATCACAACCCTCCCACTTGGCTGTTCCGGTGACGAAGGCAACATCGAGTCGGCGCCGACGGATTGCGACCGCATGCTCGGCGGGATTGCCGTCTGTAAATGTCAGTTTGACGGTTCCGTAGCGCTCACCAAAGGACAGAATCAGATCGGATAGAAATCCGGATGCCAGTGATGAGAATATCCCAATTCTAACGTTTCCGTCTTCCCCGCGACCGATCGCGCCAACCTCAGTCTTAGCTAGGCAAATCTCCGCTAGAGCCTTTCGCCCACGCTGAACAAACTGCATTCCGGCGTGGGTCAATCTTACTCCGCAGGAAGAACGCACAAAGATCGTTGCACCTAACCGTTCCTCCAACTCGCGGATTCGGCGGCTGATCGCTGATTCCTGTACGCCCAGCGCCAGCGCAGCCCGGCGAAAGCTACCACAATCCGCTGCCGCAATTACAAACTGGATGTGACGGATCTGCACGGGCATGGCGGCATTTTCAAAAATGACAATTGACGATAAACATCGTGGTACGAATATTCAGCCCTAGTCGGGGCGGTCGAATATCACAGAGACCCAAGTCCGAAATCACGCTCTTAGCCAAACTGTACATGAGTTTTCCTATATGTTGCTGCCGTGAATCCTATTTCGATAAGCTGGAATCCGAAGTTTTCGCGTCCACTAGGGACATTACGAGCTCGCCCAAATGGCTGGTGAATTGGGGGGTCGAGCGCATGAGTGCCGCGGAGGTGCGCTCACGCTCGATCACCTCGATGCGGCCGCGGATTTCGGCAACGCTGGGTATATCGCCCAAGCTCGCCGATAGATCTGGTTGTCCTTTCACAACCCGGCCGATCTTCAGCGCCTGACCGACCCGTCGCTCGCATCGGCATGCCGCGAGTTCCGACACCAGCCCGCAACGGCTCTGAACGAAGGTGGTCACCGCACCACGCGCCCGGCGCAACCGCTGCCGATAGGCCGCAGGATCGATATCCAGAATTTCGGCCGCCTCGGTATCGGTGACTTCGAAGATGTCGCCGAGGATGTAGGCGATCCTAAGCTCTCGCGACAGACAGATCAGCATGGCCAGTGTGCAGCCGATTCTTACCTCATCGATGGCGAGTTTTTCTTCGACTTCGTTCAAGCCATGATCCGCGAGCGGGGACAGCCCTGTTTCCAGATCGGCGGCGAATCCCTGGAACGTCAGCCGCATAGCCTCGATCGCGCCGCGCTTCCTCTCATGAAGCAAATGCCGGCAGGCAACGCGCAACGCCCAGCCGCCAGCTGCCTCCACATCGCGGATCGCGCCAAGATTGGTGATAATCTTCACCAGAATTTCCTGCGTCGCGTCCTCGGCATCGGCGCGGTTGGCAAGCATCCGCATCGCCAAATTGAAGACCGGGCTTTCGGCTGCGCGAACGACAGCCTCAAGGGCGGCGCGGTTTCCCTCCCGCGCCGCTACGACCTGTTGGGCATCAAGCCTGATCATGCTTCGAGAAGCCTCTTCAAAGTCTTCAACTCCTTGGCCAAGGTTTCCATCTGCGCACCCAAAGCGCCTTCGAGCATTTCGAGCGGAACCGGCGGTGCCATGAGCACAAAGCTATAGACCGCACGATCGGCCCCGTCGGGGGTGACTCGCGAATAGGCCATGCCAACGGCACCATCGGGAAAGCTCATCTTCCAGTCGATGGTGCCGTGGCCGTCATGGGTAATGGTTTGCAACGAGATCGGCACGGTGCCGTTGGGGGTAACCAGCTCGGCTGAGCTGGAATCAGCGCTCTTGAAAGCATTAGTCCATTTGGGGAGGTTGGAGGGTGCGGCAACGAACGCGAATATGGTGTCGGCCGGCTTGTTGATCCCGATGCATTGTACGTCGAAGGTCTTCATGAAACTCAGCTCCTTGCTGCTGCGACGCCGGAACATCCGGGCCGTATTATTAAGGAGAGAAACGGCGCGGCGACTGTGACTCGGGAGCGGCAAAAATTTCAGGAAAATGCGGCTCAAGTGAAGTGGTGTGCTTCGCGCGCGCGTGTAGATCCTGCACGCGAAGCGTGAGTTTCAGACCGCCGGAGGCGTCCATGCCATCGCCTTCATCGGCGCGTCGACTTCCGTATGGGCTAGAGCATTGGTAAAGTTCGAAAGCACCTTGGTCGAAAGACAGACGAGTACGTCAAGCACCTGGGCCTTGGTGTAACCGGCAGCCAGAAAAGCGTTTAGTGCCTGGTCCCCCACGTGACCGCGTTGCTCCAGCAATTTGCGGGCAAAAACGCGCAACGCTTCGAGCTTCGCGTCGGCAAGGGGCTTGCCCTCACGCAGTGCGGTGATGATATCCTGCGGCGCCTTCAGCATCGTCATGATCATCGAATGGCCTGCCATGCAGTAATGGCAGCGATTGTGATAATTCGACGTCATCATGACGACCTGAACTTCGACGGGCGTGAGGTTCGTCTTCTCGGTCGCCAGCTTGTAAAGCGTCGAATAGGCCTCATGCGCGGCAGGCGATTCAGCCAGGATTTTGTGCAAATTCGGCACGAAACCAAACATGGCCTGCGCGCCATCGATGAAGGGGACGGACGCGGCCGGCGCCGTATTCTTGTCGTGATACGTAAACATGTGTTGTCCTTCTTGGGAGTTATCTTGAAATCACGCGGGGACGACGTAGCTGGTGATGGTCATGTCGGCGGCCCGGCTGCGCAAAGGAATGAGCGCCTGGTAGGCCTCGGATGCATGCCAGGCGTTGAGCGCGTCGATGTCGGGAAATTCGATTATACCGACCGTCTGATGCGTCAGCACACCGGCCAGGGTCCCAACGGCTTTGCCGCGCAACAACGCCTTACCTCCGAAGGGCGCCAACGTGGGGCCGACGCTTTGAACATAGGTTTGGTAGGAATCTGGGTCCTTGACGGTGGTTGTGACGATAAAAAATGCTGCCACTTTCGGGTTCCTATCTGCACGAACGACATGAAGCGCTAACGATGCCGCCCCCTCGACAGAGGGGGGTAGATGCGTTATGTACATAGCTGTATAAAATAGCCAATCGTTTTTGTCCATAGGTGAACAAAATAAATGTCGAAATCCGGACGGCCCTCGCAATTTGACCGAGACGCGGTGCTTGACGAGGCGCTCGTGGCGTTTTGGCGCGAGGGCTATCAAGCGAACTCGGTCAAGGCGCTCTCCGAGCGATTGGGGATCACCCGCTCAAGCTTTTACAATGCCTTCGAGAGCCGAGAGGCCATGTTCATGGAGGCGTTTGAGCGCTATCTTGAACGTTCGCCTGACCGCGCGCTGGCGGCGGTGCCGCTAGAAGGTAGCGTCTGCGCACTTATAACCGCGACATTCAAGACGATCTGTGAAAGCCTTACTCTCGATCCCGACGCGAAAGGGTGCCTGGCGGTCAACAGCGTCGGCGCGTTGTGCAATGTTGATGCCGAAATAGGCCCCAAGGTCGCCGCGCACATGATCGCGCGTCTGGAGCGGATTGAGACATTGTTGAAGGCTGCTGTCGCCCGGGGCGAACTTCCGCGCGACGCGGATATTACCGCAACCGCTCTCGCACTGAAAACCTTCCTGGTCGGGCTTAACTCGATGGCCAAGGTGTTGCCGAACCGCAGCGCACTGTGGCCCGGGGCACGTGCGACATTGGCAGCTTTTGGTTTGTTGTGTGAAGACGCGGAACTACAGAACTCTTCTCCGGTCAGCTTCCACGAAAAGACGCTTGTTAAATGAGGCTGACCGTCTACCAGTAGAACTGGTTGTCTCTTATCCAGCTCGCTCCTTCATACAAGCTCTGCGCGCTATCATTGTCTACGGCTGTCGATAGCGAAAGCCTGATCGCTCCCACACTCTGCCCATAATCGCAGGCTGCGGCCAGTAGCAATTTCGCGAATCCCTTGCCTCGCGCTTGAGAAGCTACAAATAGATCGTTCAGAACGAAAACGCGCGCAGCCCGCGTGGAGGAGAACGACGGAAAGAGTTGAGTGAATCCGACTGCCTCTTTGTCCAAGCTCAATTCGATTGATCCACAGGCCTACCTGACCGCCACGTTCATCGCCATTTTCAACGGCCATAAACAGAGCCGGATCGATGAGCTTCTGCCGTGGAAGTATGCGGCAACGTAATCTGCGCCAACCGGAACGCTGTCCCCCGACCCAGCGTGGGCACCGGGCCGGGAGCCTTCTCAGCTATCGAGGAGAGCCGTGCCGTAGGAATTGTCTACAGCGCATAACCAGGTGCCAGACGAGTCCCGACGAAACACATAGGTGGCACGTCGTACCGTCGACGTCGCAATGCCGCTTTCGTCGACGGTATCCAACCAGGTTTCCATGATGACCAGCGCTGTGTCTCCGCCCTCAATCACCTCCATCCTCCCTTGGCGGACTTTCAATTTACCGTGGAAATAAGCTGAGATTGCTTCGAACGCTTTCCTGATCTGGTCTTTGCCTTTGGCGTACATGCCTGCCTTGACCACCAAGGTGGCATCATCGGTGTAAAATCGCATCAAGCCGTCGAAGTCTTTGGCCGATATGGAACGGTCTGCAGATTCGATAAGGGCTTTCAAAGGATGGTCGGACATTCTGGACTCCAAAATGGCCGCGAGCGGAAAAACAAAACCCGCCTCGCGGCGGGTTGCTTTGTCTGGAAATATGACGCGCTTAACCCACCACTCAATGAATGGTGATAATAATCAAAGTGAAAGCGCGAACAAATTCCATGACGCGCCTTTATCACCAGCGTCAGCGAATGGCAAATGATCACGTCCAATTTTGAGCAAGCTAGTCAAAGTGCCGACGGCACACCGTTTACGCTGGACCGATGAGTTCAACCATCTCTCCCAGCCGAGCCAGCGCGAGATTCAGGCGGCGCTGCTCTACGACTACCGCACCAATGTCGCCTTCTACCCTCGGCGGCAGGCCTGGCTGCGCGAACACAGGCCGCCGACACTGATCGTCTGGGGTGTCAACGATCCCTCGTTCATCGCCGCCGGCGCCGAAGCCTATCGCCGCGACCTGCCCGATGCCGAGATCCATAAGCTCGATGCCGGGCACTTCGTCATGGACGAGAAGAAGACGAACTGGCCGGACTGATCCTCGATTTCATGGCCCGCCACCCGGGTTGACGGAGAGCACCGCTTCAGAAAGCCGCGCCTGCGGACCCCGGTCGCTATCGCATTGTGTCGTAGGAGAAAACCTGGCGCACCCGACACGTTTCGAACGTGTGGCCTCCAACTTCGGAGGCAGTCGACGATTCAAACCCTCATGCAGCGGCCCGAAACAGCAAGTTGAGATGGTTGCGTGCCCCCGCAACCATCTCAAATTGCGATGCCAAATCGCGTAGATCAGCCGCCCCAACCGGGCGGCTTTTTTGCGTCCGCAAGTTCTGATGGTTGCGCCCTCCCGCAACCAACTTTTCCAACAAAATCAATAGCTAAACATCATACGCCCAGCGTATGTGGATACGTGCGCCCCAGATCGATAGATCGTACCAGCGCAATGCTGCGCGATCAGACCGCGCCGAACACCCGCGTCACGTCATGCTGCCCATATTGATCGACGAGCACCTCGCGCGGGGCGGCGTGACTGATGAAATGAATGGGGCTTGCGGTCAGGCCGTAGGCCCCGCTGCCGTGCACGGCAATGAGATCTCCCTCCTCCACCCGCGGTAGCATGACCCCGCTGGCCAGCCGGTCAATCGAGGTGCAGAGCGGCCCGACGAGATCGACCTTTTCGATGGCCGCATCGCCACCGCTCACTTTGTGCATGAGATAATTTCGGTGAATGACCATCCCGAAATGGCCCGATGCGGGCAGGTGATTGTTCATGCCCCCGTCGCAGATCGCGATCCGGCTCCCGCGCGACGCCTTCACGGAGATCACGCGGGTCAGGAAATAGCCGGCTTCACCGACCAGATACCGGCCAAGTTCCAGCACGAGCTGCGTACCCGAAAACCGCGGCTCACTCTTGAGCGCGTCGAGCTCGTCCACAATTCCGCTCGCCACCGCCTCCAGATCGAGCGGCTCATCTCCGTTGTGATAGGGAATGCCGAGACCGGATCCGAACACGAGCTTTTCGGGACTGAGCCCATAGCGCTCCGAGACTTCCCGAAACACTGCGATGAAATTTCGATAGTTTTCCGAGACCGCGTCCGGCTTGAGGCACTGGGTTCCGGAATAGATATGAAGACCCATGACGCGGAGGTTCGCCAGCGCGAAGATCTGCGGCAGCTCTTCGTGCATGCATTCGACGTCGATCCCGAATGCCACCGGGCGCCCCGCCATCTGGTCTCCGAAACCCTTCGGCACCCGCGCGGGAGCGATGCGGATCATTACGTCCTGCACCCGCCCGAGTAGCGCCGCGATCCGGTCCGCCGCGATCGCCTCGCGCACGGATTCGACCACCAGCTCTCCGACACCGCTTTCAATGGCCTCGCGAAGCTCGAACTCACGCTTGCCAGGTCCAGTGAAGCTTGCCCGTTTGGCATCCCATCCGGCCCCGATCCCGATCCGAAGCTCGCCGATCGACGAGACGTCTAGAAACGCAACATGAGCCTTCAGCCAGGAAAGCAACCCCGGATTGGGGTTGCTCTTGGCCGCATAGCTCAGCGCAAACCTTCCTCCGAACGCAGCCTGCAACCGTTGAACGCGCGCCTCGATCGCATCGGTGAAATAGACATACGTGGGCGTACCGAAAGCACGTGCGGCATTCTCGAGTTGCTGATCGATGGTGGCAATGCCACCAGCCATGTCACGATTGGCTTTCTGCAAAGCGCACGATCCGGGTTGCTGAATCGAAGTTGTCGAGCGTGACGTCTTCCGGCCGCACGCGAATTCCCGCCTCTTCCTCGACGAACGTGATGAGCTGCAACATCGCAACCGAATCGAGCGCGCCCGAAGAGAAGAGTTCGGTATCGGCAGCCAGCTCCTCATCGATCTTCAACGTTCCATTGAGAAACGTGATTAATTTCATCTCGGTCAGTTTCACGGCGTTCCCTCCACCCCTTTCCTTCAACCAGCCAGTGGCTGGCTCATCCCCGTATGAGAGTCACGTGGTACCGCTCGCGACAGCTGTTCGCGACACTTTGCGACGATATCCGGCCGCGCCAACTTCCCACTCGACGTGCGCGGCATACTTCCACGCCAAACATGAACCTGCCGCGGTATCATGTAATGCGGCATCACCAGCCGACAGTGCTTGATCAGCACCCGCTCGTCATAGCCATCGAGCGGCGTAACCGCGACATGAACGACCTCGCCAAGCTCGTCGTCGGCGACGCCGAAAGCGACCGCGTCTCCCACCATGCCGCTGCGGTGGACCAGATCCTCCACCTCCTCGGGGCTTAACCGAAATCCGCTCGTCTTGATCATGGCGTCGTTGCGCGAAACAAACCAGAGATCGCCATCCGCATCGATCTTCACGGTATCGCCGCTGTAAACGACCGGCTCGTCTCCGATCAAAGAAGAAAGCTCAGGACAGGGCCGAATTTTTTCGGCCGTCACATCGGGCTTTCCCCAATAGCCGAGACTGACGAGTGATCCGCGATGAACCAGCTCGCCCTGCTCGCCGGGCTTGGCGACGCCTTCGCCGTGCTTGATGACGTAAACTTCGGCGCCAGGAATTGCCCGTCCGATGGAGCCCATCTTCCGCGCGAATTTGTCGGGTGCGAGATAGGTGGAACGAAAAGCTTCCGTCAGCCCGTACATGAGCACGACATCGACGCTCGGAAACACCGCAGGCATACGCTCGAGAATGTTCGACGGCACCTTGCCGCCGGAATTCGTGATCCGCCGCAGCGCCGGAAGCGATCGAGGGCTCTCGTCGAGCAGCCGGACGATTTGTCCCCAGAGCGGAGGAACCGCCGCGAGCCCGGTGATCGCGTGCTTCTCAAGCGCGTTCACGATCTCGGCCGCCATGACGACGGGCTGATGCACCACCATGCCGCCGACCAGCATCATCGTGGTCAGCTGATTGAGCCCGTAGTCGAAACTGTACGGGAGCACGCTCAGCAACCGATCATCCTCGCCGAGCTTGAGATAACGCGCCACGGAGCGGGCGCCAGCCACGATGTTGCGGTGGCTCAGCATCACGCCCTTGGGCTTTCCGGTCGAGCCCGACGTATAGATGATCATCGCGAGTTCGCTATCGAGGCGCGGGACTTCCGAGCCCTCGGAGCACGCCATCGCGACCGCCCAGCCGTCGAAGCCGGAGGTATCCGGAGCCTCCCCCGCCACCAGCACGCGTGAGACAGACCGGGGCAGCGGCGCAGCCGCAAGTGCTTTGGCCGTCCTCGGCTCCACGATCGCGAGTCGCGCGCCGCAATCGTCGGCGACGTAAGCAAACTGTTCGAGCGTCCATTGGACGTTGACGTTGACCACAACCGCGCCGACCTTGGAGGCGGCGAACATCGTCGTGACCTCGGCAATGCGCTTGCGCAGATGAACGATGATACGATCGCCCGGCTGGATGCCCTGGGCCTGAAGATAGCCAGCGATCCGATCGACCTCGGCGGCGACTTCAGCAAAAGTCGCGGAACGGTCGGCATCCACCAACGCCGTCTTGTTCGGACGCAGGCCGAGATTGTCCGCGAGCAGCTGATAGAAATTTGTCGTCAGCGCGTTCACGGCCGTTTCTCCGGTATTCGTCACAAGTGCCGTTGGACTCGCCTCAAGCCGCTTCGGTTGCGGCGCTCTTGCTCATGATCGGAGCAAGCCGCGGATAGATCTTGGCCGGTGACCCGACGACGATCGAATCCGAAGGTACGTCGGTCGTCACAGCGGTGTTGGCGGCAATGCGCACGCGATCGCCTACCTTTATCCCGCCGAGCACGGTCGAATTCACCCCGATAAAAACATCGTTCCCGATAACCGGGCACGCCTTATCCATATTCGTCCCGATGGTCACGTTGTGCATGACGCCGAGCCTGTCGCCGATGACGACATCGGGATGGATCGAGAGAGAACCTTCCGCATGAATGATGTGAAAGTCTTTGCCGATCTGCACCTGGGGTGGGATCCAGATCTTTGTCACGTTGGCGACGACGAAGTTGATGACGCCATAAACCTTACTGACCACGTTGCGCGCGATCGGACTCGGCAGTGCAAGGCCCCACCGACCGAAGCGGTAGACGCACAACGACAAGAAAGCGGTGCTGGCAAGAGACCCGCCGTGTCGTTCATAGTCGCCGCGGACAAGACTAAACAACGTATCCGTCATTCGCCCAGTATCTCTCCCCTTTGGGCGCACGCTTACATAGGTAGCTACACCCCTGCATACTAACGCAGAGGTATAAACTTCGGTATAATAGAATAATTTTCAATTCGCGTACGGAAAAACCTGCGTTTCCGGCGCATCATCGCGCAACTAAGTAAACACGGAGAGCAAGCCCAGGTTGAAAAAATGCGCACCAGGGAGACACTCAATCAAATGAAAATGGCGAGACCCCCTAACACGTTATGAAGAAGAATAAATCAGTCTAAAACCAAGTTGAATGTGCGTTCAATTTCGTCCCAGCTTGCCGAAAAGCCGTCTTGGCTACCCGTCCCCACCACGAATGAGAAACCCTGCCCCTGGCGATCTGTTATCACCTTGAGTGCGGAGACTGTTCGATCCGGCGGCTGGATCACGAACAGGGTCGCATCCGGCGGCATCGCCATTAGCCCGTGCACCAGCTGGCTCCCCTCAACGCCCATCACAACGCGGGCCCCCGCGCAAGCCGCAATGATCTCGTCAACCGTGCTTTTCATCGGATCGAGAACGCGAAACCCGATGATGGCTGCAACCTTGTCAGCGATCTCCCGCTCGTTGAGCAGCAGCCGGCGCATTCCGGAGTTTCCACGGAGCAGAAAAACCCCCGGGCTCGTTTGAACCGGTACGCCGGCGACGATGCGAGTGCGCAGCTGATCGGCTCGCGCTTTCCGGTGCGCATTGTGCGCCCCGTCGCTGAACAAAATGAGCTCGTCGAAATGAGATCGCTCGATCCGGCGCGGACGGTGTCCGAGTTTGACCTCGTAAGTCGCGACATGCCCTTGCGGTGGCGGCGCAGTCGTTACTGGAGCCCCATACTGCTCGGCGAGCGGATAGGTCAGGCAATCCTCGCAAAGCCAGGTGCCGAACCAGGTGTTGCCGATCCAGCTCTCGTAGAGCGCCCCACTGACCCGTTCGGCGGGGATGACATAAGCGGGGTACTTATGCCGCCGCCGCCGCAGATGCTTGAACGCACCCGGCGCATAGAGCACCCCATCGACGAAATCGACATGCTTGAGCCTGAAGCCCAGTGTCGGCCCCTGGGTCGCCTCGAAGTCACCGCGCAGGTCGCGTACGACCTCTTCGACGCTACCGAACTCTGCCGCCCGGATACGCTCGAGCTGCCCCGGCAGGAACTTCGCAGGTTGAATATACCGCTTGTCGCCCGGAGCAATGACCCAGCGCTCAGATGCGGTCGCTTCCAGCTCCGGCTCTTGCCAGCCGCACGCTTTTTTGAGGAGATGCATGGCCGGCCGGAACGAGATCAACGCACATGGTCTCCAAGAAGGCGCCCGAGCACGAAATCGGCCAATTGGCGCAAAGAAATCCGCTCGAAAAGACAGGCGCCGGCCTGTCTCCGGCAATCATTTGATCGCAATTTCCTTAATTTAGGCACCTTGTCGCTGGCACAAGCGGGCCGCTCTCCAATCTGAGGACACTCGGCTGTCGATCCTACGAACATTGCTGGCGATTTTCCTGGTCGCAGTTGCCGCTGCAGCTTCGCCTCCGGCTGAAGCCGCACCGGATCTTCAGGTCCTGATCGGCACCGCCGACGCAGATGGCGCATATGCCAAGACGCGCCCACAGGGCGAAGACCGCTTTGACGAAGAAGTCCCCAAAGCCTTCTGCCAGCGCCTCAGCACGATCAAGTTCGAAAGCGGGCCGGCCGACGTTGCGCACGCGGAGTTTCCCAAACCGGATCGGCACTCGTCAGAGCCGCACGCGACGCCTTTCCTCTCGATCACGCATCAAACCCGCGATCCGGCCAACCCACCGCGCGGTCCACCGGCGACCTGACGTTTTCTCACCCTTCATGGCCTATCAGCCGCATCTCGTTCCATCTCTCGGTTCGAGACGCCGAATAGCGTTGCCATGACGTGGGTCTTGCTTCGAAACGTTCGCATCATCCGTTGAAAGAACTCGCACATGATTGAAATCGTCATATGGGGCGCCGTTGCGCTCACATCCGCAATCGCCGGCGCCATCCTCGCCAAAGGCAGAAACAGAAATATGTCGTCATGGGCAGCTTGGTGCTTGCTGCTCCCCCCGCTCGTCGGCGTGCTCTATCTGCTCCCTAAAACCACGCCAGCCGCTCCTCGCCCGCCGCTCGTGATCAAGCGGAGGGCGGAATGACGAATGAGTTTCGCCAACGCGCCACCCATGGCTATCCACCCGCGGCATTGTGGGGGCCTTCGCCCCGTGAGGTCTGGTGGTGGGCCATTCCGCCAGCGGTGGCCGTCATTGCGCTTGTCACCTACGCGCTGGCACCCGACTACTACATCAGCCACTTCCTGCCAGAGCACTTCGGATATCTGGAGCGCTCTCACTTCCTGCTGCCTGCGATCGGAGTTCTCTTCTGTCTCCGGATCCTCCGCATGGAGCAAACCCGGCGCATCGCCTATCTCCGCGGTGCCGTCATCGCGTTCGCCGTCGCGTGCTTCTATATCGCCGGTGAGGAAGAAAGCTGGGGGCAGCATTTCTTTCAATGGGCCACACCAGAAACGTGGTCGAGCATCAATCGGCAGGACGAGACCAACCTTCACAACACGTCGTACTACTTCAACCAAGGACCCCAGCTTGTTCTTGAGCTTGCGATCGTACTGGGCGGCATCGTTGCACCATTTGTCGTGAAGGCACGCGGCCCCATCGGCGGCGATTTGATCGCGATTCTGACGCCACCGATCGCCCTGCTTCCGGTGTCACTGTGCGCGGTCGTTTTCAAGGTCATAGACCGGCTGCAGAAAAACGATCTCGTGCCCGACTTGGTCGCACGCCCGAGCGAGATGACTGAAACCTTCTACTATATGTTCATCTTCTTCTATCTCGTGGTGCTTTACCGGCGCGTTCAGCGCCTATGAAGCGGCAACTATGAACAAAGATGCGCCAGGGCAAACACAGCGCCCTGGCGCAATTCATTACGCCGCATCGCGCGCCCATTCAGGAAACGGATCGGGCAGCTTGGCCCATTGCGCCGTATCGACCGCGCCATCCTCGGGCAGCTTCAAGAGACAAGCATCGAGCGCGGCCAGCATCGCCGCCTTGTCCATTTCCCGCGTCCCGATGAAAACGATCTCCTGGCGCCGGTCGCCCCAGAGTTTGTGCCAAGTCTTGTTGATACGCCCGACGAGATCGTCATCTTGCGGCCAATTCTTCTTCGGCACGGCCGCCCACCAGTAGCCGATTGCCTCATGCCGTACGAGCGCGCCAGCTTGCGCCAGTTCACCCACCCACTGCGGGCGCGTGGCGAGCCAGAAGAAGCCCTTGGCGCGAACGACGCCCGGCCAGGATCTGTTCAAGAAGGCGTGAAGCTTCGCGGGTTCGAACGGACCGCGGGCCCGATAGACGAAGCTAGATATTCCGTACTCGTCGGTCTCGGGCTTGTGATCCTTGAAGCCGTTCAGCTCCTTGAACCACGTCGGATGACGGTGCGCGGTCTCGAAGTTGAAAAGCCCGGTGTCGAGAATATCGCGAGACTCAACTTGGGCATGGCTCGTCTCGATCACGCGGGCATCCGCATTGAGCGATCGGACGATGGCGCGCGCGGCCTCGACATCCTGCGGTTTTGCCACATCTATCTTGTTCAGAATAATCACGTCGGCGAACTCGATCTGATCGACGAGAAGTTGAACCAGCGGCCGCTCATCCTCGTCACCGGCCACCTCTCCGCGATCTTTAAGAAAATCATGAGAGGAATAGTCCCTGAGAAGGTGCGCCGCATCGACCACCGTCACCATCGTGTCGAGGCGCGCGACATCGGAAAGGCTGTGGCCATCCTCATCGCGGAATTCGAAAGTCGTGGCGACCGGCAACGGCTCGGCGATGCCGGTCGATTCGATCAGCAGGTAGTCAAAGCGTCGTTCTGCTGCGAGCCGGCGCACTTCCTTCAGAAGATCATCGCGCAGCGTGCAGCAGATACAGCCGTTCGACATCTCGACCAGCATCTCATCGGTGCGCGAGAGATTTGCGCCGCCCTTTTCGACGAGATCGGCATCGATATTCACCTCGCTCATATCGTTGACGATCACCGCCACCTTGAGGCCGTCACGATTGTTCAAGACATGGTTGAGCAGCGTGGTCTTGCCCGCGCCAAGAAAGCCCGAAAGCACGGTGACGGGCAAACGCCGATCCACGCGTGATGCGGCACCTTCCAAATGATCCGCAAGTCTCTTGTCCATACCCGCAAGTCTCCCGCTCGTGGTTTGCCCATGACGAAAAACAGCCGCGACAAACGCCGGACCGCCGCACAGGCCGCCTTACAAAAACTGATCTATCTCGACGGATCGATCCCACCTGACCGATCCCACCTGACCGATCGAAACGGGCCGCTCGCGAGCGGCTTCAAACGCCCTCGAAAACTGCCCGATGCGTTGAACGCTCGAATAGGGCGCAGCCGGCCCTCGCTCACGGCGTGCCTGCTGCCTGCTGCCTGCTGCCTGCTGCCTGCTGCCTGCTGCCTGCTGCCTG